>Ga0316207_10000591_pt1 | contig 54912 bp, 42 predicted proteins | sample 6weekpyrite_MG_FD_204943 | JGI IMG/M metagenome (GOLD analysis project Ga0316207, IMG submission 204943) | Microbial mat bacterial communities from mineral coupon in-situ incubated in ocean water Damariscotta River, Maine, United States -... | ecosystem: Environmental > Aquatic > Marine >...
ATTCGTACTCAAGATGATCGAGATAAATATTTTGATCAACAGGACTTACCGCTTTAGCGGTGCTTTTCGCCCCTTTGAGGGGCTCACCCGTTTAAGCCCCCGGCTTTGCCGGGGGTCATTTAACTTTGATTATTTTTGGTTATAAAAAAACCCGCAAATTGCGGGTTTTTTTATAAGTATACTTAAATGCTATACTAAAGCTTTCTTTCGTCGTGTTGCAGCAAACCCAAGAAGTCCTAAGCCTAGTAGTGCAATTGAGGTAGGTTCCGGTACTTTAATTTCGTAATCAAAACTAGAGGTACTAAATTTATCATGAGTAACGCTCGCGTATATACTCATGGAGTAAGGTCCTGTTATGTTTAAATAACCTGAGTCTGAGCCAGAAAACTCGCCACCGTTACCACCTGTGACGACTCCTGAGTCCGAGAGCAATATAGCTGATGGAGCCGTTGTAAAGTCACTATTTGATGGGTCAACATAACTTTTGAATTCTACTGAGCCTTGAGTGATCCCACCAAAAGATGTGATATAGGGTGCTTCCGTTTTAACGTATCCAGACTCTGATAAGCGAACATAAATTGTGCCTACGCCACCGCTTACGTTAACGGAGTTAAGGTGGAGTGTATCGACGAGTCCATCGCTATAAGGACTGTTTAAACTCGATATACCCGTATTAACACTAGCTATCCAACTACCTAATCCATCGCTTATGTTTGAAGATACGGTAAGAAGTCCATCACCATCGGTATCAGTTCCTCCAACTACGGTCCCTGTAAAATCAGCGGTATCACTGATTTGAAGCATTAATTGGGCGTTGGCTGATGCTGCAAAAAATAGAAGTGGTACAGCTATTAATGGTTTAAATAAAGTTTTCATGGAATTGCCTCAAGTGAATAATTCGCCTACTAATACTCCTCCTGAATGCAGTTGTTGTACCAAAAATAATGCTGCGGTGTGATTAGTTGCTATGCCTTTGATTTGTATTCTAATTAATCGCATCATTAAATCAATTGGTAATCTTGGTGAGGTTAAAAACAGGTGAATTCCGCTATTTGTGTAAAATATATCGACATTAATACGAGGCTCATTCTGATAGTATGTGTTAGTTCAAAATAATTCTTTTCTTCTTAAGATGTTGATTATTTGGAGAAGATTTGATTCTAATTAATATATGGTATCATTCGCTTGCTGATAGAAATTTCGACATATACTTACAGAGTATAATTGATTCATACAATGTGTATCGTCTGTGGAAGTTAACAAATTGTGACAGCAATATTGAATAGCTACGTGTGAATTTTTCTAAGATTTATTTGGGGGATGAGTTTATTTGTAAGTATTTCCTAATAGCTAAGAGTTTTAGTAAACCAGAGTTGTGGTCGTTAATTTACAATAACCATATATTCACGTTAAAGTGATAATGAATAACAATATAATGTGTAACTTAGATCACAGCACGATGGTTAGCATAGATGCTAATCTATGCTTTAATTTAACATAAAGATATTTTAAGCGTAATGGAATATGATGTTTAACTTGGGACAAATTTGTTTGCTCGTTAGTTTAGCGTTTTTAGTAGTCTCAGTTGCCGCTGAAGAAAAAATCGGACAAAAGATTGTCACTAATGAGAATCCATCCACACACCGTACATCTACACCCCATTATTTAATAGGCCCTGGCGATAATTTAAGTATTTTTGTATGGAGAAATGCTGATTTATCTAGAGGTGTTGTTGTCCGGCCGGATGGGCGTATATCTATTCCATTGGTAGAGGATCTGGAAGTTACCGGAAAAACTTCCACAGAGCTCGCTAGAGAAATTGAAATTCAGCTTGCGGTTTATGTCAAAGATCCAATAGTTACCGTTATTGTCACGGGATTTAATGGGCCATTTGATCAGCAGATTCGAGTTGTTGGTGAAGCGGGTAAACCCCAGGCATTACCTTATAGGGAAAAAATGACATTGCTGGATTTAATGATTGCGGTTGGAGGATTAACAGAATTCGCCGCGGGAAACCGTTCAACGATTGTGAGATATATTAATGGTAAACAGCAGCAATTTACTGTGCGTATAGACGATCTCATCAAGGATGGGGACATATCCGCAAATATAGAATTGTTGCCGGGAGATATTTTAATTGTACCCGAATCATGGTTTTAACTTTTGCTTTAGGTAAGCAGGTTTTTTTGTTAACAAGGTGCCGTCTTGTCGCAATCCAAACATATTTTAATGTCAACTTAGAGCTGCTATGCAAGAAATAATCGAGCAAATTTGGAGCTATGTACGAGGTGTTTGGCGATTTCGGTGGTGGATTTATGTACTTGCCTGGCCCATTTGTTTGGCTGGTTGGTTGTTTGTTCATCAGATGCCGGATAGCTATGATGCCAAAGCACGTGTTTTTGTGGATACGAGTTCAAAATTAAAACCATTGCTTAGAGGGCTGGCTGCTCAAACGTCAGGCGATGCTGGGCTTAATATGATGACCAGGACGTTGCTAAGCAGGCCAAATTTAGAAAAGATTATTCGAATGACTGATATGGATCTTGGTGTGTCTAACCCAGAGGAGTTGGATGCATTGGTCACAAAGTTGAGTAGGACAATTAGATTTAGTGGCAGAAAGAGAGACAAGCTCTACACTATAAGATATACAGATAAAGACCCGGTATTAGCTAAAAATATTGTACAAGCTATGTTAACTTTATTTGTTGAATCAACGTTGGGTGGCGACCGAAAAAATAGTGGAGACGCATTGCAATTTATTGAATCTCAAGTGGCTGAGTATGAGCAAAAGTTAGTTGAGGCAGACAATAGATTAAAAGAATTTAAACAAAAAAATATTGGTCTAATGCCTGGTGAAGGTCGCGGCTATTATGCACAGATGAAAAGTGCTAAATCACAATTAGCAGCTGCTCAGTTAGAATTAATTGAGGCGCAAAATTTACGAGATGAATTAAACCGGCAAATTAGAGGTGAAGAGCCTGTATTTGGATTGGTACCATCAGGCTCAAATTCTGGAAACAGAGTGAGCGCGCATCCGTTGGATTCTCGGATTAACACTCTTGAAAGTAAAATGGATGATTTGTTACTAAAGTACACTAGTAAACACCCAGATGTTATTGCTACGCAGCAAACATTAAACAGGCTATTACAAAAACGCGAAAAGGAGTTGAATGAATTTGGTTCTTCTTTACCAAAAGTTCGATCAACCAATCCGTTAAATCAGAATCCTGTTTATCAGCAGCTTAGAATTAGTTTGAGTAGGGCTGAAGCAAAAGTGTCTTCATTGAAGCCCAGAGTTATAGAATACAAAGAAAAAGTTGTGAAGCTGGAGAGCCTTGTAGATACCATTCCTCAAATTGAGGTGGATTTAAAAAACTTAAACCGGGATTACGCTATTAACAAAAAAAATTATGATGCATTATTGGCCCGAAGAGAGTCGGCAAAAATGGCAGAAAAAGTAGAGTCTTCAGTGGATGGAGTAAAATTTAAAATCATAGACCCACCCAGAGTACCGCCCCACCCAAGTGGCCCCAATAGACGGTTGTTTGAATCGGTTGTTCTCATTGGTGGTCTAGTTGCTGGGTTAGCATTTGCTTTTTTGCTTTCTCAAGTGAAGCCGATGTTTGATACGGCTAAGAAATTACAGGCTGAAATGAAATTGCCAGTATTAGGATACGTTTCAAGAGTGTGGACCCCGGTAGAACAAAAAAAACGAAAGCTTGATATCATTTACTTTGGTTTAGTGGGTGTATTGTTGCTCGTTGTATTTGGTGGGGTGTTAACACTTGAAGCTACTGGGATAAGGCTTCTTCTCTAGGTGCATTGTGAGAAATATTTATGAGTACTATTGAAAAAGCAGTTGGTAAGTTTAACTCTGAAGGTCCGAAAAAAGGCTCAGATTCACAGCATGGTTCAAGTAAAATCACTAGCGATAACGAGTTTGTTGAGCAAAAAAAGATTAAAGGATCGCAAATTCAATTACCATGGAATATCATGCAAGAAAAAGGGATGCTAACGCCATCAGATGGTAAAAGTCAGATTGCAGAAGAGCTAAGAGCGATTAAGCGTCCATTATTAAAAAGTGCGTTTCAAAATGCTTCCAGCGCAAATAATCATAATAATTTGATAATGTTAACTAGTTCTGTTCCTGGAGAGGGTAAAAGTTTTAATTCAATTAATCTTGCAGTCAGTATCGCGATGGAGTTAGATAGGACCGCACTTTTAGTGGACGCTGATGTTGCTAAGCCATCTATCTCTAAATATTTGGCTATTAAAAATAATCTTGGATTAGTCGACTTTTTACAAGATAGCAATCTTTCTCTATCGGACGTTATTTTGAAAACGGATTTACCTAAATTATCTGTTATACCTGCAGGTAGTCGTCATAACTATTCCACGGAATTGCTAGCTAGTGAGAGTATGAAAATTTTAATGGATGAATTAGCCACTCGGTATCATGATCGAGTAGTGATTTTTGATTCTCCACCAGTGCTTGCAACAAGTGAAACCGAAGTTTTAGCCACCCAAATGGGTCAAGTTGTCGTTGTGGTTGAGGCAGTGAATACATCGAAAGCAATGTTAAGTGAAGCCATTTCAAAGCTTTCAAACTCAAATGTGGTTGGTCTAATTTTGAACAAAACTCGTGTTAAAAGCGGTGGTTCCACATATGGTTACGGTTATGGTTATGGAGATACCTTGCCTAGTTAACTTAACATTTGTGATTTAGTTTCAAAGGCGAGTTATTGTTATTAATTTATGTGCAAAATGAATTGCCATTATAAAAGTGTAGCTTACATAATACTCTTTTTTTTTTTTAATTCCGCGTTTGCTGCCAAGTGGGATTTATCACCTCAGATAGCCATTTCAGAAACTTATCATGACAATGTAACATTGCAATCACAAAATAAAAATAAAGAAATAATTTCACAGATCAATCCTAGCATATCGTTGAAAGGCGTCGGTAAAAAAATTCAGTTGTTATCATCATATACATTAAATTATCTTAATTACTATGGTGAAGAGTTTTCTGATCAAATTAATCACCAGGCGAATTTAAGTTCTGATTTTGAAGTAATTGAGAAGAATTTGTTCATAAATAGTGCAGCTTCCCTCTCAAGGCAGACCGTTGATCCTTTAGGGAAAGGCGTAGGTGATAATCTAGCTGTAACCGATAATAAATCAGATGTTGTAAGCGTTTCGGTTAATCCAATATTGATAAACCGAATTGGTTCCTATGCAAATAGTTTGTTTAGTTATAAATATTCATATATTGATTTTTCCGACCCGAAATTAGCTTCAAATTGGTTTAATAGTTACAATTATTCACTTACCAGCGGGTCTTGGTTTAAAACTTTGACGTGGACTTCATCCATTTCTGCTGGGTATTCCTCTGAATCAAATGCCAATAGTTATCAGGCCAATTTTCGTGCGAATTACGTATTGAGCAAGCATTGGGATGCCTTTATTCTAGGTAGGGCTACGAAATCTAATTATTTATCTTCTCAAGGTGATGAGCTGGCAAATTTTGTGGCCGCAGAGTCTGGCGTAATTTGGTCGCCGTCGCGAAAGTTTAGTCTAGAGTTAGGAGGAGGGGCTATTTTTGACGGTCGAGAGTTATCCAAACAAAAATTAGTAGCTGAGCAACCTACATGGCGTGCGGTCCTTAAGCTTTCCCCCTCAAGTAGAACTTCCTTGGAACTTGGTCGGGAGCAAGCTGAGTTTGGCCGTCGAATTTATGGTCTTCTAAGCCACTTACATCGAAGGACGACATTAAGTTCTGAATATTCAGAAGTCACTAGTCAACCTCTGCAACAAAGAATTGCTTCAGATGGAAGCTTTGTGCAAGGGAATACGACTGTAAGTCAAATAAATAGAGCGCCAACCAATGATGTGGTGTTAAGGCGTAGATTTAGCGCTAGTGGTGAGCATAAACGTCGCAAAGTTACGCTAAATAGTGGTGCCTTCGTAGAGAAAGGTGAATTCAAGACTGTCGCTCAGAGTGATAGAATATATGGCATCAATTTTGGCTTAAATATTAGTATGTCTCGGAGTGTGAGCTCAGATTTTGGTATTTCAATGCAGCGGTATTCAATTGAAGATATAAATAGCGCAAATAATAGCTATAGTCTCAATATTGCGGTTACAAAAACCTTTGCTAAATACTTGCAAACGAGCATTTCATATAATTGGTTCAAGCGCAGTGCTAACGATATAGCGGGTAATTATATAACTAATATCATTGTCGCTCAGCTGAAGCTAACATATTAAATAGATTGTCAATTAATGGATCAGAACAAATGAAAAAAGAAATTATATGTGTGGTTGGTGCGAGACCGAATTTCACAAAAATCGCTCCAATTATTGCTGCGATGAAGAGTAATTCAATTGGTGTATCGCCTTATTTGCTCCATACTGGCCAGCACTATGATGAAGCTATGAAGGCTTCATTTTTTGCGCAATTAGGCATTCCTGAGCCAGATATTGACCTTGAAGTGGGGTCTGGCAGTCATGCGGTTCAAACAGCGGATGTGATGAAGAAATTCGAACCAGTATTAGATGAGCGCAAACCTGCTGCCGTTCTTGTAGTTGGTGATGTAAATTCAACAATAGCATGTGCATTGGTTGCCGTTAAGAAGGGGTTTCCCGTAATCCATGTTGAATCTGGCTTGCGAAGTTATGATCGAAATATGCCAGAAGAAATTAACCGTGTGTTGACAGATCAGATATCTGACGTTTTGTTTACCACTGAAAAATCTGCACATGATAATTTAGCAAAAGAGGGTATCGATTTAGATAGAGCGTATTTTGTTGGAAACGTAATGATTGATACCTTATACAAGAATTTAGAAAATGCAATACCTATCAGCGAGACTATGGCAGCTATAAAAGATAGCGATGCTTACTCAGTAAACTCATTTGGATTAATTACAATGCACAGACCATCCAATGTCGACGACCAAAGAACATTGGCGTCTTTAATTGAATGTCTTTGCACTCTATCGTCAAGGCTGCCATTAATATTTCCTGTACATCCTAGAACACAGACTCAACTGGAAAAATTTGAATTAATGCCTCAAATAATTGCGAGCAATATTTTGCTGTTACCGCCATTGGGTTACTTGCATTTGTTGGGATTGATGAAGGATGCCAAACTAGTTTTAACAGATTCGGGTGGTATTCAAGAGGAAACTACTGCGCTAGGTGTGCCATGCATTACTTTACGGGAAAATACGGAAAGGCCAATAACGGTGACTGAAGGTACAAATACGATAGTCGGAACGGATGCAAAAAAAATCAAGAGCACATTTGAACAAATCATGTTAGATGGAGGTAAAGCAGGACGTAAGCCTGAATTATGGGATGGTCATGCTGCGGATAGAATTGTTGAAGTATTAGATAAATTGTATTGCAAATAACATGAATATCGTAAATGCAATGACCGTTGATGTCGAAGATTATTTTCAGGTATCGGCATTCGAAAAAATTATTAAAAAATCAAATTGGAATAAGCAAGAATGTCGCGTCGAGAACAATACTCTCAAATTATTAGACCTTTATGATAAATATCAAACTAAAGCGACATTTTTTACTTTGGCTTGGGTCGCGGAAAGATACCCTTCGTTAATAAGAAAAATTGTTGATGCTGGTCATGAGTTAGCTAGTCATGGTTACGATCATGTGCGGATTACGAATCAGACGCCTAACGAGTTTAAATCTGATGTGATTAAAACGAAAAAAATATTAGAAGATATTTCGGGAGTTGAAGTTCGAGGTTATAGAGCAGCGAGTTATTCAATTACAAAATCTAATTTGTGGGCGCTAGATATTTTACATGAGGTAGGTCATCAATATAGCTCAAGCATTTACCCTGTCAAACATGACCTTTATGGAATACCTGATTCACCAAGGTTTAAATATTACCCACGCGGGCCTGACGGTATATTAGAGATTCCTATTACTACGCTGAAATTATTGAATAAGAATATCCCCAGTGGAGGCGGTGGTTTTTTTCGTTTATATCCATACCAATTCTCGCGTTGGTCACTCAAGCGAATTAATGAAAAAGAGCAGCAGGCGGGTATGTTTTATTTTCATCCCTGGGAAATCGATCCGCAACAACCAAAAATATCTGGCATAAACGCAAAAACACGTTTTCGACATTACTTAAATTTAGATAAATTTTACCATAGGCTGGAGATGTTATTGCAGGATTTTAAATGGGATCGAATGGATAATGTTTTTATTGATAAGGCGGATTAGGTTTTATGAAGATTAAGCCTTTAAACAATAATATTGCGCAGTGGAATGAGTTTGTTTTCGCTCATCCCGAGGCAACTTTTTTTCATAGAGCCGAATGGAAAGCCATAATTGAGCGAGCATTTAATCAGCCCATGCATTATTATTTTGCCGAAAACGAAGGCGAAATTGTGGGTATACTTCCGCTGGGGCAGGTAAAAAGTCGATTGTTTGGGAACTCGCTAATTTCTATACCCTTTTTTGTATACGGTGGAATATTGGCAAAAGATGCTGAGGTTCACTCAGCGCTAACTGATAAGGCAAAAGATTTGGCTGTGGAGTTAAATGTCGATCAGTTAGAATTGAGAAATATTAAACAACAATATAGTGATTGGCCAGTTAAAAATGATGTATACGCGCGGTTTCGAAAACAAATCGAACCGGATGTTGAAGGGAATCTACAGAATATACCGAGGAAACAAAGAGCAGTTGTTAGAAAGGGAATAAAAGCTGAATTAATCAGTAAAATTTCTGAAGATGTTGGTCAATTCTATGAGTCATATGCATTGACCTTACATGCCCATGGTACGCCGGCATATCCTCGAAAATTGTTTTATATATTAAAAAGTGTGTTTAAGGAAGATTGTGAAATTTTATCAATTTATAAGGGCAGTAATTTGGTTGCCAGTTTGATGAGTTTTTATTTTAGAGACGAAATTTTACCATATTATGCGGGCACAAGTAGTGACGCTAGAGTATACAAGGCTCATGACTTTATGTATTGGGAATTAATGCGGTTGGGTTGTGAGCGCGGTTATAAATGGTTTGATTATGGGCGTAGTAAAGTAGGTACGGGACCATTTAGTTTTAAAAAGAATTGGGGATTTGAGCCAGAGCCATTGCATTATGAATATTTTATGGTTAATGCGAAAGAGCTTCCAGATATTAATCCCAACAACCCCAAATATCGTTTATTTATCAAAGCTTGGAAAAGAATGCCGCTTCCTTTGACAAAAATAATTGGACCCAAAATAGTTCGAAATTTAGGGTAAATTAGAAGACATTCCAGTAAAACTTAAATATTATGAAACCAAAACTTTTATACTTGGTTCACCGAATTCCATACCCTCCAAATAAAGGCGATAAAATTCGTTCGTTTAATTGGCTCAATGGCTTATCAGATAAATATGATATATATTTGGGTACATTTGTTGATAACAATGAAGATAAGCAGTACATCCGCGAATTAAGAAAATATTGCACCTCAGTATTTGTTGAAAAATTCAATCCAAAAGTGGCAAAAATAAGAAGCTTATCTGGTCTGTTAAGTGGACAAGCGTTGACACTTCCCTATTATAGGAACGCTAATTTACAGAGCTGGGTAGATTTTGTCGTTCAGGAAAACAATATCTCGCTCGCTCTCATATTTTCTTCATCTATGGCTCAATACGTGGATGGCGAAAAATATACATCAGTTAAGCGTGTAATGGATTTTGTGGATATAGATTCTGATAAATGGAAACAATATTCAGAAAAAAAATCTGGAATTATGAAATGGATTTATTCACGAGAAGCAATAAAACTTTTAGATTATGAAAAGCAAGTGTGTGAAAAGTTTGATAGTAGCCTATTTGTATCGTCTAAAGAGTCTGAGATGTTTAGTCGGTTGATAAGTAGTGGGAAAGATAAAGTCGATTTTGTTAATAATGGTGTTGATGTGCAATATTTTTCACCCAACAACAACTACGAAAATCCCTATGAAAGTAACGGCCCTATCTTGGTATTTACTGGTGCTATGGATTATTGGGCAAACATAGATGCAGTGGTCTGGTTTTCCAAAGAAATTTATCCAATAGTAAAACAACAATTTCCCGATTTGCAATTCTATATTGTAGGTTCTGGTGCAACTGCGGAAGTATTAGCATTACAAGGTATTGAAGGGATTGAGGTTACTGGCAGGGTCGATGATGTTAGGCCTTATGTCTATTATTCAAATATTGCTGTGGCGCCCATGAGAATCGCGCGCGGGGTGCAGAATAAGGTATTAGAAGCTATGGCCCTAGCAAAAGAATGTATCGTGTCGCCGCAGGGATTAGAAGGCATTGAAGCGAAGCCCGGTGAGCAAATAATGCTGGCAAATAATAATGAAGAATGGTTAGGGCATATCTCAAATTTACTTATTGAGCATAAACAAAATAATTTAGGGCGGGATTCTCGACAGTTTGTTTCCGCTCAATTTAGTTGGAAAAACAATATTACGAAACTTGAAAATATAATCGGTTGTGATTCGTCAGCAGAAAAATATGATGAGCTGAGCAATTGAAAATAACGAAATTAGAATTGGGCAAACAATTATCGCAATGGCATGTAGCGATAACGATGATTGTTTTATCCATTATAATGTTATTTTCAGTATACTTTCCGACTGTTCAATCCACTGTTTTAGTTTGGAGTAGTTCAGAAACGTTTGCACATGGCTTTTTGATTTTCCCAATTAGCCTATGGTTAGGCATGCGCTTGAGAGCTGAAATTGGTCATTTGCCACCAAAAACATCCATCGTATTTTTACCATTGTTATTTATGGATAGTTTGTTATGGCTAGTCGCATATGTCGCCGATGTCCAAGTCGTCCAACAGTTAGCTCTTGTTACAATAATTCCGTTGCTCGTATTAATTTTACTTGGTTGGCAAATCACTAAGAAGTTAGTATTTCCTTTGTTTTTTCTAATATTCGCGGTTCCCATGGGTGATATATTAATACCACCTCTTATAAACTTTACCGCGGACTTTACTGTGTCTATGGTTCAGTTAGTAGGTATCCCCATCTACCGAGAAGGTACATTTTTTCAATTGCCAACCGGTAATTGGTCCGTAGTTACTGCTTGTAGTGGTGTGAGATACTTAATCGCATCAGTTACTTTGGGATTTCTCTATGCCTATTTGACATATAAATCTTTTTGGAAACGATGTGTATTTATCTTAGTCTCAATTGTTGTCCCCATTCTTGCCAATGGTCTGCGTGCATTTATGATAGTTATGATTGGACATTTTAGTGGAATGGAATTGGCTACTGGAATTGATCATTTGATATATGGCTGGCTTTTCTTTGGAGTGGTTATTGCTGTCATGTTTTATATTGGTTCGTTTTGGCGTGACAATGAGGATGAACATGTCGAAATTAGTGAATTGCTAAATCAGAAAAAATCGGAAGAACCGTTTATACCAAATAAAAAAATCATTTATTATGGAATATTAACAATGGTTGTATTTTCGCTAGCGCCAATATTTGCTTATACATCTGAGCGCTCTATATTATATAGCCAAATTAATATTGAACCGCCTGTGTCTTCAGAGTGGCAAATGCAAGATTTGCCAGTGAGTGATTGGGAGCCTGATTTTATAGGAATTGACAAGAAATTACACGTTGGCTATCGCCGCGGTGAAAAGGTGGCTGATTTATTTATTGGGTTTTATGCATGGCAAAGAGAGGGGGCTCAGCTCATAACATCTAGTAATGTATTGGTCCAAGAAGAAGATGAGAGATGGCTTAGCTTTCAAGTAGGAAACATGGTTACAGATTTTGGTGGCAAAAGTGTTGTTATTCCACTCACAAAAATTAGTTCGTCAAATCAAACACTGTTAGTTGCCAGTTTTTATTTTATTCAGGGCGCGGTGGAAACTAATCCATACAATGCAAAATTGCTCGCAGCGAAAGCAAAACTGATGCGAAACGAAATTGGCTCGTCGATTGTTACGATTGCAGTACATATTGACGATGACGAAGCGTTAGCGAGAAATAACTTAAAAACATTTATTTTAGATATGAATTCTCCGCTTCTAGATACACTAACTAACATACAAGTTAATTAAATTATGTCGAATCCACCTTTAATCGCACACATTATTTATCGTCTTGCTATTGGTGGTCTTGAGAATGGTTTAGTTAATTTGATTAATAACATGCCTGTAAGTAAGTATCGGCATGTGATTATATGTGCCGATACTTATACTAATTTTAAAGATAGGATTAAGCGAGATGATGTCGAGGTTTATGCGTTAAATAAAAAACCTGGAAATGACATTGTGGCTTACTGGAGACTTTGGTGTTTATTAAGAAAATTGAAACCAGCCATAGTTCATACTAGAAATTTGGGAACCATCGAGTATGTGATTCCTTCAAAATTAGCAGGTGTAAAGTATTGTTTGCATGGTGAGCATGGGCGAGACTTAACAGATATATGTGGTACAAATCCCAAATACATTAAATTGAGACAGTTTTATAATTTATTTATTAATCATTTTGTTACAGTTTCAAAAGACTTAGAAAATTGGTTGTTTGAAGTAGTGAAAATAAAAAAGAGTAAAATTAGTCAAATATATAATGGCGTAGATATGTCTCGGTTTGCTGAGAAATATTATGAATATAATGAAAAAATTAAAATAATCATTGGTACTGTTGGTCGATTGCAAGCAGAGAAAGACCAGGCGACACTAATTCGCGCATTTGATGTGTTAAATAAAAAACATCATAATCTTGAATTACATTTTATTGGTGATGGTCCTGATCGGGATATGTTGGAAAACCTCGTGGCTTCATTAGAGATGACCGACAATGTCGTTTTTCATGGAAAATCAGACAGCGTACCTGAAGTTATTTCCAAATTAGATATTTTTATTCTCCCCTCGCTAGGTGAAGGCATTTCAAACACAATTCTGGAGGCAATGTCATGTGGTTTGCCGGTCATAGCGACAAATGTAGGTGGAAATCCCGAATTGGTTAGTGAAGGGAGTACAGGCATGTTAGTGCCAGCTGCTAATCCTGAAAAGATGTCTCATGCGTTAGAGGTTTATGTAGAGAATACAGATAAAATAATACGCCATGGTCAGGCTGGCAGAAAAAAAGTAGAACAAGAGTTTAGTATGGACAATATGGTTAAAAACTATACGAACGTTTATGATGAATTATTCATCAATAAATAGTTTGCTCAATATCCGTTTAAAAATCATATAACGATTCAATGAAAATTCTAATCGCCAGTTAGCAAACTCATTTCTTAAAGGTTTAGTAGTTGAATATAAAAGTATTGCTAAAAAATTCTACAATGATTATATCGAGACAAATTGATTACATTTTGAGTGCCAAACAGCGCTGGATTAAGGCATTTCCTCAGTTATTTCGTTAGTTTGTCGAAAAAGATATACTAAGAGGTTTTTTCATCTCAGGCGATAGCCTAGCAACCTATTCAAAAAGGAACTGTTCACGTTTATGTGCGGAATTGTTGGAATATTCAACACTCTCGACTCTTCTGAGATTGATCGCGAATTGCTGAATCAAATGAATGAAACGCAATTTCATCGAGGTCCTGATGCGGGCGGCATTCATTTAGAGCCGGGTTTAGGGTTTGGTCATCGACGATTGTCTATTATTGACCTGTCTTCGGGCAAGCAACCCATGACTAATGAAGACGACACCGTTTGGGTTACATTTAATGGCGAAATATACAACTTTCCTGAACTTAGTAAAGAGCTAAAAAATGCTGGACATCAGTTTAAAACCCATTCTGATACGGAAGTTATTATTCATGCTTGGGAAGAATGGGGTGAAAAATGTGTTGAACGTTTTAATGGTATGTTCGCATTTGCGATATGGGATGGAAATAAAAAAACACTTTTTCTTGCTCGAGACAGATTAGGAAAAAAACCTCTTCATTACGCTTTATTGCCAAATGGCCATCTGATTTTTGGATCCGAGTTAAAGTCCCTTTATGTTCATCCATTGTTACAGAAAATTATCGACCCAAAAGCGATAGAAGAGTATTTCGCGTTAGGATATGTTGCAGACCCGCGAACTATTTTTCAAGGCGTAAAAAAATTAGCGCCTGCGCATACGCTGTCAGTTCAATTTGGACAAACAATACTCGAACCAAAAGAATATTGGGATATACCGTTTAAGAGTGATGAAGCGCTTTCAGAAAAAGACGCTGTTGAACGACTGGTTGAGAAATTTCGTAGCGCAGTAAATTCACGCATGTTGTCGGAGGTGCCGTTAGGGGCTTTTCTATCAGGCGGCGTTGACTCCAGTGCGGTAGTAGCAATGATGGCAGAAAACTCAGAAACACCCGTTAATACATGTTCAATTTCATTTGATAATCCTAAGTTTAATGAATCAGATTATGCTCAAAAAGTGGCTGAAAGATATCATACAAACCATCATGTAGAAATGGTTGACCCAGATGACTTTGATTTGGTTGATAAATTAGCTGGTATATATGATGAGCCTTACGCTGATAGCTCAGCATTACCAACATACAGGGTATGTGAGCTAGCCAGGAAACATGTAACCGTTGCCATTTCTGGTGATGGTGCAGATGAATATTTTTCAGGATATCGTCGCCATCAATGGCATATGAATGAAGAAAAAGTACGATCAATTTTGCCTTACTCCATTAGAAAGCCAATATTTGGGTTTCTTGGTAAAGCCTATCCAAAATTAGATTGGGCGCCGAGATTCGTTAGAGCCAAAACAACGCTTCAAGCAATTGGCCGTGACAGCGTTTCTGCTTATTTGCATACAGTGTCATTGTTATCGGACGATATGCGGGATAAACTTTTTTCACCAGAATTTAAACAACAACTTAATGGTTATCATGTATTGGAAGTCTTTCGACGCCATGCAGACAAAGCGCCTTCTCACGATCCTTTATCTCTGATTCAATATCTAGATTTAAAAACCTATTTGGTCGGAGATATTCATACTAAAGTGGATAGAGCCAGTATGGCTAATTCGTTAGAAGTGAGAGCACCATTTTTGGATTATGAATTTATGGGGTGGGTGAGCGGATTAACTCCCGAGCTTAAATTGAAAGGCCAGATGGGAAAATATATTCTTAAAAAAGCAATGGAGCCCTATTTGCCAAATGATGTTCTCTATCGTAGTAAAATGGGTTTTGCTGTCCCATTAGCTGATTGGTTTAGAGGCCCGTTAAAACAACGAGTCAAAGATGCGCTTTTAAGTGAAGAAATGAGGCAAAGTGGATTTTTTAACATGAATTACGTTGAACATTTGGTACAGCAACATCATTCCGGCTTACGTGATTATAGCGCATCAATCTGGGCGTTATTGATGTTTAATGGATTCCAACGTCAAGTTATGAATGTTTAAGATATTAAGCAATGAAAATACTTCACGTACTTGATCACTCAATTCCACTGCATAGTGGTTATACTTTTCGAACGCGAGCGATTTTAGAAAATCAAAGAAAACTTGGGTGGCAAACAGATCATCTGACTAGTCCTAAGCATAATATTGCAACAAAGAATGAGATTAGTGATGAAATTGTGGATGGCTTACATTTTTTTCGATCCCTACCGAAAAAAGGATTGATGTCGAAAGTCCCAGTATTAAACCAGTGGTCGATTATTGCATCGATCGAAAAGCGTTTAGAAGAAATAATCGATGAAGTAAAACCAGATATATTGCATGCTCACTCGCCAGCGTTAAATGGATTAGCGACAGTACGGGTTGGTAAACGTCATGGAATTCCAGTAGTGTATGAAATTCGAGCCTTTTGGGAAGATGCTGCAGTAGACCATGGAACTACAACCGAGGGTAGTTTGCGATATAAATTAACGAAAGCATTAGAAACATATGTTATCAAGCAAGCTGATGTAGTAACAACGATATGTGAAGGCTTACGGGAAGATATTGTGAGTCGCGGAAAATCTGAAGATAAAGTGACAGTTATACCAAATGCTGTAGACATAGGTAAATTTGTTTCAGAAGGAGAAGTAAACGAGCAGTTAAAAAATGAACTTGACTTGACTGACAAAAAAGTGCTGGGATTTATAGGATCATTCTATGGTTACGAGGGCATCCCATTGATTATTGATGCATTACCCACGCTAATTAAAACGCATCCTGACATGCGTTTTTTGTTGGTCGGAGGCGGTCCTGAAAAAGATACAATAGAACAGCGGATTAATCAGTTAGGTATGCAAGAGTTTGTTGTAGAGACGGGGCGTGTTCCACATGGGATTGTTACTGATTACTACAATTTAGTTGATATTTTTGTATATCCCCGACTTCCGATGCGCTTAACGGAATTAGTGACGCCATTGAAACCTTTAGAGGCTATGGCTCAAGGCAAGTTGGTCATTGCATCTGATGTCGGTGGTCACAAAGAATTGATTCAGCCCGGTGTTAATGGTGAATTGTTTCGTGCTGGAAACGTGAAAAGTCTAGTTGAAACAATTGATTCTTTATTAAATGATGGTAACTCTTGGGGCTTGCGACGTGCGGCGGGGCGAAAATATGTAGAAGAAGAAAGAAATTGGGGTGTGTCAGTTGGAAAATATAAAAGCGTTTATGAATCCCTAATATAGAAATGAAAATTCTTACATATACTACTTTATACCCTAATTCGGTGCAGAAGCGCCATGGCATATTTATTGAGAATAGATTGCGTCATTTGGTGAAAGAGAAAAATGTTGAAGCGACTGTCATTGCTCCGGTGCCGTGGTTTCCATTTAAAAATCCAAGATTTGGTAGTTATTCTGAGTTTGCATCAGTCCCAAGCTATGAGAAGCGTTTTGGAATTGATGTATATCATCCTCGATTTCCAGTGATACCAAAAATAGGAATGAATATATCACCATCATTATTATTCCACTTTACTAAGAATTTCACAAAAAAAATTATCGAAAAAGTAAATGGTGTTGATTTGATTGATGCTCATTATTTTTATCCAGATGGCGTTGCGGCTGCTCGAATTGGACAATTATTAAATCTGCCAGTGGTTATATCTGCGAGAGGGACGGATATTAATGTTATTCCAAATTATCCGGTTCCTCGGAAGCAAATACTTGAAGCAGCCAAAGCTGCAAGTGGATTGATTGCTGTATCAAAAGCGCTGAAAAATAAGCTCATAGAAATTGGTGTTGAGAGAGATAAAATTCACACCATTAGAAATGGTGTGAATTTAAATCAATTCTCAATTAAAAGCCGAGATGAAATACGAAAAAAATATGATCTGAATTCATTTACTTTACTTTCCGTGGGTAATCTTGTTGAACTCAAAGGGCAGCATCTGGTAATTAGTGCTTTAAAACATCTCTCCGATATCAGATTAATAATAGTGGGTCAAGGTGAGCAAGAAGCGACTTTAAAAGAACAAGTTAAAATGTTTGATTTAAAAGATAGAGTTTTATTTTTCCCAAATTTATCGCAAGATGAACTCGCATTAATTTATAATGCTGTGGATGTTACAGTGCTAGCATCGAGTCGAGAGGGGATGCCAAATGTTGTCCTGGAGTCTCTTGCTTGCGGTACGCCAGTGATCGCTACAAATGTTGGTGGTGTACCTGAAATTTTGGATTCAGAAATATCCGGGATTATTTTAGATTCGCGTAGTGTTGATAATTTAGTTGAAGCAATCAAAAAGATAAAAAATATTTCTCCTCAACGATTAAATGTTAGAGCATATGCGGAACAATTTGATTGGAGTGAGGTGGTTGAGCGCCAATTTGGTTTGTATAAAAGTGTAATTGGCAATGCGTGATTTAGTCATAACATTAATTGTATTTGGCGCAATTCCTTTTATTTTATTACGTCCGCATATTGGCTTATTAATATGGTCATGGTTGGGCTACATGAGTCCTCATCGTCTTTCTTATGGCTTTGCTTACAGTTTCCCTTTTGTGATGTTGATCTCAGCTTTAACGATTGTTGTGTTGTTATTTAGTAAAGAACGAAAAAAACTACCGATAAATAGCGTTACAATATTGTGGCTAATATTTATATTTTGGATGTGTATAAGTACTATTTTTGCATTTTATCCTGTTGACGCGCAGCACGAATTAATTAGAACAATCAAGATTCAGGTTATGGTTTTAGTGACAATGATGCTGTTTCAAGAAAAAGAAAAAATAATACAATTAGTTTGTGTCATTGTGTTTTCTTTAGGATTTTATGGTGTAAAAGGCGGAGTATTTGTCGCGGCTACCGGAGGATCGTACAGAGTATGGGGGCCACCGGGCAGCTTCGTTGAAGGTAATAATGAATTAGCGCTTGCTTTAATCATGATACTTCCGTTCATGTTTTTTTTATTTAAAATTGCCAATAATAAATACATTAAATATTTTTTAATATTTTGTATGTTTTTTACAACAGCTTCAATTCTTGGCTCATATTCTCGAGGTGCATTTTTAGCATTATCCATGATTACGTTGTTTCTTTGGCTTAAAAGCGATAAAAAGTTATTAGTGATGATGCCTATTGTTGTTGTGATTGGCCTAGCGTCAGTATTCCTTCCGCAGGAATGGTTTAATAGAATGAACACTATTGAGACCTATGAGGAAGATTCGTCTGCGATGGGTAGGGTTAATGCGTGGCATTTCGCTTTTAATTTGGCAATCGATAATCCATTGATAGGTGGTGGTTATGGAACTTTCACCAAAGAATTATTTAGAAATTATGCGCCTGTTCCTGAAGATCACCATGACGCGCATAGTATTTATTTTGAGGTATTGGCGGAGCAAGGATTCATAGGGTTATTGTTATTTCTAAGTTTGGGATTTTTTGCCTGGCGATTGGCCTCAAAAACGATAAAAGCCTGTAAAGGAAAGGAGGAGCTAACTTGGGCATATTGGTTAGCGTCCATGAGTCAGGTATCGCTCATAGGATATGCGTCCGGAGGTGCATTTCTTGGGTTAGCATATTATGATCTGCCTTATCACATCATTTCCATAATTGTTGTGTTGCATGCTGTAGTAATGAAAGAAGTTTCAAACAGGGAAACGGGAGAAACGGAAGTTGAAAGAGAAGGAAGTAGAAAGACTTGAATAAACTTACAGATCAAATAGGAATTTCGTTATTTTCTCAGTTTTCTCGGCTATTCTCGTTGGGGGCCGGAAATCAAAAACTATCTATATTAATATTTCATCGCGTTCTCGATAAATTTGATCATTTAACGCCCTATGAGATATATCGTGAAGAATTTGAATGGCAATTACACATATTGAAGCGAAATTTTAATGTATTACCCCTATCGAAAGCCATAAAGTTGTTGAATGAAAATAATCTTCCGGCTAATTCAGTTTGCATTACATTTGATGATGGATACAAAGATAACTTCACTAATGCGTTACCCATTCTGCAGAAATATGATTTTAATGCGACATTTTTTATTGCTTCTGGTTTTCTCAATGGAGGTATGATGTGGAACGATAAAGTTAGAGAATTAGTTCGTTCCATGCAAAGCTCTGAGCTTGACTTGAAGGAATATGATTTAGGAGAGTATCAATGGGAGGATGAAAACCAAAGAAGAGAAGTTATTGAAGCCGTAATCGGCAAATTAAAATATTGTCATTTTCAAGAGAGACTGGAAAAAATTGATAATATCGTCTCTCAATTCGGTAACGGTGAACTCGCAGAGATGATGATGACTGATGCTGAGGTTATTGGATTAAGAGATGCTGGAATGGAGATTGGTGGACATACTGTATCACACCCTATATTGGCAAAGCTTAATCAGCAAGAAGCGATGACTGAAATTGTCGAGAATAAAGATTATTTGGAGTCACTGCTATCTGAAAAAATATCTATTTTTGCTTATCCAAATGGAAAGCCAGTTCAAGATTACACAAGTGAGAGTATAGATGCGGTTAAAAAGGCAGGTTATCAATGTGCGATGACGACATCTTGGGGAGTGTCCAGACAATCGACAGATTTATTTCAATTACCAAGATTCACGCCGTGGGATAAGACGCCTTTAAAATTCTCTGCGCGATTATTCTTGAACATATTTAACAAATTTGATCTAGTTTGAGGAGATTGCAAGCTACTTACCATTTGTTAATGCTTTTAAGCTTATTAACTAATCCCATGATGGGGTAATCAAGCTCGAGTGCTTTCTGTGCATATATTTTTGATTCTTCAAATTCTTTTAATTCAAATAATAGTAGGCCGTAATTATAATAAAGTTCGGAAGATTTTAAGCCAAATCGTATTGCATCATTATATTTCTTTTTACTTAATGCTAAATCCCCCTTGCGTTGCAAATAGATACCATACACAAAATATATAACAGCATCATTTGGTTTAAACCTTATAGCCCTATCGAAATAGCATTCAATTGAGCGTAATTCAGGTATATTGGTCGCGTCATCTGGGTTTTTCAGCTGGTAACGAGCCATAGTATCTAATGCGCGATGATGATTTGGGAATGCTCTTAATACATAATCAAGGTCTCCCCAAAGGAAGCCCTCTTGGCCTCGAATTAAATTTTGGACATTCGTATTAAAATGATGCCCTTCTACCACGGGTAATTTTAATCGTACATGATCGGGATTGGTATAATCAAAAGGGCCATATGGATTTTTTAAAATCCCGCAATCGATTTCTCCGGCATTTACAATATAAGTTGATGACAGTAAAAAGAGTGAGAATACAGTCTTCTCAATTAGTTTGCTAAAAGAATTTATTTTATTCATCGTTTTCTATCTTGTAACCACTGTTCTAATATTATGATTATCCAAATAAATTCGCCAAAAAATGAAGCGTGATCTGATTGATGTTGTTCTTGCAATTTTTGCAAATACTGCGGATTAATGATATTCCTTTTTTTAAAATCAGAAATACTATCTCCAGCAAGTTGTTTGAGCTGGTTGTCAGTTTTAAGCCAGACGCCAAATGGAAGGCCAAATCCATGTTTCGGTTTGTTTAAGGTTTTTTCCGAAAGAAAACCTCGCATTGCTTGTTTATAAAAATGTCTAAGTTTAAATCCATGTAATTTTTCTCCAGGGGGAATATTGCAAGCAGTTCGAATTACGTCATCATCCAGCATGGGATAACGAACTTTAATTTGTGCTGCGCCACACATGTTGCCGACTTTCCTTAAATCATTGTCTGCCAATGTATATTTCCAGTCAAGTTCCAATAATTTGTCGAGGAAGTTGTTGGCACTTGTGTCTTGATAAGTTGCTCTCATTTGCTCCACAGGACCGTTTAATCGAATGTTTTCCAAAAAAAGTGGTGTTAAAATTTCTTCGACAGGTGTGATATTAAAAAAATTATAGCTCAATAGCCTATCTGGTAATGGTACAATCGCTTGCTCGATATACCTTCTTGATTTACGGATTGGTAAGAAGTTTGTTGTTTTAAAAAGGTTTAAAAGTAGTGGTTCTATTATAGTCTTGCGAGCTAGGTTTGGCGATTTGAAATATAGCTCAAATAATTTTTGTTTGGCATATCGGTCGTTTCCTGCGAAAATTTCATCTCCTCCATCTCCTGCCAGAAGGGCGTCATATCCATTATCTTTTGCAAATTTGGCACATATGTAAGTTGGCGCAGCAGAAGAATTGCCAAATGGTTCATCAAAATTTTGTATAATCACGGGAATTGCTGACATTACGTCAGATGGAGTAACTGTGTATTCTTTTAGCGTTGCACCACAATGTCCGGCAGAGATTCTGGCATATTCAAGTTCGTCATAACCCTCTTCACTAAATCCCATTGAAAATGCGGTTGGATTAGATTGATTATTCTCTGAGAAAAGTGCTGTAACTGTAGAGCTATCAAGGCCTCCACTAAGAAAACTTGCGGTATGTTCTGAATCTGACTGACTAGCAATAGCATTACGTAAGGATTGAAAGACACTTTCCTTTGAATCGTTAAAATTATAATTCTCGTAGTCAAATGTTGGCTTCCAGTATTTTACAATTTCGAAACTATTTTCATCAATATATATTGATGTAGCGGGCTCAAGTTTCTTGCATTCAGAATATATTGTATTCGGACTAGGAATAATATGGTAATACATGTAGTTGAAAATAGACTGTTGGTCTATTGTCAGAGATGTAAATGGAAGCGCAGCTATTGCATCAAGAGAATCACTAAAAAATAACGTGTTTTTTGTTTTAAAGTGAACAATTGAACGAGTGCCGATGCGGTCAGTAGCTAACAGGCAAGCGGGCTTTTGTTTGTGAATAATAATTATGGAAAAATGTCCGCTGATATAATTTACGATTTTTTCGTTATACTTTATGTAACCAGCGCATAGTGCTGATGCGGCATCGGACTTATTAGAGATGTTTTTAAGATCCTGGTCAAGCCAGTCAGGATATCCGGTGATAATAAACCAGCAATTCTCATTTTCTTTAAAGTAGAAGTTGTCAGAGGACTCGAATGTAGCTATGCCATTTGAGCCCTGTTGAAACATTTCGCTTTTTGAGAATGAAATATTGGATAAATGCTCGTTATTTAATTTGTTTTCAGCATCAATATTTATCCATCCTAGAAAGCTCTTCATATTAATTCCTTTTTTATACTTTCGTGCTATATTTTGTAGACCAATGTTCAAACTGTAAAATATCAAAAAGTAATGGTACGTTGTTTGTCGCACTATTTTCAAGGTTGTCCAAGTCTGCGATAACCCTTTTGCTATTATATATGCCTCGTTCACGAAAGCCTTTGCTATGAATAATATCTTTAGCTGTTTGTAATAGTGGGCCAGTTAACCAGCGCTTCGTAGGAGTTGGAAATCCCATTTTATCTACACGAATACGAGTTGATTCGGGTATTTTTTCTTTCATAGCTTCTCTAAGAACATACTTGTTCCAAGGGCCATGTGCTTTTAACGAGTCTTCTAAGCTAAAAGAATATTGAACTAGGCGATAGTCCATAAATGGTAGTCGGGCCTCTATGGAATTACCCATGGAATTACGATCCTCAATGCGCATGTAAAGAGGTAGAGGGGCAGTGTAAACAGATTGTTTTAGCGCACCCTGTAAAGTTTGATCATCCGATGCGTGTGCTGGTATTAAATTATTATATAGGTCTTTGGATAGCCAGGGATGGAGATCAATTTGATTGTGGGGTGTTTTTTTACTGCGGAATTGACGAGCCAATTTGTTTTGGCTGATTTGTGTAGAAACGGTTTTTAAGGCAGATTGTTTTAGCAAAGTGGATCGGTTCAGGTTATGAAATTTACTATATACATTGATTTCTGATAACCATTTTTTGATTTTTAAGTCCTTTAATAAAGTGTACCAATAATTGTCACGATAAGTAGGATATCCTGCAATAACTTCATCCGCTCCCTGGCCGTTGAGTACGACTTTGATGCCATTTTCTTTTGCGAGTCGCATTAAGCTAAACCCCACAAGTGCAGTCATTGAATGTAAAGGTTCGTCATGAAACCATAGAGCTTCGTCCAGCAAGTCATATAATTCATTTGCTGAGCTATTAAATGTGTGTAGCGTCGCATTCGTTTGAGCAATGGTATCGTTTATGTAGACAGATTCGTCAAATTCTTTATCAATAAAAGAAAAAGCATGTAATAACTTATCGCCTTTTGCGTGTTCCGGCCAATTCCTAGCCATCGAACAAATAATTGCCGTCGAATCAAGTCCACCCGATAAGAATACACCAACAGGAACGTCAGCTCTAAGCCTCAATTTAACGGCATCTTCAAAAATAGAAAAATACTTTGTATCAAAATCAGGGTCTGAAATTTGTGGTTTATTTTCATCAATTGACCAATACTTATTTGTAGTGATGTTACCTAGGTTATCAATTTTTAACTTTGTACCAGGTGCAATCTCTGTGATACCTGAAAAAAATGTTTCTTGAGAATCATTTAATCTTCCATCAATAAAAAATTTTGCAACAGCGTTGAGGTTTGTTTCCGGCTTGTAGATTGAACAATCTCTAATACATTTAATTTCGGAGGCCAGTAACAAATGGCCACCCGTTTGAGCGACAAAAAGAGGTTTTACACCAAACCGGTCTCTTGCCCCAAAAATAGTTTTTTCTATGTTGTCGTAAATTAAAAAAGCCCACATGCCATTTAATCTATCCAGGCATGATTCTCCCCATTCCAGGTATGAGTTAAGTAATACTTCGGTATCACTGTTTGAGCGAAATGAATATCCAAGTGCAAGCAACTCATCTTTTAATTCGATATAGTTATAGATTTCACCATTGAACGTAATGGTATAACGATTATCGAATGAATGCATTGGTTGTCTACCAGCTTCGGATAAATCCAGAATGGATAGCCTTCTAAATCCCATACCAATATTATTTGCAAAATGATAACCTTCCTGGTCGGGGCCACGATGAATGATTTTTTGGTTCATAACTTCAATGAGACTCTTATCTACATTTCCGTTGTTTTGATTTAGCACAAAAACAAATCCACACATGAACAAAGGAGTCCTTATCTTTTTAGTAAACTTAATACTTCTTTAAACTCATCTTTACAAAAAAGTAATATGAGTGGGAGATAAACGATGATACCTGAAGCAATTTCTAATCCTAATGATACCGCATGATGGTATGAACTGCTTTGATCCGCAACAAATACTACAATAAGATACATGAGGATGCTGATAATCAATGGTTTTATGATGATTTGTACGACGTTAAAGATGGAAACATTGGTAACAATTCTTGAGCGCGTGACTTCTATAGTAAATACCACAGGGTATGCAAGCAACCAGGCATAGCAAATACCTTCTAATCCCCAGTTTGCACCGAAATAGAAGGCACTGGGCATGATTAAACAAGCGATCATCAAGTTAATCATGCTAATATCTGCCCGGCCACAACCTCGTACAACCGTAGGGAATATATTTGAAATCATGCGAATGGGCATGATCGCACATAAAATCACCATTGGTAAAATTGCTTCGTGCCACTTTTCGCCCAATGCCAGCAGCACGAGATCTTCTGCTACTGCTGCAATTCCAAAAAAAATGGGAAAGGCAACAAATGATAATAGCCTAATGGATTTGGACAAATAATACTCTACTTTATTCTTGTCATCTTGTAGTTGAGAAAAAGCTGGGAATGCAACTTGATTGATAATGCTGTTTAATTTCTGCATTGGTAGTGAAGATAAATGCATAGCAACTGAATAAAACCCAAGTACTTGGCTACCAAGTAATTTACCAACGATAAAAGCATCTGCTTGAGAATAAAAAAACCAGAGAGATTGATCGACGGTTATGAGCCCACCGAATGATACGTGACTCCATAGCCCCTGGAATTTAAAACTTGGTAATTTCAGCCAGAAATAAAAAACATTTAGGGAAACTGTTCGAATAAGCGCCATAGCCATTCCGCCATACACCAAAGACCAAACAGCCCAGCCATTATAGGCGAAATATAGGGTGATTAATCCCCCGGATATGGCAGATAAAAGTTCTACTGCGGCAAGATGTTTAAAACGCATCTCTCTTTGCAGCATGGCATTGGGAATGGTTTCAAATGGGATTAATAAGAATGTGAGTGATAAAACGCGCAATATATCTGAGAGCAACGGTTGATCAAAAAAATCAGCGATAAATGGAGCCAGTATATAAAGCAGAAGAAGTAGACTGATGTTGAGTAGAATTAGGACGCCAAAAATTTTTCGTAGAATTTCATCACTGATATTTTTGTTTTGAACAACTGCTGGCCCCAGTCCAAATTCTTTCAGCAGCATGAGAAAACTCATGAAAATCATTGCCATAGCCAATAAACCATAATCTTCGGGCTGCAATAATCGCATCACATAAATTGTGAGCCCCCAGGTTATTAATTGGCTCAATAATTTCGAAACAGCCGACCATTTCAGTCCATTTTTGACTTTGTTACCGAGGTCCATTTAAACAAATGCCTATGTTATTAGTTTAGTGATTATTTGTTGAAGTGTTGTGATATGTTATGTTTCGGCAAAAATACTCAATCTATTTAGGGCGTTAATTGTGTCTTATACCCGTTGGGCAGGTAAAAAGCGAATATTCAATATAAACATGAATTATACAAAAAAAATGATTGGTTGTGAGTAGTGTTATGTTTTTACTTAACTTCTTCTAGTAGGGGTAAGGGGGTGCTTAGTTTTAGTGAAGTAAGGACATGAAGTGTTATTATTGAAAATGATGAGTTGTTTAGAGTATATAACGTGAATGGATTATTTTTCGATAGTTTTCATCATTTTATGTTAAAAAGCATTATAAAGTCCCATGATTATGTAAGTAGAAATTCTATAAAATTAGAATAATACAAAATTATTATGTTGTTTAACTCTTATACATTCATATTCGTTTTCCTACCCATTGTTCTACTAGTATTTTACAAAATGGGAGGAAACGGTAAGCAATTAGCAGCAATATCATGGCTTGTGGCTGCTTCTCTGGTTTTTTATGCTTGGTGGAATCCAGTATATGTGTATCTGTTATTGGGATCAGTTCTCATTAACTACACAATTGGAATTTATCTTAGCAATAATATTACAAGTGCATCTAAAAATATTCGAGTTAAAACACTTTTAGTAACTGGAATATTAATTAATTTGTGTGCTTTAAGTTATTTTAAATATGCTAATTTTTTTGTAGAGAATGCTAATATTCTGCTGGGTAATTCTTTTCATCTCGATACAATCATTCTACCGCTTGCCATTTCTTTCTTTACTTTTCAGCAGATTACCTATTTGGTGGATTCGTATAGAGGTTTAACTAAAGAACACAATTTTTTGCATTATTGTTTGTTTGTTACTTTTTTTCCTCAGTTAATCGCAGGACCCATCGTTCACCACAAAGAAATGATGCCTCAATTTTTAAAAGATTCAGTAGCTCGGTTTTCTCACAAAAACCTTGCCATTGGCTTGAGCATATTTATTATCGGTCTTTTCAAAAAAGTGATTGTTGCTGATAATATTGGATTATATGCAACCCCAATGTTTGATGCAGCTGCTCAAGGAATGACTGTTAGTTTTATTGAAGCTTGGTGTGGGGCGATGTCTTATACATTTCAACTTTATTTTGATTTTTCTGGCTATTCCGATATGGCTGTTGGCCTGGCGTATATGTTTGGAATACGACTGGCTCTCAATTTTTATTCGCCCTACAAAGCAAATAATATTATTGAATTTTGGCGTAGATGGCATATTACGTTGTCTCGTTTTTTGCGTGAATATTTGTATATTCCTCTTGGAGGGAATCGCAATGGTGCGTTCAGACGTTACGTTAATTTAATGTTGGTGATGCTTATTGGTGGGTTTTGGCATGGGGCTGGCTGGACATTTATCGTCTGGGGTGGATTGCATGGATTTTATCTGACTATAAACCACATATGGAGGGCCTTAAAAATAAAAATGTTTGGGAGCAATAATTCTAATATATTATTTTGGACTTTTGTTTCGAGGATGACTACATTTATTGTCATAGTGATAGCGTGGGTGTTTTTTAGAGCTGAAAACTTACCGACTGCTTTCGAAATACTAAAAGGTATGTCGGGGTTAAATGGAGTTGTTTTACCTCCAAGCTATTTAGGCTACGCAAATTACCTGTTTTCTGCAGGTAATTTGTTGCAATCTTTCGGCGTGCGATTCGAAGATAATGTTCCGTTTTTTGGTGGCCCATTACAAATAGTCTTTTTGGGAATGTTGATATTTTCGGTATGGTATCTGCCGAATACACATCAGTTATTTCATAAATATTCGCCGTTTATGAATACTACAAATATTGCACAATCCAGTACGTTCAAATTAAGATTTATTTGGCAAGCACGTCCGGCAATCGCAATAGGGATAATAATTATGTTTTTTTCGGCCATATTTTCGATGGATATAACTAGCGAATTTCTCTATTTTCAGTTCTAACTATGTTTGATTTTTCGAATTACAATAAAATTTTACTGGCACTTTTTTTTATTGTGTTTTCACCAATGGCCTTATTAACCTTATATATGGAGCCAGTAAGCAATGAGCTAACCCGGATGGGAGGTTATCTGGAAAACGATTTTGGTTGGAATGAGCCGCAAGAGCATTTCGAAATGCCGATGTTTACTTTGGCCAATGATATCTCTGAATATGATAGTTATTACGATGTTGTTGTATTTGGGGATTCGTTCTCTGAAGACTTGTCTCATGGTTGGCAAAATTATTTTAACCAGAAAACTGGATTAAAAATTATTACATTTAACATGAATCAGGTGAATATAGACAGCGTACTTGGTAGCGAAATTTATCAAAATAACCCGCCAAAAATATTTGTTTATCAATCAGTTGAAAGAAACATTGTATCTCGTAACCAAATTTGTCTTCAAAATAAGCAGAAATTGAAAAATGACTACATTAAGAAAATCATTGAAATTGATCCGCATGAGATAAAAATACAGTATAAAATGAGGAATCGAGAGAAGCTTTCTTTGGGTGGTCTAGATCTCAATTCCACAATAAACTATCTTAAAAAATCATTTAGTCGAAATGTTTTTGGAAAAAACACTACTGAAGTCCACAATTTTTCCCTAAAAAGAAAAGATTTATTTTCTAATAAAAAATCTGCTTCGCTCCTGGTAATTACAAGAGATTTTAAATTGAAGGATGTCACTCACGAGCAAATAAAAGTGGCGCAATGTAGTTTACTTGCTCTTCAGCAACGAATAAGAAACAATGGTAGAACAGAATTTATTGCTTTATTTTTTCCGGATAAAACTACGACTTATAGTGACTTTCTTATAGATGAAAGATATGCAGGCATGAGTGTAATTAATAATTTTGAAAAGATACCTAAGTTAAACTCGACATTACTGGTAGATGTATTTAAAAACCGTGTTGAACAGGGGGATGTTGATTTTTATTTACCAAACGATACACATTGTGGCTTTCAGGCATATAAACTCGCTGCAGAAGCCGTGTTAGCACGACTACATCTTTCTTACAAATAAAGACATCTTTTGTAAATTAAAATTATTTCGCCAGAATGAGGATTTTTAAGTTTCACATATTCTTTTTTGAGAAATTATTCTTGTTTTATACCGAACGCTACATGGATAGAGCGATGTTTTCACTTGAATACACATATAATGTAGAGTAAGCCATAGTTTTTATTAATGTAAGATGTTTAAAATCTCAATGATTGATTGATTGATGGTATATTGTTCGAGTTGAATTTTACGTGAATTACATTAATGAAAACATATATAAGAAAGTCAAATCTCTTGTCCTTCATGGGTGACAAAATACAAATTGGTATCAAGCTAATATATTGATTTCGTTATAAATAGTGTTGTGGCGTTATTATTGCTTAATATTTTTTCCGTGTTATAGTAGCTATTTTGCTGGTTTATAGTCGATTTGTGGTATGTATTTATAAAAACAAGTAGCAAAAAAGTATTAAAGGTGACTCGGTGGTTAATATGGTCACATTTCAATGATTATATTAGATAAAAGAAAATTTATTGTGAACTACGACACGCGCAAAGTTTATGGATTTGCCGATTTAACATTGTGTTCGTGGGCGAATCGAAGGGCGAAGTCTTTTATACACATTCTAACATTATCAAGTATTTCTTTGTGTAATCACCTACACAGATTTTGGTGATTAAGAAGCTTAGATGAGGAGTGCTTGCTGGTTTTCAATCCATATTTTGCAAAATTGGATCTGTTGATACATTAAGGTTTTGCGAAAAGATTTATTTGCTGTAGCTGTACAATGGAAAGGTCTGAATTAATATTTGAAACATGACCGGCATTGAATTATCGGCAACTATTTTTGAGTAAAAATTTGATTGGTAGTGGAGTTTTTGTTATGCAAAATTTTTTTAAAAACGCACTTAGTAAAATAATTACTGTGTTTATTTTTATTTCGATTACCTTCAGTGGGATCGTGATTGGAGCTGTGTTTGATAAAACGGGGACATTGTGGGCGCCCTATGTCGAGTGGGAAATTGACAACCCGAGCTATTCAGGAAATCCATTTGATCTGATATCTACCGTAACGTTTACTCATGCTGATTCTGATGCAAAGCATACAACAGAAATGTTTTACGCTGGAGGAACGAAATGGAAATTTCGTTTTGCTGGAACAAAAACTGGCGATTGGTCATTTTCGACATCGAGTACCGATTCGGACTTAAACGGACACACAGGCAGTGTCGCAATTAGCCCAAATACAAATCCCGACATCAAAGGCTTCATGACAAAGAGTGGTAACAATTGGGCTAGAGAAGTAGATGATTTAGGGGTGATTGAAGCTTTTGTTCCGCAATTTAGAATGGCTTTTACTGAAGATCCCACCGATTGGAGTTCAGCAAAAATTGATATTGAAATAGATACACATATGAATAAAGAAGGGTTTAACGCTTTATTTTTCTTTGTCGGTGGTAGATGGGTTGATATAAATATTTCGGGAGCAAAATTTACAAATAGCAATCCAGATCCAAAAACATTTGATGTGCTTGAAAGTTTGATTGTTAAAGCACATTCTGCTGGTGGAGTTATACATCTTTGGTATAGTGGAGATTGCAGTCGAAGTCAATGTGTTCAAGCGGGATTTGGTACAAATGGTGCTCGCAGTGATGGAGAAAAGCGACTATTGCGTTACATTGGGGCCAGACTGGCCCCGTTACCAGGCTGGATAATGGGGTATGGTTTCGACATTGTTGAAGACACGACAACTGATGACCTTCGTGGTTGGGGAAATTATTTGCGTAGTAAAATGGGTTGGAAGCACTTGCTAGGCGCTCGAGATCAAAGTGATAGTTATACTTATACGTACTGGCCGGAAGCAGACTGGTACTCTAAAGGTAATTATTTTAATGGTGCAAGTTACAACGATGTTGTTGGAGTATATGAATCTGATGTATCTGTACCTCATGCATTTGATGAACGTTGGTGGACTAGCAGGTTAGATGAGAACGGGCTTCGTCGTCAGTTGTGGAATAATATGATGGCTGGTGGTGTGAGCGCAATTTGGGGTGCAACAGGCCCTTGGGAATCTGATCCATATGTCAATCCCAACTGGTTTAAAACGTATTTTACATTTTGGAAAAACCGAACCATTAGCGGTTTAACACGTGATAATTCATTAAGTAGTGGAAAAGTTTTAAGAGCGGAAGATTTTTCGAATTATGTTTTTTATGCTGAAAATGCATCAAGTCTCACCTATAATTTGACTAATTCCACACAATCTTTGCCTGTGGTTGCGATTGATGCAAAAGGTGCTTATTCTGAAATTAGTTTGGGATTAAAAGATGCTAAAGCTCATACTTGGGCGGCCCCGTATACATCGGACTGGGTAATTGCCGTTGGAAATTTTGATCGAGCCGCAGTTGTTGCTGAAATTCCAAGTGCACCAACTGGGCAAACTTTGCAAAAAACAATAAAGTAAGTATGTTATTTAGTCAAATATATATTAATGTTTGAATCCGAGTGCCCATCAGAGATAGTTCGAATTATGATCATGTTTAATTGTGCTGAAGAATAACTTTATTCACCTAGCTACCACCAACTGTTAAAATCGTGAAACAATCCAGGTTTTTTTGTATTACGAAGTTAGTAGATGTCATTACTTGATTTTTAATTATCTATTAGATGATGAACTAAATTATAATTACCATCGTTCATCTATTAACGGTAACCAGGTTATGCGGATTAGTGGATAAGTTGTTTACTTAAGGAATATTTCAAGAAGTATTGAAAGTGTTTGTCACTTAGTACTTTTGAAAATCCTTCTTAATAAAGATTATTATGAATATAACCAAGAAACCAAGATGTTTGTTCCTGGCAACATTTGATCCAACAGTATCCAGTACGGGTACGACTACTCGCGGCAGGTTGTTTCTCAGGCAATTTGTTGAGGTCTATGATGTTCATCTAGTACACCTTCAAGAAAAGCATGAGGAGGGTAGAGATAATGAATTAATGACAAAATTAAAAAGTGTCAGTACAGTACCTTATTCTTCTCTAAATTACTTCTTATTTTGTCCTGATTTTTATAAAGTGGCATCCAATATATTGGAGAATCATAAAATTGATTTCATTTTTGCTGACTTTGAAAAAGCAGGATTTTATGCACACCTGCTTTCACGTAAATATAATATTCCCTATATTTACAATACTCATAATGTCGAATATCAGCGATATCTTAATGTTGCGAGGACCAATCGACTTCGTTATTTGTTTGTTCCCTATATGTATATTGTAGAGCGTGTGGCTGTAAAAAATGCTTTATTTACGACTGCTATTTCTGAGCCGGATGCAAAGGTGTTCAGGCGGTGGGTGCCAAAAGATAAAGTGTTAGTTTTACACTGTGCTTTCGACGAAAATATACTAGATCCTTTTTATGAGCAGATTAAAACAGATCGCCCAGTTGTGTTAATGGTGGGAAATTATAGTAATGCTGGTAATCGGGATGGTGTTTATACTGTATATAACGAAATATTACCTAAGGTTGTCGAAAAACACCCCGAAGTTATTTTTCGATTTATTGGGAAGGAGTTTCCTGGTGATGTATCACACCAAAATATTGAATCATTAGGTTTTGTTGACGATTTAAAAGAAGAATACGCTAAAGCATCTATTGTTATCGCACCTATAAAAATGGGAGGAGGGATTAAAATAAAAGTTATCGAGGCTTTGGCGAGTGGTCGTTACCTAATTACTACAAAAAAAGGTATGGAAGGCGTAAATGCTGAATGTTTGTCAAATTTACAGGTGACTGATATCAAGAATTTTCCAAAATATATTATTTCGGCCATAGTTAGTCATCCCGAAAAAACTATAAATAACTGGGAAATTGTGAGCAACGCATACGGTGTTAAACAAGCGATGAGCCAGCTTTTTAATACCATTGAACATTCTCTTGCAAGCGCAAGGGATTAATAAACAGTTTTTTACGAAAGTATAATTGCCATTACCTTGTGCGCAAACAAGCGTATAGTAATTTTTTAACTGAAGTTCGTATTCTTTGTTTGAAATCGCCATCAATCTTATTGAAGCACTCATCATATTCAACACAGATATCCTTGATATCAATACCATCGTTGACAATATTATCTAATACCTTGTATTTTTCACCTTCAATGTCTAATTTAAGCATAGCCAATTTAAAGTGGATTACTATAAAAATACAGAGTTACTATCAGATACCGAAGCAGTTCTCAGAGCGATATAGTATGCTGGTCCTATCAAGACCTAAACCCTTTGGTTTGATCCCCTCAAATTCAAGTTTTCGGAATCCTTTGTCGAGATAATACTTTATTCCCTCTTGATATTTTTCCCTAGTAGAATCGTCAAAAATTATTACTCCTTGATCCGATAGCGCCTCAAATGCATTCACTGCACATCGTACCCTGTCTCTTCCGTCCACTACAATGACATCATACTTTTGTCGCGTTTCCAGTGCTGCTCTACAATATGCCCCGCCAGCTTCGTATTCACAAAAGAGTAGCTTAACATTGTTGTCTACCTGTTCCTTTAATCGATCATACCACGCGCGGTCATATTCTATCGAAGTGACGTTTTTCACTCTAGCCGAATAGAACATCGTTGAAAACCCACTACCATATTCGAATAGATTAAGATCGGCGCTTAATCGGTTTTCTAGAAATGCAATCATGGGATAATTCATCCATGGTATTGGTTTGCCATCTACATTGCACGGTATCCCGCGGCGATGGGTATCAAGCCACCCAATCTTTCTTAGATATGAATCATGTTTTAACAATAACTGCATCCCAATAATAAAAGTATACACTCTTGGCATTAATGGCCTTATCTTATCACTCAGTTTTTTCATGCGTTTTTCCTATACGTTAAAATCTAAATCTGGAAAAGTTTTTATATTCATAATATTGTATTAATTGATGACAAATAAATCGGGTGATTAAGTTTTGTGATTTACTGAAAGAACCATGTTGAGTACCTAAATTTTTTTATTTTAATTATCGACTTTTAATTATTTGGTGGTCTTTTTTATCTTGTTTAATTCTCAAATATTCACTAAACAACAACTGAAGTATACTTTGCCGATCACAACCGCTGAGGCGTAATAGGAAAATATCTTTTATGCGCCGATGGTGGGTCGATCCTGTGCCATTAAATGCTTCTAGCTCTTTTTTCGTATGATAGGCCCAATAAATATGTTTTATCTCTATTTTGTTAGCTATTTCACTAACTAAGCGAGCATCTCCCTTTGCCCACGGTAACGCGAAATGTTCGATAGGTTTCTCGATTTTACTCTCCAGGATATCTTTGGCCTTACTTAAAAGATATAATAAATTTTCTTGAGTGTCGGTAGGTGATTCAAATTTTTCTTGTGGTTCAGTTGAGCTTTGATATTTATTTGTTATATCGAGAAGTTGTTGACGCCAGTATTTATTTTGAAAAAAATTCACCTCGCCACCGTTGTCTTGCACAAATTGCACACATAGCTCGCTAAGTTCCTCATTATCAAAATAACGTGGGCGTATCCCCCAACGCGAGTCGTTTTCATAAATTGGTTGGCCTGGTTTTAGTTTATTCAGAAAAATGTCTTGTGTATCTCGCTGAATTTGCCATGCTGAAACCGCTCTATTTCGGTCCCATCGTTCTGGTCTTTCAAAATCGATGATTTTATTCGATACAAATATGCGAGAATGTGCGAAGCCATGGAGCTGTAAATCTATGATGCCGCTATCATGCATAACACGAGCTTCTTTCCAGGAAAATAATTCAGCATTACCAAAATCATGCTTTACTAATGTATCGATGTTGCCATTTTCAATAGTTGGCGTAATACCTTCGTCAGGTATTATGCCCGGTGATATGAATGCTGTCCCCCGGAATCCGTACTTTCGTAGTAATGGATAAGCAACAGTCCAAACCGACCGTCGACCGTCGTCAAAGCTGAGTATCACCTTCTTTTTGTCATCAGTTTCCCAGGGCTTGTCTTCGCATGCTACAGCTTCATAGCCGTTATTTTTGAGAAATTTTAAATGTGATTCGAACTCTTGAGGCTCAAGGTCGTGGTAGATGAATATAGGCGTCCGTTGTTCATTCAGGGCATCATTAAAGTATTTAGTTGGTGAAAATACATCACGATAGTAATGAATTGATTGTAACGTTGGCCATGATCTCATTTTTGTCTCCTACCCAGAATTTCTTTGATCAATTCAGCTTCATTTGAGGTTATTAGTTTAAATTTTATTGATATTGGATAGTGATATTTTACGTATATTGATAATCCAAGTGCTAAAGTCGTATAGGCAATAATATTACTATAGGCGACCCCTGCAGCGCCGTATTGAGCTGCAGCAACGTAATATGTGGCACAGCTTATTATTAGCGCGGGTAAAAATACCAAAATAAACACATGTTTAAGGCGGCAGTAATTATTCACAATCCCAATCAATGGGTAACATAGGTTAAATATGGTTACACCTATAGATATTATTAACGCGTAATTTACCACATCCGTATTTATTTCCTGTCCAAAAAGCAGCCTGATTAGCCAGTCGCCAAATAGTAATATTACTACCAGCTGCATTATGCTGATCAATCCATTCACTTTTAATAAAGTGTTTATCGCTGTGTTACGTTTTTCCTCAACTTGGTAGTTTGACAGTGTGACTTGTAAAGCTGCATTTAACTGTGCTGGTATAAGAGTTAACAAACTTGCAAATTTCAAGGCAATGGTATAACTACTCATATCACGGGCCATTACGAACCAGCTTAATATAACAAGGTCGATTGTAAAAAGAGTATCAATAACTGTACGGTTGAAATGATCCCATAATCCATAGTCCAAGAGGCTTTGCCATAACACTTTTGGTGTTCCTCGATGGAAAATAAAGTGAAACTGAAATTGTTTTTGAAACGAGAATATCCATATAATACTTGCTGCTAATGCGGTCAGTACCAATATTAATGCATAGGTCTCAATCATCGGGGAAATAAATAGTGCAATATATGCTGAAAATCTGACGAGTCCAATAAAAAGACTTATTTTGGTGGCAGTTCGTTGCATAAAATTAGCATAATAAACAGTTTTAATCCATCCTTGCAGGGTCAGTACAATAAAGTCAAACGCCATAGCAAGATAAAGGAACTGTAGTCCTACAATATCAAAGGGGCCAAGTAAAAAAATACAAAGTACAAATGCTACGACTAGCATTAGAGTAGTTTGCATAAACCAGAACAAAAAAAGTGCGGTAAGTAGCTCGTTTCGTTTTGTTTCTTCTTGTGCAATCTTGGGGTAATCTCTTAATAACACTCGTATGGGGGCAACATCAAAATAAGAGATAAAGATTAAATATCCCGTGGCAATACCTATGGCAGCAATACTTTCTTCTGGTAGCATGCGTACCAGAAGTACAAAAGCCAAAATAGTCGTTGATTTGGTAATGAGTATATCAATTAGTGAGAATGCAGTGTTATTGAAAACCTTTTTGCCAAAGCTTGAGCTTTTAGTTGTCATAATTTCAACACTTCTTGATATGCGGATGCGATTTTCGAAGACATGATCGTGTTGGTGAAAAATGTGTTCACACGGTCTATGCCACGTATACCAAGCTCGTTCCTGAGTTCTTCATTTTTGCATAGTGTTATTAGCGACTCTGCTAATCTAAGATAATCATTGGGTTGAACTAGGATACCAGCATCGCCAACCACTTCATCAATAGCACCACAATGTGTCGAGATGACCGGTTTACCAGTAGACATGCTCTCAATAAGCACGATTCCAAATTGTTCCAAGATATAACGTGTAGAAATACTTGGTAGGACAAATATATCTGCTAGCCTATGAATTGCGGGTAATAAATTATAACGTTGACGACCAATAAGCTTAAAATTGTGTTCGATTTCTAAATTCTTAATAGTTTGTTCGAGAGCAGCTCTTTCACCTCCCTCACCAACAATTAAGAATAATGGATCAAGTTTTTTAATTTCAGGGTCTGCCATTACGAGCTTTGCTGCATTGGCTAGGGCGAAAATACCTTTTGTCCAAAGTAAATGTCCGACAAATAGTATTATAAATCTATCTGAATCAATATTTAATTCAGCACAAAGTTTATTATCTTTTGGGCCAGGGTGAAAACGTTTTGTATCCACTCCATGGCCAATAACCCGTATTCGATTTTCGTTTACCCCTTCACAGATCAGTGCTGCTTTTGCCCGCTCAGACCTTGCGATAAATAAGTCGGATTGTTCTCGAGTGAACTTCGCTCTTAATGGGATAGCTCGTTTGCTTAAGTACCAGTACGGATTTACTTCGCATTGGACTGTAATTAGTTTAAATCCATGTTTTTGTTTAGCCTTAGCGAGCTGCCATGAAGAATAGAAGGCTTGTTCCTGAGCATGAATAACGTCAAAATTTTTAGCAAAATCTAATGCATTCAAGAGAACTTCGTCATACCCAAACACCTTAAATAAATTTGGAATATGATGACCTTTAATTTGACGTGGTAAAAGCCCATTGAAATAGTCAAGGCAATTAACAGAGATTTTGCGCATGGGAATAGAGTCGATTTCAAAACGATGCGAGCGTGTATAGGCTACCGAGAGTTCATATTCTTCTTGTAGCGGTTCGAGGTATTGTGTTTCAAATGGATTTAAGTAGGAGCCGCGAAAATAACACACTCTTGGTTTCGTCATAATTCTATCTTCTCAGTAATATGTTTAGCATATATCAATATTGTATGGTATTGCAGGAATTTAAGCATGGATCATAAAATATGCTCATTTTGATGGTATGCAATTTTCCAGATTTATGTGCTGTATCCATGCCAAAATGCTTTTATAATAACAGCATTTATTAGTGGCTTGCATAATTTATGTCCTATAGGGTGTTTTGTCACCAATATCAATAAGTGTTGCTGATTTCTTAATTGGAAATGTGCTTTATTCGATTTTGATGATGAACCAGTATGTTGAGGGTGTTACAATGTACTTATATTTCCATTATCGGTATCGGTTGAAAATATTACGTAGCTTTTGTTATTTCCCATAACTCTAGCGATCACAGCCACTTTAAATTAATTTAACTTATGCGGCAATGTAAATTTGGATACATTATTTTTCTCCAAAGAAAAAATTTTAAAATTTTGTTAGTTATGTATTTTCCTATTCCCCGAATAAATTGTTGGAGTGAATTGCCATATTTTTTGGAGGCGTGCTAAAGAACTTAGATGCTTTCATTTCTAACACAATCTATTCTTTCTTGTGAAACGATAAAACTTGCAGCATACCCATTTTTCCTTAGAAAGGGATTTATTCTGTGCTCACGGATATAACATTTAAAGTGAATTTATGAATCGAAGAATATTATTAAAATCAGGTATATTTTTTGTCGTATCTGTTGCTGGGCTTCCAATTATATCTTGTTCTAAAACCTACAATATCCCTGGTCTTAAAAATAAGCCAAATAAATATGGTTTATTGTTGCCACCAGGCGCTAAGTCAAGAATTATTGCTACTGCTGGTGAGTTAGTTGGTAAAACAAATTACAGCTGGCATTCTGCTCCAGATGGAAGTGGTATTATGAGTTTTGAAGATGGTGGCTGGTTGCTGATTTCTAATAGTGAACGAGTGGATCAAAAGGGCGGTGTGAGCGTTATTCGATTCTCTCCCAGTGGTGAAGTTGCGGATGCCTATTCTATTTTACAAGGTAGTAACAAGAATTGTGGTGGGATGGTAACGCCATGGAAAACCTGGTTGTCATGTGAAGAAGTAGAAAATGGTGTGGTTTGGGAGTGTGATCCATTTGGTAAGAAAAAAGCTTATGTCATTCCTGAGTTAGGGGCTTTCAAGCATGAATTTATAGTGATGGATCCAGAAACAGGAATTTTGTATCTTTCAGAAGATGATAATGATGGCTGTTTTTATCGTTTTGTTCCTATGGATAAAACATTAGTCGGGCGTGATTATTTTATGTCTGGACGACTGGAAGTCGCGGAAATGAAACCTAATTCATTAATTGTGTGGCACCTGGTTCCAGACCCCATGGCAAAAACTCAAGCAACTCGTTATCAAGTTAAAAAAAGCTCCGCCTTTAAAAAGATGGAAGGAATGGCGTATAACAATAATCAGGTATTCTTTAATACCAGTGATGACAATAAAATTTGGCAATATGATATTCAAACTAGTCAATTGTCTATTTTTTATGATGCTGCGCAATTGAGTTCCCCAGTGTTAACAGGTCCTGATACGATGGTTTTTCGTGAAAATATTCTATACGTTGCTGAGGATGACGGGGATATGCAGATTGTTGCTATTGATATGCGAGGAAATACCAAGGTGATATTGCAAGTTACCGGGCAAGATAAATCTGAAGTGACAGGAATAGCTTTCAGCCCGGATAAAAAAAGAATGTATTTTAATTCTCAACGAGGTAAGTCAGGTAAGTGGACGGACGGCATTACTTATGAAATCACAGGCTTGTTTTAGTGTTATAGTGTTTTGCCATTGCTCTCTACGTTTTATTATCGCGCTATTGCTGTATATTGGTAGCGCACAGCTTTTATTTGCAGAGCAATCGCTTGGCCCGCTTATTGGGAATGTTACTTCAACCTCAGTTAAAATTTGGGCAAAATCGGCACAGCCCGAAAAAATAATTTTCACCGTATATTTATCTGACGAATTATATACTCAAGAGATTATTTCGACAGAGCGCGATAATTCTTCGGTTTACGCTGAATTTTCTGGCCTTAAATCTGGGGTAAAGTATAACTATCACGTTAGATCATCTTCGCTGGATTATAAGGGAACGTTCAATACACATGACGTCATTCCCAACAAAGCAACAAAAATTGCTTTTGGGGGTTGTTATGATCAATCAACCATTGATCAAGAAAAAGGTGAAATTTTTAATAGTATTCTTCATTATCAACCTGATCTTATGTTGTTTACCGGAGATATACCCTATTCCAAAGCGGGAGAGCTTGATGATTTAAGAAAAGGACACGAATTAATTCGCAGTAATAAGCATTTTCGCAACTTGACATCTAAGACCCCTGTACTCGCTGTTTGGGATGATCACGATTTTGGTGAAAATAATTCTGACGGAAATAATCCCAATAAAACTCAAGCACTGAGAGCTTTTCGAGAACATTGGCCCAACCCCAAAAATGAGGATAGCTCTGTCGAAGGTATGTACACAAAATACGTAATTAATAACGTTGAAGTGTTTTTGCTTGATACGCGTTTTTATTCTCAACAGTCTAATGACACTCCAACTCTATTGGGTGATAAACAAGAAGAATGGTTGTGTAATAATTTAAAAAAATCAAAATCTAAATATAAGGCAATTGTCAGTGGAGTTGCCTTGTCGTCAAAAAATGTTGATGGTTGGTCGGGAGAATATTTTAAAGAAGATAAAAATAAGCTATTGAATTGTATTTATGATAATAAAATAAGCGGTGCTATTTTTATTTCCGGTGATTTACATCGAACAGAAGTTCACCGACATAAATTGCATAATAATCCTTTTTTGTTAAACCGATATATATACGATTTTAGTGTTTCCCCATTAAATGCAATGAGTTTAAAAATTGCAAAAAATGTAGATAAATCATTGTATTATGGTAATGACTCAATAAAAAGCATGTTCGGGTTGTTGGAGTTTTCTAGCAATCAAATGGACGATAATACTGTACGATTTCAATTAGTCGATGCCGCACAACATGAACTTAAGCAAATTGTATTGGAAGCTGAAGATCTTAATCTAGATTGGCGAAATAACAAACGATTAGAATTAGATGTATTCACCATCACATATTCAATTTTTGCTATAATATCCGGTTTTATAGTGATTCTTGTTGTATTTAAGAAAGTCGTTGGACGTACCTCCCAAAGATTGTAAACGCCTCAAGTTATAGCTTACTTTACTCGATATATTAAAATGATTTACTGATATCACCTTTGTACAAACTTATAGCTATTTAAGAATAAAAGGATATAAAATGCTCGATCAATTAGGGATTGCTGCTGATAAGGCACCGCTATCGATTACATCGTTGTTAATACATTTGGTAATAGGTGGAATATTAGCCATTATTATTCGATGGCATTTCAGGAGGTTTGGGTCTACTTTATCTAATCGAGAAGAATTTGCACAGGTATTTCCCTTTATACTGCTAACCACGGTTTTAATTATTTCAGTTGTAAAATCATCACTGGCACTTTCCCTTGGTTTGGTTGGGGCACTGTCTATTGTACGTTTTCGTACGCCCATAAAAGAGCCTGAAGAGCTTGCTTACTTGTTTATTTCCATTGCTGCTGGTTTGGGATTAGGGGCTGAGCAGACTATTCCAACAGTCGTTTCAGTCTTGACGATTCTAACAATTGTTGGACTGTTTAAATCACGTCGTGAAACATTTAAAAATAAGAATTTATTTTTATCTATAGATTGGCAGCCCAACGAAGGTGATGATGTTGATAAATATTTAGAACGTGTCAGTGAGATTATATCAAAACATGTCATTGCATGTGATTTGAGACGTTATGATATGCGAGAGCATTCGATTGAAGTGACTTATTTTGTGGATCTTGAAACGACGGAAAAACTTTCAGTCCTAACAGATGAATTAAAATCACAATACCCCAAAGCTGGGCTCACTTTTCTCGATCAAAGCCAATTGCCTAGTGTTTAATAGATGTTAGTAAAACGAGGGCCAAATTCATCGAAGTATTCTGTTATATGGACGGCAAATATTTCGAAAAAAAATATTGTGGTCATATTTGCCGTTATTGGCGTTTTACTCTTGGCTTCAGGCCTATTATTTAAAAAAATAATTGTAAATGAAGTATTTGAATGGGCAAATAAAAGGGCTTTTTTGGCAGTAGATTCCACTCAAAGCTTGAGTCAAGCAATGAGTCAAGCACCGTTAAACTATATAAATTCAAAAGACCTTCCGAAAATTGTTATTGATATTAAGTTTAAACATATTCAGAAAATATTAGATAAACGAAATGAGGCGTTGAAAAAAGGATTGCTAGTGCAGGGAGGTAAGGATTTTGTGCCTGCTTCCATTCGAGTAGGTGATCGTGATGTGAAAGTCAAATTGCGATTGAAAGGTGACTTTACCGATCATTTAAAGGGAGATAAATGGTCATTTCGCGTAAAAACTAAAGGGAAGGGGCATTTATTTGGTATGCGACGATTTTCCCTTCAACATCCTAAAGTTCGTGGCTACCAACTAGAGCCATTATTTTTTGAACAATTAAGAATAATTGGTGTATTGGCTCCCCGCTATTTTTTTGTCAATGTTGTGATTAATGGACGAGACATCGGTGTAATGGCCGTTGAAGAGCATTTTTCAAAAGAAATACTGGAAGCCAATGCCCGAAAAGAAGGCGTTATTTTTCGTTTTAACGAAGACCTGGCATTTGATGCTCGCGATGGTTTCGAAAAGAGAATGGGTTTGAGTGGCACTTTTGATAGCTATAAAAACGCGAAGATAGATGCATTTCGATCTGGGAAAATTGAAAAGTCAGATCGACTCAAAAGAGACTATAGCTATGCAGTAGGTTTACTACGTGCATTCTCAGAAGGATTAAAACCGGCGTCCGAGGTATTCGAAGCTGAAATGCTAGGTAAACTTTTCGCTGCAGCAGATATATGGGGCTCGTGGCATGCTCTAGAATGGCGAAATATTAGATTTTACTTAAATCCATGGACGATGAAGCTTGAGCCAATAGCATATGATGCGAATCATGATGATAGAAAACCGATAGGTCAGTTTGCGACGCTAAAATCTCCGTGGGTTAAGGATGCGCTTCAAGATGAATTGGTATTGCATGAGTATAAAAAAGCGATGCGATCAATTCTTGATATGCTTAGTAGCGGTGATTTTCGGCAACAATTACAACAAAAAGAAAAGGAATTGTTATCTGGATTACACAAAGAATTTTATCTATTGGCAGGGATGGATTATGCCTATTTTGAAGAGCAAAGAAAGTTTGTTTTGGATGATCATTATTTGGATCAACTTGATAACGATGATTATAAAAAAGTTGAATTATCAGAAACACAAAAGTTATTAACAAAAGAAAAAGTGCAAAAAAACTGGTATCCAGAAATTTTTCATGCCTATTTGTTAAACGGTAACTTTCACACATTAGAATTAGCGAATGCCATTCCTTTCGATATATCTATCTCTAAAATTAAGATCTGGAAAAAAACGCGAAATAATAGAAAAGGGCAAAAAATCGATGTTTCTAAACTTGAAGAATTGCTGCCTTTGAAATTAGCTGCAACGCCAATTTTAGATGCTCCAAGTTACAAAACAATAAAGTTAGATTTTCTTGATTCAAATCAAGAGTATATTATTAGTGTTAAGGGAAGTATTGATGGGTACGACTTTAAATATTCTAGAAAAGCAGATTATTATTTCCCTTCATTAGCTGAAAGTGCAGTGCCAAAATCATCGTTGGATGTAGAATTGAATAAAAATTCGTTTATCAAACTGCTTCCAGATAAAGCAACATTAATAATTCCGGAAGGTGAATGGCAGGTAAATTCTAATATTATCATACCGAAAGGTTTTCAATTGCAGATAGATGCAGGGGCAAAGCTTTTTTTCGGCAAGAATAATTTATTGTTGGTAAACGGGGCTGTCAAGCTTCGTGGAACAAAAGAAAAACCTGTTGTACTAACTAGCAAGGGTGAAACCTGGCAGGGAATGACAGTTATGGAGGCTAAAGAGAAATCAACTATTGATTATTCTCAAGTAGAAAACACAACTGGGATTAAGTGGAATGGTTGGCAGTTAACAGGTGGCGTTACTTTTTATAAGAGTGATGTTGATATTAACAATGGTTCTTTTGTCGGAAATAAAGGGGAGGATGCTTTAAATATTATACATTCAAAGTTCTTCATTCGTGACGTACTCATTAAAGATACAGCGTCTGATGCGTTTGACGCGGATTTCGCGGACGGAAAATTTCTTGACGGAAAATTTTCTAATATTGGTCTTCTTGGTGGTGGTGATGGTATTGATGTAAGTGGTAGTGAAATTATTGTTGAGGGAACTATTCTTGAAAATATTGATGACAAAGCAATTTCTGTAGGCGAAGCGAGTAGAATGCGAGTAAAAAATGTGATTGTTCGTGAAGTAGGAACTGGAGCGGCGAGCAAGGATGGATCAATGTTAGATATATCGGATTCTGAGATAGATGGCGTGAAGACTGCTGCGCTCATGGCATATATTAAAAAACCAGAATATAGTGCTGCAAAAATTCTTGCTAAGAATATAAATTTTGTCGGCAGCACTAATCGCGCCAGGGTTCAATTGGGTAATGTCATCATCGTAGATGATGTTGAAATACCCACAGAAAATATTAATGTTAAAGATATGTATAAGACGATCATGAAACCTGGGTTAAGGCGATGAAACTAACGATACCACATGATGCGCGATATGAAATTAAATTTGTTGCTTATGAGCATCGTTTACCTGCATTGCTAACATGGATAAAAAGCCATTGGGCTGTGTTTCGTTCTCCTTATCCTGAACGTTGGGTCAATAGTATCTATTTTGATACGTATAATTATCATTCTTTTCTTGAAAATTTATCGGGAGCGAGTGCTCGAATAAAAGTAAGGTATCGTTGGTATGGCCGAGATGTAAAGATTGACAAAGGTACATTAGAAGTTAAATGTAAAAGAAATTATTTTGGGTGGAAGTTAAATTATAAAGTGGCCACATCGCCATATGCCGATGGTAATCAATGGCGGGATACATTGGCTTCAATTAGATCACAAATTTCTGGCGAAGGCTGGTATTGGATTGAGAAGCACCCTATGCCAATATTTATTAATCAATATTACAGAAAATATTTTGTATCGCATGATGAGCGAGTAAGAATAACTGTGGATACACACCAAAATGTGTGGGATCAACGATTTAAACCTAGCCCAAATTTTTTGCATAAAACCAATTTACCAAAAACGGTGGTTGTTGAATTAAAGTTTCACCGAAACGATCAGGAATATGCTGCAGAAGTTATCCAAGGAATGCCATTACGCGTTAGTCGACACTCAAAATATATTACTGGCGTAAGATCCATGAGAGGAATGGGGATGAGAGGGTGAGTTTTTATTGCTGATTGGTTGTTTTTTATCAAAAAATATTTTTCGCTAATTTGTAAGAGATTTATAAGTTTCTGTTGATTCTTTTGCTCGTTCATATTTGGTGGAAACTCATTAACATTGAAATTATAACTTTATTTCAAGTTTTATCTTCATTTAATCCTTGAGATGATCATATTAATTATGGAAAACTTAGAATCACCATGGATTAGATTGAGAAAGACTCATTTATCCACAACTTTTAGCACATTTATCGTTTTATTTTGCTTATTCATAGCTAGCGTCTTGTAAAAACAACTTTAGCAGGATTACCCTGAACAATAACATTGTCTGCTAGCGTGCCGGAAACAACGGAATTAGGTGCGATAATAACACCGTTTCCAATTTTTGCGCCATCAAGTATGGCAACGCCTGCGCCTAACCATACGTTGTCTCCAATAGTAATTCCTTTTGATGTTTTTTCTTGTAAACATATTGGTTTTTCTAGATCATTGTATTTGTAATTGTTGCCAATAATTGTAACATTTGGACTGATCAGACAATAGTCGCCAATTGTAACGCCTCCTTGGCTTGCTGAAATAAAGCAGTTGGTACCAATATCGGTATGTTTACCAATTGATAATTGGCCATCTGATACTTTGATCTTAGTAAAAGAACTGATTTGCGATTTTTTGCCAATCTTTAATAGGGGGCTTAGTTCTACTTCTGCCTTCGGACTAATTTTACAGCCATATTTAAGGAGATAATTTAGGGTAACCAATGGAGCTGGTACCAAAAAACGACGTATAATTTTTCCGATGTTCATTTGACTATCCTAGTTTATTTTTAATTACTTCGTCCAGTTGGCCAATGGTGAGAATTGTTTCAATTTCATCCATGCTGAGTTTTATTTTAAATTCTTCTTCAACCGCTGTGACTAATTTTAAATTATTAAGGGAATCCCAATTATTTACAGAATCAGGATTTGATTCTGGGGTGACGTCGGACTCTTCAATATCAAAAATTTCTGCGACGATTTCAACTAGGGTTTCATTCATTATATTCTCCTATGTGAATTTTCATGTCAGGGCAATCTAATATCTGTGTATCAGCTTGCGATAGCGAGTAATTTATTTCATCGTCATCAGTTGTTGTATTAACCACAGAAAAACCTTGATTTTCAAAGAAATTTTTAACGGGAGTATTTTTTTGTGTTTTTAGGTATTTGGCGGTAATACGTAGCTTATCTAAGTGTTCAATATAACGTTGTTTAATGGTATTCATAATAGCGGTTTCTATGCCTCGGCCCATCGCGCGACAGCTCAGAATGAAACTGTCTAGATGAATACTATCTGAGTGTTTTTCTATTAAAACTAGACCAATTGCACCCATGTCTCCGAAGTTATCCTTGACAGAGATTAGGAGAATATCCCATTTTTTTTCGTTAATAAATTCTTCTACTTTAGCAGTATCATAACGTTGTGTCGTGACATTAAATTGATTGGTTTTGGTAAATAATTGGTGGATACGTGGTAATTGTTTAATATTTGCCGTTTCAATGGTTAACTCTGTTCCTAAATTACTGAGATATGCGTTAATGTCACCGACATCACTTTTTAACTCTTCACGTTGAGCATTTTGTTTATATTGTTCAAGCTTATTAGCGTCTTCTTCAGTGAAAAATAACTTATCAAAATATTTTTTTTGTTTTATCGTTTCAAGATAATCGAGGGCGTCATTGGGTAATTCGGGAACTTCTACTTCTGGTAGTGCACCTTGTACTAATTTCCGTTCCACGGGATTATCATCAATGAATACGATACTGTCTTTGCCAATATTGAGTGTTTTAGCGATTTCATTAATACTTTGTACTTTAGGTTCCCAGCTGATTTTTCGAATGGCAAAATCTTCCAGTTTTAATGGCATATCTGGTTTTTGTTGAAACGCTGCTTCTACATCTTCAGGATTATTTTTGCTTGCCAATGCGAGGATTACACCTCGTTGTTTTAAAGATCGATAATACGTTTGCAAATCGTAAAAAATTTCACCTTCTGGGTATCCTTTGCCAATTTTTAGGCCATCAATACCATCTTCTCCAACTATTCCTCCCCAAAGCGTATTGTCGAGATCCAACACCAGACATTTTTTAGTTAAGCCTTTGCTTGCAATAAGATAACGGACAATTTCCTGGGATAACGCCGTAAGAGCGGTTTCATTTAATTCCATTTTTGCAATATAGTACATTTTTCTATTCGTGCTAGCATCTTTTCCAATACACGATAGAACGTTGTTTTTATCAATTAAAAATATTCTATTATCTGTTCGAAACGTCTCAATAAGTTTTAAATTCAGACGTAGATACCACTCCGATTCACCATATCCTAGTTGCAAGTCTGCAATGCTAGCTTTCGAAAATGAAGGCTGGACAAAATTTGCAATAAGTAATGTAGCATTTGTTTTTTGTTTAGCCAATGTTGCCAATTGAATAATGGAGTTTGTTATTCGTTCCAACTCTTGTTCTTTTTGTTGGCTGCTGAGTGTTAAAAAATGATAATGAATATCAGGCGAAAGATAAGGAATAGATAAATCCAGATAAATGAAATCTGCCTGAAAATGCAATAAGCCGCTTTCATCGGCCAAAAATTCCTGGAAATATTGATTATAAGGCGCAATATAATTATTAAGCTTTAAATTATTAATCGCCGCGAATGTACTGAGATAATTGGGTAATAAATCAATGGTGTGGTTGGATAAAAAGGCGATTTTTATGTCACTATCATCACGAAGTCTTTCAATATTGCGATAAATTAATTCGATTTCTCGTGAACTGAACTCAGGATTCTCTATTGATTGCAGCGTTGCAAGGAGTTCAGTCCAGCTTTCTGCTTTTTTTATTTGTTGTTTAAGAGACTTTTCCATCATAGTAAATTTGAATTAAAGAAAGCCGTTTTCTTTATACCAGGCAACGGTCCGCTTCATGCCTTCTTCAAGGCTGATTTTTGGTGAGTAACCCAATATGTTTTTTGCTTTTTGAATATCAAAAGCGCGGTTGTTCTTATAGAATCGAACGCGTCTTCTGTGCAATGGTGGCTCTATTCTTAAAGGTACGCATATGGCTTCTATGACGATAGCGGCATTAAAAAACAACCAATAAGGGAATTTTAACCAGGGCATCGGTGCGCCAACGGCATCTGCAACTACTTTAACATAATCTTTCAAGGGCAAGTAACGGTCACCGCCTATCAGAAATGTTTCTCCCGATATGCCCGGTTTTTTCAACGTCAACATAAAGCCATCAACAATGTCATCGATGTAAACTGCATGAAAATTTTCCATACAGGGGCCGATCATTAGGAAGGTTTTTTTTGCAAGCATTTTAAACATTTTTAACATTCGCATATCGCCAGGTCCATACATGGAGCATGGTCTGACAATGACAATTTCCATATCTGACTTGTTAATTAGTGATTCTACATATTGCTGAGCTTCTAGTTTGGTTTCTTGATACAAATCTCCCGGTGCATAAGGTGATTGCTCATTTGCCGGAGTAGATTTTACGCTGCCATGGACACCGATTGTTGAGCAATGAATGAAGCGTTTAACACCTGCCTCAATCGCTGCGTCGATGACTGCTTTTGTGCCTTCCACGTTAATTTTTTGATAACTTTCTGGGGGGCCAGAAGCTGTTCGAAAATTTGAGACAAGGTGAATCACATAATCGGCATCCTTACAAAGCTCGGCAGCCTTATGTTTATCTGCAATATCGCCAATTATGACTTTATTGACACGACTGGTGAATTTTTCTGCCTTCTTGGGATCTCTAGCGAGAATATTTACGTTGAAATTATCACTTAATAGGCGCTCAACGAGATGACTGCCCAAAAATCCAGTAGCGCCAGTGATGGCGACCGTTTCTTTTTCCATTATGGGTATAGCTCCAGAAATTCTTTAATATTGTTTTCTTTTTGTTCGTCTGACCACTGAAATTTGTTTGTAAGTTCGGCTACACAATAATCGATACATTCTTTTGATGGTATATTGGCCGATCCAATGTCGCAACGTCGAAAAAGCACGTCTGCCAATGTGTATACCATTTCAGCATCAAGAATATACTTGATTTCTGCCCTTGTAACATTATTCGTACCAGGAACCATTTGGGCTAATTGAGGATGTTTTATTGCTAAATGATTGATTAACTGAATATTCGATCCAAAATTATTCGCGAGCCGAATTATGACATCTTTTGACCAAATATTGGCATATTTTATAACACTTTGACTAAGAAACTCGTGGTAATTATCAAAGTTTTTTCCATAATTGGCCACTGGATATTTGTTCGTATTTTGTACAGAGGATGGTTGAGGAATTGAGGATTTTGTTATTTGATAACATAACTTCAGACAATTCAGCGCACTAACTCTGGCAGTGGTTAGTTTTGTGCCCTGAATAGCAAAAAAGTTCTTTAATCCTAATTCTGGTTCTTGGAGAATGTAAGATTCTGATATTAATTCAGGTTCAAGTTTTGCTGGATTAGAATGCTGAGAAGGCAGCAATCCCTTGTGGATAAGGGTGATGTTTTTCTCTGAGATGTTTTCGGTTTCAAATTGCGCATTGATGTCATTGAGTATTTCTGTTAATTCAGATTTGTTAATAGTTTCTAGATCTTTGCTGTTACTCAGGTGATTAAAGTACCAAGTTCCCACAACGGTTTTATCTCGCCAGGGCGTATAGAAAAGTAATCGAGATTTTTTATGGTTGTTGGCAGGGATTGTTAAACCAATAGCATGATCAACAATCTTACGATCAAGCACAACGTTTACTGCTTTTGCATAAGAATCTTCAAATGTTTTTTTAAGTTCTGTTTTTTGATTTTTAAAAAAAGCCCACGGGCCGGAAGTATCTATAACAAATTTAGCATGGATGTTATATTTTTTGCTGGATATTAAATCTGTTGTTTGTACCCCTGTCACGGTATGGTTTGTCGTAATCAGTTTATCAACGTTGCAATAATTTAAAATTTGTGCGCCAAGTTGTTTTGCTGACATAGCATATGAGAAAACCAGGCGCTCACTGTTATTTGCTCGAGCATCAAACCAGGATGCGCCACCTGTATAGCTTTGATTTTTAATGTTGGGGAACAATTTGATAAATTGTTGTTTAGATACTGTGTGAGTATTGTTAATCTTTCTAGCAGCTTCTATCCCGAAATTTTTGTTGTAAGTTAATAAATCATAAAACTTAAAAGCAGTGCCTACGATAAATTTTCTTTTAGTTAATTTAGGCTCTGTAGGCAAAAAACATTGTAAAGGTTCTACCAAATGAGGAAAATTCTGCAATAAAAAAGCGCGCTCTTTTGTGGAATAAAATAGTCGCTTGAATGATAATTTTTGCAGGTAACGTATACCGCCATGTATTATTTTTAAACTATTTGCTGATGTACCAGAAGCAAAGTCATTTTTTTCCAATAAAATGCTAGAGTAACCCATTTTACTTGCTTCCCAGGCTAAAGCAGCACCATGACTGCCACCACCAATTATTATGATGTCATAGGTTTGTTGAAGCGCATTATCACGATCAAAATTGGTGTTCATTTTTTTATATGTGGTAAGAGGCTATATATTTTATCGACTGTACGACTAAACGCTTCAAAACTATGTTCTTTTTCAATATATTTTTTTGCGTTAACTGCTAATTTTAAACGTAAATTCTTATTTTCGATGATGTGGGTAATTCCCTTTGCAAAATCTATCGTATTTGGTTCCGCTAATACACCTATCTCACTGGTCATTGCTTGGGTGTGCGTGGGTAGGTTGGTTGCCAGCACGGCAACACCTGAATCTAGATAGGTATAGATTTTCATAGGTGTGTTTACACCATGAATTCTTGGAGAAACTAGCACATCGGCTTGATTCATATAGGCACTGATATGAGTAATTGGTCTTTTGCCAATGACGAAAATATTATTGCCTAACTTTAAATCATTGACTTTTAATTTGTATTTTTGAATGTCTTCATCTGAGCCACCGATGATTATAAGTGATAGATTATTCTTTTCTCTATTGGCAACTTCAAAACTTTCTACGAGTAAGTCGATTCCTTGATAGGATTCCAAATTTCCAATATACATGAGAATTTTGCCTTTAATTCCGAGTTCCTCTCGTAAAGATGGAATATTAGCAACAGGACTTTCGGATGCTAAAGACGCATCTTTTAGAATGATTATATTTTTTGGATGATATTTTTCAATATCATCTGCAAGGGCTTGGCAAACCGGAGCAGCGACTTGCGCATACCTGACGGGTAAAGATTCTACAAATCTCAATAACCCTTCAGTTATTTTTAAAAAAGAAAATTTGTCAATAAGCTGAGTTGTCATTGAAGAATCAATGCCATATATAAAAGGTGTTTTCGTAAATGGGTAGGCTATTAGTGCCATAAAAGCAGATTCTTCAACCGCATGGATTGCATCGTATTTATTGTTTAAAATCATTTTTAGAAACGAAAAGAACAGAAAGACATCACAGATGAGTTTCTTAACTGAAAACCCAGGTTTTATATTCTTAACAGGAAACCAGGGTTTCGATCGAAATATTTGAACATTCTCATGTGATCGATTTTCACCTTCATGAAATGTTAATACATCTACTTGAGCACCTCTTTCACTGAGTGCTTTACAAACCCAGTCAATTGCGATGGGCGTACCTCGTTCTTGATAAAAAGGTTGTGGAGCAAGGATTAAAACCTTCATTTTGATTTTCCTGAAGCGTTTGAGAATTGATTTAGCTTAGCAGACGCTTATTTTTTCAATCGCATGAGTATTTGGTTGATTAAGAAACGAAAATTGGTTTCTAGTACGAATTCTTTTTCAAATCCAATTTTCCGGTTTTTTAGCAATTTTATCACCTGCTGGGATATCGGCCCTTCATCTAGATCCATTGAGTAAACAAGGCCGCAACGACCAACTTTGTTTTCTTCACCCGCAATTGGTAATGGATCTGTACCCGGGAATATAGGAATGCCTAATTTTTCAGCAGCTCTAAATTGATCAGGGTACGGAAATGCTCCAGGTCTCCCTCCGTTATCACCTAACGCGATTTGAGAAGCAGTTCCAGTTTTTAGTAAATCGGTTATAATAGTACCGCGATTGCCAAGCCATTTTCCGACTCCCCAGGGCAAAACTGGCATAGCACCAGCCTTGAGGATATGATCAATTGTTTGTTGCAAAGACAATCCATCTGGAATTCGACAGTCTAATCCAAGGGCAAGGACTTCTAGTTTTTCAATGGTAACTATTTGATAGCCTTGAATTAGGTGTACTTTTTCATAAGTATTGGATGTGGCAGTGATGCAATTCTTATCTGCTGAAGCTTGAATTGACCAGTGACCATAATTTATTGTCTCTCCTGATGCTAATCGAGTAGATGTATCATTAAACCAGTTGTGTTTTGCTGTTTCTGTTAGACAGAGAATACATTGAATTGAGGTGTAATTTGTGTGTTTATTTACAATTGAATTTAAATTTTTATAGGCAAAATCAAAAAAATTTGATGGATTATGTTTTGGGTATAGATGGACGTGTGTGTCGATGATTAACATAATGTATTGGCGGGTTTTTATGACAATTATACGTATTATGTCACATTTTTCTGAGAATCATAAATTGTTGTTCAGTCGTTTACTAAAGCGATTATTGTTGAATAAGTACGTACACATTGATTAATCACTGAGATTCATAGGTTGCTATGCAGCATGAAGTTAAAAGAAAATAAAGCAAATTTGTTGTTATACGGTTTTGCATTTGTCGCTATCGTTTTGGGATTATATGGGCGATTCAAAGGCATCGGTTTGTGGTCATTGGCAAGTGATGAATATCATACCTCGAAATCAATTGATTATATAATGGAAAAGGGGCTTCCTGAATTTGATAGTGGTGGGTATTACACCAGAGGAATTCTTTATCAGTATGTTCAAGCGACTATCTTATCAATTTTTGACGGCGCAAAAGAAGCGACGTTAAGAGCTACTTCGGTTATATTTAACTTACTTGCTTTACCAGCACTATTTATTTTAGGTCGCAAACTTTCTGGCGTGATGTTTGGGATCTTGCTCGTCTGTTTTTTTTCTTTGTCTATTTGGGAAATTGAAGTTGCACGTTATGTAAGAATGTATGCGCCTTTTCAAGCGTTGTTTCTTTGGTATGCGGTATTGTTATATTTCGTGTGTGTCGAAGAAAAAAAGCAATATTATCCTTGGTTGATCGTGTTGTCTGTTGTCGGAGTTTTTATATACGAAGCCTCTATATTCATTGTTTTGTTGAATTTCTACCCACTGTTAATAAAAGGAAAATTACCGAAACTACGAGAGTTTGTTATTCCTACAATTGTCTTAGGATTTACATATCTTTATTTAACTACTAACTTTCGTGCTACCGGAGTGTCTTCCATGCCTCCGGATGTGGTCTTTGATAGTTTAAAGCAAAAAGCGATTACAATAGGACCATTTGAGCGCCCAATGATACTATTGTCTTATATGCTGAATCATGCAATATGGTTTGTAAGTATGGTTTTGTTATTATTTGGCATTATATATAAGCAAATATCTTATTATAAAGAAAGAATAATCACTGGCTTGGAGTTGCTAATATTTATTACCTTTTTCCTTCTGTTGATGTTGAATCAATTATTTCTTGCGGGTGTCTTTATCATTTTGTGTGGTTTTTTGGGGTGGTTGACATTTTCTTACCCTAAATATTTGCTTAAAACGAATGCTTTATTCGCTATATTTATTATTTTATTATTTAGCGTTTTTTATTGGTTTTTCCTAGATAAAAATTTACTTTTTCCTGGCGAGATATTTGATCCATTAAAAAAATTACTGGTTGTATTGTTAAAGTATCCTGATTACTTTACAAAAGTATTTTATCAATATTTTACTGTGATGCCTGTTGAGTTCGTGATTGTTTCCGGGTTAATGATAATCGGATTAATTCAGTTTTTCCTGAGAAGGGAGAAAAAAGAAAGCGAACGTTTGATGTATTTTGTTATATTCTTTTGTCTTACATTAATGACCATGCTTGCACAACCCTATTATTCCACCAGATACACCTTTTTCCTTTACCCATTGTTTGTTTTGATGGCATTTAATGTTGTTTATACTAATGTACAAACTTTGCGATTTAGATCTCATGAATCCTTAATTTGTGTTGCAATATTAGTATTAGTGAGTATTACGTTTGAAGATATTAAATTTGGACATTTATTAAATGTTGACAAACCTGAATATAGCTTTAGGCAGGTTTATGATAAAGATGTTGCTGAGCATTTATTTACCAAATTTGATTATAAAACTCCGGCGAATTTTGTTAATAAAAACTTGACCGGTGATGATGTTGTTATCGCCACAGTACTTCCTGTAGATTATTATTTGTCACAAATTGATTATTTTTATATGCATTACACGGGTAAAGAATTTAGGGCAATTTCTGCTGCCGAAGGGGAAAAAGAGCGTTGGACGAATGCAGATTTATTGTATCGTGAGGAACAGTTTATTGACCTTCTAAAACGAAGGGAGAAAACGTTTTGGCTGTTGCTAAGATCAGGTGAGTTTCCTTATCAATCCGCAATGGAAAAAAAACTTGCTGAGAAATATGGGCAGCGAAAAGTGTTTTCGGGGATTGATGGAATAATTGATGTTTATAAGATTGTTTCTAAATGATTAGTTTAAATAAGATATACAGGTACGGAGTGTGTCAAGGTACCTGTCGCCTCAAACTTAATAGTTAAGCCGCCAATTTATCTGGCACCTCAAGATCAATATTTTGCTTCTTAGCAGGATTTAATAAAACCTCACTTTCTCTTTCCCAGT
>Ga0316207_10000592_pt1 | contig 54835 bp, 45 predicted proteins | sample 6weekpyrite_MG_FD_204943 | JGI IMG/M metagenome (GOLD analysis project Ga0316207, IMG submission 204943) | Microbial mat bacterial communities from mineral coupon in-situ incubated in ocean water Damariscotta River, Maine, United States -... | ecosystem: Environmental > Aquatic > Marine >...
ATCAAGATTTCAAATTGCACTTTGCCGATGATGTTGAAAATTTTACTGATTTTCCACTTGGTACTGTTATCGCCACCGATGGTGAACTAGAAATTAAAACTAAAAAACAAGGCGAGGCGATAATTTTCCCTAATGCCAATGTTGCCATTGGGCAACGAGCTTTGTTGACCGTTATTCCTGTTGAAGTAGATCCTGAATAAATTAATGTCAATTTAGTGTGGTAGCACAGGTAAAGTGAAGCAATTTAATTTATTGCTTCACTGAGTTTTATCTTCGCATTAAAGCTGTTTTTTCACTAGTTTTTGTTGATATTCAGCTAATATTTCACCATGTCTTTTTTGATACCAAGTTGGCATTTTATTCGCAATTTTAACCGCATTCTCTTGATGAGTAACCGCTTTGTTAAAGTTATCTAGTTGAGCATACGCTTTCGCTAAATTATGATGGGTATTAATTTTTTTAGGAAATAAATCAACATTTTGCTGCAATACTTTTAACCCTTCATTCGGTGATGATTTTAATAAATAAAAGCCCAGTTGATTAATAGAGTCTTGTGGTGAAACCTGAAAACCGTATTTTTGTGTGGATAGGTATTTATAATGCGCAACTATGGCTTGTACTCCTTGTTTTGAAATTGCCGACTCAGGCGATAAACCACGATGAATGTCATTAAATAAATTCTCTATCGCTAATATCGTTGATAGTAAAGGCAATGACATAAAGTAATTTTTGTTAAAATGTTGGTATTGCCAATCTAATTCATCCGGTGCGTATTTTTCTAATAGAGAGTTTAACGCTTGATAGGAAGTCATTTGATGATCTTCTTTGATGGTACTGCCATGGCTAAGTAGCAAGAACCGTGGTTTGTCGTCTAACTTACTTAAGGCTGTTTTCGCCGAAGATAAAATACCTGCATAATCATCTTTTAGCTCTGGACTAACCGCAATATAAGCGTTAACCAAGTCGGGTTTATTTAACAGCATTGACAATACAATAGTGCCATTTAGCCGAAAGCCACTCATTATTTTAAAGCCATTGGTTCGATATTTTTTATCTACTTCAGTAAATAATTCTTTTTCAAAAAAATCTAATAATGGTGTTGTTTTGCCTGTTTTATCAAATAACATGCCTACGCGATTTCCAGGAGCAGGCGTTACTATAATGGTTTGCAGCCAAGGCCATTCGCCATTATGACTAAGCCAATCATGCATACCGCTTAAATAAGTATTAGCGTTTGGATGAAAGTCGAACATCATTAAGTATGACTTATCAGTGTTTTTTTCATATCCATTTGGCAGAGCGACATTAAAAACCAAAGGCTGCGAGAATTTTGGATGGGTAATTTTAAGTTGTTCTTGAGAACTTGCCGACTGGGCGCTAAAGCATACTGTAAATAGCAAAAGTGTAATGAGTTTGCCAAATGTATTCATTTATTTTCCTTAATAATGAGGGAGTATTTTAGTTAGTAGTCTGATTTATATTGAAAAAAATGACAAGCTATTTATATACCTGTAAATTCTTTTGAATACGTTATTATTGAAATTTTGAGTGTTTACATCAATATTTGTTATTGTTTTTCTGAAGTAAGTTCAACCAACATTTAGATTTAACTCATGCGCTTTTTTCTCACTGTAAACATTTTTGCTCACTTTCTGCAAAAATACACTCATTTCATTAACCAATAATCTTGTCTATCAGTTTACGTAAAGGTAAAGTTTGCCGCGATTATTATTTATTTTTAGCTATACTGAAAACAAAAAATATATAAGTTAAAAATAACCTGTACAACGCATCCATTCGTTTTTACTAAGCTCTACATATAAGCATAGTAAAAACAATTAAAATAAGAGAATGTTATGAGCAGCGAACTTTATAATGATGGGCCGGTAGTGCACACACCTACCTTTATTGATGGCACCAGCGTTGAAATTCCCGAATTAAAAATATTAAAGCAAGATGGCACAATCTATGAGGGCAGTGACATGCCTGATATGGATGAAGCCCTTGCGCTAAAAGTTTATAAAACCCTTGCTTTTCATCGTGTGTTAGATGAACGCATGGTGGCATCACAACGCCAAGGGCGCTTGAGCTTTTATATGGCGGCATTAGGTGAAGAGGCCGCCAGTGTTGGTGGTGCGGCAGGGTTAAAACCGCAAGATATGATCATGAGCCAATATCGTGAGCAAGGGGCATTAATGTTCCGTGGTTTTAGCCTTGAAAACTTTATGAATCAAATGTTCTCAAATGAGAAAGATTTAGGTAAAGGCCGCCAAATGCCCATTCATTATGGTTCAAATGAATTGAACTATATGACGGTATCATCGCCACTAGGTACGCAAATTCCACAAGCAACAGGTTATGCTTACGGACAAAAGCTGCAAGGTTTAGATGCGGTAACTATCTGTTACTTTGGTGAAGGTGCCGCATCAGAAGGTGATTTTCATGCCGGTTTAAATATGGCTGCCGTGCAAGAAGCGCCAGTGATTTTTTTCTGTCGTAATAATGGCTATGCTATTTCAACGCCAGCTGATGAACAATTTAAAGGTAACGGTATTGCTTCTCGCGGTGTTGGTTATGGTGTTAAAACTTTGCGTGTTGATGGCAACGACATTTTAGCTGTGATTAAAGCAACACAAATTGCCCGTAAATATGCATTAGAAGAAAATGCTCCTGTACTGATTGAAGCGATGTCGTATCGTTTAGGCGCGCATTCTACTTCTGATGATCCTTCTGGTTATCGCACTCGTGAAGAAGAAGCTAAGTGGCAAGAAAACGATCCTATTTTACGTATGAAAAACTGGATGTTGGCTCAGAATTGGTGGGATGAAACCCAAGAAACAGCATTATTTGAACAGCTTCGTGAAGATGTATTAGCTGCAGTAAAAGTGTCGGAGAAAATTGACAAGCCTCATATTGATACTCTAATTACTGATGTTTATGATGTGCCATCTAGCCAATTAGCAGCGCAATTAGAACAAGTTAAAGCACACGTAAATAAATATCCAGAAAGTTATCCATTCACCGCGGGGAAATTCTAGTCATGGCACAAATGAATATGTTACACGCCATTAATAACGCACTTGATATTGCAATGGGCGAAGATGAGAGCACCTTATGTTTTGGTGAAGATGTTGGTCATTTTGGTGGTGTTTTCCGCGCTACGTCTGGTTTACAAGAAAAATACGGTAAAGTGCGCTGTTTTAATACGCCATTAGTTGAACAAGGTATTATCGGCTTTGCCAATGGTTTAGCCGCGCAAGGCTCTCGACCGATTGCTGAAATTCAGTTCGCTGATTATATTTTTCCAGCTTTTGATCAAATTGTTAATGAAGCGGCTAAATTTCGCTACCGCAGTGGTAATGAGTTTGATGTGGGTAAATTAACTATTCGCTCTCCTTATGGCGGTGGTATTGCTGGCGGTTTGTATCACAGCCAGTCTCCAGAAGCGTATTTTGCTCATACGCCGGGTTTGAAAGTGGTTATTCCGCGTAATCCGTATCAAGCGAAAGGTTTATTACTTGCTTCAATTCGTGATGATAATCCGGTGATATTCTTTGAGCCAAAACGCTTATATCGCGCATCAGTAGGTGAGGTGCCTGAAGAAGATTATCAATTACCTTTAGGCAAAGCAGAAGTAGTGCAAACCGGTAGTGATATCACTTTACTTGCTTGGGGCGCGCAAATGGAATTGTTACAAAAAGCGGCTGATTTAGCAGCTAACGATGGTATTTCGTGTGAAGTAATTGATTTACGTAGCATATTGCCATGGGATATTGAAACTATTGCTAATTCAGTAATGAAAACAGGCCGTTTACTGGTTAGTCAAGAAGCGCCATTAACCGCAGGTTTCGCCAGTGAAATTGCCGCTACTATTCAGCAAGAGTGTTTCTTACATTTAGAATCGCCTGTTGAGCGAGTGTGCGGTTTAGATACGCCGTATCCGCTTGCATTAGAAAAAGAATATGTTGCAGATCATTTGAAAATTTACGAAGCCATTAAACGTAGCGTTAATTATTAGGAAAGACCATGAGTATTGATTTTATTTTACCCGATATTGGTGAAGGTATTGTTGAGTGTGAGCTAGTGGAATGGCTTGTAAAAGAAGGCGAGAGTATTGTTGAAGATCAACCTGTTGCTGATGTAATGACAGATAAAGCCCTAGTGCAAATTCCTGCCATGCACTCTGGTGTTATAGATAAGCTTTATTATAAGCAAGGTGAAATTGCTAAAGTGCATGCACCGCTCTTTTCTATGATAAAAGATGGAAAAGCAACCAATAGTGACTCTAGTGCAAAGGCAGTTGAAGAGGCTGTTGCAGTTAAACCTGCAGATGCAACAAATGAGGTTGTACCAACAGCAAACTTAGAAAGTAGTGTTGAACCAGTTCAAGCGGCAGTTAAAGGCAAAGCTATTGCTAGCCCTGCAGTTCGCCGTGTTGCTCGTGAGTTAGATGTAGACATTAGTGCTGTTGCGGGCTCTGGTAAAAAAGGTCGGGTTTATAAAGATGATGTTGTTGCCTTCGAACAAGGTGGCAATAGTGTTTCAGGTCAAGTTTTATCAACAGATATTGAGTCTAGTTATGTTGAACCTATTAGAGGCATTAAAGCGGTCATGGCCAAGGGCATGGTTGAGTCAGTAAGCACTATTCCTCACTTTACTTATTGTGAAGAAATTGACATGACCGAGTTAATTAAACTGCGTTTAGAGCTTAAAGAAGTATATGCGAAACAGGATATTAAGCTGACCATGATGCCATTTTTCATGAAAGCAATGTCGTTGGCATTAAAAGAATTTCCGGTGATTAACAGTCAAGTGAATGAAGATTGCACTGAATTAACTTACTTTAACGATCACAATATCGGCATGGCGGTTGATTCAAAGGTCGGTTTATTAGTACCGAATGTCAAACAAGTGCAAACTAAATCTATTCTAGACTTAGCAGCAGATATTACTCGTTTAACTAATGATGCCAGAAGTGGTCGCGTACAAAGTAGCGACTTAAAAGGTGGCACTATCACTATTTCAAATATTGGCGCTATTGGCGGTACCGTGGCTACACCTATCATCAATAAACCTGAAGCTGCTATTGTTGCTTTAGGTAAGTTGCAAACCTTACCTCGATTTAATGATAACGGTGAGGTTGAAGCGCGCAGCATTATGCAAGTCAGTTGGTCTGGTGATCATCGCGTAATTGACGGTGGTAGCATTGCAAGATTCTGTAATTTATGGAAATCATTCCTTGAAAAACCGAGCAACATGATTGTTCATATGAGTTAAGCAAGTTAGTATAAAAAGGGAACGTATTGTTCCCTTTTTCTTTACATCTATGGTCTAAATATAGATCACTTGAGAGTAACATTGACTGAATTATCTCCCCAAAAAAACAGTGAACAAAAACTTCAACATTTTTACATTGCTGAAGAGCAATCTATTTACCTGCTTAACCACAAAGATGCTACCAAATTAAAACAGTGGGTAGAGCTTTGTCAGCAACAATTAAAGCAGCTTGGTTACAATAATATTGCGCTGTTAGGTAAGGGCGCTTATGGTTTTGTTTTCTCCGCAAAAAATAATATAAATGAAGATGTTGTTTTTAAGTTTTCAAGATTAAACCTACCACAACACGTACAAGACAGATTAAGCGAAGAAGCGGATATTCAAGGGCAATTAAACCATGGCCAAATTCCTAATGTTATTGATTATCAAAAAATAAAACGCCAATCTATTTTGCAAATGAGTCGCGCACCGGGTATCGATTTAGAGCAACTTTCTCATCAGCAAGGTCCGCTCGCACCAGAGCTTGTAGTTAGTATTGCTATTCAGTTAGCTGAAATTCTACTTTACTTGCGTGATGCTAGCCTTCACCCACAAGGTAAACCTTACGTTCACGGCGATATCAAACCTTCAAATGTTGTTTATGATGAAACGACAGGGTTAGTGCAGCTGATTGATTGGGGCTCGTCAGTTATTGCTCAACTTGATGTGCAAGGGCAAAGTACTAGTAATAATGTTATGGATTTAATGAGCAGCGACTTACAGCACACTAATGCAAGATTAGGCGATGTTTACTTTATTGGCCCAGAACAAATTAGTGGTGGTTTGTCGTCTCCTCGTTTTGATGAACAGGGCTTAGCGGCCACTTTATATGCTATTGCCTCTGGTCAATCATGCCGCTATGGCTCTAAAATTATTGCACCTAATGCCTTAGGTTTACCAAAAATGTTAGCTAAAGTGCTAACGGCAATGCTAAGTGATGATGAGCAAAAACGTCACCAAGCAGGTGATTATTTTTTTAATAATTTATCTTATTTAAAGCAGCTCGTATTGTCAGATAAGCCAACAGTATTGCATGCTCCGCCTTTAATTCCAGTGTGGATCAAGACTAAAGACTCATCAAAAGCTGGTGAAATAGACACAGTAGTTTATGGCTCACGTAAATCATTTCTTCGAGAAGAGTCAAGTGGTGAACACCTTAATGATATTGATGATGTGCAATTAGAGAAATACTACAAAAACTATCTAATGGGTATGGGTGATAACGAAAAAGCCTTTATTGCTGCCTTAAGCCGATTAGGCAATTTTCCAGTAGTTGGTGGTCTTGCCATTAGGTGGGCAAAAGAGGGGGTTTATATTGATTCAAACTTAAGTTTGTTTGATCCTGCCTTAAAAGCCTCTTTTGAAAATGCTGTTAATAATATGATCCACTTAGCACAGGGAATTTTTCGTATTGGTATGTTTAAAAGTTGCCTGTTTAATGCCCGAAATACCTTGCACGTTGAGCGAATAGATCAAAGCCAACCTTTTGTTGCCAAGCCGAATCAAAAAATATCATTTGAGATCAGTGATGTTGCCGATATTGACGATATTACTAAGCTACACTCTTATTTTGAAGACGGTAAAGATCCTGACGAATACTTGTATTTACCCGATGAAATGATGGCGGTATTAGCGCGGCTAAATTTAATTCATCATACCGGCTGTATCATTTTTGAAGTTCTGCCTACGCACTTGAAAATACACAGTTATTTAATGTTGCTAAACCATGACAAAGAAAATGAATTTGCTCAGTGTTTAACAGAGTTAATCAAATTACTGCCAACTATCAATGGTATTGGCATTTCAGGTTTTATGAAACTACCTTATAAAGATACCCGATTTTTTGAGCATATTAGCGAATTGCCAGAGCGCTTTTATCCAAAAAATCCTAAATTGGTTTAATTTATTGAAGGAATTACTTATGTACGGCAAACAATTAGGTGAAATAGCATGGATGGATTTATCTGTCCCTAATGCTGAGCAAGTCAAAAATTTTTATCAAAAACTACTTGGCTGGAAAAGTGAAGCAGTAAAAATGAGTTGCAACGGTGAGTCGTATTCAGACTTTGCCATGAGCGCTGAAAATAAAGAATCATCAGCAGAAACAGATTCCTCTACTTTTGTTACCGGCGTTTGCCATGCCAAAGGTGCAAATTCAGATATGCCAGCAGCATGGCTACCTTACTTTTTAGTCGCTGATATTGAGCAAGCAGTAACGACAGTTCAAGAAGAAGGAGGTAAATTGGTTACAAAAATAAAATCGCTCGGTGATGACAAATATGTAGTTATAAAAGATCCCGCAGGTGCGCAGTGTGCGTTATATCAAAAGGCACAGTGAGGATAGTTTATTTTTAAGTGTTTATGTAATTGTTTTAATAGGTAAATTTTTCTTTCTATACTTCTCCCTTTCTTTAGTGAACCAACAAAACTATTTTTATCTAGTAAAAATAGTTTTGTTTTGTCAGAATGATTTCCATAAAGTGTCTTTAATTTATCATAAAAAAATAAAAGGTTGCTAATGCACTGGCGGAAAAAAATTGTTCAATCGTCTTTGATGTTTGTAAGCAAAAAGCTTGCTGTTGAAGTTGTTGAACAACCAAAATTTAATTCAGCTAGTATCGCGGCAATGTTATCTATTGCCTGTGTACCTTATGTGCAAAGTGCCGAGGTAGTCGCTGAAATAAATAATGTAATATCGTTCAATATTCCTCAACAAAGAGCAGATCTTGCGCTCACACAGTTTGCGGAACAGGCCGATTTAACGCTTATTTTTTCTCTTGATAAAGTAAACGAGACTACTGCCAATAAGTTAACAGGTAATTACTCTGTTGAACAAGCGATTGAATTATTGCTTAAAGATACCGAATTAATTGCCACTGTGAGTGCCCAAGGTCTGTTTTCCATAAATAAGAAAGATAACTTGGGGAAAACAGATAACATGTTTAAAAAAAATACATTATCCACAGCTATTGTTGCCATATTAGCCTCTACTGTATCGGCTCAGGCTAGCGCAGAAGAAGCTAAAGCAGTAGAAAAAGAAATTGAAAAAATTACGGTAACAGGTATTCGTGGCGCACTTGGTCGAGCGTTAGATACTAAACGTCAAGCTGGCGGTGTGGTCGATTCAATTTCGGCAGAAGATATTGGCAAATTTCCAGATACTAACCTTGCTGAGTCATTACAACGCATCACTGGTGTATCAATTGATAGATCAGGCGGTGAAGGGCAACAAATTACCGTCCGTGGTTTTGGTCCACAATTTAATACCGTGTTAGTTAATGGTCGTCAGTTAGCATCTGAAGATCCTGGTCGGGCATTTAATTTTGATACCCTTGCTGCTGAAATGGTGAAAAATTTAGATGTTCATAAAACTTCTACGGCAACTCTTCAATCTGGTGGTATCGGTTCTACAATCAATATTGGAACAGCTAAACCATTTGCATTAAGCGGCTTTAAACTAGCCGGCAGTGTCAAAGGTATTTATGACGGAAACAGTGAAGAAACGTCTCCGCAAGCCTCACTTTTAGTGAGCAATACCTTTAATGATGATACTTTTGGAGCTTTGCTAGCGGTATCTTATTTAGAGCGTGAAACTCGTTTAAACAGAGCACAGTCAGCTGGTTGGCGTGAAAATTCGTCTTTTACTCGTGGCACCCCTAGAACAGAGTCAGGCGAAATTTATACTGGTAATGTGTTTATTCCACAAAACTTTGATTCGTTAGTCACTAGTGAAAACCGTGAGCGCACCAATGCCAACTTAGTATTACAGTATGCCCCTAGTGATAACCTAATTATTACAGCAGATGCTTTGTATTCTGATTTTAATGTGCGCTCAGATACCACATCTTATGGTCATTGGTTCACCTCTGATAATGTTGAAGATGTAGTGGTTGACGCTAACGGTACAGTTACCGAAATGTATCAGCAGGTAGGTTTAGCAACAGATTTTCACGCCAAAAAGGCTGATCGTTTAACTGATTCACTTTCGGTTGGCCTAAATTTTGATTGGGATGTGAATGACAACCTAAACATGCAGTTTGATATCAGTAACTCCAATGCCAAGCGCGATGCTAACAACGGTCGTGGTGGTAGTTTGGCGTTATTAGGTTACGCTAACAGAGTACAGTGGAATCTTGACGATAATATTCTGCCTTATTATTCTAACTTTGCTTCACCGGATTCTTCAATATACAGTGGTCAACAAGAAGGTGATGGGGTAAATCAAGACCCTAATAGCCCTGATTATGTAGCGCCACAAGGTGTCTCAGATTATTTAGATACTGCCAATAGTGGCGCTCACGTAATGATACGTGGCGGCAATGAAATTGAAGATGATGTCACCCAACTTAAATGGAATAGTGTTTGGTTAGCTGATGGTGATACCGGTTTTGCTGCGGCGCGTTTTGGTATTATGTATTCATCTGAAACTAAAACAGTGAATACATGGAACAATACCAACAGCGGTATACACTGTACTTATTGTAATTACCAAGATTTCCCTGATGTTAGTTCATTTCCACAACAAGTTTTTGATGCCGGAGATGACTTTTTAAGTGCGGTTAGTGGTAGTGGTCGTACACCAACAAAATGGCTATCATTTGATGGTGAAGCGTTATTTGATTTCTTGGGAGACGTTGATGGTGTTAATTTTGATGCAGTAAAAACCAATGACTCTTTTGAAGTAGAAGAAGAAACAACCTCGTTCTATTTAGAGTTAGACTTTGAAGGTGAAATAGCGGGCATGCCAATATACAGTACCGCCGGTTTCCGTTATGAAAATACCAGTGTTGCAGTGAACGCTACGCAAGCAAATGCTGAAGAGTTGACTATTCTTGATGCCACCGAAATGTTGGCGGCTTATGGCCCTGTATCAGCGTTTACTGAAAACAGCAGTTATGATCAAATTTTACCTAATTTCAGTGCTAAACTTGAAATCACCGATGAACTAGTAGCTCGAGCAGCGGTTTCAAGAACGTTATCTCGTCCAACATTAAGCAGTATGCGACCTATTACAACACTTGATACTATCCGTCAGGGTAACTTGCAATCATCAAGTGGTAATGCTGCTTTAGTACCTTTTAGTGCTGACAATTTAGACTTGTCACTTGAATGGTATTACGGTGAGGCAAGTTATGTTTCAGCTGGGTATTTTAGAAAAAATGTTGCTAACTTTATTATCAATAGCAAAAACCCTAAGACTTTTACTACCGCTGATGGCTCTTTATTAACTGATCCTTCTACAGGAAATGATGTCAGTGCACCAGATTCTGCCGATCAAGTTGCAGTCTTTACCAATACAGCGCCAAGTAATGGTGAATCGGCAACTGTTGATGGTTGGGAGATTGCGGCTCAACATACTTTCGATTCAGGATTTGGTTTAATTGCCAATGCTACTATCGTTGGTAGTGATGCTGAGTTAGATAATGCAGATATTACCCAAGTATTTGCTCTGACTGGTTTGAGTGATTCAATGAACTTTGTTGCGTTTTATGAAAATGGGCCTTTCCAAAGTCGTATTGCTTATAACTGGCGAGATACATTTTTACAAAGTTTAAGTCAAAATGCCGGTGATGGTGTCACGATTGTTGAAGATTATTTTCAAGTAGATGCCAGTGCTAGTTATGATGTTACTGATCAAGTAACGGTATTTGTAGAAGGTATTAATTTAACCGAAGAGTACACACATAGTCGTGGTCGTTTCTCTAATCAAATATTAGATGTTGTTGATAGTGGTCGTCGAATTTCATTCGGTGTTCGCGGTACTTTTTAACTTAAGTTATTTAGCACGAACTAGTTCCCGCCTACGAAGAATATTATGTAGGCGGGGTTTTAATCGCGCTTGAAAATTATAACTTTCTAAATTTTTTATAAAAAGACTTGGTTGAAAATATGAGTAAATTAACTAAAGCTGTGGTGGTTGTGGGCGGCGGTATTGCCGGCTGGTTAACTGCTGGTCGCTTAGCCGCAAAACACCAAAGCCATAAAAAAAATAGTGTAAAGGTTACTTTAATTGAGTCTGCTAATATTCCTACTGTAGGTGTTGGCGAAGGCACTTGGCCAACTATGCGTAACACGTTAAAAGCATTAGGTATTAGCGAAACGGATTTTATTAAAGAGTGTGATGCTAGTTTTAAACAAGGTGCTAAATTTGCTAAGTGGTGTAATGGTAAACCTGATGATTTTTACTATCACCCTTTAGTTTTGCCGCAAGGTTTTGGTAAAACTGATATGGCTGCGCATTGGTTAGCAAAACAAGCATTATTTGATCAAGAAAATCGCAGTTCATTCTCTGATGAAGTCTGTTATCAAGAAGCCATTTGTGAAAAAGGTTTAGCGCCAAAAACCATCCGCACCCCTGAGTTTTCAGATGTGGCCAATTACGCTTATCATCTTGATTCAGCTAAGTTCGCTATTTTTTTACAAAAACATTGTCTAGATAAACTCGGTATTACGCATATTGTTGATGACGTTGTTTCAGTAAATTCAGTAGAAAACGATAATGACTCTGAAAAGGGCGATATCCACTCGGTTAGTACACAAAATAATGGTGATATAACGGGAGATCTATTTGTAGATTGCACTGGCTTTTCATCACTTTTACTCGGTAAGCATTATGGGATTCCTTTTAAAAGTTGTAGCGATGTTTTATTTATTGATACCGCATTAGCCGTGCAAGTTCCTTATGATAATGATGAAACAGATATAGCCTCTCATACAATTTCTACAGGGCAAGAAGCTGGCTGGATTTGGGATATAGGCTTACAGCATCGCCGTGGTGTTGGTTATGTTTATTCAAGTAAACATTCAACGGAAGAAGAAGCCAGAGCCGTTTTGGCTGATTATGTTGGTGATAAATTCTCGTCTTTAAAAGTGCGAAAAATTCCTATAGTTAGTGGCCATAGAGAAAAACTGTGGCATAAAAACTGTGTTGCTATTGGTTTATCTGCAGGCTTTTTAGAGCCGTTGGAAGCCTCTGCACTAGTCATGGTTGAATTAGCGGCACAAATGGTCAGTGAACAGTTGCCGCAATCACGTGATGTTATGGATGTGGTTGCCAAAAGGTTTAATGAAACCGCGTTATATCGTTGGCAAAAAATCATCGACTTTTTAAAACTGCATTATATTTTAAGCGAGCGAACCGAACCTTTTTGGGTTGATAATCGCGAATCAGCAACTATTCCGCAAAGCTTACAAGAGCTAATGCAGTTATGGCAATATCGCGCACCTGCCGATCACGATTTCACGAGTAACAATGAAGTATTTCCGGCCGCGAGTTATCAATACGTTCTATATGGTATGGGCTTTAAAAGTGATTATGGACATACGCCTTATGTTCTTGATGATATTGATATTGCCGAAAATCAATTTAAGCAGAATAAAAAGCTTATTGATACTGCATTATCTTCATTGCCCAGCAATAGAGAATTAATAAATAAAATTAAAGAGTTCGGCTTTAGTCGCCTTTAGTTTTAACCTAATAAGTCGAATAAGAGAGTAATAATAAATGGCCAACTTAATGGTAGTAGATAATAAAAACCATTTAAATTTAAAAGTAGATTCAAGTAAAGCTGAACAACATGGAGCTAAGCTTAATTTAATACCTGCGGTAATGTCAGAGTTTATAAATATCGCCGTACAATATCCGCTAGTTATCACTAAACATGCAGAAAGCGGACAGTTTGTTTTTGCGGCTATGCTAGGGTTTGAAATGGGTGAAAACTTGTTCTGGCGGGATGAGCAATGGCAAGGTTTATATTTGCCATTACAAATTAGGCGCCAACCATTTTTTGTCAGCAATGCAGATAAAAATAGCGAGAAAGGCGATTATGTTATTTGTTTTGACAGTGAGAGTCCGACAATATCACAAGAAAATGGTCAAGCGCTATTTGATGAAAATGGCAATGACAGTGACTATTTTCAACAAGCAAAATCTTGCCTTGCTCAGTTGTTAAGAGGAGAAGCTGATAATAAGCATTTGTTAGCACATTTAGAAAAAATGGATTTGCTACAAGTAATGAAAATGGAAATCACGTTTGCTAACCAGCAAACGACAACCTTAAATGGCTTATATACCATTGATCAAGAAAAACTGGCTCAACTCTCAGCGGAAAATATAGCAACACTACACCGTGACGGGCTTTTGCAAGCAATTTACACCCTTATTACCTCGCTGGGACAAATGCATCAGTTAATTGATTTGAAAAATAAAAAGCTAGGTTGTTAAATCATGTTAGGGTTATTAGAGCTTGATTATGTTTGATTTTAGCTTAAACAAACAGCCTAAAATTACTAAGCTCCTTATTGGTGAAGAAAAAACACCATTACTGATTATTGACGACTTCGCTAATGCTCCTGAGAATATGATTGAATTTTCAGGTGATGGCTCTGGCTTTAAAGCCGATACACAAAATTTTTATCCTGGTAAACGAAAGCTTATACCAAGCCAATACAGTGAACAGATTTGTCAGCAATACCTAAACATCTTTCAAACCTTTTTTGGCTGTGAACACGCGATAGCAGCTAAACCCGTAGTTTCAGCGTTAGCAATCGCAGATACTCTACCAGAGCAACTTCGCCCTATGCAAATGATCCCTCATATTGATACGCCACAAAGTAATCAATTTGCTGTTGTGCATTATCTGTGTGCTAGCGAACATGGCGGCACGGCTTTTTATCGTCATAAGAAGACAGGCTTTGAGACTATTACACAAAACCGTTTGTATGAATACGGTAGTCAGGTGAAAAAAGAAGCTATTGCTAATCAATTACATAAATCACCTTGTTATATGAGCGGTAGTAATAGCATGTTTGAGCAGCTATATTCAGTTGCAGCTAGCATGAATAGAGCAATCATATACCCAAGCAATCTTTTGCATTCGGGCAATATAAATCCTTTGACATTATCTGCTTCGCCTAAACAGGGAAGGTTAACTGCTGGCAGTTTTATATTAGTTGAGTAGTTTTTTTGAAAAAAAATGAATTTTTATTGGTGGAAAATTTTTTTTGAATCGTCATAAGGGTGAGGCATTAATAAAATGATCAAAAGCAGTCTCACAAAATCATATAAAAGTAGCGATAAAAAAAAACTATGACAACAGAAAGTACCTTACATAACAGTTTTATGGCAGCTCGACAGCTAATGCATCGTGTTATATCACGAATTGTGCCGCCACGTGAAGTTGAAGATATAGTACAAGAAACCTATGTACGTATTTGCCAGATTGACAAGAAAGAAAATATCAAGCAGCCAAGATCTTTTTTACTAAAAACAGCAAAAAATTTAGCGTTTGATCATCTTAAAAGAGCTGAAACTAGATTGGTTGACTCAGTAGATGATATGACAGAGTTTGACTGTTTTGTTAGTGCTGACGATGAAGTATTTCAGCAAGTGGCTACGGACAACGAGTTTAGCCAATACTGTCAAGCAATTAGACAGCTTCCTATTCAATGTCGTAAAGTGTTTGTTTTGAAAAAAGTATATGGGTATTCGCAAAAAGAAATTGCCCAAAAATTAGATATTAGTGAGAGCACAGTGGAAAAGCACATTGCAATTGGCGTGAAACGCTGTACTTATTATATGATGCAGCTAACAAAAGAAGAAAGATCAGAAAGTATGAAAAGCAATGAAGAAGCTAATCAATTAGGAGGATTACGCTAATGAGCAATGTACATTCCCTAAATAATGATGATGCAATGTTTGATCAAGCTAGCTTGTGGATAGCGAAAATGGATAGAAGCTTAACTGAGCGTGAACGAAATGAGTTTGGCAGTTGGTTGGCGGTTAATGAGCAACACCAAAAATTGATCATAGAAATGGCGACTATGTGGGACAAAATGGACTCGTTAGAAAATCTTGCTGATTTATTTCCTGAAGCCAATAAAAAATCAACCACAAGTCCTGAGGGAACTCATATTGACAATAAAACCAAGCAATGGGGCTTCGCATTAGCGGCTTCAATGGTATTGGCTATTTTAGTTGGCTTATTTAGCAATAATAATTTTGAACAATTACTTAATGGTGAACAAGAGTTTGTGCGTTACGAAACGGCCGTTGGCGAAAGCAGTACTATTTATTTACCTGATAACTCCAAGGTTTTACTTAATACCAACAGCATTTTGTTAGTGCGTTATACCGATGATTTTCGTTTACTAGAATTACAACGTGGTGAGCTTCATGTAGAGGTTGCCCATGATAAATCTAGACCGCTAAGTGTTGTCGCTAAACAGAAAGTAATTCAAGCGGTAGGAACTGCTTTTAGCGTACAGGTAAGTGATATTGATATAGAGCTTATTGTCACTGACGGTAAAGTGTTAATTGGTGAACTTGCCAAAGAACAAAACGTTAATGAGCAATCTTTAGATATTCCTAAAAATGGTTTAGCGGTTTCAAAAGGTGAAATAGCCTCTTTGTCTGTCATTGATAGTAGTGCGGATAGTGTTGTTACTATTAACAAAAGCGCGATAAAAAAATCGCTTTCTTGGCGACAAGGTAACTTGGTTTTTAAGGGCGAAACTTTAGCTCAAGCTATGGCTGAGGTAAGTCGTTATACCTCTGTTAAATTTGAAATTGCAGATGAAGAGCTTAAGAATATGAAAATAGCAGGGCGATTTAAAACAGGTGATGTAAAAGGCTTAATTGGCGCGCTTAATCATAATTTCAATATCAAAACTGACAGGGTTAACAAAAACTTAGTTGTGCTTAGAAAGCAAAGTTAACTCTGCCAATTACTCCCTTGTCAGCCATTTGGTGTTTCGCTATTTGGCTGATATTTTTTCAACCACTATTTAGTTAATTATACATATTCAGTTCACTTTAAAGGAAGCCATTTGATGACCGCCGCTGCACCTGATAATTCAATTCAAAAACTGCACGACACAGAAAATATACAAACTTCATTTTTATACGTATTATTTATCTCCTCTGTGGCGGCCATCGGTGGTTTTCTATTTGGTTTTGACTCCGGCGTTATTAATGGCACAGTTACTGCGTTAGGAAATGCTTTTAATTCAAGCAATATAGGTACTGGCTTTAATGTTGCGTCAGTGCTGTTAGGTTGTGCTGTTGGTGCCTTGATGGCTGGCCCCTTATCTGATCGTTTTGGCCGTAAAGCTATTATGCTCATTACGGCGATTATCTTTGCTATTAGTGCTTTTGGCTCAGGTATCTCAAGCTCGTCTGCTGAGTTTATTTTTTATCGTCTAATTGGTGGATTAGGCATAGGAGCTGCTTCGGTACTAGCTCCCGCTTACATCGCAGAAGTTGCTCCAGCGGCTTTACGAGGTCGTTTAGCGACCTTGCAGCAATTAGCGATAGTACTGGGGTTATTTGCCGCTTTCTTAAGTAATTACGTTATTGCCGCTGAGGCTGGTGGTGCTGAAGCTATTTTCTTATTAGATTTGGCCGCTTGGCGCTGGATGTTTTGGGTTGAATTACTACCGGCGATACTCTTTTTATTGGGGGTCGTATTCATTCCTGAGTCACCACGCTTCTTAGTGGCTCAAGGTCAAATTGAACAAGCAAGATCAATATTTAAACGTATAGTTTCAGGCGCTGAAGATGAGCAAATTGAAGAAGTTAAAAAATCTCTGCAAGGCGATAAAAAGCCCAACATTATGGATCTTTTTATTGATGGTAAGAAAACAATTCACCCTATTATTTGGGTAGGTATTGGCTTGTCGGTATTCCAGCAGTTTGTTGGTATCAATGTCGTGTTTTATTATGGCGCTGAACTTTGGCAAGCAGCTGGTTTTGACGAATCTCAATCGTTATTTATTAACTTGATTACCGGCACAACCAATATCATCTCTACCTTCATTGCTATTGCTCTAGTGGACAAAATCGGTCGAAAACCCTTACTGCTGGTGGGTAGTTTTGGCATGTTTGTCACCTTAGGCGCTCTGACCTTTATCTTTGGCACCAGTGGCTTAAATGAAGCCGGCCAGTTAACATTAAGCGATACTACCGGAACAGTGGCCTTAGTCATGGCTAATTTGTTTGTGGTATTTTTTGGCTTAAGTTGGGGGCCCATCGTTTGGGTTTTGTTAGGTGAAATGTTTAATAACCGTATTCGTGGTGCTGCCTTAGCCGTTGCGGCAAGCGCTCAATGGATAGCGAACTTCGCAATTACTATGACCTTCCCAGTACTATTAGGCAGTTTTGGTTTGGCTGGCGCCTACGGTTTATATGCAGTATCAGCATTGCTGAGCATATTCTTTGTAATTAAATACATTAAAGAAACGAAAGGCATTCGTTTAGAAGAAATGTAAGTTTTTATATTTATTTGAAGTAGCGATAAGTCAATCATTTAAACATTAATGTTTAAATGTGGGCTTTGAAACTCTACCTTTTTCTTTATTGAGTATTTGCATTAAGCGAACTAGTCTTAGGATATTAGATCATAACTTTGGTAAGCAAATGCTTTGCTTCATTTGGAAAATAAAAGCACTTTTATTTAATACCTTTTTTATTGTGCCGCTTGTTTTTTTTAATATCGCTGTACAAGCAAATGCCAATGATATTCGTATTCTTGGGCCAAGAGATAAAATTGATCCCGTTTACAGTTATTTTGTTGATTTAACTAAACTTGTTTTAAGTAAAACTCAGCATCTATATCCTGATAGCAAAGTGGTTCTTATTCCCAGCAATAGAGTTACTCAAGGTCGTAGCTTACTATTATTAGACAAAAATTACTTAGACCTTGTTTGGTCAGGCACAAATATCGAACGAGAATCTCGCTATTTACCAATATACTTTCCGTTATTTCGTGGGTTGTTAGGTTATCGAGTTTTATTAATACGTAAAGAAGATGTAGGTAAATTCTCTCAAATTACCACGTCAGCGCAATTAAAAGAGTTGGTTGCCTGTCAAGGTGCTCACTGGCCAGACTCTGATATTTTGGAAGATAATGGCTACACAGTATCTAGGGTGGTACATTTTGATGCTATGTTTAAAATGTTATCAAGAAAGCGCTGCGATTACTTTCCTCGGGCGATTTTTGAAGGTTTTTCTGAGCAAAAAGCAATAGTGAGTGAATTTGAAAATATCGTTTTGTTCGATGATATTATTCTGCATTACAATTTTCCATTTTATTATTTTGTTGATAAAGAAAATATTGAGTTGTCTAAGCGCTTGATTACTGGTTTAAAGCAATCATTACAAGATGGCAGCTTTATGGCATTAATGAAAAATCATTCAGTATCAAAACACTTATTTCCTTTATCACAATGGAAAAACAAACGTTTTTTTGAATTAGTTAATGGTGATTTTGATAGCCAAACGTTAGAAAACAACTCGCATTTTTGGCTGAATTTAGAGGCTAGGGAGTAAAGCTTTTAATTCTGCTAATATCTTGATTAATAATTAAATGATTAAGGCTATCAGCTAGCCGATCTGTTTCGTCTAATACGGTTAACCAATATTTAATACGAGCCTTGGCTGGTAAGTTTTTAAAATCATTTCTATCAGGAATTTTATTATAAGGTAAAGCGTCAATGAACTTAGCTGAAGGTACTAAAAGTACCGTGTTATCATAACTTTTAGCTAACACTTTTCGCGATGAGTTTTTATCAAACCAACCCGCTTTAGGTTGATTAGTAAAATGTGGGTAGAGCGTAAGTTCACCAGTATCATCTTTATTTTTAGACGACTTATTTTCTAAAGTGCTAGTATCCAAGGTGAAGTCAAAATGATAATCAATAATACCACCATCTCGATAAGTGCCTTCTGGCGAGTTAGCAATATTTTTTATGCCAGACATCACTAGTGGAATTGAGCCTGAAGCTAATAATGCTTTGTTAATGTTATCTTTGGTAAAGTCGATATAATGGCTTGGTAAGCTGTAAGGATCATTTATTTTTAATTGACTAGATGATGGGCGATAAATATAGCGCTGGTACTGAAAAGCTAACAGTTTACGGTCAACCTTATTGAGCAACATACTTGCTAATAAACCTGAGCCTTGTGCAAATTTATTTTCATAGCTCGTCAGCCCTTTACTTTTAGCAACAATAAAATGTGCTTTAAACGTGTTATTGTTTATGATTTCTTCTATGCCTGTTTTACCAAAAAGATGATCAAGCATATCGACAGCTGATTGAGATATTTCAGCCACGCTTGGCTTGTCAGAATAAACCGTATGGGCATACTTATCTGCTAATCGAGTTATAGCGGCTACAGGATCTTTTTGTGCAAAACAAGCGGCGCGAAATGCGCCAGCACTTGAGCCAACAATATTTAGTTCAGTTGTACGGTTTTTAAAAAACTCTCCAAAAAGGTATTTATCTAAGCCAAAAAGTGTAAACCATTTTGGACCGCCACTGGCACCTAAAAAGTTAGTGAATAGCTCTTGTTTAAAGCCGTGTGCTTGGATAGTTTTTAAGGCATTGGAGCCTGCATAGATGGTTAGCATAAGTTTTCTGCTTATTCTCTATTATTCAACTTTATTGAGAAGCGCTTCCACAAAGAAGTTGTATGCCTAACAAAGTGAAATGATAAAAAGGTAAATGAAGTATATAAAACACAAAAAAAGTAGGCTAAACCAGTAAACTTACTATCTTCAGCGTAAGCAAATAAAAACAGTATTTGACCGATTATTGTACCGTTTAATACATGCAAAGAATTAATTTTGTTAATAAAGCCGTAGATTGCACCAATAGACACAAGTAAAGAAACATACAAGTTAAAATGGTCCCACATTTGTATATAATTACCAAATGTTAGATCGTTGCCGATAAAATAAATATTTGGTAAATACCATATACAGTAACCAAGAAGCGTAACAATAAACATTTTGAAGATGAACTGTAAGGTAAAGGTTAATATTTTATAAATGTTCATGCCTCACCTTATCACTTTCACTGTAGTAACAATGCTATTATTACTTGCCTATATTGAGCACTAACGGCTGAACATGTATTCAACTTGGTATTAGAGCACTATTATCATCTGGTTGAAATGATAATGCGGCACTGAAATTTTTAATACAGAGTTAATTTAGCTTCATATAATAACTTTTCATTGTTTACTTCATCAAATAGTAAGAAAAGTTGGTATTTATCTGCATCAACCTCAACCTTATCGTGAAGCTCAAAACTGTCAATAGGGAAATGTTTCTTTAATTTTGCTATTGACTCTCCTTGTTTGAATTTTCCCAAGTACCAAGGGGGAGTTGTGGATGATGGAGTAAGTTTATTAGGTAAAAAAAGATCTTCTACCAGTGCGATGTCTCTTAAATCACCACTTTTAATATGTAAAAACAAATTGTTGTTATAAATATGTATCTGTTCTTGTTTTGTTAATGTGATAGCACCTAAAGACTCACCGAGTTGTGACTTTACTGTGTCTACGTCAATAGGTTTCTGGTTTTTTAAAGAGGAAATCAATGTAGCCAAGACATTAAAATGTTTTTTTCTATCAATAACTACATTATCTTCATGCTGTTTGTAGTTGTTTTTTTCTAGAACAAAACCGTTGAGCACATAATGTGTGCTTTGTTTACTCAGATCTTTATAGTTGTTGAAAAGCAAGGTTAATGTAGCCGTATTGTTGTTAATACTAAGTTGATGTTCATCTGTTAGCTTTCCCGTTATTTTTAAAGCTTTTCTTATATCTGACAATTGAGTTTTATAAGCAACTTTGTTATTAATTTTCCATTGAAAATCATCAAAGAAGTCGAGAAATGGAATTTTATTTATCATGCTTTGAGACAATGCAGGCGAGGACGTTTGTATTTTTACTAACTTGTCATTTTGAAAATGCAGCCAATGTCTACGACCATAACCAACAATAGATTCATTAGTACGAATATTTAGAATGGTATTGGGGGCACCAAAGACATTGAGGACACTTTGATAATTTGCTCCTAATTTTATGCCATAAACGCCATTTTCAATTGATACTTCTTTGTTTACAATTTTAGGGCGTTGAACGGCATTGTTGTGGCTAAGGTTAAATTGATAATTTGATTCAATCTTACTGATTGTTACATTGCTGATTACTGCTTCACCTAGATCATTGTAGGGAGTCAATTTTGGTGGTTGGTTATTGTCCTTCTCGCATTGTTTTATTAATTCAGCTTTATATCTTAGGGTGAAAATAGCAACTCTTGCGGCATTAATTTTACGTTTAGTACTTTTATCAACCAAAATAACCGCATCAGCTCCAATATCATGAGCTTTTTTTCGTAACTTTAACAGTAGATTAGTTGTTATTAAGTTTTGATTTTTTGAAAGTTCATCCGTTTTGTAATTAACAGAGTGGTTTTTAATCACTTCATAGGAACAGTTTGGGTAAAAGTTTAGAATAGGGGGGTATTCATTATTTAAATTAGCAGCTTGTAGACTTTGAGATATAAGAACTAGCAAAGTAAAAAGAGAGATTTTCATATTATTTTATCCTTTAGGTTTCAAGGCTAAACCATAATTAATGATGATTTTATCAATTGACAGTTTTTTAATTACTTGTTGGATTGTCTGGTGATTTTCTATCATTTGAGCTGGATTTTGATAGGGAAATATTGGGAGGGCGTCCGATTTTTGATACTTGTTTTTATAAGCAGTTAGCTGTTTAATTCTTACTTTTGAATGTGATGGGTATTTATCAACGTTATCATCAACATTAAGCACATTATTTTCTAATGCTTGCCATTGTTTATACCATTTTGAGTGAGTATTGTTCTGATGAGATGAGTCTGCTAAAGAAAGGTTTTCAATCAAGGTTTGATAAGGTTGGTAATCAAGTTGAGCTTTCAAAAAGTCAGTTTGTAAGTTTTGCAAAGCTAAAGATGGGCGAAGTAATGAGAGCATATTCGCACTTTTTTCTACTAGACGATCATTCTGGATTAATAAAAAATCTGCACTTGCAGACTGAGCCATATTTATTAGCATGTCTTTTGCTTTAATTATTGATAATTGTTGCGCTTCAATAGCTAGTTGCCAATTTAATAATTCAGCTCTATCTTGTTGATGGCTAATTATTTTCAGTATATCAACTGACTCTTGTAGTAATTTGGAGCTATGGTTTGCTTTTTCAATAAATTGGTTTACTTTAACTAAATTCCATTCAATAACCGCTAGGTCGTGATGTTTTTTTAGTTGTTCTATTATTGATTGAGGACTCAGTTCAAACGACTGCTCTATCTTTGCTTGAACTTTTAATAAGGGAATTAGTTTTTTCCCTATTTCCACCAATAACTCCTTACTTTGCGATAATGGTAAAGTACGATATGAGTGATGAATTGAAATATAAGCGCTCAAGTAATTGTTGTTATGATATTCAGTTCTAGCATCACCGAATTGTTTTTGCGCATTAAGTGCTTTTTCTAATTTGTTTTGATATATGCTTTTGTCTATTTTTGCAAGTTGTTTTAAGGCAATAATAGTATTGTTCATATCACCTTTAGCTAAAGCTAGCTCATATTTTTTTAGAGCCATTGTATGCTGAGAAGGAGAGCATGCTGCAATTACCAGCATGAAAAAAAAATAAAATATAGAAGAATGTTTGTTTTTAATAATAACTCACCATTAACAACGCCAATTAAACAACTAACTTCAATTAACTTTTTATATCGACTGTACCGTTGTACGAATCTTTTATTAGATAAAGGAGGTGGGTTACGTTATCCCTATTGTTTATATCAAATAAAAGTTAGTTAAATTAAAGTTATCCAGTAATATGTTTAATGTGGCTCACATACGATTAACTTATTATTTACATGTTGTTTTGTATTTGTAAAGGTGTTTTTTTGATTTGTGATCAGTTTAAGTGATAATTTCCTACAGCATTAGCGACAAACAAGGTTTGATGCAAACGGCTTGCGTACTCATCGGTCATGCCTGAAACATAATCAGCGATTACTCGATGAGCATTTTCATTATTGTCTATAGCCTGTTGCCAGCGCCTAGCGCTATTATTTGGTAACAGCCTTAATGGGTCGGAGGATAGTGCTTCGAATAGTTCCATTACTATTTGTTGACCTCGATATTCAAGGCGCTGGATACTGGTTTGTTTTATAACAAAGTTATAAACAAAATCTTTAAAAATTTGCAAAACTTGCATAGTCGTTTTAGGTAAGGTTGCATTATATTTTAATAAATTTTCTTCAAAATTAACGTCTTTAATTACATCATTTAAGTTGGTGAGTTCAATGGCTGTGATTAGATAATTAACCAAGCCACCAATAGCGTCTTTTTGTAAATGATGTTGTTCACTAAATAACTTACTTGTTAAGGTTTGGCTATATTGAGTGAGCCAAGTATCATCCAGCATTATCAGTTTTTCAATCACTTGTGATTCAAAGTCATGTTGATTGACAATGCCAGTAACAATAGCGTCTTCAAGGTCATGAATACCGTAAGCAATATCGTCAGCTAACTCCATAATAGAACAATCAAGTGATTTAAAGCGGGTTTTACTATGCGTTTTTTCTCTCGTGTTGATTTGTTGAAAAAGCTCTCGGTCAGCTACTGATAATGGTGCTAATAGCCAATCAATGATGTCGCTGTCATCAAGGTATAAACCTTTTGGTGGGTGCCACTGCTCTGCTTTGAGTTGTCGAAAATTATCAACTTTAGTGTGACTAGCCGAATTATTGAGTTGATCTAGTGTTTGTGGATATTTCATTAAGCCTAGTAAGGTTCTCCGGCTTAAATTCATGCCATGATGTTCACTAAAAGGTTCAAGGCGTGCAACAATTCTAAAAGTTTGTCCGTTGCCTTCAAAACCGCCATGATTTCGCATCATGTAATGCAAAGCTACTTCGCCGCCATGCCCGAAGGGGGGATGGCCAATATCGTGAGCTAAGCAAATGGCTTCTATTAAACTATCGGTACCAGGAAATAGTGCTTGGCAAAGCTCTGGATACTTACAACGTAGTTGTGCAGTAATGCCTGAGCCAATTTGTGCGGCTTCAAGTGAATGAGTTAAGCGAGTACGATAAAAGTCACTTTGGCCACTGCCCATGACTTGTGTTTTAGATTGTAACCGTCTAAAGGCAGCAGAGTGGAGAATGCGAGCACGATCACGTTGAAAAGGGTCTCGATGATCTTGTTGTCTTTTTGATACTTTTTTTAATCGCCTTTCAAGCCAAATATCACTCATTTAATTATTATTCCTTTGCTATAATGGCTAACACTTAATGTATTGATATTATAGTTATTAATAAATAGTAGCAAACGGTCTTTATTTCACTGATGGAATCCTTTTGAATTTTTTAATCCAAATAGTTATTTTTATTGTTTTTATATTTTCACCTTACAGTGCTTTTTCTACAGAAAATAAACCAGTTGAAATGCTCGCTGGTTTATCAAAACCGCCATTTGTTATAGCCGAAACAGATAAAGGCATGCAGCTTGAAATAATAGAAGCTGCCTTTGCTAAAAGCGATAAAGTTGTTCGTTTCACTTATTTACCCTTAAATCGTCATTTGGATGTTTTACATAGTCGAGAGTTTGATGGCATTATCACGTTAGCCGCGCAAGAAAAAGCGTGGGGTATATGTTTATCTAAGCCTTATATTATTTATCAAAATGTAGTGATAACTCTTGAAGGCACAGCACTTAGTATTAACAACTTTGACGATTTAGTTAACTTAAAAGTGGCTGCTTTTAAAGATGCGGCGCGATTTTTAGGTGAAAAGTATCGTGAAACTTTTAAAAACTCTTCTAGTTATACAGAATTAGCCGATCAAAAAAGCCAAATTGGTTTGTTATTCTCCGGACGGGTTGATGCTTTAGTGATGGACGTCAATATTTTTAAACATTTGTTAGCAAAGCAGCGTAAGAGCAATTCAAGCCGAGCAATTTATAATAAAAAATACCAAGTACACTTTTTATTTAAACCAAGAGTTTACACCGCAGGCTTTAAAAGCAAACAACTATGTCAGCAGTTTGACCAAGGCATTAAAGCCATTATGGATGATGGTAGCTATCAAAAAATTATTGATAGCTACCTAAATTAGGCTTAAGTGTTAGCAATAAAAATAGCACGTTGCGGGGCAGGGTAGCCTTCAATGGTTTTGCTATTATCTTGGGGATCTAAAAAATCGACTAATGACTCGGTATCTATCCAGTCAGTTTTGCGTTGCTCGTCTAAAGCGGTGGTGTCGGTATTTACAACACGAATATTAGAAAATCCGCAGCGCTCTAACCAAGCGCACATTGCTTTAGCACTTGGTAAAAACCAAACGTTTCGCATTTTAGCGTAACGCTCGCCCGGCACTAATACTGTATTTTCATCGCCATCAACAATTAAGGTTTCTAATACTAACTCGCCACCTTTTACTAACTGCGCTTTCAATTGATAAAGAAAATCTATAGGTGAGCGACGGTGATATAAAACGCCCATAGCAAAAACAGTATCAAAGGCGCCTAACTCAGGTAATTGTTCAACCCCAAGTGGCAAGAGGTTAACGGCATCATCTTGAATAAAATGCTGCACAGCATTAAATTGCATTAAAAATAGCTGTGTTGGATCAACACCCACAACAAATTTTGCCCCAGCGCCGCGCATTCGCCATAAATGATAGCCACTGCCACAGCCTATATCTAAAACATATTTACCACTGAGATCGCTAATATGCTCAGCTAATCGATCCCATTTAAAATCGCTACGCCATTCAGTGTCTATATGTAAACCGTGGATATGATAAGGACCTTTACGCCAAGGTTTGAATTTTTTTAACAAATTTTCTAAGCGTTTATGCTCACCATCATTAAAATCATCTTTACTGCCCACAGACACACAATTAACCAAATCAACCTGAGATGATTGCGCTTTAGGCAATGCATCAATGGTTTTCTGCCAATGTTTAAACTCGCCATGTAATTCATGTTTTTGCCAATAATCAAGTTGTGCAGGCAATGTATTTAGCCAGTGACTTAAACGGTTAGTGGCAATGCGTTGATAAAAGTTATTAAAAGTTGTCATAGATTATTTTTAATGAGTGATAATGAGTTTGCTACTATTTTATTGCGATAAAAGAAATAAAATTAAAACACTGAAACCATGGCGAAACATGCGTAAAACCAGCATTAGTTAGACGCTCTATGTGTTGCTCTATTGAATCTGTGCGCATAACATTTTCTAAGGCGGTACGTTTTTGTGCTACTTCTAATTCACTGTAACCATTAGCGCGTTTAAAATCATGATGTAAATCGATTAGGTGTTCATCAATAGTGGGATCACCATGAGATATTTTTTCTGAAATAACTAATATCCCGCCAGTGTTTATACCTTTTGCTATGCTATTTATTAACGTTTGACGCTCTGCTTTGTCTATAAACTGCAGGGTAAAATTAAGCACCACCATAGAAGCATTTTCAATGTTAATGCCTTGAATGTTTCCTTCAATGACCTCAACCGGAGTTTCTCCTTTAAAGGCATTAATATGCATTTTGCAGCGTTCAACCATAGCCGGAGAGTTATCTACTGAAATTATTTTACAATCTTTAGCATTTATACCTTTACGTATAGCTAGCGTTGCAGCGCCGAGTGAGCACCCTAAATCATAAATGCTGGTGTTATTTTGTACAAAACGTTGGCTAAGACGACCAATTGTGTCAATAATAGTATTATAACCAGGCACAGATCGTGAAATCATATCAGGGAAGACTTCAACAACTTGAGCATCAAAAGCAAAGTCTTTTACTTGCGTATGCGGGTTGGAGTAAATTAAATCAGTATCAGAGCTGTGCATAATAAATAATGGTTTATACTTTTTGATTAGATAAATCACTATTTTAACCGATATTGAAGCAGATAAATAACCCTATTTTGAGAAAAAATTTGTTGAAACTTGCTGTAAAATTTAGCTTTAGTGCTGTTATATTGTTAACTGTTGTTTTAAATGCCTCTGCTTTGTTTGCCAAAGAGGCAAAAGTAATTGAATTTAAAGCGAACCAAGCCCCCCTTAAGCAAAAAATATTAACAATTGCTATTAATGAAACATCATTTCCTTATCATTTTGTTGATGAACAAGGTGAAGCGGCAGGTTTGATGCCTGATTTATGGCGTTTATGGGCTGATAAACAACAAGCTAAGATTAGGTTTGTCACACTGCCTTGGCGGGAAACCCTCAAACAAGTTGCTACAGGGGATGTTGATATTCATGCTGGTTTATCAATAATTGACAGCAGAAAAGGTCGCTTTGCTTTTTCTCAGCCATTGTTTCCTTTATATACCCATGTATATGTTAATGCTGATCTAACTCATGTTCAGGACATAGACGACTTGTCGCCTTATGCCATTGGGGTTGTTGATGGCTCAGCGCATATTGATATGCTGACGAAAAAATTCCCTCAACTTGAACAAAAAATGTTTTCAACAAGGCCTGCTTTATATAAAGCGGCTATCAATAAAGAAATATTAATTTTTACTGGTCTTGAAAAATTATCCACCAATTATCAATATTATCAACAACTCAATGCAATGTACCCCGCTTATAAGCGTTTACGGTACCAGCAAGGAGATTACGGTATTGCTGTTGCCAAGAAAAATACACACTTACTTGAATTTATAGAAGATGGCTTTGCAAAAATTAGCCAAGCAGAAAAGTCTAACATTGAAAGAAAATGGTTAGGAATAGATAAAAGAAAAGACAGTTTATCCATTGCTTTTCCTGCCGATTATCCACCTTATGCGGCCCAATCACCTACTGGGCAACCACAAGGACTTTTGATTGATATGTGGCGACTTTGGGCTAAACAATCAGATACCAAAATAACCTTTATAGCTAGAAATATTGAAGAAAGCTTATCGTTAATTGACAACAATGATATTGATGTTTTAGTCGGTTTTCCTGAGACTTGGCTTGATCAAAAGCATTTTTCATTAGCGAAGCCTATTTATCAATCGAAAGCTAAAATGTTTATTCGTAATAATTTTCCTAATGTTAAGTCGTTGTCTTATTTTGATAAGGAAAACATTAACACCAAGGTTGGAATTTGGCAAAACACCCCATTCAAAGAACAACTATTAACAAAGTATCCTCATATAAACTTTAAATTTTATCCAACAATAGATACTTTAGTAAAAGCGGCTGAATTAGAGGAAATTGATGTTTTTGTTGCCTTTGCAGACTTTATGGACTTGAAATTACTCAAAGAAAATTTACAAACCTTTTTTTATACGCTAGACATGCCATCTTTTAAGGTGGCACTTTCACCATTAATAAAAAAAAGAAATAGTCGTTTAATTGCTGCTATCAATGAAGGTTTTGAACAAATAGAGCTAGAACAGTTGGTTACTTTAGAAGATCGTTGGCTAAGTGGTGATGATCAGTATTATAAAAATTTATTCACAAAAATATCACTCACTGAGCAAGAAGATCAGCTTATCGCTCAAAACAAAGCCGTGCGGGTTGGATTTTTAAAATCATTAGCGCCGACAGAGTTTATAGATAGAAAAGGAAAGTTCTCCGGTATTACTCGGGATATTCTTGATTTAATTTCACTGCGAACAGGTTTACGTTTTTATTTCATCGGCTATGATTCGTGGCAGCAACTTTATCAAAGTATGTTAGCAAGAGATATTGATATCATCCCGAGCATTACCCCAACTGAAGAAAGAGAAGAAAAATTATTATTTTCTACTCCATATTGGAAGGCACCTTGGGTTATTTTACACCCTCAATATATGGGGCGACAATCACTGTTATCAGACTTTTATGGTAAAAGCTTGGCAATTGTAAAAGACTTCTACCTTGTGAATTATTTACGCGAGAACCATCCTTTAATTACCTTAGAAATTGTTAAAACCAGAGCCGAAGGTTTACAAGCTATGCAGATGAAAAAAGTAGACGGTTTAGTTGAAACTATTGCTTCGGCATCACAATTGTTAAAACAAGAAAGTTTAGTCAGTTTGACTATTTCAGTTATTGAAGACATTCCTGCGGACAATAGTCATTTTGGCTTGCAAAAAAATGAGCCCTTGCTTGTGAGCATTTTTGACAAAGGTATAGCCAGTATAAGTGTTAAAGAGAAAGACAATATTCATGAAAAGTGGTTTAGTGTTGATATTAATACCGGCTTCGATAAAAGCGTCGTAATGCGGGTGGCGTTACAAGTAGCCTTATTAATCGTTATCATACTTGCCATTATTATTATGTGGAACAGGCGGCTGAAAACTGAAATAACCCACAGAAAACAGCTTGAAGAAAAAATGAAGCATATGGCAAGCCATGATGATTTAACCGGCTTGGCTAATAGAATGTTGTTAAAAGACAGAATAAACACTGCTATTGAGTTTCATCAACGCCAGTCATTATTGATGGCAGTACTTTTTTTAGATTTAGATGGTTTTAAAAATATCAATGACACTTATGGTCATGATGTTGGCGATGAATTGTTAGTGTTGGTGGCACAGCGGTTATTATCATGTGTGCGTACATCAGACACTGTAGTGCGTTTTGGGGGGGATGAATTTGTTCTGCTGTTAACCGGCTTACATCATAGTGATGAAGCAAACTTTGTTGCAGACAAAGTATTACAAAAACTCCAGTCTCCTTTTGAATTAGAAGCAACTTCTCAGCAGATAGGTTGTAGCATTGGTATTGCTATGTTTCCTGATGATGGCGCTAATGATGCTCAATTATTAAAAGCGGCTGACACTTTAATGTATCAAGTGAAGGCAGCAGGAAAAAATCATTACCTAACATCGGGTATAAGCTCAACACTAGTTAATGATAATAATAACTAGCCTCTAGGGTGACTTTACTAATCTTTGCTTTATAATATGCGGCATTTATAGCTTGTGATAATTTAACTGGTTGATATAACCGGTTTGTTCGGGCAAGTGCAGTTCATATTAATATCAAGGCAAACTCCATGCGTACTCTTTATTGTGGTGAGGTTAACGAATCTCATATTGGTCAAGAAGTCACTCTTTGTGGCTGGGTAAATCGTCGTCGTGACTTAGGCGCGGTGATCTTTTTAGATCTTCGTGATCGTGAAGGCTTAGTGCAAGTGGTTTATGATCCTGACTTACCCGACGTTTTAGCTACTGCAAATACATTACGTAATGAGTTTTGTGTACAGTTAAAAGGTAAAGTTCGTGCTCGCCCTGAAGGTCAAATAAATAAAGACATGAAAACCGGTGCGATTGAAGTACTGGGTTTAGAGCTAACTATTTTAAATAAATCAGCGCCATTACCCCTAGATTCAAACCAAGTAAACTCTGAAGAGCAACGTTTAAAATATCGTTATCTTGATTTACGCCGAAGTGAAATGACCGAACGTATGCGCTTTCGTGCAAAAGTTACCTCAAAAGTACGTAGCTCATTAGAATCACAAGGTTTTTTAGATATTGAAACACCCATTCTTACCGCTGCCACCCCTGAAGGTGCTCGTGACTATTTAGTACCAAGTCGTACTCACAACGGTAAGTTTTTTGCGCTGCCACAATCACCACAGTTGTTTAAACAATTGTTGATGATGTCAGGCATGGAGCGTTATTACCAAATCGTTAAATGTTTCCGTGATGAAGATTTACGTGCTGACAGACAACCGGAGTTTACGCAAATAGATATTGAAACCTCATTCATGTCTAGCGAGCAGGTGATGGCTGTTACTGAAACCATGATCCGTGAGTTATTCAAAGAAATGCTTGATGTCGATCTTGGCGACTTCCCACGTATGCCTTTTAGTGAAGCCATGGCACGCTTTGGCTCAGACAAGCCTGATTTACGTAACCCATTAGAGCTAGTTGATGTTGCTGATATTTTAAAAGATGTAGAGTTTAAAGTGTTCTCTGGCCCTGCAAACGATGAAAATGGTCGTGTTGCGGTTATTTGTGCACCGGGTGGCGCTAAAGCCTACTCACGCAAAGGGCTTGATGAACTAACTAAATTTGTTGGCATTTATGGCGCTAAAGGTATGCCTTGGTTGAAAGTCAATGATATTGATGCCGCATTAGCAACAGGTGTTGAAGGCTTACAATCGCCAATTTTAAAATTCTTATCTAAAGATGAAGTTACCGCTATTTTAACGCGAGTAAATGCTAAAACGGACGATATTATCTTCTTTGGCTCAGATACAAGTACTGTTGTAACTGAATCACTGGGCGCGTTACGTTTGAAATTAGGTGAAGATTTAGAGCTACTAGAAGGTGAGTGGAAGCCATTATGGGTTGTTGATTTTCCAATGTTTGAAGAAATTGATGGTCACATGCATGCACTTCATCACCCGTTCACCGCACCAACCAATTTAACACCAGAGCAGCTTGAAGCTGATCCGTTAGGTGCCTTATCAGACGCTTACGATATGGTATTAAATGGCTGCGAACTTGGTGGTGGCTCTGTACGTATTCACAAACAAGATATGCAATCTGCCGCATTTAGAATTTTAGGTATTGATGAAGCCGAAGCGCAAGAGAAATTTGGCTTCTTGCTTGAAGCATTACAGTATGGTGCGCCACCACACGCAGGTTTAGCCTTTGGTTTAGACCGTTTGGTGATGTTAATGACGGGCGCAAGCTCTATTCGCGAAGTAATGGCTTTTCCAAAAACTACCACCGCTGCTTGTCCATTAACCAATGCGCCCGGCAATGCGAATACAGCTCAGTTGGCTGAATTGGGTGTGCAAGTTATTAGTGAAAATAAAGAGTAGGTAACTTTAATCGCGCTTAAAAAATTTTATGCTCACGAGCGCGAACAAGTTCCCGCCTACAAAATATGTCTATAATTTTAGGAATCGACCCCGGATCACGCTTTACTGGCTACGGGGTTATACAAAAGCAAGGTCGCAGTTATACCTATTTGGGCAGTGGCTGCATTAAAGCGCTTAGCCAAGGTGAAGATCTTGGCTCGCGTTTACAAACTATTTTTGCTGGCGTGTCAGAAATAATCATGCAATTTAAGCCAGATATGTTTGCCATTGAGCAAGTGTTTATGGCGAAAAACCCAGATTCAGCCCTTAAGCTTGGTCAAGCGCGCGGTGCTGCTATTGTTGCTGCCACTAATAACGATCTTGTTATTGCTGAGTATTCAGCTAGGCAAATTAAACAATCGGTAGTTGGCACCGGTGGCGCTGATAAAACCCAAGTTCAACATATGGTGAAAACCATTCTTAAACTGCCCGGTACACCCCAAGCCGATGCAGCAGATGCGCTAGCAGTTGCACTATGCCATGCCAACAGTTACGAAAGCTTAGAAAAGCTGACAGGGCAAGCAAAAAAAACTGTACGTGGCAGGCTAAGGTAACGCTACAGCCAAGACACATCTCAAGTTTCGAGCTCTTTTTTGGTGACTTTTCTTACTCATCACTCAAAACTACTGTTTACTGTATAAATATCTAGTGGTATGCTTTTACCAATATTAATTACTCTCTTTAGGTTTATCTTGTGATTGGACGTTTATCTGGCACCTTAGTTGAAAAATTTCTCCCTGATATTCTAATTGAATGTGCGGGCGTTGGTTATGAAGTGACTATGCCCATGACCAGTATTTATGCACTGCCAGAGCTTAACGAGCAAGCGGTTATTTATACGCACTTTGTTGTTCGTGAAGATGCACAATTACTCTATGGCTTTGCTAATAAAACCGAGCGAAAATTATTTCGCTTATTAATCAAAGTAAACGGTGTTGGCCCTAAGTTGGCATTAGCGGTGCTCTCTGCAATGTCTGCAGATCAATTTGTTAGTTGTGTTGGTCATGATGATGTTTCTGGTATTGTAAAAATCCCCGGTGTTGGTAAAAAAACAGCAGAGCGTTTGTTGATTGAAATGCGTGATCGTCTAAAAGACTGGCAAATGAACACATTAACACCAGCAACTGATGCTATGCCGGTTCAGTTAAGTACGGAGCAAACTTTTGTTAATGCGTTTAACGACAGCAAAGGTGATGCGATTAATGCGCTGATTTCTTTAGGTTACAAGCAAGCGCAAGCTGATAAATCGGTAAAACAAGTTTATAAAGATGGTATGTCAAGTGAAAATATTATTCGCCATGCTTTAAAGTCAATGCTATAAATGCTCACTTTGTCGCTGAACAATTACTTGAATAAGTAAAGTTATAGAAAATAGGAATAAAAATGATAGAAGCCGATCGCTTAATTGAGCCAGTCGCTACCGTTGAAGATGAAGGTGTTGATCGCGCTATTCGTCCCAAAATGCTGGTTGATTATACCGGTCAAGCGCATGTTAAAGCGCAAATGGAAATATTTATTCCTGCGGCTAGAAAACGTGGTGAGCCTCTTGATCATTTACTTATTTTTGGCCCTCCGGGTTTAGGTAAAACCACCCTTGCCAATATTGTTGCCAATGAAATGGGTGTTAATATTCGCACCACGTCAGGACCAGTATTAGAAAAAGCAGGGGATTTAGCCGCATTACTGACCAATTTAGAAGAAAACGATATTTTATTTATTGATGAAATTCATCGCTTAAGCCCTGTGGTTGAAGAGGTGCTTTATCCTGCCATGGAAGATTATCAATTAGATATCATGATTGGTGAAGGGCCGGCTGCTCGCTCAATTAAATTAGACTTACCACCATTTACCTTAATTGGCGCAACCACCAGAGCTGGTGCGTTAACGTCTCCGCTGCGAGATAGGTTTGGTATTGTGCAACGTTTAGAGTTTTATAATGTGCAAGATTTAACCTCAATTGTTAAACGTTCAGCGCACTTTTTAAATTTAAATATTGATGAACAAGGTGCGTATGAAGTCGCTAAACGTTCTCGTGGCACGCCGCGTATCGCTAATAGGTTATTGCGCCGGGTTCGTGATTATGCTGATATTAAAACTCACGGTTTAGTTAATCAAGAAACAGCAGCAGCAGCACTTGATATGCTTGAAGTTGATAACGAAGGTTTTGATATTATGGATAGAAAATTACTGCATGCCATTATAGATAAATTTATGGGCGGTCCTGTTGGCCTAGATAACGTAGCTGCTGCTATTGGTGAAGAGCGTGAAACCATTGAAGACGTATTAGAGCCGTTTTTAATTCAACAAGGTTTTTTACAGCGAACACCGCGCGGAAGAATTGCCACCGATAGAGCTTATCAACACTTTTCAATTACGCGCCCGTCATCCTATTAAGCGGGAATTTATTCGCGCTTTTAATCTATTTTTTTCGTCCTTGACGTTGCTGCCATGCTTTAATTACGCTGTAGCGCCATAAACCTTGAATTCCAATGTAACCGATAATGGCAAAAACTGTAGCTAATATACCACAACCTAATAAAAACGCCGGGCCTATGGTTGATAAACTATCTATAACCCATTGCCAGCTAGCTTCAAAGTTAAATTCTTGCGCAGGAGCACCGATAACCCATGCGCCAACAATATAACAAGCATAGAAAATTGCCGGCATGGTCAGTGGATTTGTAAGCCAAACTAAAGCAATGGAAAGTGGTAGGTTTGAATGCACTAAAATAGCAGTGCCAGCGGCTAAAATCATTTGAAAAGGCACAGGAATAAAGGCAAAAAATAAACCTACCGCAAATGCTTTAGCAACTGAATGGCGATTCATATGCCACAAATGTGGGTTGTGCAATAAATTACCAAAAATCTTTAAGTATTTATTATCTTTAATACTTTGATGATCGGGCATTAAGCGCTTAATTATTTTTTTTGGCATATACTGGTTTTTATCCGAACAACTTGTTTTTTAATTTAGCAAAAAGCAACTAACCTTAGAATTGCAGACAAGCAATTACAAATAAGTAATTACAGATACATAACGGGAAGTATTTCATTCACTATGGATTGGTGGCTAGCTAATTTTTTTCTTGGTGCTATTTTGTCACTATTTTTGCCGGTAGTGCCAGATCTTTTTCTGCTATTTGCACTTCTTTTGTTCTCTATCAGCTTTTTTACTTATGGTTTTAATGTAAGTAAGTCTTTGCGTTTAAGCTCTGGGTTATTTTTTGGTGCAAGTTGGATGTTATTCAATGCTTATAGTTTTCAGCAGATTTGGCAACAAAGTAACTTATCCCCTATTGAAATTTCAGCTAAAAGTCATTGGCTACAAGGAAAAGTTACTAGTTTGCAGCTGCCTATTACACTTAATAAAGCACAGCTTAGCGAAAAAAAAACGGCTAATAAACCAATACGCTTTAACTTCAATGTTACCCATATAGACGATGCTAAATTAGCAACAACCATTAATATGCGTTTGAGTTGGAAAAAGGCGAAATTACTTTTACAGCAAGGACAAACGTTATTGCTCAAGGTGAAATTTAAACCTGCTCATGGTTTAGCTAATTTGGGCGGATTTAGTTATCAAACTTGGCTTAATAGTAAACACATTAGTGCAACAGGTTATGTGATCAACCATAAAAGCAATCAATTACTAAGCGCTATTAGAACGACACGACAACAACTGTTTGCAGATTATCAGCAGCTTTTGCCAAAACATGAGCTTGCGCCATTGTTGTTAGCATTAGGTTTTGGCTCTCGTAGTGAGTTAACGCCTGAACTTTGGCGGGGATTACAAGCAACAGGTACAGGTCATCTCATTGCTATTTCTGGTTTGCATATAGGCTTGGTTGCTACTGGAAGCTATTTTTTAATTATGTTGTTAATCCGTTCTCTCCCCTTATCGTTGTTAGCCAATAGTCATCAATTGCAGCGTATCAATAGTCGATATTATGCGATCAGTATAAGTATGATCATTGCGCTAAGTTATGGTTATTTAGCAGGTTTTTCATTACCAACCATACGTGCATTAGTGATGTTAAGTCTTTATTGGGGAGTCCGTCTATTAGGATTAAAGATCTCGATAAAACGTTGGTTGTTACTCACCTTATTTGTCTTAACATTAACAACACCGTTTAGTTTGTTTACCGCCAGTTTCTGGTTGTCGGTTTATGCGGTTACTGTTATTTGTTTAACCTTGTGGCGCTTTAAAGGTGTCATTACTACTGGCTCAAAATTATGGCGTTTTGTAAAAGGCTTACTGATTATTCAGTTAAGCTTAACGCTAATGTTATTACCTATTAGTGCGATATTTTTCCAGCAAATATCAGCACTAGCTCTATTTTCCAATGTTATAGCTGTGCCTTGGATGAGCTTTGTAACTATACCTTTGTGCTTGTTATCTGTGCTTTTAATGCCTATTTCAGTGGCCTTGTCTCAGTTTTTGATCATGCTTTGTTTAGAAACAATGCAATACCTGTGGGCTTATCTTGATTTTTTATCGACTCAGCCGTGGGCGGTTATTGCGCTAGCAAGTGCTGATATTCAATTACTTGTATTTGTTGGCATATTGAGTGTTTTAGTGCTCTTTCAAGTCAGGCTCACTTTTAGTTATAAAAATATGCTTATTTTACTTGGCTTTTTCGCTGTTATCGTTGCGGCTATGCCATTTAACAAGCACATCATTTCTCCTAAAAGTAAAGGCTGGCAGCTGGTTGTTTTTGATGTGGGTCAAGGACTTTCGGTGTTAGTTAAAAAAAATGATAAAGCCATTTTGTATGATACCGGCGCCTCGTATCCAAGTGGTTTTAATATGATTGAGGCGGTTGTTTTACCTTATTTGCAGCATCAGAGAATAGAGAAACTAGATAAAGTGATTATAAGTCACAGCGATAACGATCATGCTGGTGGCTTAGTTATGTTACAACAAGCCATGCCTATTGATGAACTTACTTTCAATAGCAGTAAAAAACCTAGTAGCAAAGCGTGTTTGCAAGGTGAATCGTTCAATTGGCAAGGTTTGACTTTTCAGATGATATGGCCTGAAAATCAGGTGGCAAAAGAAAATGATGACTCTTGTGTGTTACTTATTTCTGATGGCAAACACCAGGTGTTATTAACGGGGGATATTTCTAAAAAAGTTGAGCAAAAACTACTAGAAAAATTTCCAAACTTGCGTGCTGATGTTGTCGTTGTGCCACATCACGGCTCTAAAACTTCATCTAGTGATAGTTTCATTAATAAGTTAACCCCTGAGTTAGCTATTGTTAGTGCGGGTTTTTTAAATCGTTGGCATATGCCAGTAACTGAGGTGGTTCAGCGTTATCAAGACAACAACATTGAATTATTGAACACAGCAACATCAGGACAGATCATTATCAATTTTTCAAATGACTTCTCAACAAAAAGTATCGTTAAGCAAACTTACCATGATGATTTATGGCCATTTTGGTTTGCCAATTCACTTTGAATAATTATTTGACAGACATAAGTACAGATATTTAGTTGGTTGTTTAGGTAAATCACGTTAAAATCAAGCCATTGTCATTATTCTCAAAATGCAGCGAAACTATTTTTTCATGGCTAAACCATTAACCGCGACCACGTGGCAAAACTTCAAACGGCTAATTAGCTATGCTAAACCTTATAAACTTGGTTTTATCACCGCGATTGTCGGTATGTTAGGATATGCGGCCATAGACGTTTATTTTTTATCCAAACTTCAACCTTTAATAGATGAAGGACTTGCCGGCACCAATGCAGAGTTTATGAAATGGGCGCCGTTGTTTGTTGTGGTTGCTTTTATTTTTCGAGGCGTTTTCCATTTTGTGTCAGCTTATTGCCTAGCATGGGTGGGCAATCATGTGGTTACAGATTTAAAACAAAAGCTTTTCCAACACATTATGGCGATGCCAGTAGCTTTTCATGATAAAGAATCAACCGGCGGTTTAATTTCTAAACTTACCTTTGACACCGAACAAGTTTTAAATTCAGTTAGTAAATCAATCCTAGTCATCATTCAACAAAGCGCTTTTGTACTGGGGTTAATTGGCTTGATGTTTTATATCAGTTGGCAACTATCAATTATCTTTTTGCTGATAACCCCACTGATCGCTATTATTGTTACTATTGTCTCTAAACGCTTTCGTAAAGTCAGTAAAAGTATTCAAGGGGCAATGGGTGAGGTAACAACGGCTGCAGAGCAAACTTTTAATGGCCATAAAGTGGTGTTAACTTTTGGTGGGCAAGAAAAAGAATTTGCTCGTTTCGAGAAAATAAACAAGCATAATCGTCAGCAACGAATGAAGCTAGTTGCTACTAAAGCGGGTAGTGTGCCGATAATACAAATTATCGCCTCTTTTGCTTTAGCCTTTGTTTTTTATGCCGTTAATTCTGAAACCTTGCGCGATAGTATTTCAGCAGGCACTTTTGTCAGCATTATTACTTACATGACAATGTTGTTAAGACCACTGAAAATGCTCACTAATGTTAATAGTGAATTTCAAAAAGGTATGGCGGCGTGCGTTAGTATATTTTCAGTTTTAGATCAAAAAACAGAAACCGATACTGGCACACGAGCATTAAGTAAGGGCAAAGGTGATATTGCTTTTAAGAAAGTCAACTTTGCTTATGATTATCAGCAGGAGCAAGATAACCAATGGGCGTTATCTGACCTTAGTTTTCAGGTAAATTCAGGGGAAACCTTAGCACTGGTTGGGCGCTCAGGAAGTGGTAAATCAACCGCAAGTGCATTGATGTTACGTTTTTATGATGCCAGCCAAGGTGAAATACTAATAGATGGCGTTAATATTGAAGAGTATGCTTTAAAAGACCTTCGGCATCAGTTTGCTTATGTTTCACAGCAAGTCGTGTTATTCAATGACACGCTTGCCAATAACATTGCTTATGGCAAGCCAGAAGCTACTCAAGATGAAATTATTGCCGCGGCTAAAAGTGCTCATGTGCTAGAGTTTGCGACAAAAATGCCAGACGGATTAGAAACTAATATTGGTGAAAATGGTGCTATGTTATCGGGTGGTCAACGTCAACGTGTCGCTATTGCTCGGGCGCTATTGTGTGATGCGCCATTTTTAATCCTAGATGAAGCAACTTCAGCTTTAGATACTGAGTCTGAGCGTCATATACAAGATGCTTTACAAACCTTACAGCAAAATAGAACCTCTATTGTTATTGCTCACCGATTATCGACCATAGAAAATGCCGATAAAATCATTGTTATGGAGCAAGGCAAAATTGTTGAACAAGGTGATCATCAAAGCTTACTTGAAAAAGATGGTGCCTATGCGCAATTACATCGTTTTCAATTTGAGTCATAAAATGATGAGAGTGAACTGGAGTTAATGTGCGCTTAATTGAAAAGGTCTGGTTTAACAATCATCCAGCACGCTACTTATTAGTGCCATTGCTATTCCCATTAACTATGGTTTTTTACTTGCTTAGTGCGCTACGACGGCTTGCTTTTAAGGTAAAATTATTTAAATCATACAAAATCAGTAAACCTGTAATTGTTGTTGGTAATATCGGCGTTGGCGGCAATGGTAAAACCCCGGTTGTTATTCATTTAATTGAGCTTGCTAAAACGCTAAATTTAAAAGTTGGCGTGATCTCTCGTGGTTATGGCGGTAATGCCCCATCGTATCCATATTTACTTGATGAGCACAGCACTAGCGCTCAAGCAGGCGATGAGCCCATATTAATTTTTCAACGCTGCCATGTTCCCGTTGTTGTCGGCGCTGATAGAGTGGCGAGTTCAAAGGTGCTAGTTGAACAAGGTTGTGATTTAATTATTAGTGATGATGGTTTACAGCATTATCGCTTACAGCGCGATTTAGAAATTATTGTAATTGATGGTAAGCGGCTTTTCGGCAATGATTTGTTATTACCTGCTGGCCCTTTAAGAGAAGGGCAATGGCGTTTAAAACAAGCTGAGTTGCTCATTTATAATGGTAAAAATCCTAACGGAAAAACCATTAATAGCTCAAGCAGTAGCCCTGATGATTCCTTGTTAATGACCTTAGCAGCAATGGAGTTGGTTCATGTGAAAACGGCTGAAAAAATGCCATTATCTTGTTTTTTAAAACAGAATAAAATCATTAATGCCGCAGCAGGTATTGGCGATCCGATGCGCTTTTTTACGACGTTAAGCACATTAGGCTTTACCTTAAACAATCAGCAAGGCTTTGTTGATCATAAAGATTATATGCTTGATGATTTTAATCAATTTAAAAATGATATACCGCTATTAATGACCGAGAAAGATGCGGTAAAATGTCAAGAATTCGCACAAAATAACTGGTGGTATTTGCCTGTTAGCGCTCATTTTTCTGAGCATGATCAGCAAATATTACAACATAAAATACAAGCACTAGCGTCAGCTAAAGCAAACTAAAGATAAACAAAGAGAATTTAATTATGGCTTTTGATACAAAATTAATGGAAATACTGGCGTGTCCTGTGTGTAAAGGTAAGCTTGACTATAACAAAGCACAGCAAGAGCTTATTTGTAACTTTGATAAACTAGCTTATGCCATAGATAAAGATATTCCTGTTTTACTAGAAAGTGAAGCGCGACGTCTTTCTGTTGATGATGAAACCACTGCAGGGCAGGAAGGCTAAACTATGACTGCTACTACTTCATTTGTTGTTGTTATTCCTGCAAGATATGAGTCTTCACGGTTGCCGGGAAAAGTTTTAGCTGATATTGGCGGTAAACCCATGATTCAATGGGTTGTTGAAAAAGCACAATTAAGTGGTGCTAGCCAAGTAATAGTTGCTACTGATAATGACGAAGTGGCGCAAGTGGTAAAAAACTTTGGCGGTGAAGTATGTAAAACCCGTAGTGATCATCAATCAGGTACTGAACGTTTAGCAGAAGTGATGGCGTTATATCAGTTTAGTGATGATGAAATCATTGTTAATGTGCAAGGCGATGAGCCGTTTATTCCCCCTGAAAATATTGCCCAAGTTGCCAATAATTTAGCAAACCAAAGTGGCTTTAATACAGATAAAACATCGCGCATGTCAACTTTAGCAATAAATATTGACTCTGTAGATGAAGCTTTTAATGCCAATGCGGTAAAAGTGTTAACTGACAAAGATGGTTATGCCTTATATTTTAGTCGCGCAACTATTCCTTATGATCGCGAGCGATTTTTAGGTAATGACGACATTAATGCTATTGGTGAATTTTATTTGCGCCATGTTGGTATTTACGCTTACCGCGCTGGTTTTATTAAAGATTACGTTAACTGGCCTACCAGCCAACTAGAACAAATAGAAGCGTTAGAACAGTTAAGAGTACTTTATCAAGGTGAGCATATTCATGTTGCCGTTGCAAAATCTAATGTGCCTGTTGAAGGGGTAGATACCCCTGAAGATCTTGAAAAAGCCAGAGCATATGCAGCAAGTTTAGCTTAAGTTTAAAGAGGCTAATAAGATTTAGAATCTGCTAACTCATCTCGTGTTGTTTGTAAAAAATTAGCGCTGTATTCAACGAATGAGTGTACTGAGCTTGGCAGTTGCTCTATATCTATAGCATCAATTAAATTTTTCACTTCTAAACCTAGCTCGGTATCTCCTTCTATTTTCAAGCGACGTTGAAAAAATAAGGTATCGGGATCTTGCTTTCTGCCAGCAATTAACACCAAATCATCGCCGGTGGCACTAAAACTAACATCTTCACAAAGATTTTTTTCAGCCATCTCACCTTGTGATGCCATAATTAGTTTATTGTCGTCAAAACTTAACCACCAAGTTAGTGCTAAATCGGTGATAACTATTTTTAGCCATTTATCTTGTAAGAACTCAAAGTCACCATCTTCAAGTGCTTCAGCAAATACCGAAGTTAACGCTGGCAGTAATGCAGCTTTTTGCGCTTTATAGGGCAACAACCGTAAACTAGGACGCAGTATTTTTGGCATAACAGTTATCATGCTAACGCGTAATTTTAGTGGGAGTTTTTCCAATGTTTTTATTTTTACAGCTGTTTTGGGCAATATTTGTGGCAAAGTGGGTAAATTCAACATGTCTCTAATTCTGGTTTATACCAAGTAGGCATTAAAAATAAAAGCTAGTTTAGCAGTCTAATAAAAAGCCTAGCTGTACTAGATCAAGTTTTCTTTAATTCATATCAATAAACCCCAGTCAATAACCCCCTAAACTAGCCGTCAATATTTTATTTAGTTATTGGAGTCTTTGTGGAGCTATTATGCCCAGCAGGTAATTTACCTGCCTTGAAAACTGCCATTGATAATGGCGCAGATGCGGTTTATATCGGCTTGAAAGATGATACCAATGCCCGCCATTTTGCTGGTCTTAATTTTAATGATGGTAAACTGGCTAAAGGGGCAGATTATGTTCATCAGCGTGGAAAAAAACTACATGTTGCCATTAATACTTTTGCCCATGCTGATGGCGAAGCACGTTGGAAAAAAGCAGTAGATAATGCGGTTGCTATTGGTACTGACGCCTTAATTATTGCTGATTTAGGCGTACTTGATTATGCCGCAACTAAATACCCTGATATTGAACGCCATGTCTCTGTTCAAGCCTCTACAACTAACCTTGAAGCAATAAAGTTTTTCAAAAATAATTTTGATGTACAACGTGTAGTGTTACCCCGAGTTTTGTCTGTACAACAAGTTAGACAACTTGCCAAAACTAGCCCTGTGCCCCTTGAGGTTTTTGCTTTTGGTAGCTTGTGCATTATGGCTGAAGGCCGCTGTTATTTATCATCCTATATGACCGGCGAATCGCCTAATACGGTGGGGGCTTGCTCTCCGGCAAAATATGTTCGTTGGCAGGAAACTGAGCAGGGATTAGAGTCTCGTCTTAATAATGTGCTAATTGACCGCTACCAAGCGGATGAAAACGCCGGTTACCCAACCCTTTGTAAAGGGCGTTTTGATGTTGACGGCGATGTATATCACGCGCTTGAAGAGCCAACCAGTTTAAACACCTTAGAGTTAATTCCTGAGTTAATGGCGATGGGCATAGTGTCTGTGAAAATTGAAGGACGACAACGCAGCCCAGCCTATGTTGAGCAAGTAGCGAAAACTTGGCGTATGGCACTTGATCGCTGCAAGCAAAATCCAGATAACTTTTCAGTTGATGGTGCTTGGATGCAAACCTTGGCTAATTTATCTGAAGGCTCACAAACAACACTAGGCGCATATCATCGTAAGTGGCAATAAAAATTTAGGAAAAAAATATGAAATTTTCTCTTGGCCCGAGTTTATTTTTCTGGCCAAAAACTGACGTAGAGCAGTTTTATCAACAAGCAAAACAATCGAGTGCTGATGTTATTTATTTGGGCGAAACAGTATGCTCTAAGCGGCGTGAATTAAAAGCAAAAGACTGGCTAGCATTAGGGCGTGAGTTAGCGCACGATACCAACAAGCAAATTGTAATATCTACCATGACATTACTTGAATCGCCCGCAGAAATTGTCACTTTAAAAAAGTTATGTGATAACGGTGACTTACTCGTTGAAGCCAATGATTTAAGTGCAGTGCAAATTATGCATGATCTTAGCATGCCATTTGTGGCGGGGCCGGCTATTAATTGCTACAACCTCTCTACACTAAAAGTTTTACTTAAGCAGGGAATGATGCGTTGGTTAATGCCGGTAGAGCTTTCAGGTGACTGGCTAAAAGCTATTCTAACGCAGGCAAGTGATGAAAATATTCGCGAAAAGTTTGAATGTGAAGTGTTTTCATGGGGCTATTTACCGCTAGCCTACTCGGCTCGCTGTTTTACTGCCCGCTCTGAAGATAGACCAAAAGATGATTGTCAGTATTGTTGTATCAACTATCCCCAAGGTCGAAAAATGAATTCTCGTGAAGGTGAGCAAGTTTTTGTGCTTAATGGTATTCAAACCATGTCGGCTTACCAGTATAATCTCATCAATGAAGTTACCCAACTTAGTGAAATGGGCGTTGATATAGTGCGTATTAGTAGCGATAGTGAACAAGCATTTACTCAACTAGAAAAATTTAAGCAACAACTATTAACGCCTTCAACACATTTATTAGATCCACTTAATGAATGTAATGGTTTTTGGCATAAAATTGCCGGCATGTCAGTAGCTTGAAGTGATAAGTTATAACAGGCAAGTTGATAGCCTATAACCTAAATAAAGAGAAAATATGTATACCTTAGATCTCAACCAAATGAGCCAGAATGAATTTTTAACTCAATACTGGCAGAAAAAGCCTGTTGTTATCAAACAAGGGTTTAAAGATTTTGTTGACCCTATTGCCACCGATGAATTTGCCGGTATTGCCATGGAAGTAACCGTACAATCACGTTTGGTTTCTAAAAAAGATGGTCAATGGCAAGCGGAATTTGGTCCTTTTGAAAGTTATGAGCACTTAGGTGATCGTGATTGGTCTTTAGTTATTCAAGCCCTTGATAATTTCTCTGAAGAAGCTGCTGAGCTTATTGAGCCGTTTCGTTTTCTGCCCCACTGGCGTTTAGATGATTTAATGGCGAGTTTTGCTACCCAAGGTGGTGGTGTTGGACCTCATGTTGATAATTATGATGTTTTTATTTGCCAAGGCTCAGGAAAACGTCATTGGCGAGTAGGGGATAAAGGTCAGCATACTGAGGTTATTGCTCATGAAGCGTTATTACATGTTGAGCCGTTTGAAGCAATAATTGATGTTGAACTAGAAACTGGCGATATATTATATATTCCACCGGGGTTTCCCCATGAAGGTATTGCTCTGGAGCCTTCCATGAGCTTTTCTGTAGGCTTTAGGGCTAATTCAGCAATAAGTCTACTAAGTGGTTTTGCTGATCATTTAATTGATAATGATTTAGGTGGAAAATTACTTGAAGACCCAAACCGACAAGTAGTTACTCATAGTGGTGAAATCACTAATGAAGACTACCATAGCATTAAACAACAATTACAAAATTTACTTGATGATGATACGTTATTTAAAAACTTTGCCGGTAACTTTTTAACCAGTGCTAAACATGAACTTGATTTAATGCCAAGCGAAGAGCCTTTTTCTGCTGATGAAGTTAGTGAATTATTAGGGCTGCATGCCATAAAGCGTTTAGGTGGCTTAAGAGCTTTCTATTTTGAAGACTCAGCAGAAGGAAGTATTAACAATGGCATTTGTTATATTAATGGCGAGCAAGTTTGTTTTGATAAAGAAATAGCCCCCATCGTTAAGCTGCTTTGCGATCAGCTTATCGTTACGCCAGAAGAATTAGCCCCGTGGCGTGACAATGAACACTTTATCTCCTTGATGACTAGTTTGCTTGATCAAGGTTATTGGTTTTGGACTGAGGCAGAATAAGCTTTATGCGTCTTGATAAATTTATCTGTAAAAGTACGGAACTAACTAGAAATGAGGCTAAAAAACTACTTAAAAGCGGCGAAGTTCGTGTAAATGGTGAAGTTGCAAAAAACTCGGCAATGCAAGTACATGAAAATAACTGTATTACTGTTGATGGCCAAGAATTAACCGCCCGAACCTCTCGTTACTTTATGCTACATAAAGTGGAAGATACTATTTGCTCAAACGTTGATGAAGTATACCCGTCAGTATTGAATTTTCTTGATGTAGACAAAGCCTTTGATTTGCATATTGCCGGTCGATTAGATGCAGATACTACGGGGTTAGTGCTCATTACTGATGATGGTAGGTGGTCGCATAATGTTATTTCACCTAAGAAAGAGTGCCAAAAAACATACCGTGTTTGGCTGAGAACGCCTATTTCTGTAGAAAAATCAGCTGATCTTATTGAACAATTTAAAAGCGGTATTCAACTACAAGGCGAAAGCTCACTAACGCGTCCGGCAATTTTAGCATTAGTTGAAGATAACGAAGTGCTGTTAACTATTACAGAGGGTAAGTACCATCAAGTGAAACGTATGTTTGCTGCTGTCGGTAATAAAGTGATCGGCTTACACCGAGAGCAAATTGGTGGACTTAAGTTAGCTGATTTAGCGCCAGGAGAGTGGCGCTCTTTAACAGCAGCAGAAGTGGCTTTGTTTAAATAGTAAAAAAATTGAAATTATTCACTACCATTTAATTGAATGAATCCTTCTTGAAATTCATCAATAGCATTGAGACTAACATCTTTTATGACTGAACTACTGTTTGAAAAAATAGAAGATGATTGTTGCTGACTAGTAAGAACAACACTCATGTCATTGACATCAATTAATCTTGCATAAATTGAAGCTGAAGTAGAAGTTAATTCAGAATGGCGCCTTGATTCCGGAGAATAACTTTCAACTTTGGCAAAGATAACACCATCTGCTTTCATTATTCTTGCTAATTCGATAATTGTCTTAGTAGGGGCTGCTTTGTATTTTTCGATTAACGAAGTCTCTTTTAATTTTAACAAAACCAAGCTTGCTGGAACTATGTTAATTTGGCTTGATACAGCTAAAGCATGTTCAAACTCTTCTTCGGCAATGTCAGCGTTATTACCATCAAAAGGAGCAATAATTATTTTGTTCCAGCTAGCATTTATATATCGGTCATTAAAACTGATATTGCTACAACTAGTTGTTAGTGCCACTGTAACAAAAATGATTATTGTAGATAAAATTTTTTTCATGTAAATCCCTTAAATAATAACAGCTAGGTCTCTTTTTTGAGACCCTTAAATTTTTTTAGAAGAATAACAATAATTTAATCAAGTTACTATATTCAATTTATTGTTTTCAACTTAAATAGAAGGTTTATATAGCTTTTAATACGAGGAAAAAAAGCTTATTAGCTTCCACAGAGGAGTCATTATTTAAGCCCAAACATGTATAGATTATAAGTACACAAAAACTCTGAGCATTTAAATATATTTATACTAATATTTAAGGTAAGCCTTTTTCATTTTGCCCCATGAATAAGGGATGTTTAATTCACTATATTGTAGGTATCAATGATGTTTTTTTATCAAAGTAGAAAAAATGTTTTTACTAACATCATTATTCTAGTTTTACTATGGTGTTTTAGTCGAGTTAGTGATGCTCAGCAAAAACACTTTATTGTTGGTCTTGAAAACTTAGATTACCTACCTTACTACCAAACCAATAAAGAGAACCAAAAACCAAGTGGCTATAGCATTGAATTAATAGAATTATTTGCAAAAAAATATAATTATTCAGTTCAGTTTGAAGTTTATCCAGTACGGCGGTTACTGAGTAATTTGCTCGCTGGTAAGGTTGATTTTAAATATCCTGATAGCCCTATGTGGATGCCGGAAATGAAGCTAAGTCATGGTTTGTATTACAGTAATAGCACAGTTGAAATCATTGATGGTATTTTAACATTAGAAAAATATCAGGAACTCTTATTAGATGAATTTAAGCAATTAGGTACTATTCGAGGGTTTAGAGCTTGGCCATATATGAATGCTATTCAACAAAGAGAAATTGGCCTAATGGAAGCTTCAAGTATGGAGCAACTCATCAGGCAATTAGTAAAAGGGCGAGTTCAAGGTATCTATATTAATATTAATGTCGGTATAGATTTCGCCGCTAAAAACTTTGATGGTTTAAAACTATTTTGGGATAAAGGGCTACCTTTTGGACGAGACAATTTTTTTCTGTCATCAATAAAGCACCCTGAAATACTTGAACAATTTAATGTTTTCATGAAAGAAAACCAAACAGAAATTTTACAGTTGAAACAAAAATACAAACTCGATAAATTATAAAAATAGTTCACTTATCGTGGCTAAGGAGTTGTAGCTTTAATAGTAGAGTTAATTATTTTTTAGGATTAAGCTCGTTAAACTTAGCTAACTGCTCGTCTGTTGCTGGTAATTGATGTTTTTCTTTCCACTCGCTATATGGCATACCGTATACTTGCTCGCGGGCAGTTTCAATACCAACAGTAACGCCAAGCTTTTCAGCCTCAGCCACTGTCCATTTGCTAAAACAGTTACGGCAAAAACCGGCTAAGTTCATTAGCTCGATGTTTTGTACGTCTTTGCGATTGTCTAAATGCGCTAATAAACGGCGAAATACAGCCGCTTGAATTTCAATTTCTTTATCCATTGTTTTTCCTTTGAAAAATTGATTTTACTTGTGGGTTATTTAATTGCTTGTGTCACGGCTTCATCAGCAGGTTTAGTCGGATCGAAACGTCTTATTTGTACTATCATACCGATGTAGGGATGATCAAAATAATGCACTTCCCCAGTAATAACCCGCCTAGTTTGGCTAAAATTAATAAGCTTAAGGTCATCATCTTCTCGCTTACTTTTATCACCCTTATGTTCAATTGTGACAGTATTTTTATTAACAACATTAAAGTCAGCGGTTATGTAGAGGTAATGATCTAAATGTACTTTAAAAAAACCGTCTAAAAACCACGGTTGTAATGGCGCTTGTGGAGGGGGAATTATGTTTGGTAGCAGTTCGCCTTCTAATGTTTTAACTTTGTTTGCAGTTAAAATCGTGTCGAGGCTTTGTTTTTCAGTGTTATTGGCAATTGCTTCAATAACTTCGCTGTTTTCGAGATTATTGCTTAGTTCATCTAGTTGAAAAAACAAGTGATTTAGCGCTTGCTTTTTGTTGGCAAGGCTCAAAGTGAGTTGCGCATCAATCTGATTTGCTCTTTTATCATCAATACCTTGATTACTTATGCCATTAATAAGTTGATCACTAACAACCTGATCATCAGTTTGCGCTTGAGCGAGTTGTTTTAGTAAGTTTTCTTCAATGGCTTTTTCTGCGGTGACTTCAGCTTGTATTGCTTCGTTAAACTCTTTGAGTGCTTGTTGATAATTATATTCTAGATGTTCACCGGCAAATAACTTAACCGCGATAGCTTTCTTTTGGGTGATCCCTACTTGTCGCCAGCCAAAGTGTAATAACGGTTTAAATTCTTTACTCCAACGTAAACGTTTACTAATATCTTTTAAAAGTAAAGAATCGTCAGCGATAAGATAAGGACTATCACTAACATGTGCCCCTGAAGCGTTTAACTTACTAGGTAAACTTTCAACACCAAATGCATCAAGATTGAAATCAGCGAGTTGCTCTTGCTCAAAAAGCGCTTCAATGTCACTTTTAGCAATAACACAAAAATCTTGAGTTGAAAAAATTGGTTTGTCGAGATCTTCTTGCTGAAAATCAAATTCAGTAGTTATTTCTAATTCTGGTTCTAGCTCTGTTTCGGGCTCTAGAACCGCTATTTCTGGAGTTATTGGCTCCGGTTGCTCTTTATTAATTTGCTCACTTTCTGTTAAAGCTTGCTCTGCGTTTTCAGTTGTAGCGTTAATTGCTTCATCTGTAGTTACTTGACCATTAATATACGGCTCTTTAGTAAAATCAGGTAGTTCGAACCTTGGTACGTGCTCAATTAAGGCGATTTGTTCAGGAAAGGGCGTGCTAACACTTTGTAATGAGGCTAAAAACAGCTGCTGCTCATCTTTTTCACCACACTGAGGTGCAAACTTTTTTATTCGCGTTAAGTTAGGCTGTAAATAAGGGTTAAGCAAGTCGAATGATTGTTTATATTTAGGCAGACTATCAGTACTAATGTTATTAGGAAACTGTTCTTTTAATGCGCTTTTGTTATTGAGCTGTTTGAATAATATTACTTCAACTTCAAACCAACGCTCGGTTTGTGCTTTTTTTTCAGCTAAGGCTTCAGCGCTCATTGCTAACGGTATGCTGTTAAAAATAAGCACAGTAGATAAAAAAGCTAAATTAAGTTTCATTAACAGTCCGTATACCTTTGTTTAATCGATATTTAATTATTTAGTCTTTGTGGCGGTTAAATCGTTCAGCAAATTAGTGATTAAGTTAAACCTAGCCTGATCGCCTTCACTTGCTTTAGTAAATTTAAGCTTGTTAGGTGGCACCATCTTATACATAGTTGGTTGTTTTTGCACTAACGCAATGATTAATAGATGATCCACTTTAGTATCATCAGTAAATTCAATTGAGCCACCTTTATCATTTACTTCTATGCGAGCAATACCAATAGGCTGAGCTTTTAAACGCAATTTTGCGATATGAATTAAGTTTTTAGTAGCTTGTGGCAATAATCCAAAACGGTCAATCAATTCAACTTGTACATCGTCTAGTTGGCGTTTATCTTTACAGCTGGCAATGCGTTTATATAAGCTTAATCGCAGACTTACATCGAAAATATAATCCTCAGGAATAAGCGCTGCTAGGCGTAATTCTATTTCTGTTTGTTTGGCGGTTACTTGGTTAAGCGATAACTGCTTGCCTTCTTTTAATGCGGCTACGGCATGATCTAACATTTCCATATACAAACTAAAGCCAACTTGACTCATTGAACCTGACTGATCTTCACCTAATAACTCACCGGCACCACGTATTTCTAAATCGTGGGTAGCAAGGGTAAAACCTGCGCCTAAATCTTCTAATGAAGCGATGGCTTCAAGACGTTTTTTTGCATCTTTGGTCATCCGCTTTTCATGGGGTGTTAACAGATATGCATAGGCTTGATGGTGTGAGCGACCAACGCGTCCTCTTAACTGATGTAATTGTGCTAATCCTAAATGATCCGCTCTGTCCATTATGATGGTGTTGGCGCTAGGTACATCAATACCGGTTTCAATAATGGTGGTACAAACAATCACGTTAAAGCGTTGATGATAAAAATCACTCATAATGCGTTCAAGCTCACGTTCACGCATTTGCCCGTGGGCGGTAACGATACGTGCTTCTGGAACTAGTGCTTGAATATCGGCGGCTGTTTTATCAATAGTGTCAACATGATTATGCAAAAAATACACCTGACCACCACGTAAGGTTTCTCTCAGTATGGCTTCGCGAATTAGCGCGTCATCATGCTGTCGAACAAAGGTTTTAACGGCGAGACGTTTAGCCGGCGGAGTGGCGATAATAGATAAATCGCGCATGCCGCCCATGGCCATATTTAAGGTGCGCGGAATAGGCGTAGCGGTGAGTGTTAAAATATCGACATTGCTGCGTAATTGCTTTATTTTTTCTTTTTGTTTTACGCCAAACCTATGTTCTTCATCAACAACTAATAGCCCTAAATCTTTATATTTTATGCTGTTTTGTAAGAGCTTGTGAGTGCCTATTAAAATATCTATTTGGCCTGACTCAACTTGCTTGATTACTTCATTTTGCTGTTTGGCGGTTTTAAAACGAGAGAGCACTTCTATGGATACTGGCCAGTTGGCAAATCGGTCTCGAAAGTTTTCATAATGCTGTTGTGCGAGCAAAGTAGTTGGTACTAATACTGCGACCTGTTTGCCATCGTTAACAGCCACAAAAGCCGCGCGCATGGCAACTTCTGTTTTACCAAAACCAACATCACCACACACTAACCTGTCCATTGCTTTAGGTGATAACATATCGCTAACGACAGCATTGATGGCTTGTTGCTGATCAAAAGTTTCTTCAAAGCCGAAGCTGTCACTAAAGGCTAAATAGTCGGCTTTATCGCGTTTAAAGGTATAACCATGATTACTGGCACGATTGGCGTAAATATCAAGTAACTCTGCTGCCACATCGCGTACTTTCTCTGCGGCTTTTTGCTTTGCTTTACTCCAAGTATCTGTGCCTAATTTATGCAGTGGCGCATGTTCTGAGTCAGCACCTGAATAACGACTGATTAAATGCAATGAAGCAACAGGTACATAAAGCTTGGCGTCATTGGCGTAGCTAAGCATTAGAAACTCAGTGGTAATACCGCCGGTTTCTAACGTTTGCAGACCCAAGTAGCGACCAATTCCGTGCTCAATATGAACCACTGCTTGACCAATATTTAACTCAGCTAAGTTTTTGAAAATAGCATCGGTGGCAACATCTTGAGATTTATTGCGTCGTCTTGATTGTCGAACATGTGAGCCTAGTAATTCTGCTTCGGTCACTAAAGCAATGGCATTTTTTTTGGCACTACCTTTCGCTTGAAAGGCAAAGCCTTGGTTTAAGGCATTTACGCTTATGCCTAGTTTTTCATCTGATTCGATAAAGTCTTCAATAGAGTCAAATATTATAGGCTTTATTTTATCGCGCGCTAACAGTTCTAGAACACTTTCACGCCGGCCTTGGCTTTCGGCAATAAATAAAACTTTATTGGGTGTTTCTTTATCAGCAATAAAGTTGCTTATTAATTCAAAGGGCTGTTTTAGTTTATGATCAATGGTTAAATCGGGCAGGGCGTTAACATCAAAATAAATCGCGCTCGATTTTTGTTTTTTCTCGCTTTCATCTGTTTGAGCTAAGTGTTCACAAGGCTCGATAGTGATGCGTGCAAAAGGTTTTAATGCGGTATAAAGCGACTCTTTAGTTAAAAATAATTGCTCAGGTGGTAATAATGGCCGAGTGGGGTCGTAACGTCTGTTTTCATAGCGGTAATCAATATCTTGCCAGTACTGCGCCAGTGATTTATCTAAATCACCTGAAATGGCAATTAAAGTGTTGGCTGATAAATAGTCACATAAAGTACTGGTGCTTTCTTCTTTGTTGTTTGCACCATCGAGGTTAACGCGCTCAAAGAAAAGTGGTAAATAATACTCTATGCCCGGCGGTAAAATGCCATTGCTGACTTGATGGTAAATAGATTCTTTGTCGATCGAACTTTTGAATAATTCCCTGTATTGGCTACGAAAAAGACTAATGGCCGCTTCATCTGTAGGAAACTCGTGAGCAGGCAATAAATTTATCTTGTCTATTTTTTCATTCGATCGCTGATTTTCAGGATCAAACAAACGAATTTCGTCAATTTCATCATCGAAAAAATCTAAACGAAAGGGTGTTTTACTGCCCATAGGGAAAAGGTCTAAAATTGCGCCGCGCGCTGAAAACTCACCATGCTCCATTACTTGATCAACACAGCGATAACCACTGGCTTCTAGTTCTTGGCGCAGCTGGTGTAGCTCTTTCTTATCGCCTTTTTTAACTAAAAAGCTGTTGGCTTCTAAATACTGCTTTGGCGCTAATCGTTGTACTAGAGTTGTTACCGGAACAATGACAATGCCTTTATCCATTCGCGAGAGTTGGTAAAGGGTTGCTAGGCGCTGTGAAATAATATCTTGATGGGGTGAAAAAGTATCATAAGGTAGGGTTTCCCAATCAGGAAACAAACAAATGGCTAAATCATCTTTGGCTTGATTTAAGCTGCGTAACTCTTGTTCGAGTTTTAATGCCGATGGCGTATCGTGTGTCACTAATAAAATAGGAGCGTCACTTGATAGCGCACCATGATATAAGGCAATGCTTGCACTAGAGCCTTGCAGATTATGCCATGTTTTTTTATCTACTTTGGTGGCTGTATTGGTGATTTTGTTTTTAGCTAACGTGGGTGTTAGTAAACAGCTAGTTTTGCTCATGGCGTGAAATAATTTAATCAAGTAATAGCTAATGCTGCATATTCTATCTATTTTTGTGTCATTTAAAACAAGTTTAAATGAATTTGACAAAAATTTATTTTCTATCTAAACCTAATAGTGAACATTTAATTGCTTTACTAAGTAGAAAATAAGTAAAAAGTTAAATGTTGCAACTTTTAATGGAATTATTTACAAGGAATTAATATGAAAGTTTTATCTCTCAAGGCACTTTTCTGTGCATTACTAACCACCACTGTCTTTTTTAATACTAATTTAGCGCTTGCTAAAGCTGCTACAGATTCTATCAAGGAGGTAACAACCAAGGAAGTGACTATGCAGCAAGTTGTTTACTTAAATACATCAACGCTTGATGATTTAGTGACTTTAAAAGGCGTTGGCCATAAAAAAGCGCAAGCTATTTTAGCGTATCGAAAACAAACGGGTGCTTTTGAATCAATTAATGACTTAACCAAAGTTAAAGGTATTGGTGAAAAAATATTAATTGATAATCAAGGACGCTTGAAAATTTAACTTTTAGTGAGGTTTTAGCTAGGATTTAGTTAAATTTTATCTTTAAAGTCAGCTTATTGCTGGCTTTTTATCTTATTGGTAGAAAAAGAATATAAAAGGGATTTTTATTCGTTTTGGTTATATAAAAGCTATTTGTTATATGGATATGTTTATCAGGGTGTGGCATCCTTGCATTATTAATTTTTATCAACATTTTTATTGTCATGAATTTAACCCATTTAAAAAAATTAGAAGCGGAATCTATTCACATCTTTCGCGAAGTCGCCGCAGAATTTGACAACCCGGTAATGCTTTACTCTGTTGGTAAAGACTCTGCAGTGTTGTTACACCTTGCACGTAAAGCGTTCGCTCCCGGTAAAATTCCTTTTCCATTATTACATGTTGATACTAATTGGAAGTTCAAAGAAATGATCGCATTTCGCGATAAAATGGCTAAAGATTACGGATTTGAATTACTTGTTCATAAAAACCCTGAAGGGATTGCCATGGGCATGGGACCTTTCACCCATGGCAGTGCGAAACATACGGACGTGATGAAAACACAAGGCTTAAAACAAGCACTAAACAAGTATAGCTTTGATGCTGCGTTTGGTGGTGCTCGTCGTGATGAAGAAAAATCTCGTGCTAAAGAGCGTGTTTATTCATTTCGTGATAAGAATCATCGCTGGGACCCTAAAAGTCAGCGTCCAGAACTATGGAATGTTTATAACGGTAAAGTAAATAAAGGGGAAAGTATTCGTGTATTCCCATTATCAAACTGGACTGAGCTTGATATTTGGCAATATATTTATTTAGAAAGCATTCCAATTGTGCCTTTATATTTATCACAAAAACGTCCGGTAGTTGAACGCGATGGCACCTTGATCATGGTTGATGATGATCGTATGCCAATCGCTGATGATGAAGAAATACAAATGAAAGACGTGCGCTTTCGAACCTTGGGCTGTTATCCATTAACAGGTGCTGTGGAATCAACGGCAACGACGTTACCTGAAATTATTCAAGAAATGTTATTAACAAAAAC
>Ga0316207_10000593_pt1 | contig 54823 bp, 45 predicted proteins | sample 6weekpyrite_MG_FD_204943 | JGI IMG/M metagenome (GOLD analysis project Ga0316207, IMG submission 204943) | Microbial mat bacterial communities from mineral coupon in-situ incubated in ocean water Damariscotta River, Maine, United States -... | ecosystem: Environmental > Aquatic > Marine >...
CACCGGAGGTCCAGACGATTTCCCGGGGGTCGCAGTTCACCAGGGCAGCCACCTGGCCACGGGCGGTGTCGATGGCTTCATCGGCAGCCCAGCCGAAGCTGTGGCTACGTGAGGCGGGGTTGCCAAAATAGCTATCTACAGTCAGGTATCGGCTCATGACCTCGGCTACCCGTGCGTCTACCGGGGTGGTGGCGGAGTAGTCGAAGTAGATGGGTAGTTTCAGAGTGCTCACGAAGCCCTTCTCTGCTGTTGTAATACTTCAGCCTGACGACGCGCAAGAATAAAACGACCATTAATATTATCACGTTGAATTGCCAGTTCATGTATACCCGGACGATTTACAAATTGCGCTAAAGTAATGCCAGATAAGAAACTATACAGACGATCACTTAACTCCATCCATAAATCATGGGTCAGGCAACGCATACCATCCTGACAGTTCCCTTCCTTATTACATTTAGTGACATCAACTTTTTCATCTACTGCGCTGATAATTTCTGCAATATTAATTTCTTCGGCAGGGCGTGATAAGCGATAACCACCGCCTGGACCGCGTACACCTTCAACTAATTTTGCCTGACGCAATTTAGAGAAAAGCTGTTCAAGATAAGACAGGGATATACCCTGACATTGAGAAATATCCGCCAGGGTGACGGGACCAGCGTTGTCATGTATCGCCAGATCCATCATTGCAGTTACGCCATAGCGGCCTTTAGTTGAAAGTCTCATAAGTACACCCGATAATTCCTGAGTAATTTGGTAGGATATTGCATTAACCTAGTAAATTAGTCAAGAATTATCTCACCAACTTCTTTGCACTTGGAGATAAACGCTTGCTGCTAATGCGTAGCTCGTAGGGAGCGAAGCGTAGTACGGGAATGTAGCGAAGCGGAATTCTTAATTCTCAGAACTTACGTGCTCGGGGACAGAGTTTGCTTTTAAAACTCTGTCCCATGTGGTAATTCCGATCAGATGGGCAGTGCGATGAATGACTCCGCACAACTCTTGGTGGTCTCAATAAGGGGACAGAGCGCCAAAAAGCGGCGGTCTTTCCCCGATGGAGATGCGCCTTAACAGGGTACAGATATTGAGAAAATAAAAATAATAAAGCCTGTTCCAGGGTGCAAGTAAACCATTATTGGAACCTACCCCAACTCCGCCATCTCCCTGTGCATTTCTTCTGGATTACCCATGTTGAGCTCTAACAGACGACGCAAATGCGTCAGCCCATCCAGTTCAATATTCTCCCACTGCATTCCCCAGTGTATTTCAGTGGTATGACTAATATTTGCCTGCATACTTATTAGCGCACCCTCACCTAAGACAAGCTCAATCTCATAGGTATCATCCAGCGCCGGTTGAATATTTTTAGGTGCTTCAATTAACATCCCCTTCAATGAAATATCTTCTAGACCACAGCTCCATTGCTGATCATTATGACGCAGAAGAACATCTGCTATAAATGGAATTCTTTGATATTGACGGCGTTCGCTATCAGTCATTACAATTTCACCCGGTTAGCTTTGTTTGTATTTCAAAGTATAGACCGAAGATAACCATAAGTCATAAGTCTTAAGTCCAAAGAAAAATCAAAAGCAAACCTACCCCAGTTTTCTGTTAGAAAATAAGGTCAAAGATTTAGGCTTTTGACTTTTGACTTACGACTATCTTTCAAACCATAGCCGCACTCAAAAGCTCTTTAGTATACGTCTGTTGTGGTTGCTTAAATAACGCTTCTGTTTCACCCTGCTCAACCACCTTACCCTCTTGCATCACCATAACTCTATGTGAAATAGAGCGTATTACATTTAAATCATGGCTAATAAACAAATAGCTGAGTTGATGATTTTTCTGTAATTCAGCCAGCAACTCAAGTACCTGCTTCTGCACAGAAACATCCAGCGCACTGGTTGGCTCGTCCAGTAAAATTAATTCAGGTTCGAGTATAACTACACGGGCAATCGCGATGCGCTGCCGTTGGCCGCCGGAAAATTCATGGGGATAGCGCCATAAAACAGATTCATCCAGCCCTACTTCGCATAAAACCTGTTTGATTTTTTGCAGGCGTTGTTGAGCATTAAGTTCTGGAAAATGGATTTGTAAACCTTCTCCTACTATTTGCTCCACCGTCATTCTGGGTGACAATGAAGAGAACGGATCCTGGAAAACCACCTGAAATGATTTCCTCAATGGCCTGAGTGCAGTTTCATTTAAATCATCCAGTCGCTGATTATTAAAATAAATTTCACCGGTAGAATTTTGCAGACGTAACAGGGCCATGCCTAATGTGGTTTTGCCTGAGCCAGACTCGCCAACAATTCCCAGGGTCTCTCCCCTGGCTAGTTGAATATCAATCTGGTCAACGGCTTTGACTTCATCTATTTTTCGTTTAAAAAAACCTTTGGTCACTGGAAAATAGACCCTGACATCTTTACCCTGCAAAAGTTTTTCAGAATCATTCACTGCACCTTCAATATGCCGTTTTGGCTGAGATGCTAATAACTGTTTTGTATATTCGTGCTGTGGATTTTCAAATACTTTTTTTACATTATTCTGTTCAACTATATGACTCTGATTCATAACACAAACATAGTCTGAATAATGCTTCACCAGATTAAGGTCGTGGGTAATCATCAATACTGACATATTAAATTCTGTTTGCAGGTCTTTAATCAGTTCCAGTATCTGTTTTTGTATCGTCACATCCAGTGCTGTTGTGGGTTCATCTGCAATCAATAATTTTGGGTTACAGGCCAGGGCCATGGCGATCATTACACGCTGTCTCTGTCCGCCTGACATCATATGGGGAAAACTGTTTATATGACGTGATGGATCAGGAATACCCACTCGATCAAACAGTTCAATACTACGTTTTAAAGCTTCATCACGACTTAGCTTTTGATGCAGCATCAATGGCTCGATCATTTGTTTTGAAACAGGGTACACCGGGTTCAATGAGGTCATGGGCTCCTGAAAAATCATTGCAATATCACGACCGCGTACACTACGAAGCTCGCGCTCTGATTGCAGCAATAAATTTTTCTGCTGATAAATAATTTCTCCGTTAGGATAATTCACAATAGAGGATTCATGTAGATTCAATAACGATAAAGCAGTGACCGATTTACCTGAACCCGACTCACCCACCAGAGCAATATTTTGCCCCAGCGGAATATCAAAACTAACATTTCTAACCGCATGAATAATTTCATCTGCTGATTTAAAATCGACACTCAGGTCTTTTATACTTATTAAGGTTTCCATATTCATATTATGAGCGCCTTTCTATGATCGTCTTGTATCGAAGGCTTCACGCACGGCTTCGCCAATAAAAATTAACATCATCAGCGCAGTAACAAGAACGCCGAAGGTTGTGAGTGACAACCACCAGGCAGAAATATTCCCCTTACCCTGTGACAATAATTCACCCAGACTAGGTGTATCGGGTGGCACACCCAGGCCCAGGTAATCCAGACTGGTTAATGCCAGAATCGCACCTGATATTCTAAACGGCATAAAAGTGATTACTGGCGTAAGGCTGTTTGGTAATAAGTGGCGAAACATAATTCCACTGTTACTTAAGCCAAGCGCCCTGGCTGACTTCACATAATCTAAGTTACGCCCTTTTAGAAATTCAGCGCGCACATAATCTGACAGCCCCATCCAGCCAAACATAGACAATAAAACAATTAGCAACCATATGCTTGATTGAAAAATTGACGCAAATATAATCAATAAATACAGCTCAGGCATTGAACTCCAGATTTCTATAAATCGTTGAAACAGTAAATCGGTACGGCCACCAAAATATCCCTGCACCATACCAGCCACAATTCCAATTGCCGTGCCTACAATAGTTAAGGCAATCGCAAACAAAATGGATAAACGAAACCCATATATTAACCTTGCCAAAACATCCCGGCCACGATCATCAGTACCTAATACATTAAAATCAGATGGTGGGGCCGGGTTAGGTAAAATTGAATCGTAACTGATAGAGTTATAACTAAAAGAATTGAGTGGCTCAAGCATCCAGTTACCATTGCTGGTGAGAATTTTTCTGACATACTCATCCTGGTAATCGGCTTCAGTTTCAAAATCACCGCCAAATTCAGTTTCCTTATAAAAATTAAAAACAGGAAAGTAATATTCATTCTGATAGTGCACAATTAATGGCTTATCATTGCTTATAAATTCAGCAAACAAACTCAGAATAAAAATTATAGAAAACAGCCATAAGCTGTATAGGCCACGACGATTAGCTTTAAAACGTAACCAGGCTCTTTTACCCGGTGAGTGATGAACAACAGAATTTGTGTTAGTTGTACTCTGCATTAACTTTCCACCGATTCAAATTGAATTCTTGGGTCGATCATTACATAACTAATATCTGTAAGTAGCTTAGCGATAAGCCCCAGAATGGTATAAAAAAACAGACTACCCAAAACAACAGGGTAATCCCGATTTAGTATTGACTGGTAAGAAAGCAAGCCTAGGCCATCAAGTGAAAATATTGTTTCAATCAACAGGCTGCCCGTAAAAAATGCAGCAATAAAAGCCCCAGGAAAACCGGTGATTACTGGAATGATTGCATTACGAAAAACATGATGATAAAGCACGGTAGACTCATCAAGGCCTTTTGCTCGTGCAGTTAGAACATACTGTTTTCTGATTTCTTCAAGAAAACTATTTTTTGTTAGCATGGTAAGCACTGCAAAGCTACCAATGGTTGAAGCGATAATGGGTAACACCATATGCCATAAATAATCAGTTACCTGTTGGTACCAGGGCAATTCATCCCAGTTATCAGAGGTCAGTCCTTTTAATGGAAAAACATCAAAAAAGCTTCCACCACCAAACAGTACAAGTAATGCAATACCTAAGATAAAACCTGGAATGGCATAACCGATTAATATAATCGTACTGGTTATAACATCAAATTTTGTACCGTCACGTACTGCTTTTTTAATTCCTAGCGGAATACAACTAAGATACACAATTAAAAATGACCATACGCCTAAACTGATTGAGACAGGTAATTTAGAAATAATTAATTCCATCACAGATTTATTCTGAAAATAACTTTCACCTAAATCAAACTGCGCATAACGCAGCATCATATCAAAAAAACGTTGATAGGCTGGTTTATCAAAGCCATAGAGAGCATTCAGCTTATCTATGTGTTCCTGCTCCAAACCTTTGTGCCCCTGGTACAAACCCGAGGTGCTACTAGTGACTTCTCCGCCACCACCACCTGAGCCTTCCAGCTGACTGATTAATTGTTCTACGGGACCACCGGGTACAAATTGAGTAACAACAAATGTCACTAACATGACGCCTATTAAAGTAGGAATCATTAACAATAAACGTTTTAAAATATAACTGGCCATATTTATTTAAGTTCTCTTTTGTACGTTTAAGCATTTACATAGACATATGTCTGAATTTAATATTTTACTGAGACACATTATTTTGACCACCAACTGGATCTCACCCAGCTAATCGGATTGTAATAAAGCGGTGTTTTGTCGGGACGCTCAAATTTATCCCAGTAGGCGACTCTATGCGTATTGATATACCAGTTTGGAACCAGGTAGTTACCGTGCAAAAGAACACGATCAAGCGCCCTGCAGGCAATAATGAGTTCTCCACGATTTTTTGCAAAAATAACCTTATCAACCAGTGCGTCAACTACCGAATCATTCACGCCTATCAAGTTTCTAGAGCCATTTTTGTCTACAGATGCAGAATGAAACATATTACGTAATTCGTTACCTGGAGACATAGATTCGGGGAAACTACCCACGACCATATCATATTCAAATGCTCTTATTCGACGGGTATACAATGAGGGATCAACCGTACGATATTTCATTTCAATACCAAGCTTGGCCAGATTTCGTGCAAAGGGAGCCAGAATGCGATCCATTCCCTTCTGGCCTAATAACACATCAATTATCAATGGCTGATCTTTATTATTAACCAGCACACCCTGCTTCACTTGCCAACCAGCCTGGTTCAAGATATCCCTGGCCTTACGCAAGTTAGCTCTTAAAGATCCTGGCGGTTTTGTACTCACCGGTTTCCATTGTTTAGTAAATATGCTATCGGGTAACTGGCTTTTAAACTGTTGAAGTAATTCCAGCTCTTTACCTTCAGGCAAGCCTGTTGACTGTAATTCTGAATTACTAAAATAACTATCATTAATTACATACTGATTGTAAAACAGGCGTTTATTTGACCATTCAAAATCAAATGCCAGGGTAACTGCATACCTTACGGCCGGATCTTTAAATAGTTTTCGACGGGTGTTAAAAACAAAACCCTGCATACCCGCATTATTTCTGTGCGTGAGATTTTCTTTTATAATTTTTCCAGAATCATAATTAGGCCCATTATGTTCTCGTGCCCAGAGCTTGGAATAATATTCATGACGGAAGTCAAATTCACCAGCTTTAAATGCTTCCAGTGAAATCACCAGATCCTGATAATATTTATAAGTTATTTCATCAAAATTATACTGGCCTCGTCGCGTGGGAAGGTCTTTTGCCCAATACTGCGAATTGCGTTTGTAGGTAATGCGTTTACCCAAATCGTATTTTTCAATAGTATAGGGGCCACTGGCAACCGGCTTAACCTCAGTTAATTTATCAAATGATATTCCATTGAGCCATTTTTTTGAAAAGACCATAATATCACCCAATATCAGGTGCAATTCTGAATTTTTCTGCTTGAAGTTAAACTGAATGGTGTACTCATCTAAAACGAGTGCATTTTTTACATCACCATAAATAAACTTAAACTGAGGGTGTGCCTGATCAGACATAATCATGTCAAAAGAAAACTTTACATCATGAGCCGTTATTTTATCGCCATTAGTAAAACGAGCCCTCCGATCAATCTTAAATATTACGGATAACTTATCTTCAGCCAACTCAATATCATTGGCAATAAGTGGATATTTACTAAATGGCTCATCTTCACTTGCCACCATTAAAGTATCAAACAACAAGCCTAAGCCATCCGCCGGATCACCTTTTAATATAAACGGATTAAAACTATAAAAAGCACCTCTACCGGATAGTACTAAGCGCCCACCTTTTTTTGCATCCGGGTTTACATAATCAAAATATTCAAAGTTATCAGCGTATTTTGGTGTATAGCCCATAGCAGCAGAGGGAGCTGCACTGGCCAGAGAACTATTGATTGCGATTATTATAAAAAAAAGTACTGTAAAAGGGTGCAATCCTGTTTTTATCGTCATATTATCTAATTTACTGCTATAGTATTATTTAGGGTCCCTAGCATACCAATAGATTACAATAAAAAATAGGAGTCCTTTAATGGGTTTTTTATCAGGTAAACGTGCATTAATTTTTGGCGTAGCCAGTACTCGGTCAATAGCATGGGGAATTGCACAGGCATTACATCGTGAAGGGTGTGAACTGGCTTTTACATTCCAGAATGAGCGCTTACGGGAACGAATTGAAAAGCTTGCTGGCCAGCTCGATTCTGATATCGTAATTCCCTGTAATGTGGAAGATGATGAAGAAATTGAAGCTGTATTTGAACATCTCGATGACTACTGGGATTCTTTTGATGTTCTAATTCACTCAATTGCTTATGCGCCAAAAGAGCTACTCGAAGGCGACTATCTGGACAACCTTTCTCGCGATGGTTTTAATACCGCGCATGACATCAGCTCTTACAGCTTAGCTGCCATCGCTAAATCCGGTCGTCATATGATGCAGGGGCGCGAAGATGCGGCAATTTTAACCATGAGTTATCTGGCGGCAGAACGAACTTTCCCAGGTTATAACGTTATGGGTTTAGCCAAGGCAAGCCTGGAAGCCAATGTTCGTTACCTGGCACAAAATTTAGGACCTGAGGGTATACGAGTTAACGCAATTTCAGCGGGGCCAATTAAAACCTTAGCCGCATCTGGCATAGGTGGTTTCAATAAAATATTTGAGCAGGTTGAAAACACAGCACCTTTACGTCGAAGTGTCAGTATTGACGATGTTGGAAATACCGGTGCGTTTTTAAGCTCACCACTGGCTCGCGGCATTACCGGCGAAGTGATTTATGTGGACAGTGGATTCCATATTGTGGGACTACTTAACGAAGCTAATTGACAAAAAGCTAAAGCTGTTTTCCTCAAATGTACGCAAAAATACACAAATAAAACATTAGTGTGTACGCCGCTGGTGTACAAACAGGCTATTCGCGTTGATTTGCGGTAAATTTTTTGCTCTTTTCAAAGCGAAAACTTTAACCCCGCAAGATATCCTTCTCACCTTCCAGCTTACCAATCACAACAGCTGCCACCGAATCACTGAATACATTTACCGCGGTACGGCACATATCAAGCACACGGTCTACAGCCAGTATCAGCCCTACACCTTCTAGTGGCAGACCTATAGTGCCCAGAATAATACTAATAGCCACCAGGCTAGCAGAAGGAATACCCGCCACACCAATTGATGTAACCAGGGCAACTAAAACAATAGTAAATTGTGTTGCCAGGGTGAGATCTAAACCATAGGCCTGAGCTATAAATATCGCTGCCACACATTCATACAGTGCGGTACCATCCATATTAACCGTTGCCCCTAAAGGCAAGGTGAAGCTGGTAACACGATTTGAAACACCCGCCTTCTCTTCTACACATTCCATAGTCAATGGTAATGTTGCAGATGATGAACTGGTTGAAAATGCCGTAAGTAAAGCAGAAGACATGGCTTTATAATGCAGCAAAGGATTCACCTTCGCCACAAAGTAAAGAATAAGGGACATGGTACCAATAAAATGCAGGGCAAGTGCTACTACCACGGTAAAGAAAAATACAGCCAGTGGTAAAAATATGTCTACACCAGAAACAGCCACAACCTTAGCCACTAAAGCAAATACACCCAAGGGTGCAAACTTCATAACCCAGTTAGTCATGTGCATCATTACATCAAGCACAGCTTGCCAGAAATTTTGCATTAACTCAGCTTTCTTAGCGGATAATTTGGTAATAAAAAACCCAAATAACAAACTAAAGAAAATTAAACCCAACATCTGACCCTGGGCAGCAGCCGACACGATATTTGGCGGTACCATACGCAAAAAAACGGCAACAATGTCACCCGCCCCTTTACCTTCAACTTTATCGCTAATACCCTGGGGCACATCTGCCAGGCCAATAATTTCTTTAATAGGTTGGCCATCACTTATGCCGGGCAGAGTAATATTGACCAGTAGTAAGCCGGTTATGATGGCCAACAAACTGGTAGCTGCATAATAAGTAAGCGTTTTCCCACCCAGGCGACCCAGGTTATCACCTGAACCTATACCCATAATACCGACAATAATCGATGAGACAATTAAGGGTACAATCAACATTTTTAAAGCATTTAAAAATAATGAGCCGAAAAAGTCGTAGATACTGTAAAAACTTACATCTAATAAACCCGCGTCTTTACCACTCAAAATACCAGCAATAACCGCCAGCACAAGTGCTATAAGAATTTGCCAGTGTAACTGTAATGAAGTAAAGCGTTTAAGCATTTAATAATCTACAAATTTTCTGCACGAACAATTTCAGATTGAGATTTTAAGTAACCCAAAACCACTCCCATATCACGATTTGCCTGTTCATTAGCAAACTGTTTTGACAATACCTCTAACTGTTCAGCTGTTGCCTGCCCTGCTGAGGTTACCGATTTCAGCTCGACCACTGCTGCACCCGTTGATAATTCAACGACTTTATAAACAGGTTTACCAGCAACAGGTTTTGTCATGGTAAAAGCCTGGTTTAATATAGGTCTACTCACAGTCGCATTATCCCGCTTAATAGAACCTAATTTAACCAGCTTAGCTGAAGCCTGGGTTGATTTGTTTTCAATAGATTCACCCTTCTCTAATTTAGCCAATGCCTCTAAAGCAGACGCCATAGACTTTTCTCGGGTTTTTTCAGCACGTATAGCTGCTTCAATTACAGTCTTAACTTCATCAAGAGACTTAGGTTTAGCCTCTGTATGCGTGTCGACTCTTAAAACCAGAACATGATTTTTTGAAATTTCTATTATTTCAGAGTTTCTGCCTTCAGATATCACATCAGGGTTAAACGCTGCATTTCGCACCTTTTCATTTGCCGCTACACCTTTACCCTGCTGTCGAGAAAAAGCCTGAGTAGTTTTAATTTCTAAATTTAGTATGTCTGCAACTTCCTGCAAGCCCTGCTCATTTTCATAGGCAGTGGTTGCCATTAACTCTGATTTTTCATAAAAACTATCTTCTAATAACTGGGCTTTAAATTGTTTAACCAGATCTGTTTTTTTAGCTTCAAAAGTTTCAACTTTTTCTGATTTAACATCGTCAAACCGAATAAGGTGATAACCAAATGTTGATTTAACAACATCAGACACCTGACCCTTCTTAAGTTTAAACAGAGCTTCTTCAAAAGCGGGAACCATCATACCTTTACTTACCCAGCCAAGGTCACCACCTTTAGGAGCTGAACCTGGATCTTCTGAGTTTTCTTTAGCTAGCGCCTCAAACGACTCACCTTTATTCAACCTGGCAAGCAAATCATCTATCAGTGATTTTTTCTTCTTTTGAGTTTCCGCATCAGCATTAGCAGCCAGGTTAATTAAAATATGCGACGTTTTACGCTGCTCTTTACTCGCAATACTGGCTACATATTCATCATAACGTCGGCGAACCGCTTCTTCATCAACTGGAATATCTTTCGACAAATTATCAGGTGTTAATTCAACATACGAAATACTCACCGTTTCCGGGTGCATATAGCGTGCTCGATTTAACTCGAAATACTCTTTAATCTGGTCCTCACTAACACTAACGTCGGATTGAAAATTAACATCATCAAACTGTAAATAATTTATTTCTCTAGTTTGCTGTTGAATCTGATTAATAATATTTAATTCAGTCTGACCAATAATAGATGAACGGGTAACCGCTTCCTGCAATTGCTGAATGGCCAGGTCACTTCTAAACAGATTTTCAAATTCTTTAACGCCCATGCCCTGTGACTGAACAACCGCATGATATGAATTATTATCAAAAGCACCGTCCTGCTGGAATGCTTCCATATTTTTTATTTTTTGAGCAAGAACAGCGTCAGCAACACGGTAACCCTCATTAACAACCATTTTCTGCATAACTTGTTGGGTAATTAACTGCTCAAGCACCTGCTCTTTCATGCGTTGCTGAAATACGGGACTATCGGGAACTTTGCCCTGAAACATTTGTTCCATACGCTGGCGCTGCCTTGCCAGACCTTGCTCAAACTGAGATTGACTAATTTCCACGCCATCTACTATGGCCGCAAACTTTTCAGTTGGTCCGGTTAAATAGTCTCCGATTCCCCATAAACCGAATACTAGTGCGAGAAAAGCAACAATGATAATCCCCAGAATACCCTTTGCTTTATCGTGAATTGATTGCAACATATTTAGTAAAACCCTTCTGAATCGGCCTGTTTATACGAAACGGCACTTTAATTATTTAGCCGTGCATAATACTAGAGAGTTGGGATTTGGAAAAGGAGATAGTGAGTTTTTTGACAAACCAATCACGAGCTGATGTTTGCTCTTCACAGATAAAAGCAGAACATGAGAGCAATTTACCTGTGAGAGCTAACACCCAGGTTCATTTACTCGGGGTCAGATCCTGCTTCTAAAGGCTCTAACCCCTGTGGTGATTCCGATCAAATGAATAGTGTAAAGCACACTACCCCGAACAAATTCTGTGGAATCAAAACAGGGGATAGAGCTCAAAAAGCGAGGTCTGTCCCCGATGGAGATGTTCCTTAGCACAGATAAAAACAGAGCATGAGAGCAATTTACCTGTGAGAGCTACCACCCAGGTTCATTTACTCGGGGTCAGATCCTGCTTCTAAAGGCTCTGACCCCTGTGGTGATTCCGATCAAATGAATAGTGTAAAGCACACTACCCCGAACAAATTCTGTGGAATCAAAACAGGGGACAGAGCTCAAAAAGCGAGGTCTGTCCCCGATGGAGATGTTCCTTAACAAGGTACTTTAAGCTAGCCATATAAACCAAAAAGGCCCCCGCAGCTTTCGCTGCGGGGGCCTTTTTGGTTTATATGGCGGACCGGACGGGATTTGAACCCGCGACCTCCGGCGTGACAGGCCGGCATTCTAACCAGCTGAACTACCGGTCCAAGTGGTGGGTGGTGAGGGAGTCGAACCCCCGACATTCGCCTTGTAAGGGCGACGCTCTACCAGCTGAGCTAACCACCCGCCTTTTTGCGCGGGCGCTAGTTTACTGCATCTTTTAATGCTTTACCAGGCTTAAATGCTGGAACGTTTGCAGCTTTAATCTGAATCTCAGCACCGGTCTGTGGGTTACGGCCAACACGCGCTGCACGTTGACGAACAAGGAATGTTCCAAAACCAACAATTGTTACCTGGTCATTATCCTTTAAAGCACCTGAAACAGATGATATTACTGCATCCAATGCGCGACCTGAATCTGCTTTTGATAAGCCTGAGTTTTCAGCAATAGCGTCAATCAATTCTGATTTATTCATTATTAATCCTAAATGTTTGTTGTGATCTTAAAAATGAAACTGTCGTTTCGGTATATATAATTTATTTTTGTAAAAGCCCGTATCTACCATCATATGACTTTTTATTTGAGTCATGCCGCGGAGAAACTTCGCGTAGCCTAAAACATCATTTTGAAGTGTACCCTGTGGGCCCTGCCAACCTGATTTATTCTAGATATAACTAGCGCAAACTTTATACCAGCCCTGAAAGGGCCGTGTCAATGGCTTTAAGCAAATATAGCTGGAAAAAAATAGATTAATTTTGTGTCAAGTCTAAAAAGGCAACTTTTGTCTGATAATTGAAAAAAATATTTCATACATAATTTTATAAGAAAGTAAAAATATTTGTTTATTCAAAACAAAATTGGCCTTTAATATTCCTAAAAACGACCCTGTTTTTTAATTTTTAATGGTGTCGTAAGTCATCACCTTTTTTAGATTTTTTACTTTTCCCACGCGAAGTCGTTTCTGATTTTGCCCCTTTATCAAGAGGCGCAGGCATACTTTGCAAAGCAATAGCTAAAACATCATCAATCCACTGTACCGGTTTGATTTCTAATTTTTCCAGCACTGTTTTTGGAATATCAGCTAAATCCTTCTCATTTTCATGGGGAATGATAATAGTCTCAATTCCACCACGGTGTGCCGCTAGCAATTTTTCTTTCAAACCACCTATGGGTAGCACTTCACCACGTAAAGTAATTTCACCCGTCATAGCAACACTTGATTTAACGGGTATACCCGTCATGGTTGATACTATAGCCGTGCACATGCCAATACCCGCACTCGGGCCATCTTTCGGCGTTGCACCCTCAGGCACGTGTATATGAATGTCTTTATTCTCGTAGAAATCATTTTCCAGCCCCAAGGATGCGGCCCGGCTTCTAACCACGGTCATAGCCGCATAAATAGATTCCTGCATAACATCACCCAGCTGCCCGGTGAAGGTCTGTTTACCCTTACCCGGCATTACTGCCGCTTCTATGCTGAGTAATTCACCACCTACCTCTGTCCATGCAAGGCCCGTTACCTGCCCTACCTGATCGTTATCTTCTGCTTTGCCATAACGGAAACGAACAACACCCAGATATTTTTCCAGATTTTCCGGCGTAACAATAACTTTTTCATCACTAGGATTCATCAGAACATCTTTAACTACCTTACGGCAAATTTTAGACATTTCACGCTCTAAACTACGAACCCCGGCTTCGCGGGTGTAATATCGAACCGTATCCATAATGGCTTCCTGAGTTACTTCAAGCTCATTATCATTAAGACCATTGTTTTCCATTTGCTTGGGTAGTAAGTAATTTTTTACAATGTTCATCTTTTCATCTTCGGTGTAACCCGGGATGCGAATTACTTCCATACGATCCAGCAATGGGCCGGGAATATTCATGCTGTTTGAAGTTGCAATAAACATCACATCAGACAGGTCAAAGTCAACCTCAAGATAATGATCACCAAAGGTATGGTTTTGCTCCGGATCTAATACTTCTAACAATGCTGAAGCGGGATCACCACGAAAATCCTGGGCCATCTTATCAATTTCATCTAACAGGAATAGTGGATTACGCGTACCAATTTTACTCAGGTTTTGAATAACTTTGCCTGGTAAAGAACCAATATACGTTCTACGGTGCCCGCGAATTTCTGCCTCATCACGCACGCCACCCAATGCCATACGGGTAAACTTTCTGTTAGTTGCCCGCGCAATAGATTGCCCAAGAGATGTTTTACCAACACCTGGAGGCCCAACCAGACACAATATTGGTCCTTTAAGTTTTTTAACCCGTTGTTGAACTGCGAGGTATTCAAGAATACGCTCTTTAACTTTTTCTAAACCGTAATGATCTTCATCTAATATAGTTTGAGCTGCATTGATATCCTTAGATATTTTGCTGCGTTTCTTCCATGGGCAACCGACCAGTGCATCTATATAATTACGCACAACGGTGGCTTCAGCCGACATTGGTGACATCATTTTAAGCTTATTAAGCTCGGTGTTAGCTTTTTTCTTGGCTTCTGCACTTAAACCCGCTTTGTTTATTTTATTTTCCAGGTCTTCTATTTCATTGGGCGCTTCATCCAGATCACCCAATTCTTTCTGAATTGCTTTCATTTGCTCGTTCAGATAATACTCACGCTGGCTTTTTTCCATTTGCTGTTTAACACGACCACGAATACGTTTTTCAATTTGCAACAGGTCGATTTCCGCTTCGATCATACTGAGCAAATATTCCATGCGTTTTTTGACATCCGCAATACCCAGAATATTTTGCTTTTCTTCTACTTTAAGCGACATATGCGCAGCGATGGTATCAGACAAACGTGCCGGGTCATCTATGCCACTCAACGAAGTTAAAATTTCTGGTGGAACTTTTTTATTCAGTTTTACGTACTGATCAAAGACCCCCATAATCGAACGGGAGAGTACTTCAAGCTCTCGATTATTTTCGGTACCCGTATCTTCTAATAACGTGTAATCAGCAGTGAAGAAGGTCTCATCATCAAACACCTCTTCTACCCTGGCGCGAGTTGCCCCTTCTACCAGGACTTTAATTGTGCCATCGGGTAACTTAAGCAGTTGAAGAATAGTTGAAAGCGTGCCGATTTCATGAATATCTTTCATTGATGGATCGTCTATTTCCGCACTCTTCTGCGCTACCAGCAATATCTGTTTATCTTTTGACATGGCCGCATCAAGTGCTTGAATAGATTTTTCACGACCGACAAAGAGGGGAATAACCATATGCGGATAAACCACAACATCACGTAATGGAAGCACGGGGGTTTTACCTTCATATGCATCCACAGTTGATTCAATTTCGTTTTCGGTATTTGACACAGATATTACCTCGAGTATTTAAGGTGGCTAATGTAAAACCCACCGGTATTCATTTCTTTAGAATCACATTGGGGCAGTATGTGAAGCTTCAAGGATGATTAAGAAATATTTTAATGATTGACAGGGAGCCAATAAATAATTTGAATCTGATGTTCCTACAGATGCACATATAAGTCACTAATAACTAAGCAACTTGTGTGCATTTGAAGGAACCCCCTACAGAGCTTTCTCTAAAAAGCCCGGACTAAACGTCAGTCAGCGCTGGAAGCCGCTTTTGGTGTTTCATTATTTTCTATCACCATATACGGTTTGGCATCACCATTAATCACACCTTCATCAAGAACAACCTTAGAAACATTGTCCATAGAAGGTAGTTCATACATCGTTTCCAGAAGTATATTTTCCAGAATAGTACGCAAGCCTCGAGCACCGGTTTTACGTTCCATTGCTTTCTTGGCTATAGCTAAAAGCGCATCTTCTCTAAATTCCAGTTCACAATCTTCCATTTCAAACATTTTAGAATATTGTTTGGTAAGCGCATTTTTAGGTCTGGTCAAAATAGTTACCAGTGCATTTTCATCAAGCTCTTCCAGCGTAGCAACTACGGGTAGACGCCCAACGAATTCAGGTATCAGGCCATAACGAATCAGGTCATCTGATTCAAGGTCTTTAAGAATTTCGCCTGTAGATTTAGTATTTTCCTTACCACGAACTTCCGCACCAAAACCAATACCACTCTTCTCAGAACGGTCTCGAATAACCTGGTCTAAACCAGCAAAGGCACCGCCACAAATAAACAGTATGTTCGCAGTATCTACCTGCAAAAATTCCTGCTGAGGGTGCTTACGACCTCCCTGAGGTGGTACAGATGCAACCGTACCTTCAATCAGTTTCAGTAAAGCCTGCTGTACGCCTTCACCTGAAACATCACGGGTAATGGATGGGTTATCCGATTTACGTGAAATTTTATCAATTTCATCGATGTAGACTATGCCCGTCTGGGCCTTTTCAACATCGTAATCACACTTCTGTAGCAATTTCTGGATAATATTTTCAACATCTTCACCCACATAACCGGCTTCAGTTAATGTAGTCGCGTCGGCAATGGTAAATGGCACATTAAGCAAACGTGCCAAAGTTTGTGCTAACAGAGTTTTTCCTGAACCGGTAGGCCCAATAAGCATAATATTACTTTTAGAGAGCTCTACATCATCTTTCTTGTGCTTTACTTCCAGGCGCTTGTAATGATTATAAACCGCTACAGACAGGACTTTCTTAGCCTGTGTCTGACCAATAACATAATCATCCAGAATTTCTTTAATTTCCTGGGGCTTGGGAAGTTTAGTTACAGATGAAGCCGCCTGCTCCTGTAGCTCTTCACTAATAATATCATTGCAAAGCTCAACGCATTCATCACAGACGAATACCGAGGGGCCTGCAATCAGTTTTTTTACTTCGTGCTGGCTCTTGCCACAAAACGAGCAATACAGTAGTTTGCCCGAATCTTCTTCATTACTTTTGTCGTCACTCATGACGTGTCCTCATGCTAGCCCGAAGCTAATATTTCATTTTTGATACCATTTTTACATAACGGTAACAACTTTAACCTATACCATGCCAATTATCACATTAACTTGCAAGCGTATAATTTAAATAGTTTTTAATTTAAATCATCTCAACCTTATGATTTTTAAGGTTTTGTACAATATTTAAGCAACTATTTAACATTTATTTCTTACCTAGTAGAAGATAGCCCAAAATCTAATAAAAAACCGCCAAACGGCGGTTTTTTATTAGATGGTGATAATTCGTGATTTTTCAAGCAGGTAAAATGCTTTTCAGCTTTTATTATTCTTTTACTTCACCACTTCTTTCGCGCAATACGGAATCAATCATGCCATATTCCGCCGCCTCATCTGCATTCATAAAATTATCACGTTCGGTATCTTCACTTATTCTCTTCATTGACTGACCTGTATGCTTAGCCAAAATTGAGTTTAAACGATCACGCATTGTCAGGATTTCACGGGCATGGATATCAATATCCGTGGCCTGACCCTGAAAACCTCCCAATGGCTGGTGAATCATCACTCTTGAGTTAGGCAAACAGTAACGTTTACCGTCTGCACCCCCCGCTAGCAATAAAGCCCCCATACTGGCAGCCTGACCAACACACAGTGTCGAAACATCGGGTTTGATGAACTGCATCGTGTCATAAATCGCCATACCCGCGGTGACCACACCCCCAGGTGAATTAATGTAGATAGAAATATCTTTATCCGGGTTTTCAGACTCCAAAAACAATAACTGGGCCACAATTAAATTAGCCATATGGTCTTCAATTTGCCCAACTATAAAGATAACACGCTCTTTTAACAGTCTTGAGTAAATATCATAGGAACGTTCACCACGTGCAGTTTGTTCGACTACCATGGGTACCAGATTATCCTGTAATCCTAGCGCACCCTTATTATTTTCTGATGTAATGATCATTCATTGTTCTCCAGGAACGTTTGGTTGCAATTTAAGGGTAACAATTATCAGCGCTATTATAGTCGCACTTAAAACTAAATTGATAACCTGCTTAAATGGGTTCGTCTGATTGTATGTTGTGACTAAATAAATACAAGTAGGCAAATAAAAAAAGCAGGCTAAAAAGCCTGCTTTTTTAAATGAAGCTGTTTGTTTTTCAGCAATCGACACACCTTAGCTAAAGAAAGATGCCTTTAAGCGAAAAATTATTCCAGAAAATTCTGTAAAATAATTATGCAGGTGCCTGGGCTTCAGGGTTCATTAAATCATGGAAGTTTGTCGTTGTATCCGAAACTTTAGCCTGGTCAATAATCCAGTCAACAACCATTTCTTCCATAACCAACGCTTCAATACCCTGCTTTAACTGAGGATTACTATTGTAGTGATTAACTACTTCTGCAGGATCTTCATAAGTCTGCGCAATATCATCAATTTTTGCAGTTACTTTATCCGCTTCTGGCTTGATTCCAGCTTTCTTTACCACTTCGCCAATAACCAGCCCTAAACCAACACGACGCTTTGCTTCACCTTCAAATAACTCTTTAGGCAAAGACATGCCGGCCTGTAGATTACCTGATTCCATCATTTGCTTTTGCAGGTTTTCAGCTTCCTGATCCACCAGGGCCTTAGGAATTAAGACATCACTCGCTTCCAGCAGCCTGTCCATAACTTCTTTCTTAAGCACATCCTGTAGCTTATTACGTAATTCACGCTCCATATTACCGCGAATATCACTACGTAGCTGTTCAACTGAACCATCCTCAACACCAAATGATTTAGCAAACTCCTCGTCTACTGCGGGTATTTTTGGCTCTGCAACCGTTATCACCTTAGTTGCAAAAGTGGCTTTTTTACCTTTGAGGTTTTCAGCATGGTAATCATCAGGGAAATTCACATCAAAAGAGAACTCTTCACCAGCAGACTTGTCAGCCAGTTTTTCTTCAAAACCAGGGATCATACTATTAGAACCAAGAACAATGGGTACTGAATCAGCCTGGCCCCCTTCAAATTGCTCGCCATCAATTGAACCATCAAAATTAATGGTCATCTGATCACCATCTTTCGATGCACGATCAACTGTCTCATAAGTTGTACGTTGTTTTAACAAGGTATCAATCATGGTATCAACGTCAGCATCAGTTACTTCAGCTGTTGCACGCTTTACTTCAAGTTTAGAGCAATCAATCAATTCAATTTCAGGATAAACTTCAAACGTAGCGACATATTCTAATGGCTTACCGGGCTCCACTGATTTTGGCTCAATGCTCGGGTTACCGGCTGGATTTAAGGACTCCTGAATTACCGCATCACGCAGTGAACTCTGCATCACTTCACCCACCACTTCCTGAATAACGGCTGCACCGTATTGTTGCTTAACAACTTTCAAGGGCACCTTACCCGGACGAAAGCCATCAACTTTAACGCGTGAACGCATAGAGTTCAGTCGGTTTTCGACTTCCTTATCAACAGTCTCAGCGGGAACCTGAATTGTTAATTTACGTTCCAGACCTTCGCCTGATTCAACAGAAACTTGCATAGTAACCTCGGTAGTACCTGATCAGCTGGTGTTCAGCTAATAGTGTGGAGTGATAAATAATATAAATGTCCCTGAACTACCTGGAAGCCATTACCTTTAATGGATAATAATTTCCAGATGCCCAAAAACTTAAAAGAAGCCAATCAAATAGCTTCCCTTAAAAGATGGTGCGAGCGGAGAGACTCGAACTCTCACGTCTTGCGACACCAGAACCTAAATCTGGCGTGTATACCAATTTCACCACGCTCGCGTAAGGCGCGGTATTGTATAACAAAATTACCGCTTGTGTAGCTTTTTTATGCGTCTTTTTTAGAATGATGCCGAAGAATAAAGAGTTTAAGCCCCCCGAGCCCCTGCTGCTGCACTTTTCGCCTTAGAAACCCAGACCAACCCAGTAGTAATCCAATTGGCCCAAGTGCCATCCTGGCCCAACGCCAGAAACTAAAATGATCTGAATGGCGAACAATTTTGCCCTCGGCAAACTGAAATTCAGCAAAAATGACATTATGGACTTTACGACCGGTTTGAGAAAAAGTGTAAACCGCTTCCCAGCGGGCTGAACCATGGCTTTCATCTGCCTGAATATCACTGAATTTCAACTCAAAATCCTTCGCTTTATTACACAGCATATGCCACATTGCCGACACGTCATTCCCCTTCAAATCACCAAAAACCGGGTCTGAGAAGTGAATATCCTTTGCATAGCATTGCCGCATGGTTTGCCAGTCGAGCTTTTGAAAAGCCGTGTAAAAATCATCTATTAGCTGTTCATTTGAATTCATTTTTATCCCTTAACTTCGATATTTGAGCAAACGCGCAACAAATGCTCCCCAATAAGCATCATTTCTATTGCAGCGATCTTCAGCTTTCGATTATGACGTGAGCTGAGATGATGTAAACTATAAATTAAGCCATATGAACAACTAAATGGAGAGCCGTTATGAGTGACTATAAACATATTCTGGTAGCCATAGATTTTTCAAAATCAGCCGAGCAGATTTTAAACAAGGCCCGCGAGATATCCGATCGTAATAAAGCCAAACTCACTTTACTGCATATTGTGGAATACCTGCCCCCAATAGACTCAGTTTACGAGCCCATTCTTGCCAGTAACTGGGTTGTTGATGAAAATGAAATGCTAAACCAGGCAAAAGACTCTCTAGAGCAATTTAGCAAACAGCATAATTTAGACACCGCCCAGTTACACGTACTATTGGGCACACCAAAGTATGAGATATCCCAGTTTGTAAAAGACCATCAATGTGACCTGGTTGTTATGGGCTCACATGGACGACATGGCATAAATATACTTTTAGGCTCCACAGCGAATGCGGTATTACATGAAATGCCCTGCGATATTCTTGCCGTTAAAATTGAAGCGTAAAAAACAGGTATAAAATACAAGCGAAAATTCTCTTCTAAATATGCTAATGTCACCCCCATGACATCAGCACAGGCCATTCTAAAAACATCCATCCCTATCAGTCACCATTTCACAGATGCACTGGCTAAACAAATCTTACTGAAAGAAAAGAAATACCTGCCCGACTTAAACAACATCTGTATATTTTTACCCAATGCACTGGCGGCTCAGCAAATGCGCCATAGCCTGGTTAACATTTCACAACAAACATTACTCGGTGGTTTTATTGGCAGCCTGGAACAATGGTTAAATGAAAATATAAACCCCGCAGACCTATCAAAAAAACACATTAGCCAATCTACCCGACAATTATTATTACTTGAGGCTTTAAACCAGCATAGTGAGTTATTTAGCACACAAAACCACTGGCAGGTTTGTGACAGCTTACTTGAATTATTTGATGAATTAAGCCTGAGCCAGCATCAATGGTTAAATGAGGCAACACCCGTATGGATTGAAAAATTAAAAAGCGCATATCAAGCAGAACAAAATATTGCACAGCTGAATCAGGAAGCCAAAATAATACAAACACTTTGGCAAGCATGGCAGCAGCAACTGGATGCAATGCATTTAGAAGACGACACAGGCACACTTAAACAACGCTTACTTTCAGATATACCCGAAAAATTTAATAACAAACATTTTTATATTGTTGGCCTTGAACAATTCACACCCCTTGAACAGGCCTGGTGTGAGCAACTATCTAAAAGCGCACAAGTTACACTTATCACCCAGGATAATAGTTCTGAAACAGGTGTTAAAAAACCTCACGACAATGAGCTGAATTTATTACAAAATATTTATTCTCAAAGCAGCACATTCTATGAGCGTAGCAAACAGTATAAAGACAACCAAGAAATTAATTTTTTAGACAATATCAAACTATATGGCGCACAAAGCGCAGAACAGGAAACCCAGGCGGTTGATTTAAAAATACGCATGTGTTTATTAAACGGCAAAAAAAATATTGCCGTAGTAACTGAAAACCGAAAACTGGCCAGACGATTACGCGCATTGCTTGAACGAGCTAATGTAAGTATTCAAGACACAGCAGGCTGGGCCCTTGCCACCACCAGTGCAGCTACCGTACTGGAACGTTGGTTAGAATGTATTGAACAGGATTTTGCATATCAGCCCCTTTTAGATTTATTAAAATCCCCCTTTTTCTGCGATGAAAAAAACTTTAATGATCATTTGAATTTAGTCTATCGCTTTGAGCAAGATATTGTTTTGCATGAAAACATTGCGAATGATTTACATCGCTTTAAAGCCGGCATCCAGAATCGAGCCGAGCGGCTAAACTTACAAAACACCACAACAGCAAAACAACTATTAGCCCTGTTAAATAAAATTGAAACCGCATCAAAAGAACTAACATCGCTTTTTAATAACGATCAGTTTTGTACACCTGAAATATGGATTAATCAATTTATAGAAAGCATCAAACAATTAGGGATATATCAACAACTATCCACTGACATTGCAGGGCAGCGCGTACAGGAAGAACTTGAAAAACTATCCCAGTCGCACCTCACCGCAAACCCCGACATGAGCTGGCTAGATTTACGCACCTGGATAGGCAGCACATTAGAGCGTGAACAGTTTAAACCCCAGGGACAGAACTCCGCTGTAAAAATCATGAATATGCAACAGGCACAATATTGCCAGTTCGACGCACTCATTATTGCCGGTGCTAATATGAAATTATTTCCTGGCTATGCCAGTCAGCACCCGTTTTTTAACCAGTCTGTCAGGCAGGCATTACAGCTTAAAAACTGGCAGCAGAAAAAAGAAAATAACTTTCATCAATTCCAGCAACTGTTAATGTCTGCAAACGACATACTCATAACCTGGCAGGCCGAACAGAATGGAGAATGGATGCAGATATCCCCCTGGGTCAGTTCTTTAGAAAATTTTAGTGAACAGTGTTTCAATAAATCATTGCATGACAAACATTTAGAAAAATTACTAAATAAACTCAACCCCGTAACAGATCACGTTGAGGACTTAATAAAAAATTTAAAAACGGTAACTCAGGCACGGCCAGCAATACACCCTGAATTAACACCCTCTGAGTTTTCTGCCTCTCGACATCAACGACTCATTGATTGTCCATATAAATTCTTTGCAGCGGATGTTTTAAAACTAAAACCCTTAGAACGTATAAGCCTTGAATTATTAAAAAGTGAATACGGTGAAAAGGTACACCTGATTCTCCATGCATTTCACCAGCAATGTCCAGAGATGCCAGCCCCTTTTAGTGAAATAATAACGCAAAGCAATAAAGCACAGGCATTAGCGCATATTGAAAACCTGTCACGACTGGTATTTAACACCCAGTCAGAAGACTCTATTCAACACCGGGGCTGGTTTGAACGCTGGATGGATACCGCTGAATCTTATATTAGCTGGCAGATACAACGACAGGCTGAATGGCAAATTTATAAGCTTGAAGAAATGGCTGAACACGCACTCAATACTGAAACAAAGCTGGTGGGACGTCTTGACCGAATTGATCAACAGGACAACAGCTACTCCATTATCGATTATAAAACCGGCAACACAGCAAAACAGAAAGATATAGATATAGCTGAAAATATTCAGCTCACCAGTTATGCGGCGCTGCTCGAAAGCGTATCTAATGTTATTTATTTAAAGCTTGATAAGGGAGAAACAAAACAGGCCGGTGCATTAGATGGCGAGGCTTTATCTAATTTGAAAACGGATGTATTACAACGTCTGGAAACGGTTATTTCAGAAATAAAATCATCTCAGCCACTGCCTTCATGGGGTGACTCACAGACTTGTAGTTATTGCGATATGAATGGCTTATGCAGGAAACAGATGTGGGAGATATTATTTTAAAATTATAAAACGTTAACGCCGCTAAAACTATTTTTTAACCACAGAGGACACGGAGGCACACAGAGAAAAGTTTTTATTATTAATGCATGCACTCTTGCATACAATAAAAACCTCTGTGGTAAACCACTTTAAAAAGTTTGGCCACCTATTCCAGATAGCAACTAGTTTTTATTTTGAGCTACCTAACTTATAAGCTTCTATTAATGCCTGCTTAATATCAGGCTGCTTATCCAGATCATCAATTGAAAGCTCTTTCTTTGCGATAACTGCCAGTTGCTCAATCACCAACGATTCTTTCCATGCGGTTTCAAATCCCTGAACATCCAGCAGACTATCATTCACATATTTTGCAACCAACCCTGAAGCCTGATTAAATTTGATTGGTTCAGCCTGCATCATTTCATATTCGTATGAATACAGATCAAAATTATTCGCCCTGGCTAGTAACATACATATATCAGGCAGGCAGCCTGATTTTTTCATAAATTCGTCTAAATCAAGCTCTAGTGTTGGCTCATGTATCTGCCCTTTAAAACTAAAACGAATGGATGCGGTTATTTTATTACTCATGATTTCTTATGTTTTTTAAACTATTTTTAACCACCGGGGACACAGGGGGTTTGTTATTGTAGCGCATACAATAACAATAAAAAGCTTTTCTCTGTGTGCCTCCGTGTCCTCCGTGGTTAATCTACATTAATCTTTTAAGACGTTAATGCCGTAAACAATAACGGTAGTTTCTCCGGCAGTTTTTCTACACGGTCTATTACACTATAACCACCGGCACCAAAAATATCCTGAATATAATCATCGGCTTTTTTGTCCAGACTAATGCAGTAACTGTACATGCCTTTTGATGATAGTTCATCTACGGCTTTTTTGGTGTCGCTAATTAAATACTGATCATCATCTACGTCAATATCCGAAGGCTCGCCATCGGTTAATATCAGCATGATTTTTTTATCGGCTTTCTGTGCATCAAGGTAATGTGAAGCGTGGCGAATTGCGCCGCCCATGCGGGTTGAGAAACCGGCATCCATTGCCGCCAGTCGGCCTTTGACCGTGTCATCAAAATGTTCACTGTAACCTTTAATGTGGTAATAACGAACATTATGTCGTGTATCGGAGTGGAAACCGGCTATGGCGAATTTATCCCCCAGCTGTTCAATAGTCCAGGACAATAATGAAACCGCTTCCTGGCTTAACTGTAAAATAGTCTGCTCCGATCCTTCCGGCACATCATTGAGTGAAGCGGATAAATCCAGCAATAACATCACCGCTATATCACGGCCATCGTGCTTGTGACTCATATTAATGCGTGGGTCGGGTTGGGCGCCGCATTTGTAATCGATCAATGAACGCATGGCAACATCTAAATCTAGCTCACTACCCTCTTCCTGGTAACGCACCCGCACAAACTGCTGTGGTTTAAGCATATCCAGAATTTGCTTTAACTGTTTCGCCAATGCTTTGTGTTTATCCAAAATAACATCGATGTCTTTGGAATTTGCAGACGGATGGACAGACTCATACAAACTCACCCAGTCAGGTTTAAATGTACTGGTTCCATAATCCCATTCCGGGTAATGACGTGGGGGCAAACCATCGCTTTCCAGTTCTTCGGGTTTGGCATCACGATGATCGTCGAAGGCCTCTTCTTCATCCCCTTCTTCGATAAACATCCACATATGACGGTTGTCATCGCGATAATCCACTTCAGTATTTTCAAAACGAATATTGGGGGACTGGTCACTTTGCAGGCGAGTACGGGCGGTAAATAAAATCGCAATGTCTGCCATTTCTTTTGTACTGCTACCGTCGTTTTCTTCCACCGCTTTATAAAAACGCTCGACGAAATCAAGAACAAACTCATTTTTATAACCATGATTTTCATCGAGTATGGCACGGGACAACATGGCCAGACGATGTCGAATACAGGATTCTTTTTCCGGGTCACAGTCACCTTCTACGGGCTTAGGGTGCAAAGCCAGTAAATGTTTTTTCATTCCCGGATATTCTTTGAGCATTAAATACTCAACACGGGAATCTTCCAGGTGTTCTATGGCAACTCGCTGGAACGGGCTAAAGTTATCGGCAATAATCGCGGTTGTCCATCGACGATGTGCCGCAATGTGGGCAATGGTGAGACGGTAACGATCAATACCCGATACACCATTTAAATCGTCATACACATCCGGTACACGTATACCTAAACTATCGTAATAAGGAATCGGTTTTCTTAACTCATCAAAACCTAATGAATATGGTACAAAATAAGATTCATCTTCCCACATACTGCGCAAAAACATATCCAGTTTGCGCTCATTATCCATATATAAAGTGCCATGACGTTCTCGCTGTAACATGGCTTTGCTGTCAGCGGATTGCAGGCTGAAATAATCCACCTGCCTACCTGGGTGAGTTCTGTAGTTACGCGTACCGTATTCAACCCAGTTTTTAAAACCTTCCAGTGATAACTGGCTTAATAAATAAGGCACCTGTTGCAATAAAACCGGGAAGCCCTGACTGGAGTGGGTTTTATGATGACCATGCACCGAGGTTGTGGTGTTTTCCACCATCTCATTAAGAATATCGAAAAAATGCTGCATCTGATCGATAGTGCCCAGACGACGAGCCGCTTCAGGCAAACACTGCATAAACGGTGGAATCGCTTTACCGTTGGGTGAGCGTGACATATCCCAGACTGCTTTGGAAACAATTTCCAGAATGGATTCATCAAGCTGCTGCGCCATCTGCGGCATTTTTTCAAGATAGATAGACACAGGCTCCCAGCCACGTCCAATCATACAGATCAGTGAGGCACCGGACAGGTAATCTTCTACGCCTTTATTGGTTAAATTGCGTAGCGCGTCCTGGATATAATCATCAAAACATTCTTCGATTTGCTCGAAGCTGCATTTGAGTTTATCTCGGTAGTGTTGGTATTCAGTTGTCATGTTTTATATTTTTCCGCAAATAAACGCGAATTAACACAATTTAATTATGCGCTTTATTTGCGAATTTTTGCGTTCATTAGCGGTAAATGCTTTTAATTTCTAACCAAAAATACTATCAATAGCATTATCTAAAGTGCTACGAATATCCGCATCATCGGTAATTGGTCGCACCAGTGCCATACGACAAGCTCTTTTCGCTTCAATACCTTTATTCATCAGGGTTGCTGCGTAAACTAACAAACGCGTCGAAATACCTTCATCCAGACCATGGCCTTTCAGGTTTCGTGCTGTGTGTGCAATTTTAACCAGTTTGCCAGCGGTCTCTTCATCAGTGCCCGCTTCTTTGACAACAATGGAAGTTTCAACTTTTGAATCCGGGTATTCAAAATCCAGACCGGTAAAACGTTGTTTAGTTGATTGCTTGAGATCTTTCATTAAACTCTGGTAACCCGGGTTATAAGAAATAACCAGCTGGAAATCAGGGTGGGCTTCAATCAACTCACCTTTTTTGTCTAAAGGTAAAGTTCTACGGTGATCGGTTAATGGATGAATAACCACCGTGGTATCCTGGCGGGCTTCAACAATTTCATCCAGATAACAAATTGCACCAATGCGTGCTGCCGTGGTTAACGGTCCATCTAACCAGCGAGTGCCATTAGCATCTAACAGGTAACGCCCCACCAGATCTGACGCGGTCATGTCTTCATTACAGGCAACAGTAATAACTGGTTTGCCCAGTTTCCATGCCATGTGCTCGATAAAACGCGACTTACCACAACCGGTGGGGCCTTTTATCATTACTGGCAGGCGTGCTTCATAGGCCGCTTCATACAAAGCCACTTCGTCTTCCTGTGCTTCATAGAAGGGTTCTTCTGTTATTTTATATTGTTCGATATCTATATCAGTCATGTCTTTTACCTGAATATATTTCCGTAAATAAACGCAAATGTACGCGAATAAAGCACATTATTTTTTACTCAAATACATTTGCGTTTATTTGCGTTAATTAGCGGACTAATGCTTTTAAAAATTAGTTTATAACCAACTAATTTAGTCGGGTATAGCAAATAATGAAAAAAAAGCCCCTGAAGTCAGGGGCTCCTTTTAACTGACCATTCGTCTTACTTGTGAACGCCCAGCTTGTCTCTCCAGCCTGGGAACAATGCATCAGCATCGTGCTCAAATGACTCGAATGCACGCGCAAATTCTTTATGCTCTTTCGCGTATTCGATTGGATCTGCACCGCTCTTCCAGCATTCATATGCCTGACGTAATGAAGTTGCACCAGCTGCTGGGCTATCGATGTGACCGTAAGAACCACCACCAGAAGTGTTGATAACATTACCGTGACCTAAGTTCTCGAAGAAACCAGGTAGACGTAATGCATTCATACCACCAGAGATAATTGGCGTAGTTGGTTTCATACCGTACCATTTTTGGAAGTACTCAGGTCCCTGACACTCATCACGCTCAATCATGTAAGCGATGATCTTGTCAGACGCATCACCTTCCATTTTACCGTAACCCATAGTACCTACGTGGATACCAGAAGCACCTTGTAAACGAGACATCTTAGCTAGTACGAATGCAGTGTAACCACGCTTAGAAGAAGGTGAAGTTACAGCGCCGTGACCTGCACGATGGTAGTGTAAGTATTGTCCTGGGTATTGACGACGAGCAGTTGTCACCATACCTGGACCACCAACATAACCGTCAACCAGGAATGCAACTTTGTCTGCATCTGGGCCAAACGTTTCAAGGATAAAGTCAGCACGAGCACACATTTCATGGTGATCGTCAGCAGTGATGTTTGCAGAGAATAACTTAGCTTCGCCAGTTTCATCTTGTGCACGTTTCATTGCATCATAAACGAGTGGGTATACCTTCTTAGCAGGACAGAAAACCTGGTTACCTTGTGGTTCATCGTTCTTGATGAAGTCACCACCTAACCAGAACTGGTATGCAGCTTCTGCGAAAGGTTCTGGACGTAAACCTAATTTAGGCTTGATGATAGTACCCGCGATGTAACCACCGTCTTCGACAGGACGACCAAGGATACGCCACATGTCGCTGATGTCTTTTTGAGGACCGTCGAACAACTGAAGCATGCGTGGTGGCATGTAGAAATCATACATTTGAGCATTCTTGATATCGCCCATGCCCTGGTTATTACCAATACATAGAGTCAAGAAAGAAACCAGCATAGTGCGGCCGTCTGTAATGTTTCGATCGAAAAGTTCCATCGGGTAAGCAATCTTCATTTTACCTTTTGCTTCATCGATGAAGTAAACCAAAGCGTCAACGCCTTTAGTGAAATCATCTGTAGTTGAAACTTCAACGTTAGTACCTGTTGATGATTCAGCTGCAAAGTGAGCAGCAGCTTCCAGGTAACCGTAGCCTTCAGCAGGCACCATTGTGTAAGCAACCAGTACGTGATTACCGTCAGCCAGTAATTTGTCTTCGTCTAAGCTAAGGTCAGAATAACGACCTGTTTGATCTAATAAAGCCATTGGATGGTCTCCTATTATGAAATTCGTTCTGGTGGTGATTAATAAATAAGCACCGTTTCTCCAGGGACGGCCACTATAGATCCGTACAAACATAATTAACACTCAATGTTTTTGATTGTTATAATAAGCAATTACTTATGACTGAAATGAGACAGTAATATCCATGTCCCTGAACTTAACCTTCCGCCAACTCAAAGTATTCGAATCCGCCGCACGACACCTGAGTTATACCCGTGCAGCCGAAGAACTACACCTCAGTCAGCCGGGTGTTTCCATGCAAATCAAGCAGTTAGAAGAAGCAGTTGGCCTGCCCCTGTTTGAACAAATTGGTAAAAAAATGTACCTGACAGTAGCTGGGCGAGAAGTATTTGCCTACAGCCAAAGCATCCGACACTTACTGGATGAGGCTGAAGTCGTGCTGGAAGAGCTAAAAGGTGTCAGCAGTGGCAAATTAGCCATATCCGTCGCAACCACCGCTAGTCATTTTGCCACCCGTCTATTAGCTGCTTTTTCCCAGCGTTATGAGAATGTCACTATCAGCCTGGACATCACTAACCGCGAAAGCCTGCAACAACAGCTAGCGCTTAACGAACCCGATCTGGTGATAATGGGACAACCCCCTGAAGGTGTCGAAGTTCAGTCAGAGGCTTTCATGATCAACCCCCTGGTGATGATTGCACCCGCCAACCACCCTTTAGTAGAAGAACAAAACATACCACTGGAACATTTTGAAGATGAACACTTCGTGGTGCGTGAAACTGGCTCTGGAACCCGTGGTGCCATTCAACGCTTTTTTGATCAGCATAATGTGAGCTTTCATACCGGTATTGAGATGAGTTCTAACGAGGCCATTAAACAGGCGGTGGAAGCCGGCCTGGGTTTGGGTATTGTATCTATACATACCCTGGAGCTTGAGCTGGAAACCCAAAGACTGGTGATTCTGGATGTAAAGGGATTTCCCATTCAACGCCACTGGCATATTGTGCAGCGCAGTGGCAAACGCCTGTCACCGGTGGTCCAGGCGTTTAAACAGTTTGTACTGGATGAGGCCGCCAAATTTATCCGATTGCCTTAGGTTATATTAAATAACCAGGTTGATTAATTCAGGTTTAAATATGCTTAAATTGTTTCTTAAGGCACTCCATGATTTAATCGCCTTGAAACGATTTTTACAGGAAAACTAAAATCACAAAAATACTTATCACCGGTGCGAATGGATTTGTAGGTAGCCATATTTTAGAGACCCTGATAAAAATTCAACATCAGGAGCTGGAAATAGTTGCTGCCTGCCGCGACCCTTCAAAACTTATTCCACAATTTACGGGGGAGGTTCGCCAGGGTGATTTACGTGATGGGGATTACCTCGATCGGGTTTTAGCAGGAATAGATATTATTTGCCATGCAGCGGGCGTCAGTAGTTTTGAAAACTCTGGCAGTATCTGTAATCAAGCTTATCTTGAACCCACTCTAGATTTAATTAATCATGCACTTGAATGGCGGGTAAGTCGATTTATTAATCTTAGCAGTATCTATGTAGCCCCCAGCACCAAACGAAATAATGCGGATTCTACAGGCACCCCCCGTGCTTACTGGCCAATGATAAATTGCCATATTGCGGTTGAAGAATATCTACGTAACTACCAGCAACCCCGCTGTCAATTTGTAAATTTACGACTTGGACTCTATTCGGGCAAGCGCCTGAACATGGGCTTATTACCCCTGTTACTAAGCCGGAGCAAGCAAGCTACATTACCCTCTTTAACTGGACAATCAGCTCACCTGCCACTGGTAGACGGACGGGATATTGGCCAGGCATTTGCCCGTGCGGCCCTGGGTCCATTTGATTCAAGCTACAACAGCTTAAATATTGTCGGCCCAGAATGTGCCACACATGCTGAGGTAATGGCATTCATAGAAGACCAGATACAATGCCGGCCTTTAACTATTGGTTTACCGCCACTACTCGCCAGCCCGATTCTTTGGTTACAGGGAAAATTACATAAACTGGATAAGCAGCCATTGATGACATCCGCCATGCTGGATATGCTGAAATCACCGGTCATTGATAACCTACGTGCCTCGCAACAAATCGGTTATGACCCGGAGGTGAGCTGGCAGGCGAGTTTACTCGATACACTTGAGTTATATAAAAATCAAACACTTAACAAAGATATTACCCAGGCTACCCGGGGGTTGAATCTTTAACTTAGGCCGCCGATCGTCAGCTAAAGCTAACGCTTAATACCCACGATAACTAGATTACTACAGGAATTAGCCCTAGCTAACGATAGGTGTACCCACCCTCAAATTCTTCGATATGAAGAATTATTAAAAAGTATTACACAAAGATTCTGATAAATTTTATTGACATTTTAAAGTCAGACAACTATCTTAATTTCACTAAGGTACAAAATTTAACAACAAATGATGCAGCTAACCCTCTAACCCGCCGGTTCACAATGTAACCGAAGGAGCCTAAAGATGAGCGCAAATACAGCACAACCAGATAATAACGAACAAATCAGCATGACAAAAGATGAATTAAACAACTGGTTTGATCAACGATTTGAAGAACGACGACAGGCAGAAGAAGATGCTCATGTTCCCTCAATGAGCATTATCGCCACCAAAGGCACTATGGATTGGGCCTACCCTCCCTTCATTCTGGCTTCAACCGCCGCAGCACTGGGCTGGGATGTTTCCATGTTCTTTACTTTCTACGGCCTGGATTTATTAAAAAAAGATTTAAAGTTAAGCGTTAGCCCAGTGGGTAACCCCGCTATGCCCATGAAAATGCCCGTGGGCCCACAGTGGTTAAAAGATATTAATATGAATATTCCCAATGCCATTATGGGAAATATGCCTGGCTTTGAAACGATGGCCACTGCAATGATGAAAAAAACAACCCAGGTGAAAGGTATCGCTAGCATAGAGACCTTACGCAGCCTGTGCCTGGAAGCCGATGTAAAAATGCTCGCCTGTCAGATGACCGTAGATATGTTTGGCCATGATCAAGGTGAATTTATGGATGAAATAGACGGATGGATTGGTGCAGCCAGCTTTTTACCGGCAGCACAGAAATCTGATGTAACGTTATTTATTTAGCTTTGTAACATGCAAAACATAATAGTAATACCTTAATCGCTTCAAATTTCTTTAAACCTGGAAAAATCAGTTGGGCGCGAAAAGGATGTGCAAGCTATTGATTTGGATAGCGTAATAAAAAAATGTGCGGTTATCACCATGGATGGTGGGTATGTAGAAAATGCAGGAGCAATTTTCTACAACCTTATTGGTGATAAACACTTTTTTATATAGCTTGACGAATCAAGAACTTGTGCAGACTTTCGTGATCTAACGGATTACTCCAGGTTAAATAGTTATCACTGTTTTGCAAGCTGTTCCGCACCTGTATTTCCCCAATCAGGTGCGGCTTTTTATTAGTTATTAAAACCAGGTCCTTAGAACGTGTAGTTTTACTTTTACATTAAAACAAAAACAGGTAATTAATATGAAAATAGTTAAAGGCCAACAGGCCCCAACATTTAATTTAATGGATATCAGTGGTGAAGAATTCAACCTTGAAAAACTAAAAGGTAAGCGATATTTACTAACCTTTTATCGCTTTGCATCCTGCCCATTTTGTAATTTACGATTACATAATGTAATTAAGGAATATAATAACTATGATAAAAATTTTGAAGTTGTGGCTGTTTTTGATTCCAAATTAAAAAATTTACAAAAATTCACAACCCGACATCAATCACCTTTCCCCATTTTAGCCGATGAAGATAACCGCATTCACCGAATGTATCAGGTTGAACATTCTATTTTAGGTGTCGCAAAAGGTATTTTATTCAGGTTCCCTGGTTTAATGCTGGGTATGTTTAAGGGGTATATTCCCTGGCGCATTAAAGGCGATTTAACCGGCATGCCAGCAGATTTTCTGGTAGATGAAGATGGGATTATTCAAACAGCTTATTATGGGAATGATGAAGGAGATCACATTCCACTGCATCTGGTGAGACGATTCGCACAACGACTGGATGAAACGGAGATGAATTTTCAGGAGGTTTAAACCTAGAAAAATCAGTTGACCGTACATTTATAGCGCAACCTCTTGACGCGCCTAGCAAATTCAAAAATCTGCTTATCACCAATAAGGTGACTGCGCATTTTTTGAATTCACTATGCACATCAAGAGTTTACACTCTAAACGCACTTTCAACTGATCTTTCTAGGTTAAAAGAAAAGCTGTTTTCCGCAAATGAACGCAAATAAGCGCAAATGTGTTTGTTTGTGCGCCTGCGGCGCACTACAACCCTAATAATGTTTTTGGTTTGATTTGCGTATATTTGCGTTGACGTGAAAGGATTCACTAATGTCACGGGTGCATGGATGCGCAGAAGTGACCATTTGCGAAAATAGCTTTTATCTACTCCAGATTTTTAAGCGCCAGTTTCAAACTAACCCTCACTTTATCTATTTGTTTAACCAACAATTTAGTCGCCTCTTCACTATCGGTAACCGCCTGCCAGTTTTCACTCCATAAACTTTTTAACTGGCTTGCATCAACTTTAACTTCGTTGCTAATTAACGCACTAAGGTCATCGATTAAACCAACTTTAACCCAGCCTTTGCGTGGGCTGCCTTCCTGAATATTTTTATCATAATGTGCGGCATAAATAATTTGTTCCAACTCGGATAATTGTAATAACACTTCAAAGGCTGCGGTACGAATATTATTATTATCTTCAGAAAGCTCCATACGCCAGGCGTTGTAACTAAAACCCAGCACCGCAAAAATCATACTGAAAATGGAGGTTATATAGAACAGTTTTAATTTATGCGATAGATCCATACTCATCTCGTTCTATATTGACAATATTTAACCACAGAGGACACAGGGGGACACAGAGAAAAAATTATTGTTGCGTGAACGGTGCAGCCGTACAAACAACAAAAACCTCTGTGTACCTCTGTGTCCTCTGTGGTAAAAAGCTTTTCAAATTTTCTGCCAAACCAGGATGCGATTATTAGCAGGCATTTCAATATCCTTAAATAACTGCATGCCATTTCGATTTGCATGTTGTTCGATGATTTCAAAATCCTTAATACAACTTTCCGGGTTACGCTGTTTTAACCACACATCAAAATTTGCATTACTCTCGGAAGTATAATTTCCGTTATAATTAAACGGACCGTATTGGGCAAATAAACCAGCCTGTTTTAAATACTCCCCCACATGTTGCAACATTCTTTCAGCCTGTGCTGCGGAGATGATATGAGTCGTATTCGCTGTGAAAATATAATCCATTTTCGCCACCGGCCAGCTGGACATATCCACATCTAAAACGATGGGGGTTTTGATGCGATCGTGCACCACCTCCTCAAACCATAATTTCATACCCACATGTTCAGCTTCAAGATCACCGGGTTGCCAGTGTAAATGGGATAAGTGGTGGGTAAAAAAAACCGCATGTTGCCCAGTGCCACTACCAATCTCAAGCACATTACCGGGTTTTGTAAACAATGTTTTTAAAACATCTAAAATGACCTGCTGGTTTTGTTCACAGGATGGTGCGTTGGGTTTGATCATCTGGTTTCCTGGTTGATAATTTAATTGCCTTACGTTACTCGTTTGATTGCTTTACTCGGGGACAGAGCTTGCTTTTTAAACTCTGTCCCCTGTTGTGATTCCGATCAGATGGGCAGTGCGAAAAACTACCCCGCACAACTCTTAGTGGTCTCACAACAGGGGACAGAGCGCCAAAAAGCGGCGGTTTACTCTGTTCCAACAAAGAGATGTCATACTGTCAGTTCTATGCAATTTACTTTTCCCCGATGGAGATGTTCCGTAACAGGGCAATTCATTCGGTAGTTAATCTATTGATAAAACTCTTTCAACACCCTAAATAAATAATAGGCATCCCAACGCCCGGCAAGTTCCCTGATTGAATGCATAGCAAATGTCGGCACACCTACATCCAGGGTTTTTACCCCAGTTTCACTGGCGGTAATTGGACCTATAGTACTGCCACAAGCCATATCCGATCTCACTACAAAAGACTGTACCGGTACATCGGCTTTTTTGCACAACAGTTTAAAATAGGCACTTGTGTCGCTATTAGAAGCATAACGCTGATTTGCATTGGTTTTAATGACCGGGCCCTGGTTAATTTCCGGGCCGTGATTATTATCATGTTTGTCCGAAAAATTCGGATGTACAGCATGCGCATTGTCTGCTGAGATCATCATGGACTGATCAATCATGCGTACGGTATTTTCATGGCTACCCGCTATACGTTCTAAAACACTTTGCAAAAATGGCCCCTGGGCACCACAAGAGGATGCACTGCCGACTTCTTCATGATCGGAAAATACTAATAATTTACTACCCGGATTACTGGTTTCAGTTAGCGCCATTAAAGCAGTATAACAACTGAGTAAATTATCCAGACGCGCACTGGCAATAAAATCCTGATGTAAGCCAACATAAGCCGGTTGCTGCACATCATAAAAACTCAGTTCATAATCCAGAATTTCTATAGCACCCGTTTCATCTTTAATCTTATGTAATAAAATTTCTTTAAAAGAAGGTTTTTCCTTTTTTTCAGAAGGGGGTAACTTTAATAACACAGGCGGAATATCAGTTTGTGGATTGACACTGTGCTCTTTATTCGCATCACGATCCAGATGAATAGCCAGGCTGGGTATAATAGCAACCGCATCTTCAAAGTTAACTAATGTGCTTTGTAATTCATTATCTTCATCCAGGTAATTAACGCGACCCGCCAGGGATAAATCCCGATCAAACCAGGGGTTCAATAATGCACCACCATAAACCTCTACACCTAACTGGTAGTAACCTTTTTTGAGCATATCCGGTTCAGGCTTCACTTTTAAACAGGGACTGTCGGTATGGGCCCCCACCATATTAATCCCATTACTGACAGGATCTTCACCTAATTTAAAGGCGATAATTGATGAATCATTCCGGGTAACATAATAGCCCTGTTTTTCTGCTAACTGCCAGGTATCGGCTTCATATAACCGGCGATAGCCCGCACATTCTAATTTATATATCACGCCCTCAACCGCATGAAACGGTGTGGGTGACAGGGCGATAAAATCCATTAAATCAAAATTGAATTTTTCGTCGTTCATTCTATTTCCTGTTTAAGTTATTGTGCCTGGGTCAAACAAAGTGCTTAAAATATTGCCACAGAGACACGGAGCACACAGAGTTATTTTATATTTACTCTGCTTTTCTCGGCGTCTCTGCGACAAAAAAGATTAACCAATTCTATAAAGTGTTTTTTCATCATAACCGGTAATCACCGGCACCATACCATACAAAGATTTATTCAAATCCTCATCCCCCGTATCCACGCGCATAGGTTGCCCGTTTAGGGTATGAATTTTTTCCGGGGTGGAGATTATAACAATATTCTCCTGGCCTATTTGCCTGATTACTTCAGGGCTAATTTGCTGATTACCCCGACCAAAAACATGCCCCTGCCCACCAATTATAGTAATGATCAAAGTCACCTGTTTATTGGTTTTAAGCAACTGAAGAATCTGTTGTTCATTTACATCGCTGGCAACCAGTTGATGATTTTTTACCGCATCTATCCCTAGTAATGTTGCGGGTAATTGCAGCTCATCCAGTATGGCCTTAGGTGTAGTGCCCGAACCGATTAAATACAGCCTGTCATCTTCCATAGTTTCTACAATATAGGCGGCGATATCCTGCAAGACTATTTCTTTCTGGCTAATACTCCCTTGTTTCATGCTCTGCATAAACTGATTTTCAGCGGGCACATTCAAATAACCATGTAATTTAGCCTTAACCCTGTCTTCCCTGAATTCATCTTCATCAATATCCATCACCGAAGCTTCGCTTAACGATAGCGCCCGCCCTTTAATAATCAGGCCAAGTAATTCTCCCGCATGTGCCGGGGTAAGCGCATAGACCGAAGAGTGTATTTTACAACCTGCGGGTACGCCAATAACGGGTGGCGCTGACTCAATATTCCCTAAGGCATGATATATATTACGCGCCGTCCCATCTCCCCCGGCAAATAAAAGCAGATCAATGCCCTGCTCTAAACATTTCTGTACGGTTTTCTCAGTATCACTGGGGGATGTGTGTATCGCATTTACCGGGTTCACAACCGTAGTTTGAAAACCCAGACTTTTACAGAGGTTTTCCCCCATTTCATTTGCTGCTGTGTATATGTGTATTTCATTTTTATAATCAATTAGCAACTCTAAGGCCTGTTGCATGCGCGACTCCGCGAGAGGTATTGCGCCACGTTGCATAGCCAGCTGCTGAATTTCTTCACCATCAGAACCCTTCAGGGCTACCCTGCCACCAATGCCGGCAACTGGATTTATAATTAAACCTAATCTGAACAAATCGTTTTCCGCTTTTATTTTCTGTAGATGTTAATATTATGCCCTATTTTTTTGAACATCATCCCCGAATGATAGAATAACTATGAGCTATAAACATCCTTTCCTCCCCAGACGTCAATCTATTGCAGTAAAAGTCGGCCATATCACCGTAGGTGGAGAGTCACCCATTGTGGTTCAATCAATGACCAATACCGATACCGCAGATGTAGAAGCCACCACAAAGCAGATTGCCGATTTAGCTGCCACTGGCTCAGAAATGGTGCGCATTACTGTGAACACGGTAGAAGCCGCAGCTGCAGTACCAAATATAAAAGCACGTTTAAAGCATATGGGTATTGATGTACCTCTAGTGGGTGACTTTCATTTTAACGGCCATAAATTATTAACATTACACCCTGAATGCGCCGAAGCCTTAGATAAATATCGTATTAATCCAGGTAATGTGGGTCGGGGTAAACGCCGTGACGAACAATTTGCAACCATGATTAAAATGGCGGTTAAATATAATAAAGCTGTTCGCATTGGTGTTAACTGGGGCAGCATGGACCAGGAACTACTGGCTAAATTAATGGATGAAAATGCCAAATTAGATACACCCAAAGAACCTAAAAATATTATGTTTGATACGGTTATTCGCTCGGCCTTAGAGAGTGCAGCGAATGCGGAAGAACTGGGTTTAGCAAAAGATAAAATTATTCTTTCCTGCAAAATGTCAGACGTACAGGATTTAGTGACCGTATACCGAGCAATGGCAGAACAATGTGACTATGCATTACACCTTGGCTTAACCGAAGCGGGGATGGGCTCCAAAGGCATTGTTGCTTCAACCGCGGCTCTGGGCATTTTATTACATGAGGGTATTGGGGATACCATTCGAATTTCCCTCACCCCGGAACCCGGTGCTGCACGCACAAAAGAAGTGATTGTTGCCCAGGAAATATTACAAACCATGGGGCTACGTGCATTTGTACCATTGGTGACCGCCTGCCCAGGATGCGGCAGAACCTCCAGTACCTATTTTCAGGAACTGGCGGAACAAATTCAAAATTATCTACGGGAACAAATGCCCGTCTGGGCAACCCGGTATCAAGGTGTTGAAACCATGTCGGTTGCTGTAATGGGTTGTGTCGTTAACGGCCCCGGCGAAAGTAAGCATGCAAATATAGGTATTAGTTTGCCCGGCACAGGTGAAACCCCGGTAGCCCCGGTTTATGAAGATGGTAAAAAAACAGTCACTTTAAAAGGCGACAATATCGCCGGTGAGTTTACTGCGTTATTGAATCAGTATATTGAGCGAAGTTACCAGAAAATCTAGGGATATATATTGCTAGGTCTGAAGCAAATGGCACTTGCTTAAGCAGGATTTAATAGAAAAAATCAAAAAATACAGATAAAAATGAAGATCATAAATATCGTCATTCCCGCATGCTTCTAGCGGGAATCCAGTGACTTTAAGGTCTGCAGAGTCACTGGATCCCGGCTCAAAAGACTGCCGGGATGACAGAAATTGGGTGTATTTTTGTTTAAAGTTAGCGCTTAAGTTAAGTGCCATTCAGGTCTAAACCAGGTTATGAATAAATTAATCAGCTCATTTTTAATATTTATATTCATCTGTTTAACATCTTGCTCAGGGGATAAAACATCCCCTGAAGATGAAATTAAACAATACATTGAAAGCGGTAAACTCGCAGCCGAAAACCGAAGTCATTCTGAGCTAGCAGATTTAATTGATAAACAATATCGCGACCACAAAGGCCTGGATAAAAAACAGCTTAAAAATATGGCCAGGGGTTATTTTTTTACCCATGAAAATATTCACTTACTGACAAAAATAGAAAGCATAGATTTTCAAAATGAGAACAACGCATTTGTAGTTTTACATGTGGCAATGGCGGGCAATACAATTAAGGATTTAAATGCAATCACCCGTCTAAGAGCCCGAGTTTACCGATTTGAACTGCAGTTAATTAAAGATGATACGTGGTTATTACAGCAAGCGAAATGGAAATCAGCTGATATCGCGGATATGCTGTGATCAAACTTTGTTAACACGAATTGATTATTTTTAAATCAAAATATTTGCCACAGAGGCGCAGAGAACTAAGAGAACACAATTGTTGTGTAGGGTGAATCAAGCAACGCGGATCCACCTGGCTCCGTGACAAAGGTGGATCCGCTTCGCTTGATCCACCCTACGGTTAATAATATTTCCTGTGTTCTCTGCCTCTATTAAGAACTTTTTCTTTTTTTATTTAACAATTTTACTTTGTATAGATAAGCGATTAATAAAATCATCAATCATCGATTTAAATGTTTCTAATTGCTGCTTTACTTCAAGCCTTTCAGAGTTACTTAACTTTTTATAGCCCCGCCCATAGGGCCAGCCATAACCCCAACGAAACGGCGTACGCAATTGGGGTGAGCCACCTACCTGCACACCCGCCAGCATTAATCTGGCTATTTTCGGCTCGCCCACTTTTGCTACACATCGCTCAAGCTCTTTATCGGCTTGCTGCTTTTGTAATTCACTCCCGCCTTTCCAGTACGCCAGATCATGCTGCATACAACAATGCCCCCAGAGTGATTGTTGTGAAAAAGTTCCATCGGGAAATGAACTACAACCATCAGACGTAAAGGGTTTGAGATTAGATGCCATAGCGATCTGTGACACTAACAATAGAAAAATAAAGCCATATATAGTTTTTTTCATTAATAGTTGTATCATTTCAATATACGTTTAAATTCACTACTGTGCGGTTTTAACCTAAATTAATCAACATATGGACCATACTGATGTATTGGCTCATTATGAGGTTCACCAAAACATAGCATAAATTCACTATTTTCGGTGGCAAATATATCGAGCTTACTCTGCTCTTCAATGAAAATGGCCTGATCAGCTTTTAGCGTGTCTTGCTCAATTTTTAATTCACCTTTCATTAGATATACAATTCCCCGCATTGATGTCTTTAAATCCTGTTTAAATGTTGACTGTTTATCCAGGTTTATATGCAGGTATTTAACATCTGTATTCAACTTAAGCGTTGAACCTTCTCCTACAATTGTTTTTACCTGCCCGCCTTCTATATCACTAACTGGAAAGTCACTATCATCAACCTGTTGGTAAGACGGAGACATTTGCTTTAATTTTTTAGGCAAATTTATCCATAACTGAATACCATTACTATTGCCTTCTTTGGCTGGCATTTCTGAATGCACAAGCCCTTTGCCCGCAGTAAAACGTTGAGCTCCACCGGAGGTAACAAACAATTCATTACCCAGGCTGTCTTTATGGTTCATGCCACCTTTAAACATATAGGTTATGCCTTCAAAGCCTCGATGAGGATGATCTGGAAAACCATGGCCAGGCCCTATATCAAAATGATCCCATAATACAAATGGGTCAAAATTCATAAAACCATGTAATGGAAATAAGCGCTTTACATCAACCCCGTCACCTTCCGGCACCACCCTTACATCGCGAATCATCTGTGTCATTATTATCTCCAAATTTCAATATTAGTTATATTTGTCACGATCATGTGCAAGATTAAAATTTAACTCAGGCCCTTTAGGTATCAACTGTGTTGGGTTTACACTGGTATGGCTATAGTAGTAATGCCTTTTTATATATTCAAAATCTACTGTTTCAGCAATACCTTCAATTTGATAAAGTTCCCTAACGTAATTAGATAAATTTGGATAATCTGCAATTCGTTTCAAGTTACATTTAAAATGCCCAGCATAAACCGCATCAAATCTAATGAGTGTTGTAAATAAACGCCAGTCTGCTTCAGTTATTTCGCTCCCTAAAAGGTATCGTTGTGCAGACAGAATATTTTCCACATTCTCCAGTTCATTAAACAAACGATCAAATGCTTTTTCATAGGCCCGCTGTGAAGTTGCAAAACCACAACGATAAACCCCGTTATTAATATTGTCATAGATCGGCTGATTGATCTGATCAATTTCTACACGCATAGATGCCGGGTAAAAATCTGTTTTTACTTCTGTGAATTCATTAAACTCTGAATTCAACATACGAATGATTTCCGATGATTCATTATTCACTATGGTATTTAGTTTTTTATCCCATAACACAGGCACGGTAATTTGCCCGGTAAACTCTTTATCGGCGAGGGTATAAATTTCGTGCATAGATTTAAAACCATGTAAATTATCCACATATTCACCCTGCTCAGAAAAAGTCCAGCCAGCATCAAACATTTCGGCCTCAACAATGGACAGACCAATAATATTTTCCAGCTTTTTCAATTTTCTGAATATAATGGTTCTATGTGCCCATGGGCAGGCTTTAGAAACATACAAATGATAGCGGCCAGCTTCTGCTTTAAAATCAGAACTTCCATCAGCACGTACCCAGCTACGGAATGTTGACTCCATTCGCTTGAACTCACCTTCATCTATTTCTTTTTCAAGCCAGTTATCGGCCAGCTTACCTTTGATTAACATTCCCATTTATGACTCCTTTTTATTTAAACCTGCCATTAAAAATATATGCCCTGAAAACAAACGAGCTGCTAACCCGGGTTATGCTGCTCATAATGTTTCTCAAGACGGTTAATTAATCAGTGATAACTATTGTAACCCAAAATATTAGATATAAAAGCGCATAAATTAGCCTTTAAATATCTAATAATTAGATATATAGTACTTGAATGAATTCACCCAAAGTAACACTAGATCAATGGCGAGCACTACAGGCGGTAATTGATTACGGCGGTTATGCCCAGGCCGCAGAACAACTCCACCGTAGCCAGTCATCCGTCAGTTATGCGGTCAATCGCCTACAGGAATTACTCGGCGTAAAACTATTGCATATTGAGGGCCGCAAAGCCATATTGAGCGAAGCAGGTAAAGTCTTACTACAACGATCACGTCAGCTTTTAGCTGATGCCAGTGCAATTGAGCAACAGGCCCATCACCTAGAACAGGGCTGGGAAGCTGAAATTCGCCTGGTTACTGAAACTTCTTTTCCCACCCGGCATTTGATGAGCGCTTTAAAACAATTTGAAACACTGGGAAATAAAACCCGCATACGTTTAGAGGAAGTTGTTTTATCAGGTGCGGAAGATGTTTTACTTAATGGAAGTGCAGATCTGGTTATAGGTCCTTATGTACCCCAGGGCTTTTTAGGTGATGAACTCTTTCAGGTTAGTTTTATTGCGGTGGCTCATCCGAATCATGCACTTCACCAACTAAATCGCCCATTAACAGCCCATGACTTAAATCGTGAAACCCATGTTATGGTGAGCGATTCAGGCAGCAAAGGAATCAATGCGGGCTGGTTAAGTGACTCCCAACGCTGGGCAGCAAACAGCCTCGAGTCAGCACGAAAAATCATCAGCAGTGGACTGGGTTTTGGATGGTTGCCTGAAAGTGAAATTGAACAACAAATAAATAACAATGAATTAAAAAAATTGCCTTTAAATGCTGGTAAAAGTAATAAGGCCATGCTTTATCTTATCTATGCAGATATTAACCGCGTGGGGCCCGCCACAAAACTATTAGCAGCGATTTTAAAACAGGTGAGCATGACAGGCCAGTGAACCGGCCAGTGAACCAACTTGTTTTTATTTTCATTTCAATGACTTATAACTCTAACTGAAATAACATCAGGGCTTTTAGCATAAGTTTATCTAGTATAGTTTTTTGATGCCGAAAAATATTTAATTTGTTTTTACTGAGCTTAGTCGATTATTTGAAAATAAGCTTAAATTTCATATACCTCCATTCAGGGAACAGGTCCTCTACCGATAATCCTGTGATAACATATGCAGAACACATTTCAGGTAGCTGAACTAACTTTAACTCCACTATTTTGTGCTATAAGTCACCCTAATCTAGATCATTCCTGATATAGTAGAAAAATCTAATATAGCTATATTCCTGTAAAATTTTTAACACTTATAATCAGTTAATAGAAAATTGAAGGGGATAATTAATGATTACAGTATTTAATGCCAATTAGAGGGCAAGCATGGGCAAATTAGCATCTACTTTACTTTTATTACTACTTTCAGCCTGTAGCAGTAATAAAACCATTGCTCCACCAGCTAGCCTTTCTAAAAGTGACTCACCAACCGTGAAAAAACTTTACACCCATTACAATGAATGGCGAGGTGTGAAGTACCGTGAGGGTGGCATGTCTAAAAAAGGGGTAGATTGCTCTGGTTTTGTGCACCTGGCATATAAACAAAAACTACATAAAAACATTCCCCGCTCAACTGAATTAATGTCTGAAGCCGGCAAGCAAATCAGTAGCAAAAACCTTAGACCCGGTGATGTGATATTTTTTAAAACCGGATGGAAAGTCAGGCATGTTGGTATTTATGTGGGCAAAGGCGAGTTTATTCATGCCTCAAGCAGTCGTGGCGTAACAAAATCTAAATTAAATTCCCCTTACTGGGCTGATGCTTACTGGATGTCACGCCGTTACTAATATTAATTATAACTGTTGTTATAAATACGCAGCAGGGTCACGCTTCAACACAACCGTATAACCCTGCGCTAAAATCACAAAGGAAAATATGCGTCCAGTTGAAATTAAGTGCCCAGTAAAAGGAACCTGGATGTTTATGAACCCACCAGGCCATCACCCGGATGCTAAAGATTTTGTTGCTGTAGATAATAGCGGGAAACCTTATAAATTATTTAGACTGCTTCCTCATTTACTTTTTAAACTAAATGTAAAAAACACCTATGCTTTTTCACAATCTGTTTTTGCACCTTTCAATGGGGTAATAGTAAAACTTGAAAAAAATATTACAGATAGACAATCATTAAATTTAATCAGGGACTGTATTGTAGGCTTACTGGTAGCACCACGAAAACATAAGAATAACCCAGAATATTTTTTAGGCAATCACTTGATCATTAAGTCGGATGACGGTACTTACGCCTTACTTGCACACCTTAAAAAAGGCAGCATCGTTTTTGAGGAGGGAATGCGTGTTGAAGCAGGTGAGCAAATTGCTGAAGTGGGTAACTCTGGGAATACCATACAATCACATCTTCACTTTCAATTAATGAGTGATAACGACCCTTTCTCCTCAATACCGCTACCTTTCGTAATTAATACCTTTGAGTTAAAAAAACAGTCGGGTTGGGAAAAAGAGCATTTATCCTTGCCAGGGAATTTCAAGGTATTTAGAACTTATGAAAATCCATTATAGCTCATCATCAAATTATCACCTTATCATTTCTCAAACTTAAACTCGGCAGGTATTTAACCTTACCGAATTTTTTGCAATCGCCTCAACTATCTATACCTTATTTATAGTTTGATTTTAATTTTTGAATCTGATTTTTGAATTTTGAACGAATCATCTGTATGTTATAAACTCCAACAACACCTGCCTTTTCAAAACCAGATTTTTTAAAATCAACTTTATTATTAGTCGCTAAGGAAAAACTTTGCAACTCAGCATTGATTGCAATAGTAGCAGTAAGTCCTTTTGATAAAATATTTAATGAGCCACTACCTGTAGCTTCTGTTTTCAATTCAAAACCACTATTTATGCCATACCATACATATCCATCAGCCGTAAAAACATCCTCCACACCTGATTCAGAATTGGTTTCGGTAAATTCGGCCTTAATTTTAACTGCCTCAAAGGTACCTGCTGCTATTGTAATTGTTTCAACCAACAGGACATCAAACACGTCTTCAGATATATTATAACCAATTTCTTCTCCTGTTGAGGAATCAAATAAAGTGCTGTTTTCAGTTAAGCTTAAATGATCACCTAAGCGAAAATCTTTCGTTTCTTCATCACCACTTTTTGTTGAATAATCTGCGCTTGTGTATGTATCAAGAGAATCATTAACCAGTTCATCACCAGTAAGCGTGCTATACACCAGTCTATCCAGTTCACCATCCGATTCTTGTGTTTCCAGTAGATAAAGGCCACTCACGGAATCTGAGTAGTTATATTTAGAAGGGATTTCAGCAACCTGAGAATAAGTTGATACATCTACATAACTATTTTTTGTTGATAAACCAGTACTAAGTTCAAAATCAGTGGTAACAATAAAAGTAAATTCATCACCTGGCTTTTCATCATACTCTTCACCTACTTTAGTTCCATTACTACTTGTAAACAGCGGATCATTATCACCAGATGAGCCTCCGCATCCGTGCAATAAAATTATTATCACTAATACTATATATTTTTTAAGCTTCATCATCTTTCATACATCTCCATTACTGTAATTAAACTAAGGATTAAACAGCCCCTACTCTAAGAAATCTATGCCTAAGTATTTCCACCCCACTTAACCATAAAATATTTTTATAACAACTCCTTATTTCAACACACTTAAACCAATAACGAAACAAAAAACTTCAATTAATCAATGTCTTACCTTTTTAGATTAACATCAATAATTTTTATTATTCAAACTGGTAAATACTATCTATTTTTACCCTATATCTGAATTTATTTCTTATTGTCTATTCTCCTCGGGCCGATTTCACTTTAATATAATAGTTATAAACTATACTTAAAAGCAGGACTAAATTTTCTATTTTACTTATCATTAATACCGATAGAATTACATAGTTCAATACCCTGCGTGATTATTTTGGGGCAAACATATGAAAAATAAGAAATTTTTATTGCTCTTTTTCGTCCTTGCAATAACGGGCATCTTTCTTGGCTACAACCAGTACACCCCATCAAACCTGATACTCCCTTCAAAAATTATTGGCCTGCCCCATGACTACAATCCATTTAAGGTTATCGAACCCTATGCCGGCCCCCACCCTTCAAACATTGTACGACCCGCTGAAACATTCAGTTTTCCTATTAAGCTGGGGAAAACGGGCCCCATAAAGCCATTGTTTGCAGGCCCTCTGGAATACCCTTTCTTGTGCCGCACTGAAGAATCGGGTTTAGGACAACCATTAGTTGATAATACGCTGGGTGAAGGCATTGAAATATTTAAACTAAATTCCAATGGTGTGAAAACAGCTGAGGTCATAGGTTATAGTAAAGATTGCTCAATTCCCAGTAAGGCTTTTTATATGTATGTAAGGGAAAATGATGGCAAATTTTATCCCCTTGAATATGCTAACAATGACATTAAAAGTATTACTATCAATAATCAGACCATTGATTTTATTGTACGAGTAGAAGTTGGCACGATTAATCGCCACCCCTATATGATTTATGCTTTAAAAGGCCCTCATGGAACACTTGAAAAGCCTGACCCTGACAACTGGAACAGGCGACTAATTTACCAGTTTCGAGGTGGTGTGGGTATAGGTAAACGTCAGGGGAAACTGAAGGTTAACAATCTGCTTAGTCGTCGTATACAACAACTAGAAAAGGGGTATGCCGTTGTACATTCAACCGCAAACCAAACGTCTAACCACTATAATATATGGTTATCTGAGGATACTGCATTACGTGTTAAGCAACAGTTTAGAGCACTTTATGGTGAGCCAGATTACACCATCGGTTTTGGCGCCTCAGGTGGTGCAATTCAACAATATCTACTCGCCCAGAATAATCCTGGCATCATAGATGCCGCGCTCACTCTTTATTCCTATCCAGATATGCTGTCACAAACAACCTATATTCTTGATTGTGAACTGCTTGAATATTTTTTTGACGTCACAGATTTCAACAATGAAAAATGGTCCAACTGGGAGAACAGACGTTTAATTGAAGGCATGAATGCAAAAAATGATGAGTTTAATAAATATACATTAGCGACAGCCGTATCCGATATCTTAAGTTTTAAAATGCCAAAATTTTCTATGGGCATGTCTGAATGTGTTAAGTCATGGCGTGGGCTTTCTCCACTCATTATTAATCCGCGGTTTCCCGTTATTCCAGATCGAATTAGTTTACAGGTTCAATCACAAACGCAATTTAATTACTGGGATAACTTAAAAACATTTTATGGCACCGAGCCAGACGGATATGCTCGAGTCACCTGGGATAATGTCGGCGTACAATATGGACTTGATGCACTTAAAACGAATCAGATAAGCATCGAAACATTTCTAAAACTCAATGCGAGTATTGGTGGCTGGAAAGAAACCCGTGATATGCAACATGAAAATTACTGGTTTTTTACCGATAACTTACTACCATCTGGTTTCTCCGCCTGGAGCCATCAAAATACCACCAGTCAACTCTATTCAGATAAACTTCCTGCCCCTCGAAAACAGGGCGATCTAAAAGCCATCCAGGCAGCTTATTACTCAGGGCAAATCTTTCTTGGCAATATAAATATACCGGTACTGGATCTGCGTCACTACCTGGATAGCCAGCTGGATATGCATCACAGCTTTGCTTCATTTTCAGCAAGAAGTAGAATGATCCGGGCACAGGGGCATGCAGAGAACCAGGTAATCTGGATGACTCATAAACCACATTCACCAATTCCAGAGGCACTTGAAATACTTGACCAATGGTTATACAACATTGATAAATCACCGCATAGAGCAATAGCTGAAAACAAACCTGTCAATGCCAAAGATAAATGCTTTAATGCGCAAGGTAAATTAATTGCTGAGGGACATACGGTCTGGGATGGGGAATGGAATAATCGGGAGACAGGCCAATGCATGGAACTTTATCCCTCTTTTCAAACCTCACGTATGATAGCGGGTGACAGCATTGCCGGTGACATTTTTAAATGCCAGCTACAACCGGTAGAGACGGCAATTAACGCGGGTATGTATGACCCCGTAGATATGAAAGTACACCAGGGCAGGCTAGAGAATATTTTTCCCGATGGAGTTTGTGATTACAGCAAACCTGATAGTGGCAGGCCATTAAATTTAACATCTAAAAAAACTGTAAGCTATAAACCCTGAATTACTATTAACTAAACCGGTTTTGTATAAAACGTATAAAGCGTTGATTCCTCACGCTGTATACGTGTACCCAAAACCTCACCGATTACGCCAAATTCTTTAGCAAACCCTTCCTGTAGACCTACGTCAGTTTCGATGGACTCATACTTGGCCAGAAACTTTAGAACGATACTGGCAATGGCATCCATTTCCTTACGGAAACTCGCAATTACACCTGAATTTGAAGAATCATCTTTTAACAGGTGAGATAAATAAATATATAAATTAATATTTTCTTTTAATAAATGATCTTCTAATTCATTACGAAAAATAATTAAATAATCTTCAACTTCCTGAAAGTTTTTATCCTCACTGGCTAATTTTATATCATTATAAATATCTAACAGATTCACATGATCTGCTTTTAGATTTTCAATCAACTGAGGTTTATAACTAATACCTGTACTTCCAACAGAAACGGGTTCTTCTACTTCGTTTGGGTTAGTTTTTTTCTTAAATAGACCAAAAAGCATTATTTATAATCCTCGTCTTTTATAAAAGCAATGATGCTAATTCATTATAAAATTAATCATGCAACAACCAGGCAATTAAAACAACTACATATATTTAAAGTCACAGCTGTCCGTTAACCACTAGAGATATGAATTGGGAATACCTGTATAAGACCGTCACCCGCATGGACGCGGGTGTCGAGCCACCAGGGAGGGTTTTACGGCGTGTCTTCTACAGGTATTCCCAACTCATGTCTCGATCAGAGTGAAATAATCTTTAAACTCACCACAGTGTTGTTTAAACATAATCTAGTTTCTTTTGACGGGACAGCAGTGATTTAAAGTCTAGAAATTGTAAATATTTTAATATTATAATAAAAGAACCATGGAAACAGCTTATTACTGTAAACGGTAAACTGAGTTAGCTCATTAATACTGATCAAGATAAGAAAAAATATAATGCTAAAAATCGATATCAAGCTATGTACTAATCCTTAAAATCCTAAAGAACAACTGACTGAACAACCTCAAACTGCTCAAATGATGTTTCAAGATTTCTTCTAAATAACTGCTTCGACCAGTTTTCCAGACCTTTAGGCTGCGCTTCCTTTTTTAACACACTGGCAACAATATCTAATTTAACCTTGTTTGGTGTGTAATGCTCAACTAACTCCTGCCAGGCATTTAACTGATTTACTCGCACACCAGGCATGGCATAAGAGGTGCATTTAACTGATTGAAAACTTAATTCTGAAAAGTAAGCACGGAGTTTTTTATTGACCTCTTCACGAACCAGCTTGCAGGAAAACCATGAAATAGTTTCTGCTACATCTAGCAGATCCTGTTCTATATCGCCCTGCTTTTCCAGAAAATCCAATGCGGGAAAATAACTTAGCTTATGTTTTTTTACCGCCGTTACAACTTGCTCTGTTAATGCTTCACCAACTACTTCTGCTGATGAAGGTAAATGACGCTCGAGTAATTCGTGGGGGACTTTTACCTGTAATGTAATATGGAGTTTAGAGACGTGCAGTGATGACATTATGTTTTACCATCGCGAGCTAAAAGCTCGGTCCTACATTTTCATCTGCTATAGAGGTTAGCTTTAGCTGATGATCGGCTGGTTTAGAATATATCAACTTCTTAAAATTTTAGTTTGTTCTTTTATAGGGTCAGTTAGATGCTTAATTCGTTTTCGCATTACCGAACCTATCGCATCGGTTTGACCAAACACGGGAAAGGTCAACTCTTCACAGTAACCAGACAATATCATCATTGCATTAATGTAGGGCTCAGCCTCTGGTGCAATTGATTTTAATTCAGCAAGTTGTTCATCACATTGTAAACATTTCTGCTGCGCTTCCTCTTTTATTAATTCAATATCCCGTCGATTTTCAAAACCAGGACATATTTCTTTAAAATAGTTTTCTATGGTCATAAACAAAGCAACAACCACATTTTGATCACTTGGTCGTTTTAAAGATGCATCAATGGCATTTAAATATTTCTGCCCCGCAGCAGACATAATGCGTATTAATAAAATCGCAGGTTTATTCCCCTTTTCGATTAACGTTTTCAGTTTTTCTTTAAACCTGTCATGAAGCATATTGGCTGTTGCATCACCGGGCAAATCATCTGGCATCGCCTGCAAAAAACCCACAAAGTAAGCGCCTTTCATTTTAGCTTTTGCCCACAGGTTCTGTTTTTGTTCCTCTGTGACTAAACCCATTTGCAAAGACGCTTTTACACTATCAATCATGGCCAACGCATCTTCTTCAAAGGGTAAATGCTCGATTAAAAACTCAGATAACACGGGCCCCATATCCCCCTTCACTACCGCTTCTTTTTCCAGCATACGACGTGCATTATCGGAGGTTGGCATACACCACCAGGCACGGCGAGCCAATTCATTAGTTAAACCCGCTGCATGTACCACAGCAACGACGGCTTCTTCTTCACCTAACACTAACAACTGATCGAGACTGTCATCTTTTGCCTGGCCCATTCGAGTCCAGCGCTTTAAATACACTGGATAGCCGCCGGGAGAACCTAAAGAATGGGAAGATAAAAGTGACTTTACATTGCGAATATATTGTTCGTCCCGGCAATTCGCATTGAGGGGAACTTTTGCTTCACCACGTTCGGTTAATGCGTAAACAATCATACGTGATTCATCAACACGCACGGCCTGTAAACCCTGGGTGAGTAATACATTTAATCGAAGACTGTCTTCGGGGGAGAGATCCATTTTTATATCGACCTAATACTATTTATAACTACTAAAACCTTTCAGGTTGCCTCTGACGGGCTTCAGATCAAGGCGAAAAATGTGAGCTTACAAATGTAAGTGTCCATTTTTTAACGCAGATATGGAGCGCGTCAGAGGTAAGCTGGAAAGTTTTTAATTTAACTGTACCCGTTGCCCCCAGGGCACCGGTGTTTTTCCTTTCACTAACCACACCACTGGAAATGCCGGTTCTTTTTCCGGAAACTCACCCTGGGCATCGGTGAAGTAGACGATTAAATTCGGCGTTTCGTCCTGCTCTTGCGCCCACTCCATCACCGGCTTAAAGCTGGTGCCACCTCCACCTTTAAATTTTTCAGGCAGGGCAAATTCTTCCCAGGGTTCAAACAACCAGGGGCCACCCTCGGCAAGTTTTGAGTCACAAACCAATAACGTAATTCGCGCACGAATCTGACTTTTTATAGAATCAACTTCAGACAAAAACTCACCGATTTCTTTATCAGAAATAGAACCACTTATATCTAATGCAACCACAATATTCAATTGCGCACTGCGTAAACTGGGGTAAACCGCCGGGTCACCACGACGGGATGAGGGCCGCATATACGTATAATCATCACGCGCCACCATGGTCATGTAACGTGATAATAACATACGCCAGGGTAAACGAGGTTGTAACAAATGATCAACCATGCGGGCCATTGAGCCACCCATTTTACCCGCCTGTATGGCTTGCTGTGCAGCACTGGCCATGCGTTGCTGCCATTGTAAACTTAATGATTCAATTTCCTGTGGCGTTAATGGAGCAGGTTCACCCTCACCTTCTTCAGGTGGGCCTTCTTTCTTTTTACCCTGGCCGTCACCTTTATCGGAATTATCCTCACGGGCACCCCCATCTTCTTCGCCCTGGCCTTTTGAATCACTTTTCTGTTTTTGATCCCGGCCTTCTTTTTGATCGTGTTGATCAGGGCTACCACCGGAATCGTCATCTTTTTCATTATCTGAATCCGGATTTAGATTCTGTTCGAGCTCTCTCTCCTGATCGTTATCATTATCCTCAAGCATGGGGTAGATTTCTTCTGCGGTCATACCATCATATTCGCGCAGGTAATTTACATCTACAGGTGGTTTCATTCCATCATTAATGAGCATAGGATTAATGGCAAAATCGCAGGCCATGTCCCAACGGTGTTGCACGCGATTCTGTCGCCGCGCGAAATGTGATAGAGCACAATGTAATGCTTCATGGGCTAAAACAAACTGAGTCTGATCTGGACTTAAAGCATCGATGTAATGCTCGTTGTAATACAGTTTTTTGCCATTACTAAACGTGGCATCACACCAGTCATCTTTGGCGCGCACCATAGGCAGGCGTAAGACCAACGCACCGAGGAAGGGTTTTTCCAGGATTAATCTGGTTCTGGCAGTGGCTAGTTTTTTATCTAAATCTAATGGCATAAAAGATAGTCGTAAGTCGTAAGTCTTAAGTCATAAGTCAAAAAGAAAAAACAGTTAAAGCGCCTATGGCGCACCGCTTTGACTTAAGACTTACGACTTAAGACTATCTCATTAATAAATCATTAATTCGGCAATATCATTCGCCCAGTCAGCGAATTCAGGCACCCCAAAAATCTCATCACCTACGGCTCGGTGTAAATCTGACACCATCATCACACCCATTTCTTTTTGCCGGAAATTCTTTGCATATTTTAAAATATGACCTAAGACTTCCTGGGCGTTACTTTCACCTTTAACACGAATTGCACGCCCCACAAGCGCCGCAGCCACCGCATATTGCAAATCAATTTCTTTCGGGGAGCTGACTTTTTCACCGGCTACGATGGCATCTAAATCTGGCATTTGATCCAGGCTATCTATAAATGCATTTAACTCAACACCGGCAGCAGGGCCAACGCAGGCCTGTAATGTACCTAGCAATAAATCAGGATGGTCCTCAAATTTATGCAGCGCGTTATGCGCAAATTCCCATGAACGGGGTGATGGGAAAGCAACTGGATTATGTGATGGGTCAAAATCAAATAATAAATCCGGGCGAAAACGCAGAAAGCCTATCACCCGTTCATTAATTTGATGCTCCCATGCCCAGGCCACCCAGTCATCCAGGTTTACATCAACTTCATAGTGGGAGAATCGATTCGCCAGGGGTGCGGGCATGGTATAGGTCACACCCCTGTCGCCCTGGCGATTACCCGCTGCAAATATTGCCCAGCCGTCAGGCACCTCATAATTACCCAGTTTTCTGTCGAGTATTAACTGATAAGCCGCCGCAGAAACACTGGGGGGCGCTGAAGTTATTTCATCCAAAAATAAAATACCTTGAGGACCATGTCGCCCTGCATTGGGCAACATAGAAGGAACAGCCCATTCAACCGTCTCACCATTTTTAAAGGGGATGCCGCGTAAATCGCTGGGCTCCATCTGTGAAAGGCGAATATCAATCACCGGGATGTTATTTTTCTCTGCAACCTGGGCCACCATTTGTGATTTACCCACACCGGGTGGGCCCCACAACATAACGGGGGTATGGTGACCAGTTTCGGTGCTGGTGAATTCTGTATTTAATACTGATAATAATTTTGCGGGGCGCATAGTGGTCCGTGGTTATTTTTTCGCAGGAATGACAAGAGCAAACGAATGCAGGCTAAGGCTTAAAAACCCGCCTTCTTGTACCATTCCTGGGCAATTGCCTCATCTTTCTCAACGCCTTTACCTTCTTCATACATCATGGCAATCGTTGTCATTGAACCAAGCATGTCCTGCTCTGCAGCTTTTTTGAACCAGACCAGCGCTTCTGCGAAATCCTGGGTGACACACTCACCTTCCATATACATAAACCCTAAGCCGTGTTGCGCTATAGCATCACCCTGCTCAGCTGATAACTTCATGTATTTAAAGGCATTTTCTTCATTAGCAACCACACCCAGGCCATTTTGGTACATGATAGCGACTTTATGCTGTGCATTGGCATCGCCAGCATCTGCATATTGCAGCAGCAGGCGGATAGCCTGGGTGAAATCTCTTGATTCAAATGCGGCAAAGCCACTGGCAAGGCCGGGATCAATGGTCGATTCGTCAGACATGGTTAAACCTCTTTAACGTTTAATTTTGGAGAGAATAACTCCCACTTCAGCCGGACATTTTAACAGATTTTAAAGCCATACATAAACTGATAGGCTGTGTGGAATAATAAGCATGCCGTTAACACGCCTGCTTTTACTATGAATTACCTTGATTTTTGCGCTTTTAGCCTTAAAATCCATTTTCGAATAGGAATTAAGGTATTCAACCCTCCCTATAGGGATATATAGACGGCTTATATGTCTGCTATAATATCGCCCATTACGAAATTGGCTATTTTAGTCATTTCAATATTTACCAATTTTAATGTCGCTGGTATTAATGCCAACGACGTGACTTAAACATGGTCTTTACCAGGAGTAAGCTATGAACCAAGAATATTACGATACAGTTGTTAAACTGGAAAAAGATGGTATTGATCCAGAGTACATCCAGGGCTGGCAGGGCGGTTACGTATGTA
>Ga0316207_10000594_pt1 | contig 54786 bp, 51 predicted proteins | sample 6weekpyrite_MG_FD_204943 | JGI IMG/M metagenome (GOLD analysis project Ga0316207, IMG submission 204943) | Microbial mat bacterial communities from mineral coupon in-situ incubated in ocean water Damariscotta River, Maine, United States -... | ecosystem: Environmental > Aquatic > Marine >...
CTTGCTCGATGCACACTAACCGCGTTAAATTTATTTGATTTAGAATGACTAGATCTAAACAAATTTGCCTTGTTATTGAACATCGAGCATAGCTCTGAGTTGGGAAGAAATTTAATCAAATTGGTATTAATGTTAAATAGTTTACAAATAGTGAGCACTACTTTTGATAATTGATATTAATAATTAACCCAACTCTAAAAGCTTGTCTACTCGCCATTCATTATTTTCTTTAATAAGTCGGATCTTCTTATAATCTTTATATGTGTTGCCATCACGTAAGCCTGTAAACTGTACCATCATCGTGACTTGCACATAATACTCATCAATTATTTTAGTTTGTTTGGCTGATGTATGTAATGAAACAGAGTCAAAGCGCATGTTGAATACACGGTGGGCTATGTTGTTAGCAGTGTGGTATTTTTCAAGTTCTTTTTTAAAATCATCAGTGCTTAATAACAGTGCTTTATCAATATTTTTTTCATTGTATATAGCGTTAAAAAAGGATACTGCAACTTGCTGCTCTGTTATTTCTATTTTTTTTTCTTCTACATTACAACCAGATAAAAGAATAGATGATAAAAAGAAAAGTAGTAGGGATGAGTGTTTAAAAAAATCCATTTGCTTGCTCAAGTTATATATTTCATGAAGTTATCATGGAAGTATAGCTTTAAATAATACTTTAGATAAGACGACAAAGTATTATTTTTCAATATTTTTTAGCTAAAATTAGTTCTATGATGCTATTTACGAATGATTTATGTAATGTTGAAAGCAATACCGTATTTTTTTCATATCAATAAATTAATAGGGTCAGCGAAACCAACAGGGTAAGGAAATCAATAAGGTCAGAGTTAGTTGATATTTTTTCTGGATGCTGTCGCCACCTCGACGCCAAACAGAGATTCAAACTCAAACATTGAAAGTTAAGCACAATGAAACCTGATAAAGTTGACAGTGAATTTTAGCCCTTGCTAGTATTTGGGCAATTAATTGGGGTGTGCAGCTTGTACAAAAGAAAAGTGACTATGAACGATATTATCATCAGAACAGCAACCACAGATGATATGGAAACCTTGCTTAAATTTGAACAAGGCATCATAACAGCAGAGCGACCATTTGACCCTATGCTTAAAGCTGATCCTATTTCTTATTATGATTTGCAAGCATTAGTTATATCATCACAAGCTGAAGTTATTGTAGCGCTGTATCAAGATAAAATTATTGCTGCTGGTTATGCTCAAATTAGAGCATCTAAGCCGTATTTAAAACATGATTTTCACGCTTATTTAGGCTTTATGTATGTCGAACCTGATTATCGGGGTAAAGGCATTAATCAGCTGATTCTTGATGCGCTTAAAAAGTGGAGTCAATCACACAATATTTATCATTTTGTGCTCACTGTTTATGCTGATAACGATACAGCTATTCGCGCTTATGAAAAAGCAGGCTTTAAGAAAAATTTAATTGAAATGACGATTACTGTAGATGAATAACTAAGCATTATAATAAAGAGAGTATAGATGAGATCAGCTTTAAGAGAAAAAATAATAACCGTCTGTAATGATAAAATAGAGAAAAAGGGCGAGGGTGTTGGCTTATCCTTCTATGCTTTTTTTGCTAATAAAAATGATGATGCAGAGCTGTTAATGGAAGCGGCAACATGGTGGATACAAACTCATAAATTAGATCACTTTGAAAAAGCGGTTAAAATTAAGCGCATGGTAGAGAGCTTATCGTAGCGGCGACATCAAAAAATAAAATACTCTCAAGTAAAACAGGATAAAGTGAAGTGAGCAAAATCATTCCATTTATTAGCCAAATATCAGCACAAGAACAACTTTTATGGCTTGAACAACTCAAAACTCACTTGCCAGATGAAACTATTGCACCAATAAGCGATTTATCTTCACAGCAGTTACAATTATGTGAAATAGCCATTGTTGCTAACCCTGATCCTCAGCAGTTAGCATTATTACCAAACCTTGTCTGGGTGCAAAGTTTATGGGCAGGTGTTGATTCATTAGTTTCACACTTTAGCCAATCACAATTTAATCAGGCAAAGTTTAACTTGGCTCGTTTGATAGACCCACAACTTGCGGACACAATGGCTGAGGCAGTATTAACTTGGGTGCTATATTTTCATCGTGATATGCACATTTATGCTACTCAACAAAAAAACAAACAATGGCTGCAACACCAATATCATTTACCGAGCGAATGTTCGGTAGGCATTTTGGGGCTTGGCGAGTTAGGACGTAAGAGTGCTGAGCGATTATTAAATAATGGTTTTAATGTATCAGGTTGGAGCCGATGTGAAAAATCTATTACAGGAATAAACTGTTACTCAGGTGAACACGGTTTGCATGAATTAGCTCAGCAATGCCAAATTATCATCTGCTTATTACCATTAACGCCTAATACGCGTCATTTAATTAATGATGATTTTATAAAGCAACTTAAGAAGGGCAGTGTAATTATTAATTTTGCTCGTGGTGGTATTATTGATAATGTTGATTTAATTGCAAACCTAAATAGTCACCATTTAGCCCATGCAGTATTAGATGTGTTTGAACAGGAGCCTTTAGATTTAAATAGTCATTTATGGCAACAAGAAAATATTACCATTTTACCGCATATTTCTGCGCCAACGCATTGTCAAAGTGCTAGTAAAATAGTTGCAGATAATATAAAAAACTATCGACGATGTGGCTATATCCCTAAATGTGTCGATTTAGTTAAAGGCTATTAACCTTTTATGATCACACTGCTTTTTTCTACCCAATATAAGCTATTTTGACAAGAACAAATAAATTAATTGGCTATTGTTTTCACCGCTGCGACTAGATGAATTAGTTGATCGAAACTGCCACCATGGCTGCTTAGTTAATTCATCAAATATTAATCCCCAAGCATTTTTTTCAGTTTCTATAATCAAAAGTTCACAGCTAGCTTGTTTACAAGAAATGCCTGAAAGTTGCACATCATTAGCATTGTAGTGAGTTAAAATGAAGTCTGACAATTTAGTTTTCATATCATACCCCCAATCTACATCATCTTCTTGCTGATGGAAGTCGAATATTTTATCTCGTTGTTTGCCACGATACCCTCGTCTAAACTCAGCAAAAGTATCGTTCACTAATGCCATCATTTGTTCGTCAGTTACATTACTTTCATCTAAAGACTCAACTTCAAGGGTAACTTCCATCAGCCGGTTTTTCGTTCTTTCATATTTGTTTTCTAGGGTTTGATATTCTTTATTCAGTCTGTCAATTTGAGTTGATAATTCAGAGAGTTGATTTTTACTATTTAAAACAACAGTGTTTTGATTTTTAAAAACTTTTTTTGGGGCTTTATCGATATCTTTTTTAATGTTAACTGTTTGTTTGCTATATAAAGGCCGCTCAATATAATTGAGCGTTTCATTGGTAGTGTTGACGGTGTTATCGCTATTGTTATTTATATAGCTACTGACAAAATAACCAGTCAGTAACCCGAAGACAAAACACAGCAGCATATTTATTTTTTTCACGTAATTTCCTTATTATTATTTTTTGTTGATTATATTACTGTGGTTTGATGGTTCACATTAAGAGAGTTTTTGTAAACACTGCATGATCCATTGCTTCATTTGTCCTTCATTTAGCCCACCAGAAATACGATCTACTTCTTTACCCTGATGAAAAAATACCAAAGTAGGTAAACTACGAATATTGGCGTCGCCTGCTATTTGTTGTGCTTTTTCAGTATCTACTTTAGCGAACAATAATGACGGAGACGATGCTGCTACCTTGCTAAAAACAGGTGCCATATTCTGGCAAGGACCACACCATGCAGCCCAAAAATCAACGATTATCGGTAAGTCATTACGCTCAACAAAAGCATAAAAAGTGTTATTGTTGAGCTCAGCGGGTTTAGCATTATAAATAGCGTTTTGACATTTACCACATTTAGCTTGGCTGTGGTCTTTGTCATCAGGTATACGGTTAGTAGTAAAACAAGTAGTGCAAACAATATTCATAATATTTCAGGGGTTTAGGTAAATGATTTTAAACTATTCGTCTATTTCTTCTTCATTAACAGGCTTAAAGGTTCTGTTAGCAGGTTTTACCATAATTTCTAAATAAAAACTTTTGAGTTCATGGCTTACCGCATCATCAATACTTTTATTAAGCTCTGAAACATGAATTATATCAGCTGTTTCTTGTGTATGACCATATTTACAATCAAAGTCCCAAAAATCTACACCTTCAGGCAATTTTTTATTTCTTTCTCTTTTAAGGTATTTTTTAACTTCATGCTTTATTGAATCGACAAGTCGTGGTGTTTTGATTTTTTCATGGGTCAATGAAAATGTTTTCTTCATGGTGTTACCTTAAATAAAATAGTATATAAATAGATAAAATTGAGATAGCAAATATTACCCCTCAACTAAAATTTAGGCTAAGTTTATCATAGCCTAGGCGGGCTTTTTGTTTTATCTTACCTCAATAGTAAAATATGTGTTATTTTGCTGAAAAATTACCATTAAAAGGAAATTACTATGAAAAAAATAACGTTGACTTTAGTGATCTTGCTATTGTCTATTCCCTTGGTCAGCCACGCCAAACAAGCTTTAACAAAAGAATTAATATCATCATTCTCAGAAGTTTCCAAGCAATGGCAAGCATTAGAAAATACTTACCCTGAACTAGCAGCTTCAATAGACGAAATAGACTTTGCTCAAATTGACACTTTAATTGCCAAGCTTAAAAATTCTAACGCCTACCCAAAAATGAAATCTATACTCGCTAATACTGATTTTAATTCAGTTGAAGAATACTATGATGTTGCTATGCGAGTCATGGGCGGCATGATGGCGTATCAAATGCAAAATATGCCTGATGGCATGAGTGTTGATTCAATGGGCGTAATGCTGAAAAATAACATTGCACAAATGAAAGCGAACAATGTACCTAGTGCGATGATAACTGAAATGGAGCAGCAACTTGCTAACATGGAAAGAAGCATGACAATGATGAAATCAGCAATGGATAATACCAGTGCAGCGGATAAAAAGTTCATTAATGATAATGCCCAGTGGGTTATGTCGGTATTAGATGACGAGAAATAATCTCAAATAAACACTCTTGTGTATTTGTATTGATACAGCATTTTTAAGGAAGGGATATGAAAAAAGTAATAATAATTATTGGTCTGATGGCGTTATTAGCAGGCGGGGCTTTTTGGTTTTTAGCGGGCGGTGCATTGAACGATTTAATTAAAGCTAAAATTGAGCAAATTGGTTCGCAGGTCACAGGGCAAAGAGTTGCGGTAAATAGTGTTGATGTTAAGTTATTTAAAGGTGTTGGTACCATTAAAGGAATAGTGTTAGCTAACCCTGACAAATACAAAGCGCAATCAGCATTTTCATTGAATGAAGTGACGTTAGGGATTAATTTAGCGAGTTTAACCACAGATATCATTGTGATTGATAAAATCATTATTGATAGCCCAGAAGCGGTTGTTGAATTTACTGAAACCGGCGGGTCGAATATTCAAGATATTATCAGAGCTATTAATAAAAACTCACCGGCAGCTTCGTCTGAAAAAACATCAACAACGTCTTCTACTGCTGAGCCAATATTAAAGGTTAAGCAATTTGTTTTAGCAGGTGTTGCTTTGAGTGTTGATTTAACCTCGTTAGGCAATAAAGTGCATAAGAAAACATTAGCCGATATTAAGCTTACCAATATTGGTGGTGAAAAAGGATTACCGGCCAGTCAGCTAGGTGCTGAGATGCTAAAACAAGCATTGTCATCAATTGGCAAGCAAGCGAAAAAAGAACAGAAAAAGCTTATTAAAGATAGAGTTAAAGATAAAGTTAAAGACAAAGTAAAAGAAAAGCTGAGTGGCTTTTTAGATAAACTCGGTGGATAGATATGTATGAAGATAGAAGTTTTCGATAACCCAGACAAATCATTAGTTGATTTTCTTGATGAAAAAATTGCTGAATTTAATTGGCAACATTGGGAGGTAAGTGAACGTCTTCCTATTGCCGTACAAATAAAGGTTGATGATAAGGTTATCGCTGGCGCAGCAGGGCGTACTTTTGGTAATTGGTTACAGTTAAGTACTTTATGGGTTAGTGATAATTATCGCGGTCAGCAATTGGGCGCTAAAATTTTAGCTAAACTTGAACTCGCCGCTAAAGATAGAGGCTGTAAAAAGTGCATACTCGATACCTTAAATTTTCAAGCAATGCCTTTTTATCAAAAATACGGTTATGAGGTTGTTTGGACTCAGCAAGAGTATCCTAAAACGGGCTGTAAATATTTTATGGTGAAAGCGTTATAAATTTGTAGTTATAGAGCATTTTAAGGAAGCGAAAATGAAAATAATTGAAGTGAAACACCCATTAGTTCAACATAAAATGGGCTTGATGCGGGTTGGCGATATAAGTACCAAACGTTTTCGTGAGTTAGCTTGCGAGGTTGGTAGTTTATTAACTTATGAAGCAACTAAAGACCTTGAGCTTGAAGCAATTACCATAGATGGCTGGGAAGGACCAATTGAGGTAGAGCAAATAAAAGGTAAAAAAGCGACTATTGTGCCAATATTAAGAGCTGGCTTAGGTATGATGGAAGGTGTTTTAGAGCATATGCCTAGTGCCAGAATTAGTGTTGTAGGTATGTATCGTAATGAAGAAACGCTTGAGCCAGTACCTTACTTTTCAAAATTAACTAATAGCCTTGACCAACGCTTGGCTTTAGTGGTTGATCCTATGTTAGCTACTGGCGGATCGATGATCTCTACCATCGACTTGTTAAAGGAAAACGGTTGTAAAAAAATTAAAGTATTAATTTTAGTGGCAGCCCCAGAAGGGTTGAAGTTATTAGCTGAAAAGCATCCCGATGTAGAAGTTTATACCGCCTCAATTGACAGCCACCTTAATGATAAAGGCTATATCATTCCCGGTCTTGGTGATGCTGGCGATAAAATATTTGGTACTCAATAAAGGTGATGTTGAGTGAATAACGTTTATTTTTTTTGCTCAACAATAACATCAACTTGGCGTTTTTTATTTTGCTGTGAAACCACAACTCGAATAGCTTGCTCACCTTTAAGGTAAGTTAAAGTTAACCGACCTCGTTTTCTTTCTTTTGATGTCGGCTCGTTAAATTGCTGCTGATAAAAATTAACGACTTGCTCTTCAGTTGCTAGGGTAAAGTAATTTAAAACCGCAGGCATTTTGTCAGTAAACTCAGCGAAAACTTGCGCGTTTTCTAACATAGGAATTGAAATTGCGTCATCTTTAGCTAATGCTACTGGACTTAGACTGAATAAAAGCGCGCCTGCGACATTTGTTACTAATAAAGCATATTTATTTGTTAGCATGTGTTCTGTTCCTATGAATTCACTTAACTCCATTAAATATATATGATTTTAACAAAGAGTGCGAGAAGGCGCTTGAGAAAAACTATTGTTATAAGTAATCATCGCGGTAGTGATCTACCCAAAGCGCGGTAGCGCCACAAATAGCGACAGGCATAATCACCAAATTTACAATAGGGATCATTGCAAACACAGCAACGCTAATACCAAAACTATAACTTAACCCTTGTTGTTGTTTTACGGCTTGTTTCATTACAGCAAAAGGAATTTTGTGGTTATCAAAAGGATAATCTTGGTATTGTACTGCCATCATCCAAGCGATAAATAAAAACCATATAACTTGCCCTATAACAGGTAACATCAACATTATGATGAAAAAACCAATAGCACGAGGTAAATAATAAGTCAGCTTGCGCCATTCTCGACCAAGGGTTCTAGGCGTATCCTTTATAACATCAAAGGTACTAGCACTTGCAGTAGACTCTCCTAAAATAATAGATTCTATTTTTTCTGATAATAAACCATTAAATGGAGCTGCTAACCAATTGGCTGCGGTGCTAAAAATAAAAGAAAAAATCACCAAAATTGTGATTACAGCTAAAGGCCATAACAAAACACTGAGCCAATCTAGCCAACTGGGTAACCAATGCATTAATTTAGCCATATAGTAGCCAAGCTCAATAAACATAAAATAAAAAGCGACACTAAAAAAAATAAAATTAATGAGTAATGGAATAAAAACAAAACGGCGAACGCCTTTTTGTCTAATGAGTTCAAAGCCTTTAAAAAAATAACCAGCACCGCTTAGCGCTAAAGGTTGCTTTGACATAAGAGATTTGTTTCTAGCTGTGATAGACATAAAAAGAGTAACTTATTGATATTGTTAAGTTGATTATAAACTCAGCGTAAACGCAATTACAGCACTAACTTGTTACAAAATGCCACTATTTCTGTTAGAGTTTCAATTGCTTTTTTTATATAATAAAAGCCATCTAAAAAACAAATAATAAAAATCTCAAATTTCCTTAAAGCAGAATTAAAAAACAGGCATAACAATGGAAGATGATTTTAGAAATGCATTAATTATTCTTAGTGGTGTAGTCATTGCCGCTATTTTTATCCATGGTTTGTGGACCATTAGAAAACAAAAAAATCCTTATAAGCTTAAAACAAGTAATGCTAAAGTAGAGCCAATATCTAGAGACTTTGACCGCAGTGGCTTTGATCAAGACGGTGTTGGCCAAGTAAAGGTATTAAAACAAGATAACGAGCCAGAAGTTGAAAGCGAAAAAGACTTTGAACAAAGTATTAGCCTCGAAGAGATCAGCCATTTAGAAAACGGTCAAAGTGAAAACTCATACAACGAGCTGACCTCTAAAGAGCAAGTACCTGAACATGATGTCCCACTTAACTTGTCAAACGAGCAAACAAATATCCTTGATGATGAGCTAGAAATAAAAGAAGAGATTACTTTAGAAAAGCCACTCTATAAACAGCCAGTAACGCAAGCTAAACCAACAGTAAAACCTAAAAAAGCAGTTAATAAAAAAACAGCTTCTAAAGCTGAGTTGAAACGTAATCAAATGGAAATAAATTTTGGTGATGGTTTATCCCTTAACGATGAAGCAATACCCCCTAATGTTGAAGATACCACTGAGCAAACAGCCAATAGCAGTAAGGTTGAAATTGAAACTCAAATCATTATTTTAAGTGTTGTTATGCCGCAAAATCATCAAATGTCTGGTGCTGCACTTTTACCTAGTTTGTTAACTTTAGGTTTAAAATATGGGGAAATGAATATCTTCCATCGCCACCAAGACAATGCGGGCAATGGCGCAGTAACGTTTAGTTTGGCTAATATGTTAAATCCCGGCTCTTTCGATTTAGACTCCATGGAAACTTTTGTAACACAAGGTGTTAGCTTATTTATGACTCTGCCTAATGCTTCAGATCCCTTTGCTACTTTTGAGCAAATGTTAGCGGCAGCAAAACAGCTAGCACAAGAGTTTAATGCCCAATTACTTGATGATAAACGTAATGTAATGACCAAGCAAACAGAGCAGCATTACGTTAGTAAAATACGTGAATTTGACCGACAGCATCGTCTGGCAAGTGTTGAGTAACTATTTATACATACCTTTCGCCATTGTGTTTACAGTGGCGCCATAAAGATTGTACTTGTCTACTTTGAGTTAATTATCTATGCCTACTATTGAATCATCACAAACTCTCGCGGAGCAAGTTCAACAGCTTCACCAGCAAATTAATCAGTACAATCATCAATATTATGTGCTTGATCAACCTAGTGTTCCCGACGCTGAATATGACCGATTGTTGCGCGAATTAATCGCAATTGAAGAAGCACACCCACAATTAAAAACCCTTGATTCCCCTAGTCAAAAAATAGGTGGGCAAGCGCTTAAGAGTTTTAGCCAAGTTAGTCATCAAGTAGCAATGTTATCACTTGATAATGTTTTTTCATTTGCTGAGTGGCAAGCGTTTGTCAAGCGTATACAAGATAGATTAGCTAGTGATAAAACCCTTGTGATTTGCGCTGAGCCAAAACTTGACGGCTTAGCGGTAAGTTTACGTTACGAAAAAGGTTTGCTAGTACAAGCTGCTACACGTGGCGATGGCAGTACCGGAGAAAATATTACAGAAAACATTCGCACCATAAAATCTATTCCTTTAAAGCTTACAGGGCTAAGTGGTGTTGATTTTCCTGAAATTTTAGAAGTACGTGGCGAAGTTTTTATGCCCAAAGCCAGTTTTGAGCAATTAAACCAAGCAGCGAAAAATAAAGGTGACAAAGCTTTTGCTAACCCGAGAAATGCTGCTGCGGGAAGTTTACGGCAATTAGACTCTAAAATTACCGCAAAACGTAACTTGGCTTTTTATGCTTACGGCTTAGGTTTTGTTGGCAAATTATCAGATGAACAAGATTTTTTATCGGCTTCACACTATCAACGTTTATGCCAAGTTAAAGCCTTAGGCTTGCCAATGTGTCCAGAAGTTCGTTTATTAGAAAGCCCTGCGTTAGTACAAGATTTTTATCAAGGTATTCTAGAAAAACGTGATTCACTGAGTTACGAAATTGATGGTACTGTCTTTAAAGTTGACGATATTCAGTTACAAGAAAAACTGGGTTTTGTTGCCAGAGCGCCTCGTTGGGCTATTGCCTATAAATTTCCAGCACAAGAAGAGTTAACCCTTGTTGAAGAGGTTGAATTTCAAGTAGGCAGAACAGGAGCAATAACCCCTGTAGCTCGTTTAAAACCTGTTTTTGTTGGCGGTGTTACTGTTTCTAATGCAACCTTGCACAACCAAGATGAAATAGAGCGCTTAGGTTTAAAAATAAATGATACTGTGATCATTCGCCGCGCCGGTGATGTTATTCCACAAATTGTTTCTGTGGTAACCGATAAACGTGATGATAATGCTAAAGAAATTGTTTTTCCACAAACGTGTCCTGTGTGTGATTCAAAAGTTGCCAAAGCCGAAGGTGAAGCTGTGCTTCGTTGTACTGCAGGTTTATTTTGTCAGGCACAACGAAAAGAAGCCATAAAGCACTTTGCTTCACGAAAAGCCCATGATGTTGATGGCTTAGGGGATAAGTTAGTAGAGCAGCTGGTTGATGAAAACCTGATCGAAACACCAGCGGATTTATTTAAGTTAACTGAGGTTGATGTTAGCACCATGGATCGCATGGGAGCAAAATCGGCTAAAAATTTAATTGTCGCCCTTGAGCAAGCTAAACAAACCACTTTAGCTAAATTTATATATGGCTTAGGTATTCGTGAAGTTGGAGAGGCTACAGCGGCTAACCTAGCCAATCACTTTTGTACCTTGTCAGCTATTCAAAATGCAAATTTTGAAGCGCTGCAAGCGGTTGATGATGTTGGCGAAATTGTAGCTAAAAATATCGTTAACTTTTTTAAAGAAGCTCACAATTTAGCGGTAGTTACTGCATTAGATTCTATTATGACTTGGCCAGATATTGTGGTTAAAACTGCAGATGAACAGCCCTTATCAGGGCAAATTTTTGTTTTAACTGGCACCTTAAGCCAAATGGGGCGAAGTGAAGCGAAAGCAGCTTTGCAATCACTTGGCGCTAAAGTATCAGGCAGTGTTTCAGCCAAAACTCATTTTTTAGTTGCGGGTGAAAAATCGGGCTCTAAATTGGCTAAGGCGCAAGATTTAGGGGTAACTGTGTTAACTGAAGATGAGTTAGTTGCTTTACTTGCCAAGCATGGTGTATAGATAATGAGTTATACAAGAATAAAAATGCAAAAACATAATATATTCAAACTCGTTATTTCTCTTGTTATAACGCTAAGTTTTTTTGTCGTATCAGTACCTGTATCAGCTCAATCAAATCAGAATAAGACAACAATAACAGCGCAACAAGCAAAAGCGTTATTAATGCTTAATCAGCAATTAGACAATAAACCACAGCTAAAAAACTTGCGGGTGAAATTAACAAAACTCACTGACAGTCAAGGTCAGGTATATTTGGGCGCTTCAGTAAGTCGCACTGAGTTATCATCTTATTTGAGTCGACTAAAAACTATTTTAAAAGATGATTTTCAGCGTTTTCGAGCGAATCAAGCTGCTCGTGATCATCAATCATTTCATATGACCATACTCAGCCCTAAAGAATATCAATTAGCAGATAAAGCGTTAATTGAACAGTTACTGTCACCTAATGTTAATAGCAGTTTTTCTAGCCAACTTAAAATAACTTTACTTGGTTTAGGAAAAGTAGCGCAAAACAGTAAAAAAACTTATTTTGTCGTTACTCAAAGTAGTGATGCGCAATTAATTCGCCAACGTTTTTTACTACAAGCTAAAGACTTTCATGTAACATTAGGGTTTAATCCCAGTGATATTTATGGGGTGAAAAAAGACCACTCTACCCTAATCAAACCATAGCCGGTTAGTTAATAATAAAAGCTTCTACAAAGTACACTATCCTAAGATCAAATAAGAGATAAATTTAGCGGTTTAGATGGCTAAGTTGAGGGTGATCTTGCTGTTCACTTATGCTAGAATTGCGCAAATTTTTACTCCCTATTTATAAACAAGTAAGTGAATTAGTATGTCTGATAATAAGTTTGAAACAATTGAACAACGTGTAAGCTATGGCGTTGGTCGTCAATTAGGTGATCAACTTCGTAATAACCCTTTTAAAGAATTCGATATCACTGCTGTTCAAGCAGGTATTGCTGATGCTTTAGCGAATGCCGCTAGCCAAGTATCTGACGAAGATTTAAATGAAGCTTTCTCTGTAGTTTCTAAAAAATTACAAGAGCAAGAGCAAGCTATTGCTAAAGAAAAAGCTGCTGAAGGCGAAGCTTTTTTAGCTGAAAATGCTAAACGTGATGAAGTTACTGTAACTGAGTCTGGTTTACAATATGAAGTTATTGCTACCGGCGAAGGCGAAAAACCAAGTGCAGAAAGTACTGTACGTGTTCATTACCACGGTACATTCGCTAACGGCGATGTATTTGATAGCTCAGTTGATCGCGGTCAACCTGCAGAGTTTCCAGTAGGCGGCGTTATCGCTGGTTGGACTGAAGCATTGCAACTGATGACTGAAGGCAGCAAATGGAAATTAACTATTCCTTATAACTTAGCTTATGGTGAGCAAGGCTCACAAGGTGCTATTCCTCCTTATGCTACCTTAGTGTTTGATGTAGAGTTACTTAGCATTGTTAGCTAATTAGTTATTTTTAAAAGCCCTCAGTTGAGGGCTTTTTTTTGAATGTTTTAATATTCTCTAACCTATTCACTTTGAGTAAATATGAGCGACACAGTAAAACAACAAGTTACCGCATTATTTAACCAGTATTTAGCTGCTTTTCACGGTTATGATTTAGCAGGGGTGAGTACTTGTTATCACTTACCTTGCACCTTAAATACTCCAGACAAAATTGTGTTGCTGACAAATCAAGGTGAATTCAATCGAGAATTTAGTGAAATATTTGATCAATTAAAGCAAGCCAATACCAGCACAATTGTGGCAAACAAAGCAAGCTTTACACAATTAAATGAGCAATTATTACTTGCTTGTATTGACTGGGATTTTGTCGATGAAAACCAGCAAGTGTTTGCAGACTTTAGTGCTTTTTATCATATTACGATAACAGAAACAGTTAGTAACGATGCGACTAAACAAGAACTAAAAATTATCAATGTGGTTTCACATGAGTTAACTAACGCTATATCATTGACCCATTCATTTTCAGTAGATGATACGCGTAAAAATAGCGCGTCAATGACGTTTAAAAGAGAATTAAAATGAAAGTAAAAGTAGCCATATTAGGCTGTAGTGGTCGTATGGGGCGTAACCTTATTCAAGCTGCCCATGAGCATGAAAGTATAGAACTTGTCGGTGGTAGCGTACGTGAAAGCTCATCATTTGTTAACTTTGACTTAGGTGAGTTAGCAGGAATTGGTACTATTGGCTTAACAACTTCGACACAATTATCTCAATTAGTTGATGCAGATGTTTTTATTGACTTCACTAGCATAGAAACTACGTTAGACAATATAACTTGGTGCCAACATCACAAAAAAGCATTGGTCATTGGTACTACAGGTTTTAGTGATGAACAAGTACAAGTGATTGAAAAATCAGGTGAATCAATGCCTGTTGTTTTAGCGCCCAATACTTCAGTGGGCGTTAACTTATTATTTAAGTTATTAGAAGTAACAGCAAAAGCAATTGGCGACTATACTGATATAGAAATTTTTGAAGCGCATCACCGTTTTAAAAAAGATGCGCCTTCGGGCACAGCAGTAAAAATGGGGCAGGTGATAGCAGATACATTAGGTCGAGACTTAAATAAAGTGGCTGTTTATGGTCGAGAAGGTATCACTGGCGAACGTGACAGAGACACTATCGGTTTTGCTACCGTAAGAGCGGGCGATATTGTCGGTGAACATACCGCCTTTTTTGCTGATTTAGGTGAGCGCATAGAAATTACTCATAAAGCTAGTTCTCGCATGACTTTTGCTTTAGGGGCTATGCGAGCCGCTTTTTGGTTAAAAGATGCTGAAAATGGTTTTTATGACATGCAAGATGTGTTGGGTCTCAAAGACTAGATAACTGTTCTTTTTGACCGTTTAGTCATGAAAATAGATTAAATCACACAAAAGAACGAGTTTTTATAATTATTACTAGACGAAAGAAGCCTACAAGCGTAAAATAAGTGGATTTTGTCAAAAGTTTAGCGAAAAGCTGGTTTTTGGCATTTTTTATGTTCAGGATGTACGGTATTCAGCAAACTCAGGGATATATTTTGCTGTTATGTGCAAATTTTGTGACGGTTTTACGGATGTTTTGAGACCAAGAATAGGGTCTTTTAAAACGATGTTGTTGCATTTCTTTCTTCTTTTTGGAGGTTACATTGGCTATATCTGCTATTTTGGTGCTTGAAGACGGCACCGTATTTAAAGGCACCGCAATTGGTGCACAGGGAACGGCTGTTGGTGAAGTAGTATTTAATACTTCAATGACAGGTTATCAAGAAATATTAACCGACCCCTCATATGCAGAGCAAATTATCACACTGACTTACCCACATATTGGTAATACAGGTACTAACTGTGAAGATAAAGAATCGAATTCGATTTTTGCTAAAGGTTTAGTGATTCGCGATTTACCACTACTGGCTAGTAACTTTAGAAATGAGCAAAGTTTAAGTGATTATTTAATAGCTAATAATATTTTAGGTATTAGTGACATTGATACGCGTAAGCTAACGCGAGTATTACGTGAAAAGGGCGCTCAAAATGGTTGCATACTTACCATAGATGATGCCACAGATGAAAGCTTACAAGCAGCACAAGACAACGCATTAGCACAAGCAAAAGCATTTCCTGGCTTAAAAGGTATGGATTTAGCAAAAGTTGTCTCAACCAAAGAGCAATATCAATGGACGTCAGGAAGTTGGTCATTAGGTAGTGCGATGGGAGAAGGTTTCTCTCAGCCTGAAAACTTAGATTTTCACGTGGTTGCTTACGATTTTGGTGCGAAGAGTAATATTTTACGTATGTTGGTAGACCGCGGTTGTAAACTAACCGTTGTACCAGCACAAACATCAGCAAGCGAAGTATTAGCGATGAACCCCGATGGTATTTTCTTGTCAAATGGCCCCGGAGACCCAGAGCCATGTGATTATGCTATTACCGCTATTCAAGAATTCTTAACTACTGATATCCCTGTATTTGGCATTTGTTTAGGTCACCAATTACTCGGTTTAGCCAGTGGTGCAAAAACTATCAAAATGAAATTTGGTCATCATGGTGCCAATCATCCGGTTAAAGATTTTAACCGTGATGTGGTTATGATCACTTCACAAAACCATGGTTTTGCTGTGGATGAAGCCAACTTACCTGAAAATTTAACTGTTACCCATAAATCATTATTTGATGGTTCTTTACAAGGTATACACAGAACAGACAAACCAGCTTTTAGTTTCCAAGGTCATCCAGAGGCAAGCCCAGGCCCACACGATGCAGCGCCGTTGTTCGATCATTTCATCGAATTGATTCAAGATTATAAAGCCAAGCAAGCTTAATTCACAGACAAGATAAGAGAGAATAGAAAATGGCAAAAAGAACAGATTTAAAAACTATCTTGATCTTAGGTGCAGGCCCAATTGTTATCGGTCAAGCTTGTGAATTTGATTACTCAGGTGCGCAAGCATGTAAAGCACTGCGTGAAGAGGGCTATCGTGTAGTGTTAGTTAATTCTAATCCTGCAACCATTATGACAGATCCCGACATGGCCGATGCTACTTACATCGAGCCTATTCACTGGGAAGTAGTGCGTAAAATCATTGAAAAAGAGCGTCCATGTGCGGTATTACCAACAATGGGCGGTCAAACCGCTCTAAACTGTGCTTTAGAACTTGAAGCGAAAGGCGTATTAAAAGAATTTAATGTTGAAATGATTGGCGCAACGGCTGATGCTATTGATAAAGCCGAGGACAGAAGTCGTTTTGATAAAGCTATGAAAGCTATTGGTTTAGAAACGCCACGTGCTGAAATTGTTCACTCAATGGAAGAAGCGTTAACCGCCAGCAAGCATTTAGGTTTCCCTTGTATTATTCGTCCTTCATTTACCATGGGTGGTACCGGTGGCGGTATTGCGTATAACATTGAAGAATTTACTGAAATTTGTACCCGCGGTTTAGACTTGTCGCCAACATCAGAATTATTGATTGATGAATCATTAATCGGTTGGAAAGAGTATGAAATGGAAGTGGTGCGCGACAAAAATGATAACTGTATCATTATTTGTTCAATCGAAAACTTTGACCCTATGGGCATTCACACCGGCGATTCAATCACGGTAGCCCCTGCGCAAACTTTAACGGATAAAGAATATCAAATCATGCGTAATGCCTCTTTGGCTGTACTGCGAGAAATTGGTGTTGAAACCGGTGGCTCAAACGTACAATTTGGTATTTGTCCGAATACCGGCCGTATGGTTATTATTGAAATGAATCCAAGGGTATCACGTTCATCAGCATTGGCATCTAAAGCAACGGGTTTCCCTATTGCTAAAATTGCCGCAAAATTAGCAATAGGTTATACCCTTGATGAATTAAGCAATGATATTACGGGTGGTAAAACACCGGCTTCATTTGAGCCAACTATTGATTACGTTGTAACTAAAATTCCACGCTTTAACTTTGAAAAATTTGCTGGCTCAGAAGATCGACTAACCACACAAATGAAATCTGTGGGTGAAGTTATGGCTATTGGCCGTAATCAACAAGAATCAATGCAAAAAGCATTACGCGGCTTAGAAGTAGGCGCTAATGGTTTTGATCCAAAGGTTGATGTAACTCAGCCCGGCGCTAAAACAAAAATTATGCATGAACTGCAAGAAGCCGGAGCAGACAGAATTTGGTATGTAGCTGATGCCTTTCGTTTAGGCTTAAGCGTTGATGATATTTTCCGCTTAACCAAAATTGACCGCTGGTTCTTAGTGCAAATTGAAGATATTATTTTAGAAGAAGCAAAAGTACGTGAAGGTGGTTTAAAAGTACTAAATGCTGATTACTTACGCAAACTTAAGCGTAAAGGTTTTGCTGATGCTCGTCTTGCTGATGTTATTGGTGTAAGTGAGGCTGAAATTCGCAAAAAACGCCATAACGCTGATATCTATCCAGTTTATAAACGTGTAGATACTTGTGCGGCAGAATTTAGCTCAGACACGGCTTACATGTATTCCACTTATGATGAAGAATGTGAAGCAGCGCCAACAGATAAAGATTCAATAATGATTTTAGGTGGTGGTCCTAATCGTATTGGTCAAGGTATTGAGTTTGATTATTGTTGTGTTCATGCAGCGTTAGCGTTACGTGAGGACGGTTATGAAACCATTATGGTTAACTGTAACCCTGAAACCGTCTCTACTGATTACGACACCTCAGATAGACTATATTTTGAATCAATCACCTTTGAAGATGTTTTAGAAATTGTCCGCATTGAAAAGCCTAAAGGCGTTATTGTGCAATACGGTGGTCAAACACCACTTAAACTTGCCCGCGCCCTAGAAGCAGCAGGTGTGCCTATTATCGGTACTTCGCCTGATGCTATTGACCGCGCAGAAGACAGAGAGCGTTTTCAACAAGCCGTTGATCGTTTAGGTTTATTACAACCTGAAAACGCGACTGTTACGTCACTTGACGAAGCAATGGCAAAAGCTGAAGCGATTGGTTTCCCATTGGTTGTACGTCCATCGTATGTATTAGGTGGTCGCGCAATGGAAATTGTTTACGACTTAGATGATTTACGTCGTTATATGACTGAAGCGGTTAGTGTTTCTAATGACTCGCCAGTGTTACTTGATCACTTCCTTGATGACGCTATTGAAGTTGATATTGACGTTATTTGTGATGGTGAAAAAGTGGTTGTTGGCGGTATTATGCAACATATTGAGCAAGCAGGGGTTCACTCAGGTGATAGTGCATGTTCATTACCAGCGTATAGCTTAAGTCAAGAAATCCAAGACGTAATGCGTAAACAAGTTACTGATTTAGCGTTCGAACTTGGTGTAATTGGTTTAATGAATACGCAAATGGCTGTTAAAAACGGTAAAGTTTATTTAATTGAAGTAAACCCACGTGCCGCACGTACTGTGCCGTTTGTTTCAAAAGCAACATCAGTGCCGCTAGCAAAAGTTGGCGCACGTGTTATGGCGGGAACTTCATTAAAAGACCAGGGTATAACAGATGAAGTTATTCCACCATTTTACTCTGTAAAGGAAGTGGTTATCCCTTTTAATAAATTCCACGGTAGTGACCCGCTTGTTGGCCCAGAAATGCGTTCAACGGGTGAAGTAATGGGCGTTGGCGATACCTTTGAAGAAGCTTATGCTAAGGCTAATTTAGGTGCTGGTGAGTCTGTGCCTAAATCAGGTCGGGCATTAATTTCAGTACGTAATTCTGATAAAGAGCGTGTGGTTGAGTTAGCCAAACAAATGGTTAGCTTAGGTTACGATTTAGATGCAACGCATGGCACAGCTATTATTTTAGGTGAAGCGAATGTTCCTGTACGTTTAGTGAATAAAGTACATGAAGGTCGACCGCATATTCTTGATAGAATTAAAAATAGCGAATATAACTACATTATTAATACCACAGAAGGGCGCAAAGCCATTGAAGATTCTAAGGTATTACGTGGTGGTGCATTACGTTATAAAGTAGCTTACACTACTACGCTTAATGCCGCTTTTGCTGCTTGTCAGTCACATGCTGCAGACGATCGTGATAAAGTTGTGTCAATTCAAGAATTGCATAAGCGTTGCAAATAAAGCGCTGTAAATAAATTAATAAACAAAAAGATAAAAATTATGAGTCAATACCCAATGACAGTTCATGGCGCCGATGTGTTGCGTGAAGAGCTAAACCATTTAAAAACGGTAAAACGTCCTGAAATTGTCGCTTCAATTGCTGAAGCACGTGAGCATGGCGATTTAAAAGAGAATGCTGAGTATCATGCTGCGCGTGAACAACAAGGTTTTTGTGAAGGCCGTATTCAAGATATTGAAGGGAAATTGGGCAATGCTCAAATTATTGATGTATCAAAAATTCCTAATACTGGTAAAGTGATTTTTGGTGTAACGGTTACCTTGTTAAATATTGATACTGAAGCCGAAGTGAAGTATCAAATTGTTGGTGATGATGAAGCTGATATCAAACAAGGTCGCATTTCAATTAACTCTCCTATTGCTCGCGGTTTAATTGGTAAAGAAGTTGATAGTGAAATTGAAATCAATACTCCAGGTGGCGTGGTTGAATATGAAATCATGGCAGTAGAGCACTAATAAAAAACTGCCATTTTCAGTGATAAATTAAACTATCAGAACTAGCTAAAAGAAAATAACCTAGACAAATAACCAAGCCCTAAGCTTTAACAAGTTTAGGGCTTTTTTTGTTTTTTATTTGACAAGCGTAAATATTTAAGTATATTTAAATGATATCGTTTTGATATCATTTTTACTTTAATGAAAGTACATTTAAATAAAAACAAAGGGTTTGTTATGAAAGAAAAGAAAGGTTTTTCAAGTAATGGTTTTGCTATGTTAGTAGCTTTAGTACTACTGGCTGCATTTATCGTCAGTCAAATTATCACACAACATATAGGTGTATTGTTTTTTATCGCTATCGCCGCTGTTATTTTTATAGTTCCGGGGTTTTTCATGGTACAGCCCAATCAAGCTAAAGTGATGACTTTTTTCGGTAGCTATGTTGGCTCTGTTAAAAGCAATGGCTTACGTTGGACCATTCCATTTTTTATTGGTAGAACAATATCTTTAAGAGTAAGAAACTTTGAATCCAATCAAATGAAAGTAAATGATAACCATGGTAACCCAATAGAAATTGCTACCGTTGTTGTTTGGTCGGTTGATGATACGGCCGAGGCAGTATTTGAAGTAGATGATTATGTTAGTTTTGTTACTATTCAAAGTGAATCAGCACTGCGAAATATGGCCATTAGCTATCCTTACGATCAGCACGAAAATGATGAAATAGCGTTAAGAAGTCACCCTCAAGAAGTCTCTGAAGCGTTGAAAGTAGAAATACAAGAACGTTTAGCTAAAGCAGGTGTTAAAGTACATGAGGCGCGTATTAGCCATTTAGCTTATGCGCCTGAAATTGCCAGTGCAATGTTGCAAAGACAACAAGCAGCAGCAATGATTGCTGCTCGCAAACTTATTGTTGATGGTGCTGTTGGTATGGTAGATATGGCTTTAACACAGTTATCTGAAAAAGATATTGTTGAGTTAGATGAAGAGCGCAAAGCGGCTATGGTTAGTAATTTATTAGTGGTATTATGTGGCGATCAAAATACTCAACCAATTGTGAACGCGGGTTCGTTATATTAATTTTCTAGGAGAGCACTGTGGCAGCTAAAAAAAGCTTTCCTTTGCGCATTAGCCCTGATGTATTGGCGGCAGTACAGCGTTGGTCTGATGATGAATTACGTAGTGTTAATGCACAAATTGAATATGTATTACGCCAAGCATTAGTCGATTCAGGCAGAGTTAAATTAACGAAAAAAGTGGTAACTATTGTTGAAAACAATGTTGAAGGTAATGATGATAAAGTTGAATAACTTTATCATCATTGATTACAACCATTGAATTTAATTAGATCAGTTGTGACGAGAGCAAGCTTAAAAGGGATCTTTTAAAATTTCATCAATAACCCATTGGTCATCATCGTTTTGAATAAGTAAAAGGCGTTTAACGTCTTTTATTTTACTCTCATTGTAAAAACCTTCAATATAAACGGTCACAACCGCTTTATCTTTAAAGCGCTCTCTTACTTTAACACCAGTATCATCTGGGCTAATATCTGTTACTTTTTCAAATGACATGTTAAACATGTGTCTGGCAACAGATTGCGATGTTTTATAATGCAATAATAAACGAGACAGTTTAGGTGAGCATACCGAAGCCGCTTTGTTGATGTCTTTTTGATTATAAATAGCGTCAAAAAAGGCAATAGCAACTAATTTAGGGTTATCAATTTCAGTAATTTCTTCCTCTTCTGAGCCGCCACAAGCACTAAGAAAAAGAACTAGAAGAAAAATGATTGGATAGGTTTTATTCATAATAAGGTATATAAGTAAGATTATCAGTAAATTGACAATTATTTAATTAAGCATAGCTTAAATATTATAGGCTATTCAACAAAAAAGGTGCCTAAGCACCTTTTTGAAGAGAAATAAAATTTGTTTAGCGCTTTATTGCACTAATTCTTTTTCTGAAAAACTATCACTAAACAAAGCGCTAGATAAATAACGCTCAGCTGAGCTTGGTAAAATTGCCACAATCACTTTGCCTGAATTTTCAGGTAATTCAGCAAGGCGTTTAGCAGCAATAACTGCAGCGCCTGATGAAATACCAGCAAGAATACCTTCTTCTTTCATTAAACGATGTGACATTGTCATTGATTCTTCATTTGATACTTGCTCAACACCGTCAACCATTTCTAAATCAAGGTTACCCGGAATAAAACCAGCACCTATGCCTTGAATTTTATGTGGTCCAGGTTTTAATTCTTCACCGGCACGTTTTTGGCTAATTACAGGTGAGTCAGTAGGCTCAACTGCTACACTGGTAATTGCTTTACCTTTGGTTAGCTTTAAGTAACGACTTGTACCAGTAATTGTGCCACCAGTGCCAACACCGGCAACTAAAATATCAATTTCGCCGTCAGTATCACGCCAAATTTCTGGGCCAGTTGTTTTTTCGTGTATTTTAGGGTTAGCTGGATTATCAAACTGCCCTAAAAGTACATATTTATCAGGATCTGAATCTTTAATTTCTTGCGCTTTGGCAATGGCGCCATTCATACCCTTTGCACCATCAGTTAATTCAACTTTGGCACCTAATGCTGAAAGCAATTTACGACGCTCCAAACTCATGGTGCTTGGCATTGTTAAGGTAATGGCATAACCGCGAGCAGCAGCAACAAAAGCAAGGGCGATTCCAGTATTACCACTAGTAGGCTCAATAATTTCTTTACCTGCTGTTAGTAAGCCTTTTTCTTCAGCGTCCCATACCATGCTTGCGCCAATTCGACACTTAACACTGAAGCTAGGGTTTCTTGCTTCTATTTTTGCATACACAGTGGCTGTTGGTGTGCCATCACTGTTTTCACTAGCAATTACACGGTTAAGTTTCACTAAGGGAGTATTACCAATAGAGGTAGAGTTATCTTCAAATATATTAGACATGCTGAAATCCTGTGACTATGTTCACGTTAATTTATTTGTTAAGATTAGAGCTTTATTACAGAAAAAGAAATGATATTTTGTTATAACTTATATGCTTTTATGGAATAGAAAAGAGTTTATCTATTACGACCTATAAAGCTGTTTTTTATATCACTTTACCAAGCAAAAAAATATTGGAAATTTATCATGAGCGCATTTCAGGGCACCAGCAATTATATTGCATCAAATGAACTACAGTTAGCCGTTAATGCGGCTATCGCTTTAGAAAAACCTTTATTAATCAAAGGAGAGCCAGGCACTGGCAAAACTATGTTAGCAGAAGAGTTAGCGGCCAGTTTACAAGTCGAACTTATTCCATGGCACATAAAGTCAACCACCAAAGCCCAACAAGGTTTATATGAATATGATGCGGTATCACGCCTAAGAGATAGTCAGTTAGGCAATGAAAAAGTTAATGATATTGGCAATTATATTATCAAAGGTAAGTTGTGGCATGCCTTTACTGCCGATAGTCGTCCGGTATTATTAATTGACGAAATAGACAAAGCCGATATTGAGTTTCCTAATGATTTATTATTAGAGCTAGATAAAATGGAGTTTTTTGTTTATGAAACCCAAGAGAAAGTAATAGCAAAACAAAGACCTATTATTATAATCACCTCAAATAATGAAAAAGAATTGCCCGATGCTTTTCTTCGTCGATGTTTTTTCCACTATATTAGTTTTCCTGAAAAGGCAGAGATGCAAGCGATAGTTGATGTTCATTTTCCTAAAATAAAACAAAAATTGTTAGATGAAGCCTTAGCTTTGTTCTTTGATTTACGTGATTTACCCGGTTTGAAGAAAAAGCCATCCACATCTGAGCTAATTGACTGGTTAAAGCTTTTACTTGCAGAAGATATTTCACCGGAAATATTACACGAAACAAGGCAGAAGAAAGTTATTCCGCCACTACATGGCGCTTTATTGAAAAATGAACAAGATGTGCATTTATTTGAAAAACTTGCTTTTATGCACCAGCGCCATCGTTAGTATTAGGTTATATAAGTTATGTTAATTGACTTTTTTTGTAAGGTACGTGACTACAAAGTACCTTGTACCTTGCGTGAACTACTTGATTTTATTCGTGCGTTAGAGCAGGGCGTAGTATTTGCTAGCATTGACGATTTTTATGCGTTAAGTAAAACTGTATTAGTTAAAGATGAGGTTAATTTTGATAAGTTTGATCGCGCTTTTGCTGATTACTTTAAAGGTGTAGCTAGTTTGGAGCTAGATCTTTCAGAAATACCTGAAGATTGGTTAAAAAAGCATTTTGAAAAACAATTAAGTGCAGAAGAAAAAGCGAAAATTGAAGCACTTGGCGGTCTAGATAAATTAATGGAAACTCTTGCAGAACGTCTTAAAGAGCAAGAAAAACGTCACCAAGGCGGCAATAAATGGATTGGAACAGGCGGTACATCACCTTTTGGAGCTTATGGTTACAACCCTGAAGGTGTTCGTATAGGTCAAGAGTCTTCAAGGCATAGAAAAGCCAGTAAAGTATGGGATAAGCGTCAGTTTAAAAACCTTGATGCTAATGTTGAAATAGGTACGCGCAACATGAAAGTTGCCTTACGTAAATTACGCCAGTTTGCCCGTACTGGCAGTAGTGAAGAACTTGCCCTTGACGACACTATCGCGGCTACTGCTAGAAATGCAGGTTATCTTGATATTAAAATGAAACCTGAGCGCCACAATGCTATTAAAGTCTTAATGTTTTTTGATATTGGCGGCTCGATGGATGATCACATTAAAGTATGTGAACAGTTATTTTCAGCTATTCATGGAGAATTCAAACATCTTGAATTTTTCTATTTTCATAATTGCCTTTACGAAAGCGTTTGGCGCGATAATAATCGTAGGCACAATGAAAAAATAGATCTGTTACAAGTGCTACACACCTATGGCCGTGATTATAAAGTGATTTTTGTTGGTGATGCGACAATGGGACCATATGAAATTACTTATCCGGGGGGCAGTGTTGAGCATTACAATGAAGAAGCTGGTAGTGTTTGGATGAAAAGATTAACGGATCATTTTGATAAAGTTATTTGGCTCAATCCTCAAGAAGAGCCTCACTGGTCTTACTATGCCTCTATTCACATAATGCAACAACTAGTTGAACATAAAATGTATCCATTAACGCTTAATGGTTTGGGGCAGGGCATTAAAGCGCTAGTATAAGATAAAAATAAAAGGATAAAAGCGTAATGGAAAATATGCTGACAGATAATAAAAATAGCAAAGATACCAATGCCGCAGCATTATCAGAAGAAGAAACTAAACAGTATTTAACGCCGTTCGCGTTTAAAATGGATAAATCACTGTTTGGTTTACCCCTTGCTTCGCCTGAAAAACGGGGTATAGCATTACTAATTGATTTTAGTTTAATTGCCGTGTTAAGCGGTACAACTGGCAACATACTTGCCCTTGCGATCGCTATAACCCTCTATTATTTAGGTAATAAAAAAAGAGCACAGGCACGCGGTAAAACAAACGGTTATAAACGTCGCGCAATTTTACGCTTTATTGCAGGTTTTATGCTGTTTGTTATTATTTTAGATACTTTACCTAGTTTACTGGATGATCCTAATGAACCTCAAGTTAGTATTGCCGATGAGTCCCTTTCAATGACTGAATCAATAGCACTAACTGCAACCGCGTTTGCTGTGGTGAAAAAGGTCGCAGACAGTAATTGCCAAGCGTATACTTGCTGGGAAAGTGAGTTCGATTCCTTAGCTAAACATTTGGCTATGATTAGTTACCAAGGCAAGATTAAAATATCTAAAACACAGTTAAATGAATTGTTTGTTGATCTTAGTAAAGAAACTAAGTTACCTCTTGAAGAGCAAAATCAGCTAACTAGCATATTAGCAGATAGTTATGATCAAGAATATTTAGAATTTTCAAGGTCAACTGATTTTCTAGAAAATGATCAGTCATTAACGGACATTTCAGTCAATGATCTGGTTGAATCTTATGATAAAGACTCAGTGACAACAGAAAAAAACAATAAACCTGTTTATTCACTTATTGAATGGGTCAAAGGTATAATAGATGATTTAGGTTTAGGATTTGGTTGGGCAGCTTTTTATTTTACGGTCTTTATTTCACTTAATTCTGGGCAAACTTTAGGTAAAAAAATACTTGGCATTAAAGTATTACAGTTAGATGGAACCCCTTTGTCTATCTGGGATAGTTTTGGTCGTTATGGTGGTTACGGTGCTGGCTTAGCAACAGGTTTGTTAGGCTTTATTCAAATTTATTGGGATCCTAATAAACAAGCTATTCATGATCAAATATCATCGACAGTGGTGATCGATGTCAACAAGAAACGTTTAGGGCATAATGAGTGAATAATTAGAGTACATTTTTAATTGACCCTTTGCCTAAGTAGCTAACTTAGGCTCACAGATTAACAAGAGCAATATTAACAAAAATGGTAAGACAACAATCAATTGGAATATTTGATTCAGGCGTAGGTGGGCTTTCTATTGCACGTGCTATCAAACAAATACTTCCACAAGAAAATTTAGTGTATTTTGCTGATACTGCGTTTTCTCCTTACGGAAATAAATCAAAAAATACCATTGAACAACGAACAGAAGAAATTACGAATTTTCTTATTGAGCAAAACTGTAAAATGATAGTTGTTGCTTGTAATACTGCTACGGTCAACTCAGTAAGTAACTTACGTTCGAAGTTTTCAATGCCTATTGTTGGAGTTGAACCCGCAATAAAACCTGCGGCACTGCAAAGTAAAACGGGGGTAATAGGTGTGCTAGCAACTGCACAAACATTACAGAGTGACTCTTTTGCGCAACTTAAAGCTAAACATGCTAATAAAGTACGAATAGAAGAAAAAGCCTGCCCTCAATTTGTGTCTTTAGTTGAAAACCTTGAATACAATGATGAACAGGCTATTGAAGTGGCTGAGCACTATATTAGACCATTGTTATTACAAGGCTGTGATCAATTAGTGCTAGGTTGCACGCATTTTTCATTTTTAACTTCTACTATTAAAAAAATTGTGGGTGCTGAGGTTAATATTATTGATACCGCTACCCCTGTCGCCATGGAGTTAAAAAGAAAATTACACAGTCATAACTTTCAAACCTTAGTTGATGAAGAAGGTAGTGTTGAGTTTTGGAGCAGCGCTGATTCAAAAAAATTAACGGAGTCTATTAGTCAGTTATGGGGAAAAAATATCAAAGTTCTCGCAATTGATTCACTATCGCCTTTATCATCAAAGTAATCCTGTTAATTGAAATTATTATATTTTTTCTTCTCTAAATAACTCAGCTTGCAAATGATGCTTGTTAAGTAATTTATAAAAATCAGTGCGGTTTCGTTGGGCTATTTTAGCTGCTTGAGAAACATTACCAGCGGTTATATTGAGTAATTTTGCTAGATAATCGCGCTCGAAATGATCACGCGCTTCTTGAAACGAAGGAAGTTGAGCAGTTTTGTCGCGCAGGGCATTTCTGATCAAAGCTTCACTAATTAATGGCTCAGTTGTTAAGGCGACAGTTTGCTCAATAATATTTTGCAATTGACGAATATTGCCGGGCCAAGGTGCACTAATTAATAGTTCTATTGCTTCTTTTGAAAAGCCATTGATCTCAATATCGCTTTTAGCTTTACAGTGTTTAAGGAAGTGTTGTGCTAATAAAGGAATATCTTCTCTGCGCTCTGAAAGTGGTGGTAATTCTAGCTCAATAACATTTAATCGATAATATAAATCTTCTCTAAAAGTTTGTTTTAGTATCGCTTTTTGCAAATTTTGATGGGTGGCAGCAATGATTCTAACATCAACTTTTACAGCCTCTGTACTCCCTAGTGGGCGAACTTCTTTTTCTTGTAATGCCCTCAAGAGTTTTACTTGAAAACTCATTGGCATATCGCCGATTTCATCTAGAAATAAGGTGCCGCCGTTTGCTGCTTCAAACAATCCTTGATGATTTTTTTCTGCGCCAGTGAAAGCACCTTTTCGATGACCAAATAATTCTGACTCTAATAATTGTTCAGGTATTGCGGCGCAGTTAATGGCAATAAAGGGCTTTTTATGGCGATAACTTGCTAAATGAATTGCTTTGGCTAACAACTCTTTACCGGTGCCACTTTCACTTTGAATTAACAGGCTAAAATCACTGTTAGCAACTTGTTTAGCTTGTTGTAAAAGCGCAGACATAACGGCACTACGGCTGATAATGTTTTCACGCCATTGCTGCTGGCATTCTTGATTATTTGATGTGCTGTGGGGTTGCAGTCTTATGGCTTGCTCAACAGTGTCAAGCAACTCTTGACTCTCAAATGGCTTAGTAAGAAAACTAAATACACCTTGTTTAGTGGCGTTAATAGCATCTGGAATGGTGCCGTGAGCAGTCATAATTATCACTGGCAGATTCGGCTGCTGTTGACGAATTTTTTCAAATAGCGCCATACCGTCCATGCCTTCCATGCGCAAGTCGCTGATAACAAGGTGAGGATGAGAGCTTTTTAATATGCCTAATGCTTCCTTGGCATTTTGTGCTGATTGTACATTGTAGCCAGCGGCAGTTAATCTAATGCCTAATAACCTTAATAAGTTAGGATCATCATCAACAATGAGAATATTTTCTTTGTTTACATTGATTTGGTTTGTAGCGATCATAATTTTTGTTCTTGTTCGTTAATGTCTAACTCTATTTTTTTTAGTTGTTTAATTTGTTGTTTCAATTTTATAAGTTGCTTGGTTAAATTAGTATTTTCAGCCAATTTTGTTTGCAGCTTAGTTTGCTGGTTATTCGATAGTTGTTCACTTGATAGCAGTTTATTTAGGGTTAAAATTTGCTGATTTAGTTGGTCTTTCATTAGCGTGATAAAACCAAGATCTGCAGCTGACATTTTTGCAGTTTGGCTCGCGCTCATAGTTAAATTATTTAGCTTGGTTTTGGCAGTATAAGGGTTATATACAGGCGATTTTGGTAGAGCATAAAGCAAGGCTAAATTTATTTGGGCAACATAGTAGCCACTGGCTATATTTTGCTTTTGTAAATTAACTTCATCTAAAAGTTCTTTAGCGGATAAACTTTTTATCCATAAATAATAATGACTATAGTGAGGATCATTTAACTGCTGTTGGGTTATCTGGCAGCCTGAACTGCCTAAAATCAACAACAGTATTATGCTGGCTTTGAGTAAGCATGCCCTCTGTATTATTCGTTTATGTATTGTCATAATGTTATTTCCTTAGTGTCCTAAAGGGAAACTTAGTGTAACTTGCAAACCACACGCTGGCGGCGCTAGTGAGGCTAACTCTATTCTGCCATTCAAGCGCATCAATAGTTCCTTCACAATAGTAAGGCCAAGACCGCTACTTTTTATACTAGTGTCTGTAGGGGACTTCCCTTGATAAAAAGCCTCAAAAACTTTGTTATGTAGCGATTTTTCAAGTCCAGGACCTTGATCAGTAATAATGATATAAACATGGCGCTTATCACTATTAGTTTTAATGTTGATTTTTCCCTGTTGTGGCGAGTATTTGATCGCATTGGACAAAAGGTTATCTAAAATCACGCTAAGCTGTTTGGCGTTTGTTTTCATATGAAGTGGTTGAAAGTTGTTAATAACGTTAATTTGTTTACGTTGCAGATCTAATTTTCGCAGCGTAATACTTTGCTCTATTATTGTGCTTAAGGTTGCATGTTCAGCTTCTTTTAAGCTAGTAGAGTCGAGCACAATATTAAAATTTAATAGATCTTCAATCAGGTTTTGTAACCTAAAAACACTTTCTTTAAGAATATTAGTAATTTCTTGCTGATCGTCGTTAAGTGAACCAACGCTGTTATCATATAGCAGTTCAGTACCTTCTCTAATTGCAGCTAATGGCGTTTTAAGCTCGTGAGAGATATGACGAATAAAGCTTGATTTTTGTAACTCTAATTCATGCAAACGAGATCTCATTAGCTCTAAAGCATCAGCAATTTCTTGCGTTTCTTTTGAGCCAGAAAAATTGATCGCTTGTTCAAAGTGACCTTGCTCTAATTGATGAATTTTGCTTGATAATAACCGTAAAGGGCGAATGATTAATAACACAAAGATGCCAGCGATGATGGTTGCAATAGGAATACTGACCAAACTATTTAGCATAGTTGCTTTAACATTGTCAGCAGAATCTTTCATGCGTTGCGCATGTAAACTGATTAACTCATTGATGCGAAAATTTAGTTTTTGGCTAAAACCTGATAGCTGTTTAAACTGTTGCTGAATTGCACTAAGCTTTATTGTGTTGCTATCCGTACTGGTGTTTTTAATTGATTTCTCTAGCGCCAACTGATTAATTTTTTCTAATAAATTATTCGCTAACAGCTTTATGTCACTGTCTGGGTAACTGACAAAGTGAACATTGATTATCTCAATGGTTTTATTTTTTTGTCGGTAGAACTGTTGATATAAATCTTGCTCTTGCAAAACGATAAATTGGCTAGCAAAACGCTGAATTTTATTAATTTCAAGGTTTAACTGGCGATTTATTTTCACTAATTCAGCAACATTAATAATAGCTGAACTACCTTGTAGCGAAAGTTGATTTACTTGACTTGCACCATATAAAAAAGCAATGGTTAGTGGCAAAACCACTAAGCTAAAACCAATGACGGTCAGTGATTTTATTGACCACTGTTGAATGCCAGATGAATTAAGAATTCTATTTATCCATTGCTTTAAATGTTTTTTCAAAACTACCCTTATTATGTTTTTAAACGACGATTTATTTGTTTAAAGGTGAACTTTGCCTTTTTACGTTATTTTCAAAAGAAAAACAACACTGTCTGTTTTTGCAGACATGTGGTTTTTGTAAAATACTTGTTTTTAACTTATTGTTTTTAAAAGTTAAGTATTTCTTTGTGATACAAGGAGTAGCTATTTATTTGTGGGAATTATTAATACTGTTGCCTATTGGCGACAGTGATAACATTTAAGTTTAAGTGAATTATAATAAATTCAATTAGTTACCTTGTTGGTATGTCTTGTGCAATATCCTGATTGTATGTCTCTTTTTGAGATTATCATCAAAATTTTAACAGTAATGTTTTTAATTAAATTTTTATATGAAGGATAAAACTATGGAAGATATTAGTTTAAAAAAAGTGACTGCAGTAGTGTCAATTTGCATCATGGGATCGTACTTAGCTAATGCGAATGAAAATGATCTTATCGCTGAAGCTGAAACTACTAAGGCACCAGTAGCCACTATATCAAAAGCCACTACAACAATAGATAAAGCTGAACTCGTTGAGTCAGAGAAAAACCTTAAACAGTTTAGCCACTTAGTTGAAAAATACGATGTAGATAAAAATGGCTTATTAAGCGAAGCAGAAGTTAAAGCAAGCCAAAGTGATAAGTTACAGAATCACTTTGCTGATATTGATGCAAATACTGATGCTAGCATTAGTGAAGCTGAATTTAAGCAATATATTACTCAAGTAAAATAGTTTTTCTTTGTTCCCGTTTAGCTGACTGCTCTCCCTTTCGCAGTCAGCTTTTTTTAAGGTTTCCCCTATGAATACCATGCCTAAATATGTTCACTTAAATAATTGGATTTTTGAAGTTAAAGCAGTAAGAGCTTTACGTGTCGATAATTACGGTGAGCCTTATAGTGCAATTGCCAATATTAATGTTAATGGCGATGTCGCTTATCTGGATGGTTTAATGACTAAAGAAAATGAAGCGTTCTCACGTCATGATTTTCAAACCTTTAAACAGTTTTGCCAACAGTTAAACCTTAAAGAAGCGCATTTTGATCGTTTTAAAAATAATCATTTCAAGTCAGAAAAAGTATTAATAGAGCCTCATTCTTCTTCATCAATATTACAGTTAGTGAAGTAACGTGGATAAGAAAAACCATAGCTGAACGCTAGGTCGAAGTTTGGTTGACCTAGCGTTCAATTATTAGGAGGTTAGGGCGCCCAAGCGTAGCTAATTTTAGTGAAGAAGGTTCTATCGCTACGCTCTAAGGTCGTTAAGTCATCATATTGAAAACTATAATCAGAATAACCTAAGAAAAATACCGTTTGTGGGTTAATTTTATAGGCGTAAATTAGCTGGGTAGATAAATCGCTACTTTGCTCTGCGCTATAGGCGTTATTGTTATCAGGGTTTCTCTCAACCTCACGGTACACTAAACTAAGTTTTAAATAACTGCGAACATCAAATTGATAAGACAAACGCAGCTCTGAGATAGTAGCTACATAAACGTTACTTTTTATGCCATTGTCATTTTTTGCATCTAAGGTGCTATAGGTTTGATAAAAATCAAATTCTAAATGGTCGGTGATAAACACCGTAATATTACCGGCGACTTGAATTAAATCACCTAATCGATCATTTGAATAATCAATTTTATCGCCAATTGTTGCATCAAGTGATACATAAGTACGGTTAGTTAAATTAGCGCTTGTATAAAGTCTTAGTTGGTTTTCGTTGAAAAATGAAGTATTACCGGCAATATCACTGATGGTATCATCATAACGAAGCCCTACTTTTTCACCGTGCACTAAACCAATATCTAAGTAGGATTGCAAAGGTCCATCAATATTAACGCTAGCAATAAATTCACGCTCAATAAGATCATTAGCAATATTACGTACTTCTCGTGCTTTAGCCGCAATACCGGCTTCTTGCCAAAGGCTGCCTTGCTCTGAATAAAATGCTCTTTTTACGAATAATTTATTGGTTTTTATATCGGCTTTGGGCATAAAACCTAAGTCAGCTCTAAAATCAGCACCTATGGTTTGGTGGTCTAAATCAACCAACCAATATTCAGAATTATGGTTAAAGTTAATTTTATAAGCTTGATCACTAAAACTGCCATCACTGGGCTTGTAAATATCACTCACTTCATCAGGATATAAAGTATTTGAGTTTAATAGTTGCGCTTTAACGGTATTAGAATCAGACAAACGATAACTGCTATCAACACCAACAACATAGTTGTAGTAATCATCTGCGCTTCGCAGGGTGGCAATGGTGCCTATGGTTAAGTCGGCATTATAGTCATAACGGTAACGTAACGCGTTTGAGTTACTCTCTTTATTTAGTGTTGTAAGACCTGAGCTTAAGTTACCTGGCAGCAGTATATTGGTTTCAGTATCATTGGTAGCGAAAACGCCGTAACTGTGTTTATCAATACGGCCGGTGAGTTTAGCGCCATAATCAGGATCGGCTATATTTCGGGTATAAACCAAGTTGAAATCACTACTAAAGTAATCGCTGTTATCGAGGAAAAAAGCACGTTTTTCTTCATAATACAGTGAAAAGTTGGTATTAACACTCAATTGACCACTATCACTTTCTACGGTGGAAAAATCAGGGTTTAAGGTGGTATTTAATAAATTATTAGCATTGATGCTCCAACGTAAATCAAGCCCTGCTTCAATTTCATCTGCACTAACCCAATCACCGGTATCACCATTAGCATAAACATCACGACCTTCATTTCTAATGGCGGTAACAGCTGGCGTTAATCGCAGGTTTTTACCTATTTTTGCATTTTCAAAGCCCACTGCTTCGGGGTACTGACAAAGCCAACAAGGGTTGTCTCTATCTATTGGTACATGTGAAATGCGCAACTTAGTATCTCTTGGGTAGGTTCTAACAAGCTCTATCGCCCACTTTTTTTCTTTACCATCACTTTTAAAGTTTAATATATTATAAGGAATGGCTATTTCTACTTGGAAACCTTGTTCAGTTTTTTTACCAAAAGCATACCAAAGCCCATCCCAAGAGCTATTTGCGCTACCGGTTATCTCGTTAAAAGTAGAATCGTTTTGTACACCATAAGGATTAACAAAAAACTCATAATTTAAGCGGCGATTGTTGTTGGTGTCTAGTTTAATGCCGACTAAATCGTGAAACCAAGCATTGTCTCGGTCTGTTAAAAAGCCTTGAATTTTTTCAGGATTAGGATCGTAGGCAATAAATGACACATAAAGAAACTCGCCATTTTCAATTAATTTAGCAGTGGTTTTTATGGGGCTAGGTACGTTTTCCCAAGGACTGTTAACCAAGTTAAGATCAACCTCTAAGGCTTTTGACCAAAGTTGCTCGTTTAAATCACCATCAAGGGTAATTTCCCCTTTATTGTAGGGAATGTTCAAAGGCTGTAATTTTACTGTGGTGGTTAGTTTTGGTGTGTCAGTTGTTTGAGCGACTGAGATGGGAGATCTCAATAAAAAAGCAACCAAAAGCACAAATAAGCTGCTACAACTTAGCTTCTGCATACGTCATCCGTAATTTTATCGTTATTATAATAGGTTGACTAGCCACTACTAACTACTTCACTAGTAATTAATGGTGGTTAGTACAAAATTTGAGACGAATTGTTACAAATTTCATACATTAACACAATATTTACTTTTATTTTTAGGGGTAAACAGAATTAATTCACTGTTGATATTCATGGTTAATATTCATGGCTAAGCAAGCGCGAACAAGTTCCCGCCTACAAAGGTAACGATACCTTCGCGAACAACTCCTCACCTTTGAGGCATATAAATATTTTACTTTATCCATGCATAACTAAATTTCATAAAAGCACTGCGAGTATCTTTGGTTAGATTACTAAAACTATTTTCGCTCGCTTGATGGTCAGCATAACCCAGATAAAATACAGTTTGGGCGTTTATTTTGTAGGCATAAAGTAACTCTGAAGATAAATTTTTGCTGACACTTTGAATATCTTCAGGATCGCTAAATAAATAATTGTTAGGGTTTCTATGGGTATTATTATAAATAAGCGTTAGTCTTAAAAAGCTTAAAACACTAAATTGATAAGTGGCACGAAAGTCGGTAAGCCGAGCGATAAATAGTTTGTTGTTATCTATATCCGGATTATCAGCGTCTAGTTGTCTAAAGGTATGTTTTAGCCTAATTTCAAGGTGCTTATCAATATTCCAGTTAATGGTGGGGACAAACTGTTTACGCTTTCCTATTCGATTATTATTATAATCAATGACATTATCGTATGAGAGATAGGTTTTTAATTGCAAGCCCAGCACAGGCGTGATGTCGGTAAAGAATGAAATATTGTTTTCTCTAAAAAGCGTAGTGTTATCATTAATGGCTAAAGAGCTTTTATCTAGTCGACTGCCGACGGTATCTCGAACTGAGTAAGAAAGTCTAAAATAAGAATTATAGCTAGCATTTAGCTCAGCTCTGAAGTCTAGTTCTTCTTCAATTAACTCCCCATTATCATTGTGGGTGGTGTCATAATCAGAGTAGAGTCTAAATTGAGTCCACCATTTATTTTGCTCTGCATACCATTTACGACTACCGCCAAAAGCACTTTTTTTAAAATCGACCCGAGATATAAAACCTAAGTCGCCGCGAAATCCTTGGTTTTGTTGCTGATGCCGAGCAAAATAGTACCAATCTCTGTCAGTGTGATAATACCCTGCTTTGAAAGCATTCCCCGAAAATGGTGTTGAATTTAGCGTACGCAGTAATGGTTCATTGTAATTACATTCACTTAAGTCGCAGTCTCTATTGTTGCTGGGATCATTGCAATCATCAATATTATCGCTACCACAAAATTGTTCGAACAAATCGTCAGGGTATTGAGTTTTAGAATAGAGAGTTTGAAACTTAACAACATCTTCAGTTGACAATCTAAACCTTGCATCTAAACCGTGAACACTATTTTCATAATCTTCGCTTGTTCTAAGTGTACTTAACCAACCAAGTGTTATATTTTCACTGAAATTATTTCGATAGCGCACTGCGGCGGCTTTTGACTCCGCATCAATAGTTGCTATGGTTGAGGCTCGGTTTCCGGGTATAAGTATGTTGGTATCAGCATCATCGGTTAGAAAAAATCCGAATGAGTGATTTTTATGACGTCCGGTAAGTTTTGCACCATAATTTGGCGCATTAATGTTTCGGGTATAAACAAGGTTGTAGTTTGAGTCGAAATAATCTTGATTATCGAGAAAGAAAGGTCTTTTTTCATCAAAAAACAAGGCGAAATTGTTATTGATGTTCAGTTGAGCACGATCAGTTTCCACGGTAGAAAAATCAGGGTTTATGGTTGCGTTTAATAGTAAGTCAGGAGTGATACCCCAACGAACATCTAAGCTTGGCTCTATATTGGTTTCCCTTTGCCAATCACTATCATCAATGCTAGCTTGGTCACGGTTTTCAACTGCGGTTGCAACTAATGCTGGGGTTACGGTTAAGTTATTACCTTGTTTCGCGCCTTCAAAACCGGTCACTGTTACTAATTGGCATAGCTCACAACTATTACCGCGATCTAAAGTTATATTTGATAAGCGCAGAAATTGTGAACGAGGATAAAAACGCATAAATTCCATGCCCCAAGTTTGACTGCCTTTACTCTCTTCAAAATTAAGCATACGCAGCGGTAGTGCCATTTCAACAAGGTAACCCTCATTAGTTACTTTACCGGCGCTTTGCCAGATACCATCCCAGGAATCACTTTCTTTTTTCGTTACTTCACTTTCAATACCGTCAATTTGCGCACCTAATGGGTTTGATAAAAAACGATACGCGGTACGTTGGTCGTTATAGGTGTCAATCTTAACGCCAACTAAATCATCGCCCCAGCTTCTATCCCGGTCTTTTAAAAAAGCACGAATCTCATTTGGCTCAGGATCTTTAGCAATAAAAGCGATATAAAGAATTTCGCCATTTTCCATTATCAGCGCTTGGGTATCGACAGGGCTAGGCGTATTGTCATAGGGGCGGGTAACAATATTCATGGATATTTTTTTTGCTTGTTGCCATTGAATATCGTCTAAATTGGCATCAATACTAACTTCACCTTGAATACGAGGAATGCCAATGTTTTTGTTAGTCGTTGAGGTTTGGCTTATTGCGGTTGAGCAAAAAGTAAAAGAACCAAGTAAAAATATTGTGCTGAGAAAGTTATGCCTAAAAACCATCAACGAGCCTGTGAAAAAACATATAAAAATTAATTGTTGAGCGCTAGCCTGTGTGAAGTCAAATGATTGTCGACAAGTTGACTGTTTTTTGTGATGAAAGTCTAATTATCGCTAATATTGTGTTGCACTCTTACTCTTACGAGTTAATATTGCTTAGCTGGTTTTATTTTGCTTATTTCATGAGTTTTCACATGCCTTTATCGATAATTGATATCTTTGCTTTATTTACCTTTTTTATTTCATGGTCTGGATATACTTGGTTTGCCCGTAAAAAAGCAAAAACCACTAATTGTATTGCCCGCAGTTTGCATCAACATCGAATTCATTGGATGTATGAAACCATTACCCGCGAAGTTAGGGTAGGAGAGGCAGCATTATTGTCAAACTTAGAGCGTAATATTGCTTTTTTTGCCTCTAGTACCTTATTGATTTTGGCGGGTTTATTAACACTATTTGCAAAAATTGATACTTTAGAAAAAGTGATATCTTCTATGCCGTACGCAGATCATGCTGCTCATTTAGTTATTCAATTAAAACTCAGTTTATTGGCCTTTATTTTTGTTTTATCCTTTTTTCAATTTACTTGGTCTATGCGCCAATATGGTTTTGTCAATGTTATGGTGGGCGCTGCTCCTATTGATTTAAGTGGTGAAAATGAAAACCTGAAAGCTTATGCAAAACAAATGGCCATAGTGCAAGACCAAGCCGCTCATTCGTATAATTATGGCTTGCGCTCTTATTATTTTGCACTTGCAGCCATGTGTTGGTTGTTTCATCCTATTTTATTTATGTTAATGAGTTTGTGGGTTGTTTATACTTTATATACGCGAGAATTTAACTCAAAAGCGGTGAAAGCAATAACTGCAGGGCAAGAATACTTACAGCTTGAACGTGACGCAAAATTGAAAAACAGGCAGCCGTCGTGATTCAAACACACCGTCAAAAATATCAGCAATATTCAGTAGCAGATTTTGATAGTTACGATTGTTTAAAATTGTCTAAACGTTTTTATCTAGTACTATTATTTGTTTTGCGCGGTTATCTGGTGTGGTTAATGTCTGTAACTAACATGCGTGATAGAGTCAGTATTATTTCTTGGGTCTATCCAGAAACATCGTTGTTTTATTTAAGTTTAATTTCTGGTGCAATTGGGTTGTTTGTTTTGCTCGTGATGAGTTTGCGTAGACCAGAAGCTGCAAACTGGGTTCAAGTGAGTTGGCGACATTGTCGAAAAATATTAATTTCAGCCTTACTTGTTGATTTAATCACTCATGCTGTAGGTTATTTTTTCTGGCAGTTAATATCAATGCAATGGCTTATAATGCAAACAATGATAACGGTTGCTTTGGTTTTTTTATGTTATAACAGCAAACGTTTTACAATAAATTTAGAAGAATTCCCGCAAAAAGTGCCTGAGAAATAGTACTTATGCCTAACGTTGAACAATAAAGTGTCAACGCGTAAATATAGAGATATTAATAGTGACGGTAAGTAATAGCCCTGAGCAGCACAGCAATCAAGCAGAAGTTAAGCAAGAAGAACGCTTGATTATTCTTGATACTGAAACCACAGGAATTAATCCAAAAGAAGGGCATAGAATTGTTGAAATTGGTTGTGTAGAAATGATCAACCGACAATTAACCGGGCGAACTTATCATGCTTATATCAAACCGCTTGATGCGCGTGGTCAAGTGTTACAAATGGAGCAAGAGGTTATTAATGTTCATGGTTTAACCAATGAATTTTTAGATGATAAACCTATTTTTTCGCAAGTTGTTGATGAATTCATTGAGTTTATTCGTGGCGGTGAGCTGGTTATTCATAATGCTAAATTTGATGTTGGTTTTATGGATCATGAGTTTTCTTTATTAAATTTTGCTGAGCGTTCGCGTAATAAAGTGCCAATGACAGCTGATATTTGCACAGTGCTTGATACGTTAAAAACTTCAAAAGACGAATTTGGCTCTCCTAAAACCTTAGATTATTTGGCGCGGTTTTATAAGGTAGATAAATTAGTCGACCGTACTTATCATGGCGCCTTAATTGATGCTCAATTGCTGGCATTTGTATATGTAGAAATGACCCGCAAGCAGTCAACCTTTAATTTAACTTCAGGTGATAGTAGTAACGGCAATGAAAATGCGATCAGGCGGTTAACAAATGCTCGTGAAAAACTAAAGGTTATTCTTGCTTCTGCCGATGAAATAGAAGCACATAAAGAAAGATTGTCGGTTGTTAAGCAAAAAGGAGGAGAGCCCCTTTGGAAATTACCAAATCATTAGTATTTTGTTTGCTGTTATTAGCGAATATTTCCTCTGTTTTTTCACAAGAAACTGCTGATAAAAATGCGCAAGAAAGCAAGGTAAGTACACTTGCAGAAAAATCATTAGAGCTTGGAAAAATAGGCTTTTATCAAAGTGATAACCTGACTAATGAAATTCCTTATTTTGACAACCGCTTTCGTATTGATGCTGAGCTTGATGAAATAACGTTAATCTTGTTTAGAGTTCGCGGTAGTAAGCCTATTATTTTGGTGCAGCCAGATGGCAAAAAAATGCGCATCAATGACTACGATAAAGAGAAAGTACAATGGCATGACGACCGTACTTTTGACATGATAAAAATTCAAAAACCCATGGTTGGCCCATGGCAGGCTATTGGTGACATCTTACCTGAAAGTAAAATTTTAGTGGTCTCAGACGTTAAAATTGCGGTTGACCCCTTGCCTGAAATTGTTTTATCTGGAGAAACCTTAAAAGTTGTCGGTAAACTATACAACGGTAATGAAAGTATCGATATACCGCACTTTAGAGATGTGGTTAAACTTGATGTTAATTTTTACAGTACTAACAACTCTGCTTATGATAATTTTGGTGCTGACGCACTTAAACTCACCTCGTTTAGAGATGATGGCGAAGATCTTGATGAATATGCGGGTGATAGTTTATATACCGGTGAGTTTCTTTTAGATTTTGCGGCTGGCGAATGGCAACCTGTTTTTGTTATTAAACTCCCTATGGTCACTCGAGAGCTTCGTCAAAAGGCAATTTTATTAAATAAATCACCCATAACCCTTTCTGTAGAAACCTCAGAAAAAGAAGATATCCCACATCGTTTAATTGTGACAATAGATCCAACCCATGTCGACCCTAGTAGTTTAGTGTTTCAAGGAAAAACAACGTTTCCAGATAAGCAAACTCGGCCTTTTTCAATTATGGATGATGAAGGGGTGGAAAATGCTGAAACTCGCATTGAAGAAATTCCTTATACTGAGCCCGGCATTCATCGCGTTAACATCAGTGCTTTTGGTCGCACAAAATCTGGCCGTGAATTTCGATTAGTGGTGCCTGAATTTTCCTTTAATGTTAAAGGCATATCAAATAAGTTTTTGTTAACTACAATTGGTGATGACGGTGTTGAACAAACCATAGAGGTCGATAAAGCTGAAAAATTTTTAGCAGACAAAGAAGCTGAGCTGAAAAAAGCCAAAGCAGCACAGCAAAAATTAGCAGAAGAGCAGAGCCAAAATACTATGATTATGATTGCTGCCGGTAATGGCGTGATTATAATCATAGCGATGATTTTGTTTTTTGTTATGCGCAAGAAGAAAAGCAAATAGGCAAACGATAAGCAGTAGCAAGGGTATTAGTCTTGGTGTAGTTTTGGTAAAACAATTTCGTAGCGAATACCTACAGGCGAGTCCATTACTTTTATTCGTCCTTGTAAATTATAAGTAATTAAATTGCTAGTAATATTAAGACCGAGACCCAAGCTGTTGTTATTACGATTTAAGGTAAAAAAAGGCTCAAATATTTTAGCTGATTCTGATTTACAAATACCTTTACCGTTATCTTGATAATTAATACTGATGTGGTCAACATCCTCAATGATGTTTATATGGATCATTCCTGATTTTGTCTCTGTAAAGCCATGAATAATAGAATTCTCAATAAGGTTAAAAAAGATTTGCCATAAAACTTCTTTCACAGCAAAGAAGTTAAAATTTTCACATTGAATAACCAATTGATGATTACCTAAAATTGGTGTTAATGCTTGTTCTATTTCAGCTAAAAAGGCCGTCATAGAAAAAGATAAATTGTCGCTAGTATTGTCAGCGGTATTAATATTTTTAAAACGTTGCAATAACTTGTTAGCCTTAGACAGGCTTTTTTTACTCAGTGCTGTAACTTCAGTAAGTTCGAAGAGTGTGTTAATAAAGTCAGTTCTAGATAAACTTCCTGTTGACACTTTTTCACTTAATTTATTGATTTTCTCCTCTGTAACACTGGTTGCCGTTATCGCCGTACCTAGTGGTGTGCTAATTTCATGTGAAAAGCCACAAATCAAACTGTTTGTTGTTAGCATCTTTTCAGCTTTAAGATCTAAACTATATTGTTTTCTTTGCTCTTTTAGTGCTTTTTCTAGTGCTAAGTTTACTTCTTCAAGTTCTTTTGTTCTTTCATTAACTGTTTGTTTTAATTGTGTGTTTGCATTGAGCAACTTACAACGATTAGAATGGTTTTCAAAAACAACTGCCGCTAAGTTGGCACTTAATTCTATAAACTTAAGATCTTCTTTGGTTGGTTTTTGCGGTGTTTGGTAGTACATAGCAAAGGTGCCAAAAACAATACCATCGGCACCAATAATTGGCTCAGACCAACAAGCTTGAAGGCTTGCTTCAAGTGCTAAACCTTTATATTGAGCCCAGTACGGGTGAGTATTAATATCTTCAACAATTACTCGCTCTTTAATAAATGCGGCTGTACCACAAGAGCCAACCCCTGCGCCTATAGCTACACCGTCTAGTGCTTGACAATAAAATTCAGGCAGAGAAACAGAGGCAATTGGGTGTAATGTTTTTGCTATATTGTCTAAACGTAAAATTGAGCACTGCATTTTAGGGTTATACAGTTGTGCTTTTTGGCAAAGCGTATTAAGAATGAGCTCTAAGCCTTCATTTCTCGCTACCATGCGCAAAACATGATTACGGCCTTCTTCAAGTTGGTTAGATAACTGCCAATACTTTATATCTTTAGTTAAATTCATAAAGGAGATTCCTTTGCTCAGCAATGCTTTAATTAAAGTGCTAATACTAAAGAATTACAAATTTAATTAATGCTGAAATAGAAATTAAACGTTATTTGTTGGTTTATTTGAGTGCCATTTTGTCAGTATCAAAAATATCAATCTAAATAATCATTGTAAATTGCTTGAAACCTTCCGGATTCTTTTAATTTTTTCAAACCAAAATTAAAATCGTCACGTATTTTTTCACTTTTAAATACAGGACGGTAATCTAAAGGGTCGCTTTCAGTAAAGCTATGTTCAACTGTGGGAGGTAATATATAAGCGTACTTTTTCTTTAGTTGATTAGCGTTATATTTAAAGATATTAATATCCATTAATGCCACATCAAAACGGCCTAAATATAATAATCTTACTTGGGTAAATTGATTGCTTATACCATGAAACATTTTCTCTTTTAGCGGATTACTTAACCATTTAGGATATCTTTTTTCAGCACCTTGAAATGAAACAATGCTCAAATTATATAAGTAATCCGGCTTATTAATGGTAATAGCACTTTTTTTAAGTGTAATAAATTTATTATCATAAATAACGGCAGGGTTTGCATAAAAGCCACTGTGGCTAGTTAAATCAATACCCATATCACCCATTGCTGCATCAATTAAGTTCTGTTTAAAAGAGATAGGAATGCGACCTAAAGGATAATAAACAGTCTCAAGGGTATGATCTTTATAGGCTAACGCTTCAGCTATAATATCTATTTCAATACCATTATTACTTTGTTGAAATATATAAGGAGGAATATTTTGAGAAAAACCCATTTTTATGTTGTCGGCATAAACATTCTGACAATAAAGTATGAAAAGCAATGGGTAAAAGTATTTAAGGTGCATTATTTTTAAACGTTATATTTAAGAGTTGTACATTAATTGAAAAGCATAAAACCACCATGCCATGATCAAATCAATGCTGCTGTTGGCTATATTATAACAACTATTCAGATCTGATATCATTTATATATTTTGATAGTATTTCTCTTTAGATTTCATTAAAGTGATTTTAATCACGGTTGGGTGGGTATTAATTACTTGCTAGTCTTTCGGTGTTATCTTCAATAGCCCTCTAATTCCCTTGATAAACGCATCAAGTTGACGGTTTAGGCTCTGCGAAACAGGTAAGGCTACAATATTTATTTTTTAATAAAAGTGATAAAAATCAACTTGGTACTCGTTTAATAAAATTCCTCTATGGTTTTATTATGATATTTTATTTCAATAGGTTGAAAAATAATCTAATTGATTTTTGCTTTGCTTTTAACTTAAAAAGTTATGGTGACTACGAAATTATCGGCACTTTATATTTGCCGAAAATCAGCTACAAGGTTTATGTACATTACATTTTACTAATAAACGAATAAACACTCTAATATCACAACCCACTCTAAACCTCATCATATTTACAAATTTGTAACAAAAGCAGCTGTGTAACCCCTCTTGTAATGTTTTAGTCGCTACTTTATAACTAGCTCGCTACTGTTTTTATTTCAGCTTTTGAACAAAACGTTAGCTAGAAAAAGTAAGCAAATGAAAACAAATAAAAACAAATTTTAAAAATATAAAAATTAAGAAGGATATAACATGTCTACATTATTTCGTACTACAACGTTAGCCCTAGCAGTAGGTGTTGCGTTAGGTACAGTTCCAGCTTTTGCTGCTGATGAAGATGCAGCAAAAGATGATCAAGTTGAGAAAATTATTGTTGTTGGCTCACGTGGTGCGCCACGTTCAGTTAATGATTCACCTGTACCCGTAGATCTAATTGGTGGTGACGAATTAGATCGTGGTGGTAACACAGATATGCTTGAGTTATTAAAAGGTACCGTACCTTCTTTTAACGTTCATACAAACCCTATTTCAGATGCTGCCAGTTTAGTTAAACCAGCTAACTTGCGTGGTTTGTCTTCTGATAGTACTTTGATTTTAGTAAACGGTAAGCGTCGTCATCGTGCGTCTGTTATTGCTTTATTAGGTGGTGGTATTAATGATGGCGCCCAAGGTCCTGATATTTCAGTTATTCCAAGCATTGCTTTAAAACAAGTTGAAGTGCTTCGAGATGGTGCTGCGGCGCAATATGGCTCTGATGCGATTGCCGGTGTAATGAACTTTGTTTTAAAAGACGAGCAAGATGGCGCTTCTTTAACGGCGCGCTACGGCTCATACTATGAAGGTGATGGCGATACTGTTGAAGTTGCTGGTAATGTTGGTATGGCATTAACTGAAGATGGTTTTGCTAATGTTAGTTTTCAATATAAAAACTCTGATGCCACTAGCCGTAGCTTACAACGTCCTGATGCTCAAGGGTTAATTAATGCTGGTAATACTGCCGTTTCTAGCTTGGCGCAAATTTGGGGTTCTCCAGAAGTAAACGATGATATTACCGTTTTTGGTAATGCCGGTTTAGATATTGGTAACGACCGTGAAGTATACATGTTTGGTAACTACTCAGAGCGTGATGTTCGTGGTGGTTTCTACTTCCGTAACCCGCATACTCGTGGTGGTGTTTACTCTGGCGACGGTGGCGAAAGCTTGTTAATTGGTGATATTGCACAAGCAAATGGCGCAGAAAGAACCTGTTTACCAGTGCCTATCACCACAGGTAATGTATTAACGCAACAAAACTACATTGATAACGTTGCTAACAACGATAACTGTTTTGCATTTAATGAAATGATTCCTGGTGGTTTTACCCCTAACTTTGGTGGCAACATTGTTGATACCTCGTTAGTTATAGGTACAAGCGGTGAGTTGTCATCAGGCATAATGTACGATGTAAGTGGTACTTATGGTCGCAACAAATCTAGTTATGTAATCTATAACACACTAAATGCCTCATTAGGCCCTGAAACGCCTCGTGATTTTAATCCTGGTGCTCATACGCAAGTTGAAAAAATGTTCAACATTGATTTAAGTAAAGATATCGAAATTGATGGTATTGAAAACTTACTTATTGCCGGTGGTTATGAATGGCATACAGAGTCATTTGAAGTAACTGCAGGTGATGTTGCTTCATATACAGCGGGTCCTTATACCGACCAAGGTTTTGGTATTGGCTCTAACGGTTTTCCTGGGTTTAAACCCGTAGCAGCGGGTATTTTCTCCCGCCAAAACTTTGCTTTTTATTTTGATTCTGAAGCGCAAATTACCGATAGCTTGATGCTTGGCGCGGCTGTTCGTTATGAAGACTATAGCTCTTTTGGTAGCGATACTAACTATAAGCTTACCGGGCAATACAGCATCACTGATTCTTTATCAATTCGTGGTTCAATCAGTACGGGCTTCCGTGCTCCAACCGTTGGGCAAGCAAATTACTCTAACGTACAAACTTCGCTTGATGGTGGTGTGCTAGTTGATTCTGCACTTTTACCTGCAACAAACCCAATTGCTGTTGAATTAGGCGCGCAAGAGTTAACACCAGAGCAATCTGAAAGTTATACTTTTGGTGCTGTATTTAATGAAGGTGATTTTTTCTTAACTGTTGATTACTACAACATTTCAGTGTCAGATCGTATTTCTCAATCAGATAAGAAAACGTTAACAGAGCCACAAAAAGACAAGTTAAAAGAAGCGGGTGTGCCTAATGTCGATTCAATTCAACAAGTAAGTTTCTTTACAAATGATTTTGATACTACCACTGAAGGTGTTGATATTATTGCTAACTATACTGCTGAGTTGTTAAATGGTGATTCATTATTTAGCATGGCGTATAACTATAATGAAACCACCGTAGATAATTACAGTGCTGTAACCGGTGACTTTAAAGTTTCTCGTTTAGAAAACGATTTACCTAATCACCGTGCTACGTTAACTTGGGCGCAAAACTATGACACTTTCAGCTTCTTCACACGTGTAAACTACTACGGTGAGTATCAAGCAGTTCATGTTGATTACGATGCCACTGCGGTAACCGGTAGTGCTAAAACTACCGTTGATGCGGAAGTAAGTTATCATGTTAACGATAGCTTTACGGTAAGTGTTGGTGCGCAAAACATTTTTGATGTTTACCCAGATGATTTAAATTTTGAGAAAAACACGGGTATACCAAACAACAACTGGGGCGGTAAGTATGCAGAAACTTCTCCATTTGGATTCAACGGTGGTTTCTACTACCTTAAAGCAAACTATAACTTCTAACATTAACCTCGGTTAATTTAAGAAACTATAGATAAAGCCCTAGAAATTGCTAGGGCTTTTTATTATCTTGAACTGAAATAAGTACATCTGCTTTAAAGCTGAAATTATGATTAAACAGGCAAACCAATATTTACAGCAAGGGCAATTTACCTTAGCAGAGAACCTTTATCGGCAGTTATTGCAAAAAAACGCTAACGATATTGATGCCTTGTGGGGGCTAGGTAAAGTGGCACTTGCTGTTGATAGTTATCAACAAGCTTACAATATCTTCCACAAATGCATTTCTTTAAGAGCAGACATTTATGTTTTATGGCTTTCTTTTGCGCAAGCATGTGAAAAATTAGCGCAAATTGAAGAAGCAGAGGTTGCGTTAAAGCAAGCTCATACATTAGCAGGGGAGAATTTAGCGGTTTTACTGCCATTGGCTATCTTTTATTGTCAGTCGGGAGAATATGATCAAGCTAAAAACTACTTCGCTAAAATTGATGCGATTGCCCCCATGCAGGTTCAAGCGTTTTGTTTGAAAGTTCGTATTGCTTTGATTACTGAATTTGAAGAGACAGCCCAAGTACTTTTGTCTCAGTTAGCAGGTAATGCTCACCATTTTTCTTGGCAAGAAAGCGTTTCACTTCATTATGCCTTTGCGAGTCTGTATCAAAATCAAAAAAATTATGAACAAGCTTTTGAACACTTTTCCCAAGCAAATAAGCTTCAATTAGCGAAAACCACTTTTAGTGTTGATGACATGAAAGGGTATTTTCAACAGCTTGAATCCACTTTTGATAGCGCTTATTTTGCTCAAATCACCTCAAGGGGTGATAAATTAGTAAAAAACAATAAACTCACGCCAATTTTTATTGTGGGTCAACCTCGTTCAGGCTCAACATTATTAGAGCAATTACTGATTGGTCACAGTGATATTGTTAGTGGCGGCGAATTACCTTTTATGGCTGGTGATATTGCTCAAGGAATTTTTCAAATAACCGAGCAACATTTCCCACAAGGCGCGGCGATTTTGTCTAAGCCTGAGTATGCTCAACAACGACAAGACTTGGCAGATCATTATTTAACTAAACTGCAATCTTTAGCGCCTAACGCGCCTTATATTATTGATAAAATGCCTGCTAATTACCAATCAATTGCGTTAATAAAATTACTGATGCCACAGGCAAAAATTATCCATATAACACGCGATGTAATGGATGTAAGCTGGTCTATTTATAGTAACCAATTTGAGTCACTCGAGCCTTATTTTTGCAGTTTATCTGAAATTGGTAAATACCATCATGCTTATCAAAAAGTCATGTCGCACTGGCAATTAAACATACCTGAGTTTATTCATACCCTAAGTTATGACGATCTTGTTTCAACCCCCGAACAAACGATTACAGCTGTGCTTAACTTTTGTGGTTTAAACTATCAAAGCAACTGTTTGGAAATTAACCAACAAGCCAGACATATCAATACATTAAGTGATGTTCAGCTTAGAAGCGGCATAGTTCAAAATAGAGCCAAAAAATGGCAGCCTTATCAACAATATTTATCAGCATTGTTTGAAGCGCTTCCATAGTTTTTACGTCGAAATTTATCTTTGTAGTGGTAAAATTAACGAAAAAATACTGCCTTTATTTATTTTACTTTTCACTGTTACCGTACCATTGTGAGCAAGGGCAATATGTTTAACGATAGATAAACCTAAACCTGTGCCGCCTAATGCTCGACTACGCGCTTTATCCACTCGGTAAAATCGTTCAAATAGTCGAGGTAAATGTTTTTCTGGAATACCATTACCTTGGTCTTCAACGCTTATGTTTATATCATTTTGCTGTTTAGTCACAGTGATTTTTATTTTGCTATTGCCGTTACTGTATTTAATTGCATTGTTTAAAAGGTTAATTACCGCTTGTTCAATTAATGAAGAATTATGTTTAAAGGTAATATCTTCACTATTGTTTAGTATAATGTCTATATTTCTATCTAATGCTTTGTCTTTACAAAGAAAAATAGCATTGCTTAATGCCAAGGTAATTGATTCGTCTACAAAGTCTATTTCATCAATTTCTGTTTCTTTTTCAATTTTAGACAAGGCTAATAGGTTTTCAATAATACCTTCTAACCGAAGGGAGTGAGTATGTATAACGTCAATAAAACCCACTCTTTTCTCTTGGGGTAAATCAGGGAAGTCGATGAGAGATTCAGACAAGCCCTGAATAGCAGTAAGGGGGGTTCTAAGTTCGTGTGATACGTTTGAAACAAATTCTTTTCTTTGTAATTCAAACTCTTTTAGCTTAGTAATATCATTAAAAACCACCAAGGTACCGCATTTGTTTTTATGTATGTCTAGTAGTGGCGCAGATTGAGCCAATAAAACTTGTTCAACTTCATTGTGAATTATAATCTCTTGTTTTATAGGTTCATCTTGTTGTAGAGCGAATAAGATAAGGTTATGTAACTCTATGTTTTCTATAACACTTTGTAATTTAGAACCTTCTATGTCTTTTTCAGAAATTTTTAAAATATTATAAGCAGCTTGATTAATTCGAAGAATTTTTTCGTTACTGTCTACGGCAATAACCCCTTCAACCATGCTAGAAAAAACAGCTTCTTGCTCATTGCTTTGGTTAAGAATAATTTCAATGCGTTGGTTTAATTGAATGGCTATTTCGTTAAACGCTTGTCCTAATTGTTCCGACTCAAGCGAGTCATTTGAACTTAATTGCACCCGACTAGAAAAATCACCTTTGGCTAATCGTTGTGCTTGCACTTTCATTACTTCTAACGGTCTAACCAGCGATTTAGACATCCACCAACTCGCAAATGCGGTAATGATGATCAGAATGAAAAACCCTAACGATACTTTATAATAAATACTCCATAACGCGGTACGCAAAGTATCTAATGGTGTCGATGCTCTGATTATGCCTATTACTTCATTTTGCGCGCTTATTGGCATCGCAAAATACATAGAGTCTATCGAGAGGGTTTGACCATACCTTATTGATAGGCCTTTACCATGATTTATTGCTTGTTCAACTTCAGGACGGCTTTTATGGTTATCCATAGTTGTGGGATCTTTCTTATTATCACCAACCACTTTTCCTGAAGGTAAAATAATAGTAATACGAGTTGATGAGTCATCACCTAATATTTGAGACTGTTTTTGAATTTCAAGGTAGTCGCGAGATTGAAGCAGTCGAGAAAACTCAGGTGTTAATATTTTTGTCCTTATTTCTAAGTCAACTGCACGTTCTTGATAATAAAACGATTTAAAAGACCAAAGGGCAATCATCACAATAGCGAGTAATGAAATAAATGAAATTATTAAAAAAGAAGGATACAGCTTCCAAAAAAGGGTTTTGCGTTTTATTGTCATTTTATCTTCGCTAATTTTATCTTCGCTAGTAGTGTTTATTGTTATCAACTTATTATAAACCTAGTTAACCTTGGTAAGTCCATTAAATTGTTTTTCAATTAAGACGTTAGGCTTTTTATTGAGTAAAGATCAAAAACAAATAGCTAGCGAGAACCACTGCGACCCACATAGCCATACTGCCAGAAGGATAATTTTGTGAAAGTAAAATATTCAATCGGTTATTTTTCTCTGCAATATAAGTTAAATAAACATTTAGTTTTAATTTGAGCTTTTGTCGTAATGTGCGATCTGCTTGCCAAATGAAAGTAAACATATTTTGCAAAACCGTGGGTAGTGCACGACGATAAAGCCAATCGAAGTCTAAATTAGTTGATCTAAGCTCAGGCGGGTATATCCCTTTGAGATTGAGCCAAACAAAAGCTAATGCTGAAAAGAATAATAACTGGGTCTGCGCTAATACATGGGTTGCGTCATAAGGGTTGTAACCAGTATCGTATGGTAGCAAAGTGTATAAAGCTGCTGGGTAGATACCAATTGCAATACACAGACTTGCAGCAATAGTCATTGCCAATAACATATTTTTAGGCGGATCGTTTGCACGAATACCTGAGTCATGAGCAAAAAAGGCGAAATAGGGGATTTTAATACCTGCATGATGAAAAACACCCGCAGAGGCAAACAGCAACATTAACCAGATCCAGTCGTAACCTTCTTTAAGTGCCGCAGACATCACCATTGATTTACTAACAAAACCGCTAAAAAGAGGAAAAGCTGAAATAGAAGCAGCACCGACAATGCAGAGTATTGTCGTTTTAGGCATTGTTTTGTATAAACCACCCAATTCAGAGCCGTTTATACGCCCTGTCATGTGCAATACTGCTCCCATAGACATAAATAACAAGCCTTTAAAAATCACATCATTAAAAGCATGAGATACAGCTCCATTGATAGAAAGCGCTGTACCTATGCCAATACCTACCACCATAAAGCCAACTTGATTTATCAGGCTATAAGCTAATACTCGACGTAAGTCATTTTCAATAACCGCAAAAAATATTGGAAAACAGGTCATAGCAGCGCCGATATATACGAGTAATTCAGTACCAGGGTATGCACGAGCAAGAGCATAAACAGCAACTTTAGTGGTAAACGCGCTAAGAAACACTGTGCCTGTCACTGTCGCTTCAGGGTAGGCATCTGTTAGCCAATTGTGGACAATGGGAAACGCAGATTTAATACCAAAGGCAATAAAAATAAGCCAACCAGCAATACCATCGACACCGATATAGCCAAATGCTAATGTGCCATTTTCAACAATATAAAAAAGAGATCCTACTAAGAGAATGACGCCTGAAAGTACCTGAATAATAAGATAGCGCATTCCTGCGACATAAGAGCGCTGAGTTCTTCGTGCCCAAATAAGAAATACAGAAGTAAAGGCTAATAACTCCCAAAAAACGAACAGAGTTAACAAATCACCGGCAAAAACAGCACCTAAGCCGCTGCCTGCATACATCATAGCCGATACTTGCTGCATAGTATCACGAAGGTGCAACGAGTAAATAATGCCAATCAGTGCTGCAATGTGAAATACATAGCCAAACATTAAACTTAGCTTATCTACACGGTAAGGAGTGAGTTGATAATCAAAAAAAATAAATTGTAGGTGAATACCTTCGGGTAGCATCGAGAGATGCAATGCACTGACAATAGGGATAGTTACCATAATCACGCCACGTAAATTACCGCGCGTGAGGAATACAAGCAATGCACCTAGAAAAAAAGGGATAAAAGGAGGGATTTCAATCATCCACATTGTTCACTCCTTCATTTTTAATGTTTTCATTTTGTAGGTTCGTCACAGTCGGGTTATCATCATAATAACTTTCTGAACGCATTAGAAAAGTTCGCATCCAAGTGGCTATCAGAACCAAAACCACACAAACAACAAAGCCAAATAAAGGATAGAAACCCCATAGATTTTCCCAAGAGTGCATTACATGGCGCTGGATGACAAAATCTAGCGCGAACAATAAAATACAACAAGCATAAAAAATATGTAAAACACGTTTGACGTTGTTGGGATCATCAAATAGATATTTATTCTCATTTTTCATGAACTACTCCCTGTTGGCTAGAATGGCCGACGCCAATTCAAATAAAGGTTGGGGATAAACAAATAAAATTAAACAAGCTAAAGTGGTAATAATAATAGCAATCAGTGCAGGCAGCGGTGCTTCTTTTAACTGTGTTGCTTGAACTCGATTTTCTGAAGAAATGCTCTTATTAGTACTGAGGTTAGGGAAAAAAGCGTGAAAAGAAATAGGCAAAAAATAAGCAATATTGAGTAAAGAGCTGAGCATTAAAATCACCATCAATGCCCACTGCTTAGTTTCAATGGTAGCCATTAACAAAAACCACTTACTCCAGGTTCCTCCTGTAGGAGGAACCCCAATAATACTTAAGCTTGCAATAAAAAATGCGAACATTGTTATTGGCATTTGTCGTCCAATACCTCGCATCTCGCTGATTTTTGATTTATGTAACGTAACTAATATAGCCCCAGCGCAAAAGAATAGGGTGATTTTACCAAAAGCATGCATTGCAATGTGCATGGAACTCCCAATAACCCCAGACGAAGTCGCCAGCAGAGCGCCAATAGTGATATAACCTAATTGACTGACAGTTGAATAGGCTAACCTTGCTTTTAAATTATCTTGTCGCAAAGCAATGAGAGAAGCCAGAAACACAGATGCTCCCGCTAGATAAAGTAAAAACTGAGTAGTGGGTAATACCGATAACAAATCCAGACCAAAAATAAATACACATATTTTCAATACAGTAAAAACCCCTGCTTTTACTACCGCGACTGCATGTAATAGCGCACTAACAGGTGTCGGTGCCACCATAGCCGCAGGCAACCAACGATGAAAGGGCATAATAGCGGCTTTCCCTATGCCAAAAATAAATAATACTAGTAATACACCCGCAAGGTTTTTATTGATGTCAACAGCAAAAATACCTCCGTTCTTGAAATCTAATGTTCCTGCGAAAAACCATGTGCTTGTGATGGCTAACAGGAAAAACATAATTGATGTGCCAAGTAGGATTCCAAGATAAATTCGACCGCTATTTTTTGCCTTTTCGGTTCCTGCATGAGTGACTAACGGGTAGGTAGATAGCGTCAACACCTCATAAAAAATAAATAAGGTAAACAGGTTAGCTGAAAGCGCTATGCCCATTACTGCGCCAATAGCAATGGCGAAACAAATATAAAAGCGAGTTTGATTTTTTTCTTGATGACTGCGCATGTAGCCAATGGAATAGCATGTAGTGACTAGCCAAAGGAAACTGGCAATAAGAGCAAACAACATTCCTAGAGGTTCAACAGCAAAACTAATACTTAGGCTGGGTAATAGCTCCCACCAAAAAACATTGATGCTAGTAGCTAGTGTTAATCCCTGATAAAGAATAGCGGTAAAGTAGATTAATAATAAACTAGTTGCAATGCTTATCCCTTCGCGAAGGTTCGGATTGTGTCGGGTAAAAAAAATGGCTAGTGTTGCCAAAAACGGTATAGTAACAACAAGTTGCAAAACTACTTCTAATGACAGATTCATGGCGACACACCAAATAAGCTCATGGCCGCTGCTTGTGCAACTTCAACGCTAAGGCGAGTATCTATGCCAAAATATACATTGGCTATTATTAGCGTCCAAATAGGGAGTAAAAAAAGCAACGGAGCTTCTTTTATTGGTTTATCAGTAACTAGCAACTCTTTAAAATAGGCAACTTCAACAATACGCCATAGGTAAATTACCGCTAATATTGAACCTAATAAAATAAGAGTTGCAACAAACCAGCTATTGTTTTCAATTAAGGCCATAAGTAGATACCACTTACTAACAAAACCTACCGTTAAAGGGACACCTATTACACTTAATCCACCGACTATAATGGCAGCCATAGTCAGTGGCATTTGACGGCCTAAACCGTGGAAATTATTGAGTTGAACACTTCCTAATCTATATACCACGGCTCCTAAGGCTAAAAAAATAGCACTTTTCATCAACGCATGATTGAACAAGTGCAGCAAGGTTGCTGTTAAACCTGTCACATTACTGGTGCTAAAACCAATAATAATATAACCAACCTGAGCAATACTTGAATACGCAAAGAGGAGTTTAACGTTTTCTTGATAAATAGCAGCGATTGAAGCAACAAATACACCAGCCAAGCCAAGTATCATCAACAAGGTTTGTAAAGGTAAATTGGTAAAAGAAAAAGACAGTCCAAAAACTGAAAAAGTGAAACGAATAAGTAAATATATAGCGACTTTTGTTGCGGTTGCTGCGAAGAACGCTGTAACAATTGAAGGGGCAAAAGCGTAAGCATTTGGTAGCCAATGATGAAGAGGGAAAAGTGCCAACTTTAAGCAGACACCAACAATTATAAAAACAAAAGCGGTAAGCACTGTGCGTGTTTGAGCCACCTGCGGTAGGCGTTGTGACAAATCATCCATATTTAGCGTGCCAGTCATTTGATACATTAGGCCAATGCCAATCAAGATAAAGGTGGCACCTATAGTGCCCATGATCAAATACTGATATGAAGCCCAAAGCGCCCGTTTATTTGTACCCATAGCAATTAATGCATAAGCAGATAAAGATGATATTTCTAAAAACACAAAAACATTAAAAGCATCGCCAGTTGCGACAATACCTAGCATGCCAGTAAGTGATAATAAGTATAAAACATAAAATAAAGTGTGATTATTTTTCGGGATCTCTTGTTCTATACTGGTTTGTGCAGCAAATAAAATTATTGTGCTAATTGACGAAATAATTAACAGTACAAAGGCATTAAGCTTATCTATGCGGTATTCTATCCCCCAAGGAGCTTCCCAACCACCTAACTCATAGCTGATCACGCCAGAAGTCATCACTTGCTGCAACAGTAAAAGACTGATCAAAAATGCTATGCCACTCACGAGTAAGGAAAACAGCCAAACAAGTTTAGGCCTTTTTAATAGCAAGCAGATGGGAGCTGCGATCAGCGGCACGATCACTTGTAAAATTGGAGTGTGCGATATCACGTTTGTTTACCCTTTTTTTTATCAGGGCTAAGGAGATTATCTTGGCGTTGAATATCCTCTTCTTCAACACTACCATAGGCTTCTTTTATACGAACAATTAATGCAAGACCTAAAGCCATGGTTGCAATACCAACAACAATCGCTGTGAGAATTAAAGCGTGGGGTAATGGATTGGAATATAAAATTATTTTACTGTCTAATATTGGCGCAGTCCCTCCCTCAACTTTTGCCATGCTAATATAAAAAATGAAAACTGAGGTTTGTAAAATGGTTAAACCAACTATTTTTTTAATTAAATTCCCATGCGCAATGACTATATACAGTCCACTCATCATCAGCAATATCACAATCCAATTATTAAAAAGTCCCACTAACACGATGTAGACTCCTTATTTTCTTTATTATGTTTTTTAATGCTTTTTTGCATCTCTATACGATCAGCAAAACTGAAAAAAATAATGATCATTACTGATGCTACAGTAC
>Ga0316207_10000595_pt1 | contig 54769 bp, 41 predicted proteins | sample 6weekpyrite_MG_FD_204943 | JGI IMG/M metagenome (GOLD analysis project Ga0316207, IMG submission 204943) | Microbial mat bacterial communities from mineral coupon in-situ incubated in ocean water Damariscotta River, Maine, United States -... | ecosystem: Environmental > Aquatic > Marine >...
ACATCAGTTTTAGACATAATTCCTAATTTTTGCCATGGGTTTTAAATAGGCAATGGGATCGTTATATTTCAAGCTACGTGCCGACATTTAATATATCTTTAATATGACGATAATTTTGTAAATTAATTTAAGATTCTTATGCAGTTGCCGCTGTTTATAGAAATAGAATCAAATTACCGTTCAGCGGTTAATAATTAACCGTTATTGGTAAGAATAACATCGATTTAGGAAATTAGTATGAGTGCAAATTCTGGAGCAGCAAATCGCGATAACCTTATGAAATCAATTGATGACCGTACCAAATTAGCTGGTGCGAATCGATTGGAGGTATTGTTATTCAGCTTAGGTCACAATAACAATACCGGGAGAGAAGAAGTCTTTGGTATCAATGTATTTAAAGTGCGAGAGGTATTGAATGCACCTGCAATAACAAATGCGCCAGATATGCCGCCTGCTGTAGAAGGCTTGGTAAGTTTGCGAGGAGTGATGGTTCCCGTTGTAAATGTAGCAAAGTTTTGCGGAATGAATGTTGAGCGAGAACCCACTGTACTGATTGTTACAGAATACAATAAACAAACTCAAGCGTTACTGGTTGATTCTGTAGAACACATACTACGAATGGAGTGGAATGAAATTAAAGTGCCACCACCGATGTTGGCACATCAATTTGGTGGATTACTCACAGCTGTCACTGAAATTCAAGACGGGCGTATTGTTATGATACTTGATGTGGAAAGAGTGCTTGCTGAAACGGATCAATTTGGAAAAGATATCGACGATCTGAAAGGTATTGAAAAGATTAATGCAGATTTAACGATTTTATATGCAGATGACTCTTCTATGGCGCGAAAACAAATTGAAAATACGCTTAATCATTTGGGTATTAAGTTTGTTGGCACAAGAAATGGTAGTGAAGCTTGGCAGACTTTATTGTCGTATAAGGAGCGTGCTGATAGTTTGGGTAAGTCAATATTTGATTTCGTTTCTGGTGTGTTGACTGACGTTGAAATGCCTGAAATGGATGGCTATGTTCTTACAAAGAATATTAAAAGTGACCCAGTGCTTTCTCAACTACCTGTATTGATGCACTCTTCATTGTCAGCGGAAGCCAATATTAATATGGGTAAAACAGTTGGGGCCGATGTTTATGTACCAAAGTTTAGCGCTAAAGAACTGTCGGATTCAGTGAAAATGTTACAGAAATTGTGTCTAGAGAGAAGGAATAAGACAGAAGCTCAGGAGTAAGTATTTTTCCAGCAAATAAAAATAAATCTAATTAATCTGGATTTATTTGATAATATGAAAAAGACTCAAGATTTACCCTATTTCTGTCACTTTTAGGCAAAATAATAAAATCGAGATAATTAAATATCGATTCCTTGAGTATCTATTAGTATTCAGATTTAAAATAAGATTTTAAGAAAGACATTAAATGTTAATGTAATATGACTCTGAAAAAATTAGTTGCATTTATCTATATTGTATTGAGTCTCATCTCGATGCCAATAAATGCTGATTCTACTCAAGAACGAAGAATTATAATTTCTACTTTAATTTTCCCTCGTTTAATAGCCGTCGATCAGAATTTAACAGATAAATTAGATGAATCTGGCAACGTGCGCATAGGCATTATTTATCATTCAAACATAGATAAAGCTAAAAAAGTTGATAGATTAATATCTAGAAAAATTAAAAAGATTGCTGCTGAAAATATCACCATAGATTACATTGATATAAATAGAATTAATCAACTCGAGAATAAACCATATAGCGGTTTTTTTATAGCACAGCTTATGTCAAAATCAGACATTAGTCGAATAATTCAATTTTCAAATAAACACAATATTTTAAATTTCTCACCATTTGAAGGAGATGTAGAACGAGGAATAATTGCGAGTATATTTATAGGAGCCAAGATTAAGCCTTATTTTAACATAAAAAGTCTCGTAAAAGCCGGTGTGAGTTTAAAGCCAGCGCTTCTGAGGGTGTCGAAAGTCTATGAATAAACTAACGACAAAGATTAATACCCTTTATTTTACTTCTCTCATAATCCTTATCGCTTCAATGATTGCCGCATGGCATTTTCTATTTATTCCTTTTGTGGAAAAAAATGAGAAAATTAAAGCAGATCTATTGTTGTCGCCTTATGCTCCAATGTTTGAGCAACTTATTGATGATCAATACTTTCATGACTTGGATATTGTAATATCAACGTTAATGCTGTTAAAAGATGAAGATAACAATCAGCCACTGATCCTCTCTTTAGAGGTCAATTTAACCGATAAAAGAATAATAAAACAAAGTAATAATAATCGAACGAGTAGATTCATTAATACTATTCCACTTTTTTCACCCACTTCTTTTGAATTGCTTGGGAACCTCAAAATTTCCTATAACGACTATACATATAATAAAACGGTTGAAAATTCGTTGAAAATTATACTGGGGGCGATATTTTTCTTTTCTCTTTTATTTTTCATTGGTCAACAATTGTTGTCACGGTTTATTAAACCTCTGACTTCTTTATCGAAATTTCTAGCGAACAACGATTCTTTAAATATTGATGCCTTACCGAAACAAAAACCAGGGTTAAGCGAAGAAATAAAAAGTATGTGGGATGCTGCAGAGACGATGTTAGAACGTATCAAGCTACGAGAAATTGAGTTAAATGAAAAACATGAAATTACCCAAAAAGCACTGAAAGATAAAATTGAAGCTGAATCAGCCAGCAAAACAAAATCGATGTTTTTAGCAAATATGAGTCATGAAATTCGAACTCCATTAACAGCGATTATAGGCTTTGCCGATGCTTTGCAGGATAAATCCGTTTCGCAGGAACATAGAGAAAAAGCGAGAAATACCATTGTCCGAAATGGGCGGCATTTACTTGGCATTATCAATGACATCCTCGATTTATCAAAAATTGAATCGGGAAGATTACAAGTAGAAAAAATACCAGTATCACCTTTGCAGCTAATTGCAGACGTTGAATCCGTATTTGAATCACAAATTACGAAGAACGGTTTGGATTTTGTTCTGAACTATCAATTTCCTATTCCTAAATTGATCGTTTCAGATCCGACGAGAATTCGTCAAATATTGTTTAACTTATTGAGTAATGCCAATAAATTTACGGAAGATGGTAATGTTAGATTAAGTACAGAATTTGATGAAAAGAGCAATAAATTGAGAATTACCGTCACAGATACGGGGATTGGTCTTTCTACAGAACAAACGAATAGAATTTTCAACCCCTTCAGCCAAGCGGATTTGTCGACCACACGAAAATTCGGTGGAACAGGCCTAGGGTTGACAATTTCAAGACGACTAGCGCATTTACTCGGTGGGGATTTAGAAGTTTGTAGCATAGCAAGCCAGGGAACGGCATTTACATTGACATTGGACGCAGGTGAAGTTGATGCAATGTATACGAGAATCTCTCAGTTTCAGTATGATGGTACTGTTCAGGAAGAGGTATTAGATGTATCTGAGATCGCAGGAAATATATTAATTGTAGAAGATACTAAAGATATTCAGGATTTGGTGACTTTTTATTTACAACAAACGTCTATTAACATTACTTATGCGAATAACGGTCAAGAAGCATTAGATCTAGTATTAACTCAGGAGTTTGATTTAATTCTTATGGATATACAGATGCCTGTAATGGATGGGATCACCGCTACAAAAAAATTGAGAGCACTAAATTTCAAAAAAACTATTATTGCGCTGACCGCCAACGCGATGAGGGAAGATAGGGACAAATATGATGAATTAGGTATGAATGAATTTATTGCGAAACCTATTGATAAAAAGAGGCTATATAAAGCGCTGGAGAAGCATCTACCCAAAATAGAAAAAAAAGTAGAAATTACGCGGGAAGAAAAGGCATTGAAGAAACGAAAAACACAAGAAAAACTCACAAGAAAATTTATCGAGAGACTACCAAATTGGATGAATGATATATCAGCAGCACTGGACAAGAATGATAAAGAAGCTTTATGTAAAGCTTCTCATGTGTTAAAAGGTTTGGGTGGTAGTTTTGGGTTTCCTGAGATTACTGAAATTTCTGCAAAAATAGAGTTAGCCGGCAAGGCAGAGGATTTTGAAAGTGCTTTAATAAATTATTCTAACTTAAAATCATTTTGTGAAAATAATATCAAATAGTAGTTTCTCTTCCAATAATTCATGATGTTCTTGATAGCTGAATAATAGAATAATTCGTAAAAAATATTTGCTAAAGATTATCTTTATCGCTAAGAAAAATGTAACGCTTAAAAAACGCACTGAATTCTTGTTGTTTATAACTATCAAGAAATGTTAATTCCTAATTTTCTCGCTTGATACCCCCTCACAAGTGATGCACAATCTTAAATTCACATGTTACTTTCTTTTTTAATCAGATTGAGACATTAACTCGAATTGTTTGTAGTGAAAGTATGATTATTAATCTGCTCATGAAATTTACTCGACTCGTTTGATTTGTTCGTTAATAAAAGAATAATTATTCACGTATAATTTACGACAATTTTAAAAAATATGGAGGGATTCTATGAATAAATATGCCGCTGAGTGCATCGGTACATTTTGGTTAGTTTTAGGCGGATGTGGGAGTGCTGTATTGGCAGCGGCTTTTCCCGATGTTGGAATTGGTTTGCTCGGAGTTTCTTTGGCATTTGGATTAACAGTGTTAACTATGGCGTATGCTATTGGGCATATTTCTGGGTGCCATTTAAACCCAGCTGTTTCGGTTGGTCTATGGGCAGGTGGCCGGTTCCCCTCAAATGAACTCTTGCCTTATATTGTAGCACAGACGATCGGCGCCATTATTGCCGGCGGCGTACTTTATCTGATTGCGAGCGGAAAAACAGGATTTGATGTTAGTGCAGGCTTTGCATCGAATGGATATGGAGAGCACTCTCCCGGAGGTTATTCTTTACTTTCTGCGTTAGTCACGGAAATCGTAATGACAATGATGTTTTTAATCGTCATACTTGGTGCTACCGACAAAAGGGCGCCCATTGGTACAGCGCCAGTAGCTATCGGGTTATGCTTAACATTAATTCATTTAATCAGTATTCCAATTACCAACACATCGGTAAATCCTGCTCGTAGTACTGGAGTTGCGGTGTATGTCGGTGACTGGGCTGTTTCACAGCTATGGTTATTTTGGATTGCTCCAATAGTGGGTGCTGTAATTGGCACTTTAGTTTATCGGTTCGTTGGCCAAGAAGAGAAAAGCTCAACTTAACTTTTACTATAATTATTATTAACTAAATTTAATCGAGAAATTGATATGAAGAAGGTTTTATTAACTGCCGGGCTGGTTTCTATAATCGGTTCTTCTTTTGCCGCCGAATCCATCGGTGAAAAAGCGCAAGTAATTGCAAAAGATATAAAAAGAGGAGCTACAGAGAAAATTCATCGTCTTGAAGAAGCTGCTTGTGTTGAAAGTGATGCGAAATGTTTAGCTCTTAAGGCAGAAAATCGCCTGAAAGAAGCTGCTGAATCAACCAAAGATAAAGCAGTAGAACTAAAAAATGCGATGACTGATTAAATATTAGTTTTTCTTTTGAATTGATATTAGTCAAATTATTTTGAATATTTTAACATTCAAATATTACAGTAAATGGATGTGTTATGAATGTTAAAAGTAGGAATATTTAGTGCTGATGAAAGAATTAATAAATCGATTGGATTCTTTCATCAGTTGTTATCTTCGCTATCTATCGTCATTACACTGAGAGTAAATGTTAACTAAGTTTTTAGCTATATCAGATAAGAATCAATGAAATATATTATTGCGTATTGCTTATTTTGACAGGATTATATGATAATGATTCTTTGGTGAGCATATTAGTTATATCATCAACTGGAATAGGTTTACTGATATAATAGCCTTGAATTATATCGCAATTCAGCTCAATAAGCTGTTTTGAAATTTCATTTGTTTCTACGCCTTCAGCAACGACTTTTAATCCCATATTATGGGCTAATTGAATAGTTGATTCAACTATTGCGCGATCGTCTCTGTCTTTCACCATATCCATAACAAATGATCGGTCAATTTTTAATTCGTTAACAGGCATTTTTTTCAGATTACTTAAAGAGGAATAACCTGTTCCGAAGTCATCAATGGAAAGTTGGACGCCCATACTTGCAATTTTTTCTAGTACAGACATAACACTTTCTGGATTGCTCATGATTGTACTTTCAGTGATCTCAAGCATTAACTGTCCTTCATTAACATGATTTTGTTCTATTATCGATGATAAAAGTGCTGGGAAGTCATCGTTTTGGACATCATGCATTGACAAATTAACAGCCATTGAAACATTTATGTTCTGTTTGTTCCATTCAGATAATTGTTGAATCGCTAATTGGAGTACTAAACTCGTTAGTGGTTTGATCAATCCAGTTTGTTCTGCAAGTGGAATAAAGTCATCCGGGAATATTAGTCCACGTGATTGGTGGTTCCATCTAACCAATGCTTCTACACCAATAATTTTTTGACTCTTGGTATCAACCTTAGGTTGATAGAACAAACATAGGTCCTTGTTGTTGATTGCGTCTCGCAATTCACCCATAATGTTTAGTTGATCTGGACTTCTATTGTCAAGACCATCATGGTAAATGCAATGATTAATATGGGTGTTTTTTGAATGATACATAGCGACATCAGCAGCTTTCATTAATGCAGTAGTATTATCACCGTGTTGTGGATAGTTAGATATTCCTATGCTTACGGATATTGATAACGGGTGGTCTTGAATCATGAAAACAGGCTCCATTTTTTTTCTAATTTTATTGGCAATAAACATTGCATCATTAATGGGCGTTTGAGGTAGGATGATGGCAAATTCATCACCACCAAGTCTGGCGATTACATCAGTTTCACGTAAACTTGTTGATAATCTTTCACTCACTGCAACTAACAGTTCGTCGCCAAAATCATGACCTAGTGTATCATTCACTTCTTTAAAACGATCTAAGTCCATCATGAAAACACAGAATTGCTCATTCTTAATTTTAGAAAAATGTATATTGTGTTTAAGACTGTCATGAATAACCGTTCTATTCGGTAATCCTGTCAGTGTGTCATGTAAAGCTAGATGCTCTAATTCTTTATTAACTTCAATTAATTCAATAGTTCTTTGTTCAACTCGATTTTCTAAGTTACGATTTAGATCTTTAAGTTGATTTAAAATTTCATCTTTTTCTTTAATGTTATTTTTCAAATTGTCCATCATCGTGTTAAAACATATTGCAAGATCACCAAGTTCATCGTTTGAATATACACTGACTTTTTTTTCTAAATTTCCCTTAGAAAGCCTAACTGACCCATTAATTAACTGCTTGATCGGTTTCAGAGTGTTATATTTAAAGATAGTGTAAATAATTAAGCTAAGTAATATTATTATAGATAAACTGACCACTAATTGTTGAACAAACAATTTTTTGGTCTTTTCGTCGATTCGTTTATTACTTATGCCAACATAAATATTACCAAGTTCTGTTTTTTCTATGATGATAGGGTAAATTTTTTGGGTAACTTGAGCGTGTGTGTTTACTTCTTTCATCATATTTAAAATATCATACTTCTTTATGTTGTGATCATGAGGATGGTCATGGTTTTCATTGGAAATAAATTCGCTACCTTCATCCATATATGAAGTCATTGCGTTTCCTTCGGGAGATACAATTACGGCATAAACAATATCTTCTGTGTGAGTTAAACTTTCCATAAAGTTATTCAACGATTCAAAGTCATAAGTAAGTATTGCATTGGGGCTAATCTGTACAAATAGTTTACTTAAGTTGTCAACTTTTGTGTTTATAGAGTCGTAAGCAGAATTTTTATCTTTAGTGTAGGTATACATCGCACTACCACCAAGAGTGAATGTTAATATAGTGGCAATAGGTAATATAAATTTCCCTGTTAAACTGCTAAACCAGTTTTTATTAGAATTATTATTTGAATCAGTAGTTAATTTCATGGTTCTAAATTGTTAGCTTAGTAACAATATTTCCAGATCAATTTTACAGATATAAGATTTTCTATATTTCATTGATTTTAGGCTCCAAAGTTATTGTAATGTTTTTTTTGTTGGTTCATTTTCTTCAATATTTCGTAAACTGAATTTAAAGTTAAGAGGTGTATTTTGTCTAAATTCTTTTTTTAAACTTTTCGATGAATGTTTATATAATTGGATCATTGCATTAGTAATAGCTTGTTCCAAATTATCTGGATAATTACTTATAACTGAAGTAACTTCAGTCGCAAAAACAGGTAAATGAGTACATGTTAATATTACGAGTAACAGTGTAATTTTGATAAGTTTTTTAAATCTTTCTAAATATTTCATTTTTTTCCGTAGCTAAATCGTTATGTTTTCCATAACGGCATTTTTAAATAAAAATCAGTACCATATAAGTGATTAATATATCGGCTTATTTGAACTAATTTTGATAGTTTAAGGGGTGAACTGATTATTTTTAGGAAATTAGAGCTGGTTTATTATTATAGATATGTATCGGATAAAGCTGATTATATTTTTCGAGGAGTTAATATGCAAAGATAGAGAGAAAACCCGATTTATGCCAAACATTTCACATTTTCAGTAAATAACGTTTGTTTAGACTTGATTTAAATTAATGGTTTATTTTTCAAGCTAACAGTGACAGGTAGTTTTCTAACTCACTCAGTATATTGTGTTGTGTTGTTGTGGTTAATTCATCATTTTTTAGATCAGTTATAATTGCTAAATATTGTTCTCGATTTAACATTGCTGGATTTTTTGGTTCTAACAAGCGTTGGTGACGAAACTCATCCCAGCGTGCTTTTTCAGATTCCAGTAGTGTATTGGGGTAATTACGGGCTCTAAAGCGAAAAAGTAGGGTGTCCAAGCGATCATCTTTAAATCTATAAGATTTTAACGCGAGTTTTATGGGATCTAAACGGTGAATTTCTTCCATTAATTTCTTGTCGCCAGGTGTAAAAAATGCGCCACCATAAAGCGAAAAGTCGGGATCTGTTTCTTCTTCATAAGGATTGACTTCAAAAACTTCCACTAGTTTTTCTTTTAGGTTTTTTGCATTGCGCAGCATTTGTAGGTGTTGTTGAGATTTAACTTTATCGATTTGTAATCTTTGTTCAGTAAAATCATCAATTTTGGCAGGAACGATAACTGGGCATTTGTTGATATGGACAGTTTTTAACGGAATTCTTTCAAAACCTTCTGGCAAGTCTTCTCGTCGTGTATACAATCTTTCGCGTATTTTATCTGAACCAAGATCGATGAGTTCTTGAGGATTGTGCCGTAAATCATAAACGACTATTCCATTATTATTCGTTGGGTGAGGTAATAAAGGTGCTACTAAAGCAGTGCAACAATACTCGGAAGGAAACATGGATGAGGTATGTAGTACAGGTTTGATGTTATCAATATCGAGTAATGATGAAATGAGTCTTTTATTACGGTGTTGAAAATAAAAGTCATACAGTTTTGGTTGTTTAGCTTTAATGAGTTTTGCCAATGCAATGGTTGCTGTTACATCCGAGAGCGCGTCATGTGCACCTTCATGGCTTATATTGTTTTCAGCTGTGAGTTGTTCGAGACGAAAACTCGGTTTTCCATCTGGGTGTTTGGGCCAATTGATACCGTCTGGACGTAAGGCATAACAAACTCTGGCAAGGTCGATAATGTCCCAACGTGAATTACCATTTTGCCATTCCCGTGCGTATGGGTCATATAAGTTTCGATATAAACTATAACGAGTTATTTCATCATCAAAGCGAATACTGTTATAGCCAGCAACACAGGTATTTGGCTGGCTGAATTCTTGTAAAATACGTTGCATAAATTCTGTTTCAGGAATTCCATGTTCCATGGCATATTGTGGTGTTATTCCTGTGATTAAACATGCTTGAGGGTGAGGTAAATAATCATTCGCAGGTTTTGCATAAACCATTAGTGGGTCGCCAATGATATTTAACTCGAGATCTGTTCGTATTCCAGCAAATTGAACAGGCCGATCTGTTTTCGGATTAGCACCAAAGGTTTCGTAATCATGCCAGTATATACTAGGGGTATTTTTGGATTTATAACTATTCATAGTTCCTATAATAACATTTGCGTTTAAAAACAATATACTTACAATTTAAGGCTAGAAGTTTCATTAAAAACGAACAAAAAACAATCAAATATTGTTAATTTAGAGTACATATGAGCGAAAAACGCGAGTCAATACATGGTTTATGGTCAAGTCGCTGGGCTTTTATCCTTGCAGCAACGGGTTCAGCCGTCGGATTAGGTAATATTTGGAAGTTTCCCTATATTACTGGTGAGAATGGCGGAGGTGCATTCGTCTTGGTTTATCTTGTTTGTATCGCCGCAATAGGCATACCTATAATGATGGCTGAAGTATTGATGGGGCGCCGAGGTCGTAGTACTCCCATTAATTCTATGCGTCATCTATGTGCCGAAGCCAGTGCACACCCAGCTTGGCAGATTATTGGGTGGTCAGGTATGTTGGCTGGATTTTTAATCCTTTCTTATTATAGTGTCATCGCCGGTTGGGCGATATCTTATGTTTTAGATAGTATTAGTGGGACTTTTTCTGGTGCTAGTGCAAAACAAATCGGTGATCATTTCGATGCACTGTTAGCTTCACCGGGTACATTATTATTCTGGCATACATTGTTTATGGTGATGACCATGGTTGTGGTTGCTCGGGGTGTAAAACATGGATTGGAAAAAGCCGTTCGTTTTCTCATGCCTGCCTTATTTGTCTTACTTGTGATTATGGTCGGATATGCCATGAGTATGGGTGAATTTGCTCGGGGTGTGGCATTTTTATTTGAACCAGATTTTAGTAAGCTTACTGGTAATGGTATTTTAACTGCTATGGGTCATGCTTTTTTTACCTTGAGCTTGGGTATGGGTGCCATAATGATTTATGGTGCTTATCTTCCAAAGGATGCTTCCATTGCAAAAACGAGTGTCATTATAGCGTTAGCCGATACCGTTGTGGCCTTGCTTGCGGGTCTTGCGATATTTCCCATTGTTTTTTCTAATGGACTGGAGCCTGGTTCAGGTCCTGGATTAATATTTAATACATTACCTATCGCTTTTGGGCAAATGCCCGGTGGAATCATATTTGGAACCTTATTTTTTGTATTATTATCTTTTGCAGCATGGAGTTCCGCTATTTCATTAATTGAACCAGCTGTTACTTGGTTAGTGGAAAACAAGAATATTGAAAGATATAAAGCTTGTGTTGTCGCTGGATTAGTAACATGGGCTGTCGGTGTGGGGACAGTGTTATCATTTAATGTGACAAGTGAAGTTAAAATATTTGATAAAACATTTTTCGATTTATTGGATTACCTCACCTCAAATATTATGCTACCTCTGGGCGGATTAGCCATGGCAATCTTTGTCGCTTGGTTAATGCCGCGTATTGTTTCAAAAGATGAGTTAGCTATGGGAGATGGTCCAGCATTTCATCTTTGGTTATTTTTGGTGAAATATGTAACGCCTGTGGCAGTAATTATTGTATTTTTAAATGCTATTGGAGTTATAGGCTAATTTAAATGACAGTTATCAATCGTAGTGCAATCGTGCCATTTTCAGCAGAAAAAATGTTTAAGTTAGTTGACGATATTGCTTCTTACCCTTCATTTTTGCCATGGTGTAAATCAACAAAAATTTATAGCCGAGGAGAGAATGAAGTTAAGGCATCCATTGAGATGTCAAAAGCTGGCATTCATAAGAGTTTTACAACGTGTAATCACAATAAGAATTATAGTTCTATCGAATTAAATTTGGTGGAGGGACCATTTAAAAGCTTAAAAGGTTATTGGAGATTTGAAGAATTGCAAGAAAATGCTTGCAAAGTATCCTTAGAAATCGATTTTGAATTTTCAAGTAAAATACTCAGTGCAACAATAGGCCCAGTGTTTAGTCAGATTTGTAATACATTGGTAAATTCATTTGTAATACGGGCACAAGAAGTTTATGGTTGAAAAAATTAATGTCGAACTAGCTTATGCGAGACCTGAAGAGCAGGTCTTACTTTCCTTAGAAGTTGAAAAAGGAACAACGGTTGATCAGTTGGTGAAAATGTCGGGGATTCTAGAGCAGTTTCCTGAAATAGAAATGGGTAAAAAAAACAAATTAGGTATTTTTGGTAAAATTACTAAAGCTTCTACAGAATTACGGGAAAAAGATAGAGTGGAAATTTACCGTCCTTTGATTGCTGACCCCAAAGAGGTGAGGAGACGGCGTGCTGCAGAAGGCAAGCGGATGAAAAAAGGTGGAGGGGATATTAAACCTACTTAAATTATCGCGTAACAGGTATTAATGAAAGCCTCATCTGGTATACAATTTTGTTAATACTTGTCGACTTTACTGAGTTTTTCTTCATCAAAATAAACTGTTACCCGTTGATATTCAGTAACTTTACGCTCAGTTCCGGGTTGCATAGTGAAGACATAATCCCAACGATTCGCATGAAATGGGTCTTCAATCAATGGCGTGCCCATAATGAAACGCACTTGGCGTTTGCTAATACCTGGTTTTAATTTAGCAACTTGTTCATCTTTGATGATATTGCCTTGTTGGACATCTAGGCGATGAATAGAGCATGCACCAAGTAATGCACTTAGTAGCAGTACAATAAATAAACGTTTAAACATCAAAATATACCGAAATTGTAAAACTTGCGCTTATTGTAATCGTATTTACCAGAAAAATCAGTAATAACCTAGTTAATTTTCGCTAGCAATTCTTCGACCCATTGCGGGCCAGTTTTTTTGCTGACTTGCTTAGGATGTATTTGTTGCCAATACGGTGCGAGAACTAAGGGTATCCAAGCAGTTGTATATTGAGGGTCATTCTCCCCAAGAGTGGCAAAGGCATTGGAAATACGTGTTGGAATATCTACAGTTACAACATCGTGTTCATTAGGGTCTGTGCAATACACCGCAGGGGAAGTTACCAGAAATTCCCGGCAGGATAGTGGTCTTACTGGATGAATGGAACATGCGCCATCTTCGAGAAATGGACAAGCTATTTGTTGGGAAAAATATTCATGCCCCAGGGAGCGCATTTGGTCATCGCCAATTGTTTCCGGATGGTTAAGTCTTTCCCACAAATCTGTGTCGATTAATTGTTTTCTAGCGCTTTCAAATTTGTTCATCAGTGCGTTTTGTTTTGCTTTAGAGAAGGTTTTTATAAGTTTTGTTAATTCTCTGGCCTCTGTATCAGAAATTGGCACAAGTTGAACGCAGCAAGCGCCACATCCCTTTTTACAGGAGATTTTCTCACCATCTTTAGTAAATTCTTTAACTGCTACATCAACAGTTTTGTTGGTTAGTGCTCTGGCAAATGGTAAGAGAGCATTCGGTCTTGTAGTACCTTTAGGTACAGAGAGATTTATTTCACAATTTTCACCACCGATGTTAAGTTTAAGTTGAGCATCAATGAATGTTTGTGGGGCTTTCTTTTTTTTCATAATTCTAAAGGTATTATTGAATTTATAATATTTTATGCAACAACTTATCGTATTTCAAAGATTAAATAGAGAATGTTCGAAGATATAGATAAATATTGTGAGCGAATATCACCGGCTTTATGGAGTGAACCACTCAATATTGTTAGCAATTTTGCTTTCTTAATTGCAGGGTTTATTTTAGTACGTTTATATCAAAGTCGTTTAAATGATCAGAAACGGAAAGATTGGGATATTCAAGGGCTAATCGTCTTGTTATTTATCATCGGCATAGGCAGTAGTTTGTGGCATATTTACGCCAAAAATTGGTCTTTATACACAGATGTTATTCCGATATTGCTTTTTATAAATATTGGTATGATTAGCTGTTTGTACCGTGTAGTGGGGTGTTCTTTTTCCTTAACGGCAGGTATGTTTTTATTTTATCAATTATTCAACTACAGTTTACAAAGTATTTTTGAAAAAGATTTTTTAAATGGCAGTATTTTTTATCTACCTACTTGGCTATTATTGATAGGGATTAGTGTTGTTTTAAAGCGTCGTAATAATGAATACAGCCAGCAATTCATAGGGATTTTTTTTGTTTTTACCCTCGCATTACTATTTAGAACGATTGACTTGGGTATATGTAGTGTAGTTCCTACCGGTACGCATTTTATTTGGCATATATTGAGTGCTTATATGATGTATTTGCTGGTTCGCATTTTAATTTTAAATAATATTCGATTCCAGGCGGGATAGGTTAAACATCGTGATATTTCAAACATTGATTTATTTTATATTGGTTTTACTCATTCTTAGCTTCATTTTTTTGCTGGGTCCGCGTTTGAATATGGACGTACAATTAAAAACTATTGATCTACCCGTTGATCTTGACGTCTATTTATACCAGCAAGAATCTCTATTCGACGATATAACACCAAATGCAGAGAAGAAAATATTCTGGGCGGATAACATAGCTAAAGATTCTACAAAAGTATCTATTGTTTATATTCATGGGTTTTCAGCGAGTCGCCAGGAGATGTCACCTTTGCTGGAAAATTTGGCAGAGGAAATGGCTGCTAATATCTATTTTACTCGTTTAACCGGACATGCACGCAATAATGATGCTATGTCCGAAGTCACATTAAATTCTATGCTAAATGACACGGTTGAAGCTTTGGAGATTGGTAGACGCATTGGGGAGCAGATTATTTTAGTCGGTAATTCTACAGGAGCAACGCTGATCAGTTGGTTATCATCAACACAGGTTACTGATAAAGTCGCCGCAATGATTCTGCTTTCACCTAACTATGGGTTAAAAGACCCCAAATCTGCTTTGCTAAAATTACCCTGGGCGCGTTATTTTTTACCTGTTTTTGAAGGGCCAAACTATCGATTTACTCCAGATAATGATATTCAAAAAAAATATTGGACCTATGAATACCCAATAAAAGCCTTGTTTCCTATGATGGCATTGGTGTCATTAACAGATAACACCGAACTGGAAAAAGTTAAAATACCTATGCTTATGATGTATTCGGAAGAAGATGCTGTTATTGATGTAACAAAGATTAAAAGTGTATATCAACGATTTGGATCATTTGAGAAGCATCTGGTTGTTGTTAAAGGTGCCGAGGGTAGGCAAAGTCATGTATTGGCGGGAGATGCATTGTCGCCAGGGACAACCGATTTTGTAAGACATGAAATTGTAAAATTTATTAATAAGTTAGGATTGTAGCTTAGCGGTATTTTCTCTGGATTTTTTGTTTTATTTATGAGCTTTGAGCAGTTTTTAGCATTTCCTTAGCATGTTTTTGTGTAGCATTTGTTAATTTAATGCCACCAATCATGCGGGCAATTTCAATTTCTCTTTCAGTGTTCTCTAAGCTATTTATAATGGTACGAACTGTTTTCGCTTTTTGTTGTTTTTCTACTAACCAGTGGGTTTGACCTTGTGCGGCAACTTGCGCTTGGTGAGTGATGCAGATTATTTGTTTATTTTTTCCAAGTTCGTTTAATAATTTACCTACCACCTCAGCGATGCCACCGCCAATGCCAACGTCAACTTCATCAAATACCAGAGACGGGATTTGAGTTACACTTGCTGTGACAACTTGAATAGCTAAACTAATCCGTGATAATTCACCACCTGAAGCCACTTTGTTTAAAGGCTTGCTTGGGCTGCCAGGGTTCGTACTAATTTGAAAAGAAACTTTTTCATTTCCCAGTGGACTGGTTTTCTCTGCTCCTAGCGGGATTAGTGAAATTTCTAATTGAGACGTCTCCATACCCAATTTTTTTAGTAGTTTTTGACAGGCATTCTTGAGTTTTTTAGCCGTTTTTTCACGCTTTTCACTTAGCTTTTTAGCAGATAAGTCATATCGCTTTTTTGCTGTTTTTATTTCTTCTTCCAGATAACTCAGATTTTCTTCAGCATTTAATAGCGGTTTTATTTCTGATTGTAGTTGCTCTAAAATGTCGATTAATTGATGGGGTTCGCATCGATGCTTTCGCGCCATATCCAATAATATTGCCATACGTGACTCTATGAATTCAAATTGCTTGTTATCAAAAGATTCATCTGATTGCTGTATGCGTAGATCATTAACGGCTTCATTAATATTGATTAATCCACTGTCCAGTAGTTCACAAATTGGCTGAAAAGTGGGGCTAAAAGATTCTAATTTATTGAGTTGTTGTTTAATATATTCAAGTTGAGAAATAATGGCTGAATCATTGTTAATTAATAGATCAATACTGTCATTAACCGTATGTTGAATGGTTTCTATATTGGCTAATTTTTTTTGTTCTAAATCAAGGGATTTCCATTCGTTTGATTGGGTATCGAGTGTTTCAAGTTCACCAATCTGAAATTGTAAAAAATCTATGCGAGAAGCCCTTTCTTTAGCGGCAGCATTCAGGTTATTTAATTCTTTGCTGAGGTCATGTAGAAGATTATAGTTTTTTTTGACTTCATTGGATAACGTTTGGTGCTGGCCATAAAAATCCAGTATTTCCCGTTGTGTGTTTTCTCTTAATAATGATTGGTGCTGATGTTGGCTGTGAATATCAATGAGTTTTTCACTGAGTGTTTTCACCATTTGCAATGGGACGGGGCGTCCGTTGATGTAAGCGCGTGAACCACCTTCAGCAGAAATTGTACGGCGCAATATACACTCGTTATCGTTATCCATTTCCTGATCAATCAGAAATTGCTGTACCTCTTTCAGTTTTGAAATATTGAAACTTGCAATAATCTCACTACGTTTATGACCATGTTTAACCATAGAAGCGTCAGCGCGATCGCCAAGTGCCAAACCTAGGGCGTCAATAGCAATAGACTTGCCAGCACCAGTTTCACCGGTAATAACAGTCATTGCCTTTTGAAAGTCGAGTTCCAGGGAATCGATAATGGCGAAATTATGAATGACAAGTTGAGAGAGCATAATATAACGTTAACTATTTATTGGGTTAATTATGCCCACCCCAATGTAATTTGGCACGTAAAATTTCATAATAATTATAATCTTCTGGATGCAAAAGCGTAATTTTTGTATCAAGTTTTTTAACACAGATTGTATCACCACCGATAACACCTAAATTAATTTGACCATCACAGGTTACCTGAGCGCGTGCATGGCCGCTAGTACTAACCGTAATTTCAACATAACTATCACCGTGGACGGCTAAGGGTCGTTGACTTAAGGTGTGCGGACAAATGGGGACAAGTAAAAAAGCATTCAAAGTAGGGTGAATGATTGGGCCGCCACCTGATAAAGCATAGGCCGTTGAACCCGTTGGGGTTGCGATGATTAATCCATCTGACTTTTGTTTATTGACATAGCGCCCATCAATTGTCGTATCGAATTCCAGCATGCGCGCTTCTTCCCATTTGTGTACGACCACGTCGTTAAAGGCGATGCTTTCGTTGATTTGTTCACCATCGCGTGTAATTTTCACGTCTAATAGGATACGTTCTTCTTCAAAATATTTGCCGTCAAGAATATCGGACAATTTCTGGTTTATTTGTGATGCAGGTATATCAGTCAAGAAGCCTAAAGTACCTAAATTGATTCCGACCATGGGTACTTCATATTTGGCAAGTGAGCGGGCTGCACTGAGCAGAGTACCATCACCTCCCATGGCGATTACCAGATCACATCGTTCACCTAGTTGTCGACGAGAAAGTGATTTTAAATTGGCTGAGCTGAAAACTTTAGCCGTGTTTTCGTCAACAAATACTTCTAAACCTCTTTCTTTAAGAAAGTTGTTTAGGTTGGTCATGAACTCACCGATGTCAGCGTTTGCGTATTTTTTACCAATTAGGCCGATAGTTTTAAATGTTTGCGGCATTTCTTCTGCTCCGGATTGAGTATTAACGCTATCTGACGAATTATTGTTCATTATTCAATTCCATAAATTATTTAAATCTTAATTTTTTGATTCACTATTTAAACCAAACTCAAGTTTAGTTCGCTTTTATGATTTAAGTATTTAAATTTGAACGATCTGCCCCCATTATAAGCTGGTGGTGACAAACTAGCACGAACAGCAATTTAAGCCAAGCACCTATAAAAACACCTATTTACGGGTAAATTTAATTGCCTCATAAATAAATTTAACACGGTGATGTTTCTTGATAGCAAAAATTCGAATTGCTAATATCGTATTGATTTTGGAGCATGTAGAATATTAAATGAACAATAATTCTCGAATACCTGACAATCAAAAACCATTACTCAGCGAGCGAGCACAAATACTGCTCAAAACCCTTATTGAAAAGTATATTGATGATGGGCAGCCTGTCGGTTCCAAAACATTGGTTCAAGAAGCGGGTTTAGATGTGAGTGCGGCAACCATTCGTAATGTATTGGCTGATTTGGAAAATATGGGATTGTTAATGTCCCCACATACCTCTGCAGGTCGAATTCCCACGGATTTAGGCTATCGAATTTTTGTTGATTCTCTGGTTTCCGTGAAACCCCTAAATGACCAGGAGCTGTTCAATATAGAACAGCAATTTACCAGTGAACCCAATGCGAAAGATCTTGCATTGTCTGCAACTGACATGCTTTCGGGTATTACCAGTATGGCAAGCATTATCATGTTACCAAAACGTTCAGAGAACGCATTTCGTCATATTGAATTTCTGCCACTATCAGACAATCGTGTATTGGCTATCAATGTTGTTAACGAATGTGATGTAGAAAACCGTATCATACAAACCAATCGAACCTTTACCGCGCAAGAGCTTGAGAAAGTCGCAAATTACTTGAACACGGAATTTGTGGGTAAAGATGTACAATCTGTCAGAGAGAATCTTTTATTGGAATTGCATAAAGCAAAGCAAGAAGTGAATACGTTTATGACATCTTTACTTGAAATGGCAGATCGACTTTTTCCTGAAGGTGAGGAGGAGAGTGGTGAAGAGTTGTTAGTTACTGGAAAAACCAATTTATTAGCTTATCAGGAAATGGGTGATACGGAAAAACTACGACAGCTATTCGATGTCTTTAAAGGCAAGAAGGACATCTTAGACGTCCTTGATCAGTGTCTGGTCGCCAAGGGGATTCAAATATACATTGGTGCGGAAACTGGTAATAATACTTTAGAAGATTGCAGTATCATCACATCCCCTTATTCTGTTGATGAAAAAATAGTCGGTGTTCTTGGTGTTATTGGTCCTACCCGTATGTCCTATGAAAAAGTTATTCCGATTGTTGATATCACCGCAAAATTATTTGGATCGGCATTGCAAAATAAACAATAGTCCCCATATACACCTCAAATTTGTATTGTCATGAAAAAAAATACTTGTTCAGGAGAAATTAATGAGCAAAAACAACGATATAGAAAAAGAACCTGAAGCAGAAGTAGAGGGTGCCTTGGTTGATGAAGCGATGGATCATGATGTCATGGATGCCATTGATTCTGATGATATCAGTGTGTTGAAGGCAGAAATAACTGCGCTGAAGGAATCATTGGAAGTGGAAGAGAAAAAAGCGTCGGAAAACTATGAGCTTGCACTGCGTACTAAAGCAGAAGCCGATAATATCAAACGTCGTATGGAAAATGACGTTAGCAATGCCCGAAAGTTTGGTGTTGAGAAGTTTGCTAACGAGATGTTACCCGTTATAGATAGTTTGGAAATGGGTCTAGCTGCCGCTAGTGATGAAAATGCTTCTGTGGAGAAATTCCGCGAAGGCAGTGAAATGACCATAAAGATGTTTATGTCTGCTGTTGAGAAATTTGGCGTGAAAGTGGTTGATCCTCAAGGAGAAAAGTTTAATCCCGAGTTTCATCAAGCGATGAGCATGCAAGAAAGTGCCGATGTTGCACCAAATACGGTATTAAATGTTTTTCAGAAAGGTTACACCTTGCAAGGTCGATTAATGCGACCTGCCATGGTGATTGTATCAAAAGCAGCGGAGACACCGCCAGAAAACACTTCAATTGATGAAACTGTGTAAATAAACGCAAAAAATGTCTTGAATTATCAGCTCAAGGCCCAATATTTACAAACAATACAGCTTTTTAGCTAATTTTTACAGATTTATAGAATAGAGAACGGAGAGTATCCATGGGTAGAATTATAGGTATAGATTTAGGCACAACCAACTCTTGTGTCGCAGTAATGGAAGATGATGGTGCACGCGTTCTTGAGAATGCGGAAGGCGATCGTACTACGCCATCGATTGTTGCTTTTGCAGATGATAACGAGGTGTTGGTTGGACAACCTGCGAAACGACAAGCTGTTACAAATCCTAAGGATACTTTATTTGCCATCAAACGTTTGATTGGACGTAAGTACACTGAAAACGTTGTTCAGCGTGATATCGATCTAGTGCCTTACAACATAGTAAAAGCTGACAACGGAGATGCTTGGGTTGAGGCGAAAGGTAAAAAAATGGCGGCGCCAGAAGTATCTGCCCGTATTTTACAAAAAATGAAGAAAACCGCTGAGGAATTTCTTGGTGAAGATGTAACAGAAGCCGTTATTACCGTACCTGCTTATTTTAACGATTCCCAACGTCAGGCAACAAAGGATGCAGGTAAAATTGCTGGTTTGGAAGTTAAACGAATTATTAACGAGCCAACTGCTGCGGCCCTGGCTTATGGCATGGATAAAAAGCCTGGCGACAAGAAAATCGCAGTTTACGATTTAGGTGGTGGTACATTTGACGTTTCCATTATCGAAATTATCGATATCGATGGCGAACAACAGTTTGAAGTTTTATCTACTAATGGTGATACATTCCTTGGTGGTGAAGATTTCGATACACGTTTAATTGATTATCTTGCTGAAGAATTCAAAAAAGACAGTGGTGTGGATGTACAGAATGATCCATTAGCCTTGCAACGTTTGAAAGAAGCGGCAGAAAAAGCAAAAATTGAATTATCTTCGACTCAACAGACAGAAGTGAATTTGCCATACATCACTGCTGATGCAAGCGGTCCTAAACATTTAAACATTAAAGTTTCTCGTGCAAAACTAGAATCATTGGTTGGTGATTTGGTTGAGCGAACGATTGATCCATGTAAAGTGGCATTAAAAGATTCTGGTTTAACACTATCTGAAATTGATGATGTAATTTTGGTAGGTGGACAAACACGTATGCCTAAAGTTCAGGAAGCCGTTAACGAGTTCTTTGGTAAAGAAGCACGTCGTGATGTGAATCCTGATGAAGCGGTTGCTGTTGGTGCAGCAATTCAAGGTGGTGTATTAGGTGGTGATGTTAAAGATGTATTGTTACTTGATGTAACTCCACTATCTTTAGGTATTGAAACCATGGGTGGCGTCATGACTAAGCTGATTGACAAAAATACCACTATCCCAACGAAAGCAAATCAGGTTTTCTCTACTGCAGAAAATAACCAGACAGCGGTTACCGTACATGTTTTACAAGGTGAGCGTGAGCAAGCAGCAGGTAATAAATCATTAGGTCGTTTTGACTTACAAGATATTCCACCAGCTGCACGTGGTGTACCTCAAATCGAAGTTACATTTGATATTGATGCGAATGGTATTTTGAATGTTTCAGCAAAAGATAAAGCGACTGGCAAAGAGCAATCTATTGTCATCAAAGCATCCAGTGGATTATCTGATGATGAAATTGAAAACATGATTAAAGATGCTGAATTACATGCTGACGAAGATAAAGCATTCCATGAATTAGTGACGGCGCGAAACACAGCAGAAGGCATGATCAACGCAACTGAAAAGTCTTTGGAAGATTTGGGTGACCAGGTTGAAGCTGAAGAAAAAGCGACAATTGAAGCAGCGATTGCCGCATTACATGAAGCGATTAAAACTGATGATAAAGATGACATCGAAGCGAAAACGACCGCATTAACGGAAGCAGCGGGCAAGTTAGCAGAACGTGCTTATGCTCAGCAAGGTGCAGGCGCGGAAGGCGCGGCTGGTGCAGCAGAAAATGCTTATGATGCTAGCGGTTCTGGTTCAGAAGGAACATCTAGTGCATCCGGTGATGATGTTGTCGATGCTGATTTTGAAGAAGTTAAAGAAGACAATAAGTAATCGATACAAAATGTTAGTTAGCTAACATTTGATTAACAAAACAGGCGCGATTCTTATCGCGCCTGTTTGCTATAGACAAGAAAATGGCATAAACAAATGGCAAAACGTGATTTTTATGAAGTATTAGGTGTTGCTCGCAATGCCAGTCAGGCTGAACTTAAAAAAGCATATCGTAAATTGGCAATGAAATATCATCCAGATAGAAATCCCGATGATAAAGGTGCCGAAGAAAAATTCAAAGAAGCTAAAGAAGCTCATGATATTTTGAGTGATGAGCAAAAACGCGCAGCATATGACCAATTTGGTCATGCAGGTGTCGACCAAAGTATGGGTGGCGGCGGTGGAGGTCACGCACAAGGTGGATTTGGCGATGTGTTTGGCGATATCTTCGGTGATATATTTGGTGGTGCTGGTGGTCAGCGTGGTGGCCAAAGAGTCCATCGAGGTGATGACTTACGTTATAACTTAGAAATGACACTGGAAGAAGCTGTTGCTGGCAACTCAGTGAAAATACGCGTTCCTACTATGGTTAAGTGTAAACCTTGTAATGGCAGTGGGGCGAAGAAAGGTACTAAAGCGAAGACATGTGATACGTGTGCCGGGCATGGCCAGGTTCGTATGCAACAAGGTTTTTTCTCAATTCAACAAACTTGCCCAAAATGCCATGGGTCAGGCGAGATTATTGCCAATCCCTGTGGTACGTGCCATGGCCAAGGTCGTGTTCAAGAGCATAAAACTCTATCTGCGAAAATTCCAGCAGGTGTTGATACAGGTGACAGAATTCGTTTGTCAGGTGAAGGCGAAGCGGGTGAGCAAGGTGGGCCAGCTGGTGATTTATATATTCACATTTCTGTAAAAGAGCATCCCATATTTGTTCGCGAAGATAGTAATTTATATTGCGAGGTGCCATTAAATATTACCACTGCCGCACTGGGTGGAGAAATGGAAGTTCCAACATTGGATGGTCGCGTAAAATTAAAAATACCGGCAGAAACGCAAACAGGAAAAATGTTTCGTGTTCGCGGTAAAGGTGTTAAGCCTGTTCGTGGTGGGACGATTGGAGATTTATTTTGTAAGGTTGTTATCGAAACACCGGTTAATTTAAACTCTGATCAGAAAGATTTGTTGAAGCAATTTGAGGATTCGTTGACAGGTTCGAAACATAGCCCACAGTCACATTCCTGGTTAGGAAAAGTTAAAAGTTTCTTCGATGAAATGAAAATGTAATTACTTTTAAAAAAGTGTTTATTGAGCGAGAATGCTATGAGCAAGGGAAAAATCGATAAAAATCGCCGTAGTTTATTGAGTAAATTATTACTCGGTGGTAGTGCAATCGCATTATCTGGTAAAACGCTCGCGGCTACAGAATCTGAAGCAGATTCTGCTGAAGATCTGCGTTTTCCTGGAGAAGAAGCTAAACACAATGTGATTTATCAGTTTAATAAAGCAGATCAGGATTATCACAAGAGTGTGTTATTTTCTGTGGGTGCGATGTTACGACAATACGGCGATGATATTCATATTGTCGTCACCTGCATTGGTCCAGGTTTGCACATACTCGCAAAGAATCCAAGCCGACCGGTTTCCGAAGAAACAAAACAGCGTGTGTCCAGTTTAAGTCAATATGGTGTTGAATTTCACGCTTGTGGTAATACGATGAAATCCCTTAAATGGACGAAAAAAGATATGTTGGATTTTGTTGATATTGTTGAAGTGGGAGCTGCAGATTTAATGGAATATCAGGAAAAAAACTATAGCTATATCAGCTGGTAGGAAATAAGAAAAATGATTAGAGTAGCAATTACTGGTGCAGCCGGCCGCATGGGGCGAAGTTTATTAGAAGCCTGTGTGAATACAGAAGGTTTAACTATTGGTGCGGCTATTGTTCGTAAAGGTAATAGTTTGGCTGGTAGTTCTGCTGGTGACTTGATTAGTCAACCATCAATTAACATTAAATTGGTTGACGACATTTCTTCAGTCTTGGATGACTTTGAAGTATTAATCGATTTTACTAATCCTGAAACGACTCTGGAAAATTTAACTATTTGTAGAGAAGCCGGAAAACAAATGGTGATAGGAACTACTGGTTTTGACGAAAGTCAGAAACAACAACTTCAGGAAGCTGCCGATAAAATTGCGATATGTTTTGCACCAAATATGAGTGTTGGCGTTAATTTATGTCTTAAATTACTTGAAACTGCTGCAAAAATTATGGGTGATGATGTTGATATTGAGATTGTTGAAGCCCATCACCGGCATAAAAAAGATGCGCCTTCTGGTACAGCTTTACGGATGGGTGAAGTAGTGGCGGATGCATTAGGTCGCGATTTGTCGAGTTGTGCAGTTTATGGACGTGAAGGAATTACCGGTGAGAGAGACTCAAAAACCATCGGTTTTGAAACGATTCGAGCCGGTGATATCGTTGGTGAACATACTGTCATGTTTGCCGATATCGGTGAAAGAGTTGAAATTACTCATAAAGCGTCTAGTCGTATGACGTTTGCAAATGGCTCAATGCGCGCTGCATTGTGGTTAAATAATAAACAAAATGGGATTTTTGATATGCAGGATGTACTTGAACTGAATTAATCCCGATTAAATAAGCTATTAATTATTAAACGGCCATAGACACTTGTGCGGTGAATTAGTAAAATTCACGGCATATTATCAGTCTTATTTAATAAAGCGAGGAAACGTCCAGTTTTCTCGCTTTATGTTTATTCAGCGGGGGATAAATTGACTCAAGAAGCCTTGTTAGCACTAGCCGATGGTAGTGTATTTTATGGTGAATCTATCGGTGCAAAAGGCCAGACAGTTGGCGAAGTCGTATTTAATACTGCAATGACAGGTTATCAGGAAATACTCACTGATCCTTCATATAGCCAGCAAATAGTCACATTAACCTATCCACATATTGGAAATGTTGGTGTGACTTCTGAAGATGCGGAATCCTCGAAACTTGCGGCAAGTGGCTTGATTATTCGGGATGCTTCCCTAGTTCATAGTAATTGGCGTAGTGAATTATCGCTTGCTGATTATTTAAAACAAAATAATATCGTTGCTATCGCGGGTATAGATACGCGTCGTTTGACGCGAATTTTGCGAGAAAAAGGTGCTCAAAATGGCTGTATTATTACTGGTGAGAATATTGATAAATCGAGTGCGTTAAATGCAGCTGCCGAATTTCCTGGATTAAAAGGAATGGATTTAGCGAAAAGAGTAACCACCAAGGAAACCTATTTATGGAATCAGGGTATTTGGAATCTTGAAACTTCATACGAGAACGCCGATTTAAATACCGATGATGCAAAATTTCATGTTGTAGCTTATGATTTTGGTGTTAAGTCCAACATATTGCGTTTATTAGTTACTCGAAAGTGTCGTGTAACCGTTATACCAGCGACAACTCCTGCTAAAGAAGTTTTGGATATGAAACCCGACGGTGTATTTTTATCAAATGGTCCGGGAGATCCAGAACCTTGTGATTATGCCATTCAATCAATTCAAGAAATTTTAGAAAAATCAATACCGACGTTTGGTATTTGTCTAGGTCATCAATTACTCGCATTGGCAAGTGGTGCAAAAACAGAAAAAATGAAGTTTGGCCATCACGGTGCCAATCATCCTGTCAAAGATCTAAAAACAGGGCAGGTGATGATTACCAGTCAAAATCATGGCTTTGCGGTTGACGAAAAAAGTTTACCATCGAATTTAAAAGCAACACACCGATCATTATTTGATGACAGCTTGCAAGGAATTGAACGAACAGATAAACCTGCATTCAGCTTTCAGGGTCATCCAGAAGCCAGTCCCGGCCCTCATGATGTAGAAGGATTATTTGATCGCTTTGTTGATTTAATGCAATAAACTATAGACTAAATTAAGCAACAACTTATAACTAGCATAGCTAAGAGTGTTTTAAGACAGAACATGCCAAAACGTACAGACATAAAAAGTATTTTGATTATCGGTGCAGGGCCAATTGTTATTGGTCAAGCTTGTGAGTTTGATTATTCCGGAGCACAAGCCTGTAAAGCACTTAAAGAAGAGGGATATCGAGTTATCCTCATAAACTCAAATCCTGCAACGATTATGACCGACCCGGGTACCGCGGACAGTGTCTATATTGAACCAATTCAATGGAAAACCGTAGAAAAAATAATTGAGAAAGAAAAACCTGATGTTCTATTGCCTACCATGGGTGGGCAAACTGCATTAAACTGCGCATTAGATTTGGCACGTGAAGGTGTCTTGGAAAAGTACAATGTCGAAATGATTGGTGCATCACGCGATGCAATTGATAAAGCGGAAGATCGAGAGCGCTTTAGAGAAGCCATGAAAAAAATCGGTTTGTCTACACCAAAATCAGCTGTTGCGCATAGCATGGAAGAAGCGGAACAAGTCCAGGCACAAATTGGATTTCCTGCTATTATCCGTCCATCCTTTACGATGGGTGGTAGTGGTGGTGGTATCGCTTATAATCGCGAAGAGTTTGTTGAGATTTGTACTCGTGGACTAGATTTGTCTCCAACCAATGAATTATTGATTGAACAGTCTGTATTGGGTTGGAAAGAGTATGAAATGGAAGTGGTTCGCGATCGCAAAGATAATTGCATTATTATCTGCTCCATTGAAAACTTTGATCCGATGGGTGTACATACCGGTGACTCCATAACTGTTGCTCCTGCTCAAACGCTAACGGATAAAGAATATCAGATAATGCGAAATGCCTCTCTCGCTGTATTGCGTGAGATTGGTGTCGATACAGGCGGTTCAAACGTTCAATTCGCGATTAATCCAGAAAATGGATCGATGATTATAATCGAAATGAATCCACGAGTGTCTCGCTCTTCAGCTTTAGCTTCGAAGGCAACAGGCTTTCCAATTGCTAAAGTTGCTGCAAAATTGGCTGTGGGTTATACGCTAGATGAATTACAAAATGAAATTACCGGTGGGGCAACACCGGCTTCATTTGAGCCCAGTATTGATTACGTTGTCACTAAAATTCCTCGTTTTACTTTTGAAAAATTTCCACAGGCGAATGCTGTTTTAACCACGCAAATGAAATCTGTGGGTGAAGTGATGGCTATGGGACGAACTTTTCAAGAATCTTTTCAAAAAGCGATACGTGGCTTAGAAACAGGTTTTAGTGGATTAAAGGAGCTAGTCTCGGCGAAACATGAAAAATGTGAAGAAATCTTAAATCGCCAATTGGCTGTGCCAGGCCCTGAACGTTTATGGTATGTGGCTGATGCATTTCGTGCAGGTCGGAGTTTGGAAGACATCTTTAATCGAAGCAAAATCGACCCCTGGTTTTTATCACAAATTGATGATTTAGTTAAAAAAGAAGAAACCATACGTAACATGTCTTTGTCTGATATTAGTAAAGATATGATGTTTCAAATTAAACAGAAAGGCTTTTCTGATGGACGATTGGCGAGCTTATTAGCTCAATCAGAGTTGGCAGTTCGAGAGCACCGACAAAAACTCGATGTTCGACCCGTATATAAACGTGTAGATTCTTGTGCTGGTGAATTTTCAACTCCTACAGCATATATGTATTCGACTTATGAAGAAGAATGTGAAGCAGATCCTTCGGATAAAGAAAAAATAGTTGTATTAGGTGGTGGTCCAAATCGAATAGGTCAAGGTATTGAATTTGATTACTGTTGTGTTCACGCTGCATTGGCTATGCGTGACGATGGTTACGAAACCATAATGATTAATTGTAATCCAGAAACTGTTTCTACCGACTATGATACCTCTGACCGGTTGTATTTTGAACCTTTAACGCTTGAAGACGTGTTAGAGGTAATTGAAAAAGAAAAACCGAAAGGTGTGATTGTGCATTATGGTGGTCAAACACCTTTACGTTTAGCTCGCGCACTTGAAAATGCAGGTGTTCCTATTATTGGTACTTCCCCAGATGCCATTGACCGAGCAGAAGACCGTGAGCGTTTTCAACAAATGATTCAAAAATTGAATTTAGTGCAGCCAGATAATGCCACTGCTCGAAATCCTCAGGAAGCAACAGTGCTAGCTGAAAAAATTGGCTTTCCTTTAGTGGTACGTCCGTCTTATGTTTTAGGTGGACGAGCAATGGAAATTGTATATAACAATGATGACTTGCAGCGTTATATGCGAGAAGCGGTCTCTGTTTCTAATGATTCACCCGTATTGTTAGATCGTTTTCTTGATGATGCCGTAGAAGTAGATATTGATGCTATTTCTGATGGAAATCGTGTTCTTATTGGCGGTATTATGGAGCATATAGAGCAAGCTGGTATTCATTCTGGGGATTCAGCTTGTTCTTTGCCACCCTATTCTTTATCTAAAGATATACAAGATAAAATTCGTGAGCAAATCTCGTTAATGGCCAAAGAACTGGGTGTTGTAGGTTTAATGAATACTCAGGTTGCTGTTAAAGGCGATGAAATATATATTATTGAAGTCAATCCTCGCGCATCTCGTACAGTACCGTTTGTATCAAAAGCCACTGGCAGGGCGCTGGCAAAAATCGCTGCACGTTGTATGGCAGGTAAATCTTTGGAAGAACAGGGCGTAACAACTGAAGTTATTCCAGATTTTTATTCGGTCAAAGAAGCGGTATTCCCTTTCAATAAATTTCCTGATGTTGACCCAGTATTAGGGCCTGAAATGCGTTCTACAGGTGAAGTTATGGGAATTGGTAAAGACTTTGGTGAAGCGTTTGCAAAAGCTCAGTTAGGTGCAGGAGAAGTTTTACCAGTAGGTGGCGTCGCATTTCTCAGTGTTAAAGATGGCGATAAGAATAAAGCAGTGGATGTAGCTAAGCAGCTTGTTTCATTGGGTTTTCAAGTTTGGTGTACTGCAGGTACTGCAAAACTTATTCGACATGGTGGTGTTGAAGTAACAATTGTTAATAAGGTTACCGAAAGTAGGCCGCATATCGTGGACAAATTAAAAAATGATGAAGTTAATTTTGTCATTAATACTGCACAAACTAAACAAGCGGTAGAAGATTCTTTTGAATTAAGGCGTGCAGCTATTCAGCATAAAGTGACTTATACAACGACGATTTCAGGCGCATTAGCAACATGTCAGGCGCTTAAAAAACTGGATAATAGAGAAGTTAATCGTCTGCAAGACATACACAAGGAGTTAAGTATATGAATAAAGTGCCTCTAACGATAAATGGTGCGGAAAGATTAAAAGAAGAATTAAAAGAACTTAAGTCTGTCGCTAGACCTAAAGTTGTCGCTGCAATTGCAGAAGCAAGAGCACATGGTGATTTAAAAGAGAATGCTGAGTATCATGCTGCAAAAGAACAACAAGGGTTTATTGAAGGGCGGATTGCTGAGATTGAGGGCAAATTAGGCAATGCGCAAATTATTGATGTGCGTGAATTAAATGCCAACGGTCGCATCGTTTTTGGTACAACTGTTGAGTTATCTGATGAAGATACTGGAGAAGAAGTCACATACACAATAGTTGGTGACGATGAAGCTGATATAAAACAGGGAAAACTTTCCATCAATGCGCCCATTGCTCGTGCACTCATCGGTAAGGAAGAAGGTGAAATTGCAGAGGTTCAAACCCCAGGTGGTTTAAAAGAATTTGAAATACTTGCGGTGCGTTACGAATAATAAAATCACAAGACTGGTCTCTTTATTGTTGCTAAGTTTGTTTAATAACACAGTAGATTCTTTATATTAGTTTATGCTTGTTTATCATTGAGTAAACTTAGCGAGTATTCTATGTACCAAGGTTCGAAATCTTTCACAGGTAAAGGTTTGCTAATATAATATCCCTGAATAAGATCACAACCCAAGCTATCCAATATATCCCAACTTTCCTGGTCTTCTACACCTTCAGCGACCACTGATAAACCCAGATTGTGAGCGAGCTCTATTGTTGATTTAACAATAGAGATGTCACTTTTATCTGTAACAATGTTCATCACAAATGATCGATCAATTTTAAGTTCATGTACGGGTAGATTTTTTAAATAGGCTAGAGAGGAATATCCCGTTCCAAAGTCATCAATGGCAATTTTTAATCCCATATTGTTAAGCATAGTGAGAACACTGGCAGCTAATTTAGGGTTTAACATCATTGCGCTTTCTGTCACTTCTAAGATGAGTTTTTTGGCTTCTAATCCTGAGCTATCGAGTAAATATTTTATAATGGTTACTAAATGTGGATTTTGTAAATTATAGGCAGATAAGTTAACGGCCACACCAACATCGATGCCTTCTTTTTGCCATGTACTTGTTTGATTTATAGCTGTAGTAATTACCCATTCTGTGAGGGGATGTATTAATCCTGATTGTTCTGCTGATTCAATGATAATTTCTGGAGAAATGAAACCTTTTTCAGGATGTATCCAGCGTAGCAAGGCCTCTGTTTCTATTATTTTCCCCGTTTTAGAATCGACTTTCGGCTGATAAAATAACTGTAAACCATTGCTGTTAATTGCGTCTTTTAAATCAGCAGACAAGGAAAGGTCTGTTACGTTGTGATGATCCTCATCAGGATTATAAATGTTATGGCCAAAATGGCCTCTTTTCGCAATATACATTGCAACATCAGCATGTTTCAAAAGGTCAGTATCATTTTCCCCATGTTCTGGATATAAAGCGATTCCTTGGCTACAACGTACGAGCAATTGATGATTTTCAATTAGAAAGGGCAGTGCTAATGCATTAGAGATTTTATTTGCGACGGTCTTTGATCCTTCTAGATCTATATTATGTAGAAGAATAGCAAACTCATCACCACCTAAACGAGCAATTGAGTCTAGATCTCGTAGGACGTTATTCAATCTTTTACTAACGTCTTGTAATAAAAGGTCACCTATATGATGACCGAGTGTGTCGTTAATTTCTTTAAAATGATCTAAGTCTAATATGATCACAGCTGGCTTACTCTTATTTCGCTGAGCGTCTTTGATTAATTGTTGGATTCGGTCGAGTAATAAAACTCTATTGGGTAATCCAGTTAAGCCGTCATGTAAAGCCTGATGTTTTAATTGAGATTGTCGTAATTTAACTTCATCTTGCATGTGAACAAATGCACTAATTAACTGCTGCATCTCAAAATATTTTGGTATTGACAATTTTTCGGAGTCTTCTCCTAAAGCTTCTTTATTTAGTGCGACTGTTAATTTTTTTAGTGGTTTTAACAATATATTATTAATGCTGAAATATAAAAATACAATGATGAAAAGTCCACCAGCAGCGAGTAATATAATTGTCTGTATAAGACTGTCTTTTGATCTTGATAGTCGAATTAAATCTTGTTTGGATAGTTTATTGACATAGTTTTCAGTTTTATTAATGCCCTTCAAAGTAACTTCTAAAATTGGAGTGACCTTTCTACTCAATGACTCGATATTACCCTTGGTGATATTAGCAGACTCATTGTCAGTTATATTTTCTATCTTATTGATTGCCTCTAAGAGGGCTATTAAATCACTTTTAGTCCGGTTTGTAGTTTCCCAATTTAATTCAATTAATGCGGCCGTTGTGACACTTGCGTGAGACAGTGAACTTTGAAAAGATTCTAAATAAGTCTTTTCATCTGGGAGTAAAAGTAAATCCTCGAGTGCTGAGTGGCAAGCCCATAAAGCTGTGCTAATTTCATGAATAATTTCTGTAACTTTTGATCGATCTTGACTGATTTTGAGGTATTGTTCGTGTTCTTTTTCAATATATGCATTACCATACCATGTAGTGATAATCACTATGATAGCTATTAAAACTGATAAAATAGTATGTAAGCGTTTGAGACTTTTCATTAGGCATAAATTGGTTTATCGATATTTATTAATCTATCGGCAGACGGTTTAAATAGTGTAGAAATATTTTTATGAAAGAGAAAATATAAGTTATTGTATTTAATGAGTTAATTAAGGGAGATTGTTATGTGTGATTAAATTAAAATGACAAGCGACTTGATGTCCTTGAGATATGTTTTTTAATTGTGGTTTGGATTCTTTATTTGTACATATTTTAGGCTGTCCCATTATTTGAAATTGCCGACATCGAGGAGCAAATCGACAACCATGCATTGGTCGCGAAAAATCATGTAAACCTGAACGAATATCATGTTTTTGTACCTGTTTATGTTGGCCAGGCAACTGGCTAAGGTGGGAATTCCAAAGTAATTGAGTGTAGGGATGAGCCTGATTTTCAATGATTTGTTTTGTATTACCAATTTCAACGATATTTCCCAGATATAAAACAATAATTCGTTGACAACTTTGTTTAACGAGTTGTAAATCGTGGGAAATAAAAATAACTGATAAACCGTGTTGTTCTTGTAATTCAGCGATTAATTGCATAACCATTGTTTGAGTATAACTATCTAAACCCGTAGTGGGTTCATCAGCGATAATAATTTTTGGTTTGATGGCTAAGACAGCAGCAATAGCGATACGTCGTTTCTGTCCTCCGGATAACTCTGTTGGGTATTTTTTTAATATGTTGGTTTCTAAATTGACTTCCAGAATGAGTTGCTTAATTCGCTCATTTAATTTTGACTTTGAAACTTTTTCATGGCGTTTTAAAATTTCTTCTAGAATTTGATGAATACGCATATTAGGATTTAAAGCTGCATCTAGATCTTGAAATATCATTTGAATATTTTTACGAAGAATACGAAATTTTCTTTCACTCAATTTTGTAACATCATTTCCAAATAAATTTATTTGTCCACTGTTAATATCCATTAATTTAACAATGCATTTTCCCAGGGTTGTTTTTCCAGAGCCGGATTCACCAATTAGACCTAAAGTTTCTCCTTTTTCTAACGTAAAACTTACATTATCTACACTGGGTAAAACGTCGTATTTTGGCCGAGACCCAGGGATAAATCCGCCTGATTGAAAAGTCTTTACGAGATGATTTACTTCTAATAGCAGACTAGCCATTTTTATATCTCCAACAACGTATGCGATGTTGGTCACTTACATTAGTAAAAGCAGGTGTTTCATACCTACACAGATTTTTGAAATTTTCTTCTTTGCTTGGGCACATATCGTAAAAATCACATCCTGTATGTCTACTAATATTCGTTTCAGGCAAAGACGAAGAATCGGTGAATCCTTGTAAATTCGCCTCTAATAACCGTTTGGTATAAGGGTGTATATTCTTACGTTTTTCGTTAAATATATTTTTAGTTAACCCTTCTTCAATGATTCGACCTTTATAATAAACGATAACTCTATCTGTAAGCTCACGCATCACATTAAAGTCATGGCTAACTACAATCATGCTAACCTCAGAGTCTTTTTTTATACTGGAAAGTAGATCGACTATATTAGATTGAATGGTGGCATCTAATCCTGTAGTAGGTTCATCGGCGATGAGAATAGAGGGCTGAGATGCGAGAGCCATAGCGATCATAGCTCTTTGACACATACCACCTGATAAACCATAGGGGTTGTTATTATAACGTATGGCAGGTGCTTCCATCTTTACTTTACTTAGCCATTCAATAGCAACTTTTTTTGCATCGTTTTTATTTTTAGTGGCAGTATGTAAACGAATCATTTCATTGATTTGACTACCAATACTATAAAAAGGATTAAATGCGAGTTTTGGATTTTGAAATATCATAGAAATTTCACTACCTCTAATATCTTTATATAAAAGCTCGCGTTGTTGTTTCCACTTAGAGAGGTTATTGATCTTTATTGAGTTGTTTTCATAAAAAATGTACTGCTCTATATTTTCTAATAAGTTAATCTTATTCTGATCTTTAGTTACTACTATTGATCCAGAAACAATACCAGGATCCGCATTAATTAACCCAAGTAAAGACAATAGAGTAACGCTTTTTCCACTGCCACTTTCCCCGATGATTCCAAGAGTTTCTTCTTGATTTAGGGAAAAACTAATATTTTTAATAGCAGGTATGGCATGTTCATCAGACGTGCTGGGAAAGAGAACTGACAAATTATTAATCTCTAATAATGGAGAAGTCATGATGATGACTCCCTATCCAGAATTTGTATAACTGTATTACTTAGCAGGTAGAGGGCCGATAAAACTAACATAATTGCCATTGCTGGAATGGTAGAAGGCCAAATATCACCCTGTAAAAGATAATTTGCGCCAGATTGAACCATATTACCCCAAGATGGTGTTGGTTCTTGGACTCCAAAGCCAAGATAGCTAAGACTTGACTCCATTAAAATGGCTTCTCCCATGGCTAAAGCAGCTTGGGAAATGATTAATGCACGGCAGTTAAACCATAGTAAATGCTTAAAAATTATTGTATGCAGTGGTGCGCCACTAGCTTTTGCAAAATCGACAAAGCTTTTATCTCTTAATATATCAACACGTGCGGCTATCAAATTTGCAACTGAAGGTATGTTACTAACACCTACCACAACCATAATAAGATAAATATTGGGTTCGAAGATAGCGATGATCAATAAAAGTAATACCAACCTTGGCATTGTTTGAAGAAAATCATTTGAAAATTTTAAAACTTTTCTGACACTACTACGCGCATAGATAGAAAATGCACCAAGAAGGGAACCAAAACCAATCGCAATACTAACGGCAAGCAAGCCCGGTAGAAAATACGCTTCAACGCCTAAAATTAACCGGGTCAAAGTATCTCGCCCCAGATAATCGGTACCTAACCAATAAGGCCCTTGAAATGGTTTAGTGAGTAATTCATCCAAAACCATCTCTTCAGGATCTTGTGGTGTTATATTGAATAATGCACATATATATGCAATGACAACAAACAGCAACACTAAAGATGTATAGATTAAAACTATTTTGTGCTTGGTGCTAATTACCGCATAATGCGATTTACGCTTGGCTCGAGAGGTATCGTGATTATTTTCAATTCTGGTTGTAGGAGGTGTTTTATTCATGAGAAGCTCGTGGATTCAGCATGATATAGACTATGCGCATGCAAAAATAAGCGAGTCGAATTATAATGGCTGAAACTAAAACAGCTGATAAAAGTAGTGCAATATCTCTGTCCTGTGCAGATCGCCATAGAACACGGCCTATCCCAGGCCAGTTAAATATTTGTTCTACAATAATGCTTGCTCCGAATAAATAAGCCACTCGATTACTTGTTAAATTCAAAATTGGAAAAATAATGCCTTCTTTTAAGGCATGGAAGAAAACAGAAGCACCTTTTGCGCGTGCGTATAATATATATTCTTCATTAAGAACGCGTTTTAACTCATTGCTTATAAGTTGTATCATTTCGATTAACACACCGCTGCCTAGGCTTAGTAGTAGTACTGGTAATACAAATTGAGTGAATGAAATTTCTTCGAAATCCGATGCTAAGGGAAAATAATCGAACCAGATTCCTGACAAATATATACAAATATAACAAAGCCAAAATAGAGGTAAGGTAGAAAGCAAGTTGAAGCCAAAATAAAGGGGTTTATTAATTGAATTTAGCTGTTTCTGGGCGTTTAAGAAAGCCATTGGTAACGCTATCATTAAACTAATAATAAGTGCCGCAATGATGACTGATAGAGTATTAAAGGTGTATTCGAAAACTTGATTCATAACGGGCATGCCGTTACTTGAGGAAACACCAAAATTTCCTGTGAGAAAAGCGCTTAGCCAAATTATGTAGGTATCATAAAAAGATAAATTGTTTTTAATTTCATCTTCGCTAAAAAACTCTTCTTGTAGTGTTGTTATGTACTCATCCAGTAAGTAATCACCTGGGGCCAAGTAGAGTAAGAATAAGACAAAAATACTAAGTAAGAATATCAAGAATATTGATTGAACTAATTCTCTTAATATTGCATAGGAAATGGGCTTCAGTACAGCAAGTCTGAGCATTACTATTTCTCACTAATTACTAACGTTTTTCCCAACGTTCAATATGGTTAAAGAATTTAAAGGGGTGTATTTTGACATTGTTCAGTTTTTTGTTATAGGCAGCATAGTTACTCAATGACCAAAGAAAAGTATAGGGGCTGTCTGCTGCAATAATTTTATGGAGTTTATGATTAATTGTTCGCTTTTCTTCGTAATCTTGACTTTTTTGATTTAAATCTAATAATCTGTCAACTTCCTTATTGTGATACAGAACAAAATTATTTTGACCAGCGGTTTGGTAGCGGGAGTGAAATAAGCTGGATATATCAGAAGCATCATCAAATGACCAGGATGCAAAGGTAATATCATAACGATGGTGATTAAAAACGGCTTTTTTCCATGCTTGACGTTCCATAAAATCAATATTTACAGTGATACCGATTTTCTTCAAATAATTCTTATAGGCTAAAATTACGCGTTTAGTTGTTTCGTCATTCTTATTGATAGGGATTCTTAATTTAAAGGACAATGCCTGTCCTTTAGTATCTATCATACGCTTACCTGATTTGGAATAACCGGCCTCCTTTAGCAATTTGATAGCCTTTTCAGGGTTGTAACTGTCTGGTCTAACGTTTAAATTATAAGCCCAACTTCCTGGTGCAAACGGCCCGGAAATTATTCGACCTTGGCCATTAAAAAATGCACGTAACATTTCTTCTCGATTGATCGCATAGGATAAAGCTTTGCGTACTTTTTGTTTGGCAAGATGTGGATTTTTGTGATTGTAAGCAAAAAAGGAATAGGATAAGGTATTATATGAAACGAGCTTGAAATCACGATTAACTTGTAACTCTGCAATATTTCTCGGACTGACACTAACAATTAAATCCAGTGCATTGAAATTAAGGGCCTGTGTCATAATATTTTTATCGGCAAAGGGTTTAGCTACAATTTTTTCTATTTTTGGTGCTCCGCCATAATAATCTAAATTTGCTATTAATGTAACTTGCCGATTATGGTTACTACGTACGAATTTATAGGGGCCAGTTCCTGTGGGATGGTTAACAAACGAATTTTTTTTAGTCAGATATTTAGATTTCCCCAGTATATGTTTCGGTAATATTTTAAATTGAAAAAGCGCTAAACTACCAATATGGCCATCTTTAATATCTATTTGGATGGTATAGTCATCTAGTTTATTAATGTTCTCAAAATGTGTAAATAAATATTTATAATTAGATTGAGTTTTTTCATTAGATATTAAGTTAAAAGTAAAAATAATATCATCGGAAGTTAATGCTTGTTGTTTTGACTCTTTGCTATGCCAGTAAACATCTTTTCTCAAGAAAAAAGTATAAGTTCGATTATTATTAGTTATTTCCCATCGTTCAGCAATGTCAGGTTTTACTTCTTGTTTTTCATTAATGCTGACTAATCCGTTGAAAATTAACTCCGTCAATCGCAAGGAAGAGGATTCACGACTAGTATATGGATCAAAAGTGTCTGGGCGAACAATTTCGCCATAACGTAAGGTATTATTTGATGATGTTGCAGCTAACACCGGAGTGACGATATTCGAAATTAAAAAAATAGATAGTAATATAGTTAGGTGTTTCATGAAATTCTTAGCCTTTATATCTAAAATACATTTGTCGTACCGTTGCTGCGTTGTCGAAATAAATACTCACTCTGAACCGCATCTTGAATTTGGCGCATAATTGGAAAATTTTCGCCTAACGAAAAGTAGATTTGCAAACTATCTGAAAAATTTTTGTTTAATCGTAATGCGTCAGCATAATTTAACAATAAAATGGCTTCATTGGCTAACATGCTATTAGTATTACTTCTATCCATGGCACTTTCTAATAGTCTAAGAGCTTTGGCATTCTGGTTCCTAGATAAAAAGTAGCGTCCAACATTTGTACTTAACGTTTCAAATCGTTTACTTCTGCCATTTTCCGCAGATAGTTGTGCGGTCTGAACAATTTTAGGGCACTTTGCATCTAAGTATAAGCACATTAATACGGCATCGGCACTTTGGCTTGGATCGTTCTTAAAATTATTGACAGCATTCTGCCAAGCTTGAAATGCGCGCGTGGTTTGTCCAATGAGGTAGCCATGCGTAGTCGATCGAATTTCTGTTAAAGTACTGATGTTTTTTGGTAAGCGACGAAGTTGATCGACCGCTTTCCAATATTTTCTCGCTGAATCTTTATGTAGTCTGACTAAATCGAGTTCAGACAAATAAAATATCGCCAGATCATGATATTTTTTATCTTTACTGACATCTTCTAACAAAGTTTTACTTATGGTGTAATATAGTTCGGCAACGGTATCGATCAAAGTGACATCATAAAATCGAATAATTTTTATGTCGCTAAGTTTTTCTACCAATGAGGGTCTTCGTTGATCCAGGCGTTTTAATATTTCTACTGCTTTCAAGTATTTATTTTGACTTAAATAATGTCGTATTGCATAATTCGCATATCGACTAGACACAAATTCGTTGTTTTGAATGAAATTTATTTCATTTTTTTCTATGCTTACTGAAACGTCATTTGTTTTTCCCGTTAGCAGGACCTCTAGAAAATGAACGCCAAGATCTATAATTGGATTTGTTCTGTCAAGATTTTGGATAATTGAATCATATTTCGATTTGTCTTGGTTTAAGTGAGCGATCCAAGCAAAATAAAGTTCAGCAATCTGATAATGCGGGTTTTTAGTGGAAATACTGGCTGAAAATTCTTTAAGCAAATCTTTCGCTTTATCTAAATCATTATTCAGGATTGATAGCTCTGCTAAATAAAGTCTTGCATAGATACTAGATTGTTCATTATCCTCATTAACCAATGTATTTAGATAAGCTTTTTGGTTTATTTTAGATTTTGTATAAATATCTTGATAAAGTTTAAGGTTTTTTGTAAAAATCAATGCGGTTTTTAATTTTGTAACTACAGAACTTGACTTTAACGCGGAAACATCACGAAGGATGATTTTAACGGCATGATCATATTTTTGTTCTTTGTAAAATGTCATTGCTTGATTAATATCAACTTCGGCAAACGTTAAGGCAGGGGAGAGTATTAAACCTAAGATTATGAGTTTAATTATTTTCATAATTAACTCTTAAACCCCGGTAATTTAGCGATAAATATTCTACTCCATTGTTCATCTTGGCTTTGAAATGCCAAAGTACCGTTAGCAGAGCAACTGACATCCCGATTCATTTTGGTGTTGGTTAAAACTAATCCTTGCTTTTTATTATTTATATTCACCAAATGAATGGGATTGTAATGATCATCTATGTATTGCACATAAGCGATATGAGTATTGTCAGGTAACCAACTTGGCCCGTTGAGAGAATTTTGAATAACCTGGCTACTAACAATATGCTGGTCTAATATATCTGCAGTAATCATTGATTGAGAAGTGTCATTGATTACAGCTATTTGCCAATACTGTTGAGTTTGTTGAAGATCTAGCGTAAAAAAAGCAATCTTACTTCCATCTGGCGACCAACTCGGTCGAATATTATTATTGTTCGGTAAGTCAGTTATTTGTCTTAAAGATGCCTTTGGATTATTTATATCATCAACAATAAATATTTGATAAACATTACCTTCTCCATGCATGAAGGCAATTTTATTACCATCAGGTGACCATGTGGGATTTAATGTATCGGCATTCAAATCAGTTATAGATCTTATGGTCTTAGATTTGATATCATAAATATGTAAATTCGCTCGACCTAGTCTAGAAGAAACAAAAACCAGTTTATCAGCATTAGGAGACCAGTTGGCTTGATTGTCGATAGCCACATGATTGGTTAATCTGGTTATATTATTATCTTTCGTATTACCTAGATATAAATCAAAATTATTCGTTTTACCGTTACTCACAAAGACATAACGCTCGCTATCAGCGGACCAACTGATATTAAATGAAAAGTAATGTGCTTGATTGATTTCAGGTAGCAACAAGGAAAGGTCAGTATCGTCTGAAGCATTTGTGCTAATACGTTTAACTCTTTTCCCGTATGAATCTACTAAAACAATTTCATGGATAACTGAGTCAAATCTTTCATAACTTATTGTATCGCCGTTAACAGACCAATTTGGGTTGATATCATTAAATTGTTCATAGGGAGTTGTTACAGTTTTTACGAAAGAGGGTGTAATATAATGTAGTTCTTCAGCAATAGAGGAAAAGGGAAAAGATAGAGCGCTAATAAAGAAAGCTAATTTAATATAAATAGGTACAATATTATTCTGGTAGGCAGTTTTATTTTTACTCATGTTTTCTCAGTTTTGATTTCTAACATTGATAAAGTTATAAAGATGCATCTACACTTTTTGCCATGGTGTGTGATTTTAAATATTCAAGGCATTGCTCTGCAGCTAACGGGCGACTAAAATAGAACCCTTGAGCCCATTCGCAACCCATGTTAGATAAGCACTGACTTTGTTCCAATGTTTCTACACCTTCAGCAATAACACTAAGATTCAAATTGTGCCCCATGGAAATGATGGTGTTGATAATTGCGATATCTTCTTTATCATTGGGAATTTCTCGCACAAACGATTGGTCTATTTTTAAGACATCAATTGGAAAATGTTTTAAATAGCTTAACGATGAGTATCCTGTGCCAAAATCATCAATAGAAATATGAATGTTAGAATCATGTAGTTCACGTAATATTGAAATGACTTGATCCATTTGATGCATGATCGTACTTTCTGTAACTTCCAGCTCAACGAGTTTAGGATTAATTCCTGTTTCTTGGATAATATTTTTAATTATGGTACACAAATTCTTTTGACTAAATTGCTTGGCTGATAAGTTTACTGCAATACGAGGTACTTTAATTCCTAATTTTTGCCATTCCATACTCTGATTGCAGGCTTTACGTAATACCCAATCACCAACTTCTTTGATTAGACCGGTCTGTTCTAATAAGGGGATGAAGTCGGCAGGGGAAATTAGTCCATTTTTAGGGTGTTGCCATCGAAGCAGTGCTTCAAGTCCTATTATTTCTTTATTTTCTAAATCGATTTGTGGTTGATAATGCAGTAAAAATTCCTCCCTCTCGATGGCTTTACGTAAATCTCCCTCCATAGAGATACGATCTACATCATGAATATCCAAATCGTCAGTATATAATTGGAAACTATTACCAATAAATTTTGCTTGATTAACCGCTTTTTCAGCATATTTTATCAAGTTTTCCATACTCGTTGCATCGTCAGGATAATGGGATACACCAATACTGGCACTTAAATAGAGTTCCTGAGTGTTTATTGTTAAAGGTATACTAATAGCGTATTTAACAGCTTGGATTATCGGTTCATTTTCATTGCTAATTTTAGTATCTTGAATGACAATTAAGAATTCATCACCACCCATTCGACCTAAAATTGCGTTTTCAGGCAAACTGTCTAAAATACGATTAGCAATCGCCGTTAATGCTTCGTCCGCAACACGATGTCCAAGACTTTCGTTTATGTTTTTAAATCGATCTAGATCGACATACAGTACAGATACGTTTGTATTATTAGTGTCGGCATCGTCTATAAATTCGTACAATTTTTCTTGCATGTGTAGACGATTAGGGAGGTTAGTTAAAGAGTCATAATAAGCTAAATGATGAATATGTTCTTGAGCACGTTTACGTTCAGAAATATCAGCAAAAATAGCAATATAATCAGTGATATTATTAAATTCATCTTCCACGGCACTAATGGTCATGTAAGCAGGGTAAAATTCTCCGTTACTGCGTCTATTCCATATTTCACCCTGCCATCGTTTGTCTTTTTTTAAACTCAACCACATATCGTTGAAAAAAGGCTCTTTATGCTTTCCAGACTGAAGAATTGATGGGCTCTTTCCTAGGATTTCGCTATCAGAATAACCGGTGATGAAGTGGAAGGCGGGATTAACACGTGTAATCTTGTTATTTTTATCAGTCATCATAATTGCTTCGATACTATTATCGAAGACTTGACCTGCATGTCGCAGTCCCTGTTCGGCTTCACGTTGTTTAGTAATGTTTCTTGCATAACAATTGACAAAAACACTTTCACTGGATGGTGAAAGTAACCAGTGATAAATTTCACTGCCTACGGATTCTTCTAATTCGTGAACTTTATTTTTCCTCAAACATTCATTAACTAAACCTTTCCACGATTCAGGTGCACGAATTGATGTGTTATTTGTCCAATAAGTTATGATATCTTGACTAGCAGGGTTGGCGTAAATGAGTTGTAAATCTTTATCTAGACGTATAACAGGTGAGGGATTTTCTTGAGGAAATTTTGCTAATGTTTCAATTTCTTTATTGGCTTTCAATCGCTCGGTGATATCTATTACAATTGCGTAAAGTATAGAATCTTCATCAGTATTCGAGAGTTGTATCCTGACCTCTACCGGGTAGGTCGTGCCATTTTTTCGACGGTGAGTTGCTTCAAAGTTTATGTGTTTAAGTGAGTTATCATACAGCGGTTGTACTAGTCTATAAAAATCATCATGAGAAATTTCAGGCTTAATATCATATGCAGTTTTTTCAATTATTTCTTCCGCAGTATAACCCAGGTTTCTCAATGCGCCCTGAGAGACTATTTTAAATTGAAATGTTTTAGCATCAATGAAATATATTTCACTTTGGGAATTATCTAATATACTCCATAATCTTTCCGTTAGCGCTTCAGAGGCTTTATGTAATTTTTTAGTTTTAGATTCTTCTAACTCTCTTTGAATTGCAGGACATAATCGAGTGAGATTTCCTTTGTTGATGTAGTCATTACAACCATATTGCATTAGCTGTACAGCAATTTCTTCACCTACGTTACCGGAAATAACAATAAACGGAATTTGTGCGGAGGAATTTTTTAATAATTTTAAGGCGGCGGGTGCACTAAAGCTTGGCAAAGAGTAATCAGAAAGAATGATGTCCCAATCTTGTTCTTCCAATGCTTGAGCCATGGTTTCAGCTGCTTCGACTTGTAAATACTCAGGCTCAAATCCACCACGTCTTAACTCACGCAACACGAGAAATAAGTCATCTTCAGAGTCTTCGATAATTAGTGCGCGTAATGGTAAAAACATTTAATATCCGCTTAACGCTTCCTTGCTCAATATATTCGTTTTATAGGTCAATAACAATATCGGCATGAAACTTCAGAAGTTTGATATTATTGTTGGCTAATTTAGCACCTGATTTGGCATTAATTTGCTTCTTATTTTTGTGATATAAATGACCTCTTATCAATGAGATATTTGCATTTTAAAGAACTAATCAGTTATTAAATTTTCCCACCCTTGGTCAGGTTTAAAACTGCTGCCAAATTTTTGTTCCATTGTACTTAAACGGTTCATATAGTTTCTAAATCCCTCTTTGGCAGCGTAATTCATTGGGCCACCGCGAAATGGTGCAAATCCAGTCCCAAAAATGACACCGGCATCGAGTAATTCCTTATCTGTAACCACATTTTCACGTAAGCAGGCGACAGATTCATTGGTCATTCGGCCAATTAAACGATCCGTCAATGCTTGTGCATCAGCATGGCTATCTTCTGTTTTCGCTTTAACTTTTTTACCTGCGTTATATTCATAAAAACCCTTGCCAGACTTCACACCTAAATTACCTTGTTCAACCATTTTCTTAAGACTTTCAGGCACAGTCACTTCTAATTCATTGGACAGAATACTCGCAACCGAAAGGCATATATCTAAACCAACGGTATCAGCAAGCGTTAATGGGCCCATGGGCATACCAAATTGCAGAGCGATTTTATCGATAACTGGTGCGGGTACACCTTCTTCGTGGATTCGAACGGCTTCAAGCATATAAGGCATCAATATTCGATTAACGAGAAAACCTGGACCACTTTTCACAGGTAATGGTAATCGATCAATTTGGGTAGCAAAAGCCGCTGTGCGTTCTGCCACGACTTTGTCAGTTTGATCAGAAGTCACGATTTCAATTAACGGCATTTGTGCCACGGGGTTGAAAAAATGCAATCCCACCAAGCGTTCTGGTGATTGTAGGGCTTCACTTAACACCTCAAGTGGAATACTCGAAGTATTGGTAGTAAGTAGGGCATCGGGTTTCATTCGCGGTTCTAAATCTTTATACAATCCTTGTTTAGCTTCAATATTTTCAATGATCGCTTCAATGACGATATCTGCTTTAGGTACGCCTAAACCAGTAACATCCGGTGTTAAGCGATCCATGGCATCGATGACTTTTAAAGGTTGCCCACGTAATTTACGTTGGAATAGCTTATGCGCGCGTTTTAAAGCTTTTGCAATTGTTTCTGGGTTTCTATCTTGCAACGTGACTTTCAGACCACGTAACGCGCACCATGCGGCTATGTCTCCACCCATCACGCCAGCGCCAATAACATGCACATGTTTTATCTCGGGTACATTGATCCCCGATTTAACTTTACCAAGTGACTTGAGTTTTTCTCTTAGAAAAAATACCTTAATTAGATTTTGCGCTGTATTACCAACAACTAAATTAGCTTCAGACTTTGCTTCTTCAGCCATCATTTTTTTCGGATCATCAAAAAACTCCGCCCATAGGTCAATAATGGCATAAGGCGCAGGATAATGTTCTTTTCGCGCTTTTTTTGCCACATTCTTGATGATCATTTTTTTCAATAAAGGACGCACCAACATGTGGTTGGTAAAAGTTTGCATTTTTGTGGCTTTATGTACCGGTGGATGATCCATAATGGTTTTTTTAGCCGCTGGGATAAGTTGACGATCAGGTACAGCATAATCAATCATGCCGAGTTTTTTCGCTTTTCGCGCATTAATGGGTTTACCTGTTAACATAATATCCATGGCAGCAGGTGCACCAATTAACCGAGGTAATCTTACTGTTCCACCAAAACCTGGATGAATGCCTAATTGAACTTCCGGTAAGCTCATACGTGTACTTGGGCCATCTTCAGCTATACGATATTTACAAGCGAGGGCAAGTTCAAAGCCGCCACCCATACAAAAACCCTTAATCAATGCAACGGTTGGGCACTTTAATCCAGCTATTCTATCCATTATATGCTGACCGCGTTGAACATGTTTTGTTGCCTGGTCGATACTATCGATAACTGTGAATTCTTTAATATCAGCACCCGCGATAAAACCGTTTTTCTTGTCCGATATAAAAATTACACCCGATGGTAGATTACTAGACTCTATATCATTGAGAATTTCTTCTAACTCTTCGAGAACAGACACACATAAAACATTTGTGCTTGAGTCTTTTTGATCCATGTGTAGCCATAATATACCTTCGGCATCCGTTTTAGGTTTCCAATGTTGATATTGTTTTTCTTCCGTCATGGCTTACTCCATTTCATTTTCAATTAGCATGGCACCACCTTGTCCGCCACCGATACATAGGCTGGCTATACCTCGTTTGGCGTTATTGCGTTGTAAAACATGTAACATATGCAAAACAATCCGAGCGCCACTGGCACCCACAGGATGGCCAATACTAATGCCGCCACCATCTACATTTAAACGCTCGTGAGGGATTTCGCCAATCGCTGATTTCTTACCTAAGTTGTCACGGCAATAATCCGTGTCTTTCCAAGCTTCTACACAAGATAATACCTGTGCTGCAAAGGCTTCGTTTATTTCCCAATAATCCACGTCTTCCACTTTTATTTTACTGCGTGGTAAAAGTGGGGCCATGGCATGTGCAGGGCCTAATCCCATTTGAGAAGGATCTAAACCTGCCCATTGGCTATCGACTATTCTTGCCAGGGGCGTTAAGTTGTGATCTTTGACTGCTTTTTCACTGGCTAGGATTAACATAGCTGCGCCATCGGTTATTTGTGCACTATTCGCTGCCGTCACTTTACCGAATCGGCGATCAAAATAGGGCTTTAATTTCTGCATGCCGGTCATGTCCGAATCTCTTCGCAGACCATCGTCATGTTGATAGCATTTGCCGTTGTAATCGTAACTAATTTCGATTTCATCTAAGTGATTATTGTCTTGGGCCGCCGCTAAACGTCGATGGCTTTCAACAGAAAATTCATCCATGGCATTTCGAGATATTTTAAAACGATGGGCAAGAATTTCTGCGGTTTGTCCCATATTCAATCCAACCACAGGATCGGTTAAACCTCGTAACAAACCAATAATCGGTGTTAAATGTTTGCCGCGTAATTTGGATAACGCTTTTATTTTTGCGCCCACAGTTTTTGTTTTGTAAAAGTCAGCTAACCAATTCACCATTGTATTGTTTAAGAGCAATGGAGCGTAACTCATGGCCTCCACACCGCCAGCTAACACTAGATCAGAACGACCTGAGGCAATATTAGCTGCAGCACAATCCAAAGCTTGCATGCCCGATGCACAATTTCGTTGTACAGTCCATGCTGGGACATCTTCTCCACAACCTAAACGAAGCGCTATGACTCGAGCTATATTCGCTTCGTCAGGGCCCGGAATCATGCAACCCATAATTACTTCATCGAAATCCGTCGGCGAAAAGCCTTGTCTGTCTAATAATGGTCTACCAGCAGCAACACCTAAATTCGCTGCGGGGAAAGGTCCAGGTTTACCTTTGGCCTTTAAGAACGGCGTACGGCTCCCGTCTACAATATAAACGGGTTTACTGATGGATTTTTTTCGAGATGAGGCCATCATGTTGCTCCTAGTTATGTTCTGTTAAATTCGTTTTTTGCAAAATCATCAACCTTGATGATTGCATTTTTTAATTCAATAAAACGCGCGAGTAATTTTGCTTCCTGATCAGTAATTAAAACCTTTTGATCTGCTTGTTTCAACAACTGATCAATATTTCTACCACTTATTTGTCCTTGTTTTTTCAAGCCATAGATACGTTTTTCAATTAAATCTGCCTCATCAGCAATGGCAAAAGCTTCTTCTAGTCTTGCGACTTGTTGTGAATCATTTTCAGGTAAGTAAACCCCTTGTGTTAAACGATCACGAGAATCAGAAGGTGACATCAAAATACCGGCAAGCTGATGACCCGCTTCATCTGTCGGTGGTAAGAAGCGTTTACCGTAAGGAAAAATTGACCACTGCAATATTTTACTAATAAAAATATTAGGGAAATTTTGTAGTATGCCAGTGATAGCTTCTTGGATTTCGTATAAACATTCGTCGCAAACCCATTTTATTAGTGGTAAGTCTTCTGCTGGCCGACCTTGATCTTCGAAACGCTTAAGCGAAGCAGAGGCGAGATAAAGTAAACTTAATATATCAGCAAACCGACCTGAAAGTTTCTCTTTACGTTTTAACGCACCACCTAAGGTTAGCATCGCCGCATCGGCTAATAGTGCAAAGGCACTACTAAAACGGGTCAAATCTTGATAATAGTGGTTTAATTCTGGGTCCAAAGGTGCCGACACTAAACGCCCGTTGGTTAATCCCATGGTTAAGGTACGTACAAAATTACTTGTAGTAAAATGCACATGTCCGGAAAATGCGGCATCAAAATCTACAGACGCTTTCTGTTTATCGAGTTCTGTAGCGGCTTGCATTTCTTTAAAAACGTAAGGGTGGCATCGAATAGCTCCCTGCCCAAAAACAATGAGAGTACGTGTGAGGATGTTCGCACCTTCAACCGTAATACTTATCGGTATAGCGTGATAGAGCTTACCTAAAATATTATTTGGTCCTAAACAGATACCCGAACCACCTTGTATATCCATAGCATCATTCACAGATTTACGCATGCGTTCAGTTAATTGATATTTCAAAACAGCGGATAGCACAGAAGGGCTTTCACCATGATCTAGAGCACTGGCAGTTAAAATTCGAGCTGCATCCATCATATAGGCATAACCAGCCATACGAGCAAGTGGTTCTTCTACGCCTTCAAAACGGCCGATCGGCATTTTAAATTGTTTGCGCACACGAGAAAAAGCGCCAATTGAGCGACTAGTAAATTTTACACCGCCTACACTTAGAGCAGGTAGCGAAATAGAACGCCCGGCCGCCAAACAATTCATTAACATGCGCCAACCTTGGCCCGCTTGTTCTACACCGCCGATAACCCAGTCCATAGGGATAAACACATCATCACCAGAATTAGGGCCGTTTTGAAAACCAATACCGGAAGGGTGGTGGCGCCGACCAATGTTCACACCAGGGTGAGTAGTAGGAATTAATGCGCAAGTAATACCGAGTTCTTTAGTTTCACCAATTAATCCGTCAGGATCACTGAGTTGAAATGCAAGTCCCAATACTGTGGCTACAGGTCCCAGGGTGATATAACGCTTTTCCCAGGTAATTCTAATACCCAGTACATCTTTTTTACCCTTATATTCACCTTTGCAAACAATACCGAAATCAGGAATTGAACTGGCATCACTGCCGGCTTCTGGGCTCGTTAAGGCGAAACAGGGAATTTCTTCGCCAACTGCGAGGCGCGGTAAATAATGGTCTTTTTGTTCTTCTGTTCCGTAACGTAACAATAATTCTGCAGGTCCCAGAGAATTGGGTACCATTACACTTACTGCAGCAGCTACACTACGTGTAGAAACTTTCATGACCACAGCTGAATGGGCTAAGGCTGAAAATTCTAGTCCGCCATATTTTTTTGGAATAATCATACCAAAAAATTTATTTTTCTTGATGTATTCCCAAACTTCGGGTGGTAAATCATTTAATTCCTGAGAAACTTGCCAGTCATTAATCAAAAGACACAGCTCATTAACGGGTCCATCGATAAAGGCTTGTTCCTCTTCGCTAAGTGTAGCCGTATCGTGTTTGAGTAATTTCTCCCAATCAGGATTTCCACTGAATAAATCACCATCCCACCATACCGTTCCAGCATCCAATGCTTCTTTTTCTGTATTCGACATGGGTGGCAATATTTTTTTAAATATCTTAAGAATATGATTGGTAATAAGCACACGTCGAATAAGAGGGACGTTTATCATTAACGCATAAACTGCAAATACAATCCAAAGTATCGTAAGGCAGGTGGTCAATCCGTGAATGCCGCTGAATATGGCAAGGTATACTGCAAAGCTTCCCGTCCAAATGGCGGATTTCGCTCGATGATAGGCGAGAATACCAAAAAATAAAAAGAATACTAAAATAGCAATTAGCATTGAAATCTCCTAAATGGCCTTATAACCACTGAGTGAAATATTTAGTTAAAAACGATTTTGGGTAGATAAAAAGCAATTCGAAAATTGCTATCATTGACAGTGATGCGATTCGTTTAATAGTCTTTGATCTCATTCCGTGAAAATCGTTATCTATTTGTCGACAAGTTTAAGAAAAACTCTAATAAAATTCTGATATTATTGAGCTTATTACATTTTTCATGCCGTATTTATGAGCAAAAACCAACCATTTAATAATCAGTCGTTTTAAATGGTCGCCTGTTACAGACTTGATTGATCAGCAATTAAATTCAGCACTTTATCGAGTTGAGCGCGAGGCGTGTAATAATGAGCCGAAAATCGAATGCCTTTGCCTCTTTTTGCACAAAAAATATCTTGCTTGGTGAGAAAATCAAACATTTGTTCATTATTCACTGTTTTTGACCGGAAGTTAATAATGCCAGTGCGATTTTTCTCATCCGATGGGCTGAGTAGTTCTATGTTAGGTAAATCATTTAATTGATCGAATAAATAATTTGCGTTTCCTCTCACTTTTGCTTCGACAATTTCCATTCCAATATCGAGTAACAAGGATAAGCTAGCGTGAAGGCCATGTATGCCCAACATATTTGGACTACCGCATTCAAACCGAGTGGCATAATTAGCAACTTTCCAATCGGCTTTGTCAAAATCACTGGGATGTTCGACCATATGCCAGCCGTATTGATTGAGTTGGAGAGAATCACGAACTTCTGCTCGACAATAAAAAAGTGCTACTCCTTCGGGTCCAAGCATCCACTTATGACCGTCCGCCACAACAAAATCAGCTTTACAAGCTTGCACATCAAAAATCTCTGCACCAATATTTTGAATAGCATCTATACAAAATAAAATGTCGTTGTTGCGACAAAATTCACCAAGCTGGTTTAAATTAACTTTTAATCCTGAGGCATATTGCACCGAACTGATGGAAAGTAAACGTGTATTCTCATCACATAAATGACATAACGCCTGTTCTGCCGTGTCGCGGTTGGATAGATCTGCATACCGAATTTCAACACCCTGATCTTTTAAGGACTCCCAAACAATGTGATTGGAAGGGAACTCTTCATTGCTGATAACAACGTTATCTCCTTTTTTCCAATTTAACCCATAGGCAACAACAGATAACGCTTCAGAAGTATTTTTTAAAAGCGCAATATCGCGCCAGTCGGGTGCATTGACCAAGCTTTGAATTTGCTTGCGTAAATTTTTTTCTATCTCTAACCACTGTAGATAATTCCATGATCCTTGTTGAGCGTTTTCCGATGCGAAGTTTTGGATGGCCAACTGTGTTCTTTTTGGCCATGGACCGACGGCTGCATGGTTTAGATGAATAAAGTTTTCTCTAAGTATCCATTCCTCATCAATTAATTCTTCACGCATGAAGTGTCATTCCTAATGTATGTTATAAATTTATTGGCTTAAGCTATTGTAAAATAGTTATAAAACAAAAGTGTATCTTTTGAATAGCCACCTTGATATTTACTGAGTGAATTACTAAACTTATATTAAGTAACGGGGATTGCTATTACAAAAAAATAAAGTGCATAAGACATACTTATAACAATAATTCTACAGTAACGCACTTACTTTCAATCTAAATTCAGAATTAATCCTTATTGTAAATTCCTTTTGCAAATCTGTAATCGTTTTCAACACTCGTGGGGACTGTAGTGACGATTTATCTCAGCCATTTAAAAGTATTTATTGTTGTTGTAATGCACTTATGCCTTATGGCGCCTGTGCTTAGTATTGCTGTATCACAAGAACCAGTAGCCGATGGATTAATTGTTAAATTTCGATCCAACACTAGTCAGTCCAGTTTAGTTCATGCCTTATCAACTTCCGGTTTACGCAGTGTAGAAAATTTTGATCTAGTTCCAGGTCTGACACATGTTCGTACCGTTGCGGGAGAGACGCTGCAAAGCACTTTGGCATCAATTAGCTCAAATCCTAATGTCGAATATGCCGAACCAAATTATTATGTCACGGCTTTGGGTATCCCTAATGATCCACAATTTTCACAACAATATGGCTTGCACAACATTGGTCAATCCGGAGGCAGTAATGGGGCTGATATTGATGCAGTAAACTCCTGGGATTTGCAGACAGGCAATAATGTCATCATTGCGGTAATTGATACTGGTGTCGAATACACACATGAAGACTTAACTTCAAATATTTGGACCAATATCAATGAAATCCCTGGCAATGGCGTTGACGATGATAATAATGGTTTTATAGACGATGTTTACGGTTGGGATTTCAGTAATAATGATAACGATCCCATAGACGACATGGGTCATGGGACCCATGTCGCGGGAATTATTGCTGCCAATACCAACAATGGCATTGGCATGAGCGGCATTAACTGGCGTGCGAAAATTATGTCACTCAAGTTCATTGATGCAGCAGGCATTGGCACCACATCAAATGCCATTAAAGCGATTAATTACGCAGTAATGATGGGTGCAAAGATTTCAAATAATAGCTGGGGAGGCGGGGCATTTACTCAGGGGTTATATGATACATTAGTCGCTGCAAATCAGGCTGGCCATTTATTTGTAGCCGCCTCTGGCAATAATGGATTAAATACGGATGATCCCCTCAATAGCAAACATTATCCGTCTTCTTATGATTTAATAAATGTTATTTCAGTTGCAGCGACTGATGAATTTGATAATTTGGGTACCTTCTCAAATTACGGTGCAGTATCTGTGGATTTAGCCGCTCCGGGCAGGCAAATCCTCAGTCTTTGGTTAAGCAATGGTTATATTAGTTTAGATGGTACATCCATGGCCGCACCGTTTGTAGCGGGTGCTGCGGGAATACTACTTTCTTCTTTGCCAAATCTCACGATTCCAGAATTAAGATCCGCCTTATTGGACAATGTTGAACCCATTGTAGGATTAAATGGATTAATGGTAACAGGTGGGCGACTGAATTTATTAAATTCATTAAACAGTATTACAGCAAACATAACCGTCACACCCACCAGTAAACATATTGCTGTAAACGATAGCATGTCATTTTTTGCCAGTGGTGGAACGTTACCTTATGCCTGGAGTGTTAGTAATCCAAGGGTAGCAGAAATAGATTCTGCTAGCGGGTCATTGGTTGGATTGCAACCGGGTACAACGCAAGTGATTGTGCAAGATGCCAATGGATTTAGCGCGCGTACTGCGGATATTTCTATTGACCAATTAAATTTAAGCCCTATGAGTGCTGTATTTGATATTGGGCAAAGTATTCAATTTACACCAGGTGGAGGTGTACCACCGTATTCGTTTTCTTCTTCTAATACTAACGCCATTCAAATTGACCCAATAAGTGGAGTGGCAACAGCGATTGGGCCAGGTCAGGGTTTGATAATTGTTCAAGACAGTAACGGTTTAATCCTTCAATCAGGGTTAGTTGAAGTGATTTTTATACCAGAACTTATAATAGATATTCCATTAGGCCCTATAAACGTGGGTGATGTATTTAAGTTTACGGCTCAAGGTGGTATTCCCCCTTATACCTATGGTTCCCTTGATACTTCGATCGCAACCATTGACGCCAGTAATGGCACCATGAAAGCGCTACGATCTGGCTTTGCACAAATTTTTGTTGAAGATAGCTCGGGTAAACGGGTCGTTCGTTCGGATATTGAAATTCAGTCTATTCAAGTATTTTCAACAGCCAACACCATGCGTATTAATGAAACGCAATCTCTAGATGTTCAAGGAGGAACACCACCATATGAATGGCGAGTGACAAATTCATTGGTTGCAACCATTGATGCAAATGGATTGCTGACGGCAATTAGTGGGGGATCAATTAAAGTGACTGTCATGGATACTGAAGGTAACTTGGCTGCGACTGATATCATTTTGATTTCTGAGTCCAGAGCATTAACCTTATTACCAATGACAACGGTTCATGCGACAGGACAACAGTTTCAATTGAATGTGGAGGGTGGAACACCGCCTTACAATTTTACAGTCAGTAATGCCGCAGTATTATCCATAAATCAAAGTTCACAAAAGGCAACGGCATTGGGTGAGGGTATTTCATTTATATTTGTAGAGGATTCATTAGGTGAAATTGTTTCTTCGAATGCTATTGAAGTAAGAGACATCAATATCTTCCCACAGACCGTTCAGTATTTAGTAAATGACACTGTGCAGTTTACAGCAACAGGGGGAGTGGCTCCTTACATCTGGTCTGTCGATAACTTAATGTTGGCAAGCATTGATAATAACGGTTCATTTAGGGCTTTGGCAGCTGGTTTAGTGAAAGTCTCCGTTAAAGATGCCGATGACATTACACAAACAGTTTCAATCACAATTGATGCTGGATCGAATTCTTTGCCATTTTTTGATATTACTCCACGTACTGCGATTTTATCTAAAAAATCCACTAATGGTTTAACGTTTACTGCGTCTGGGGGAATTCCTCCCTACACCTATAGTTTAAGTACACCTATTGGTACGATTAACAGCGCCACGGGAGAATACAGTCCTTTATCTGATTTAGGTGGTAATACTACAGTTATAGCCACTGATTCGGCGGGGAATGTTCGCGAAAGTGGTACGATTTCCGTGAGATAGCACTCAATATTATTCTTTCTTTCTGCTTTATTTGATTAGCGAATAAGCTTATAATAAATATATTTAGCATATATCTTAATAGGCAGCTGAATGACGCAGTCACTTTATGAAGCAGTGGGTGGCTTAGCCACTTTAGAACGTGTTCATAAAATTTTTTATGACAAAATCTACGAACATCCCTGGCTTAAAAAATTCTTTGAAGGCTTTGATCAACAAGTTATTGAAGATCGCCAAACATCGTTTATGGGTGAAAAATTTGGTGGGCCGGCTTATATCGGTAAACCATTAAGACAAGTGCATGAAAATATGTATATACCTCAAGAGTTGGCGGATTTACGTCATGAAATCTTGCGTGAGTCGCTTCAAGAAGCGAGTGTTTCTGAAGAACTTACAAATCGATGGCTTCGAATTGATGAAGCTTTTATGCAACAAGTGATTAAAAAATCCATTACATCTTTCTATAAAGATTATCAATTCAAGTATAAAGAACGCATTATTCATCCTAGTCCAGAAACTAAACTGTAATATAGACAAATTATTCTCTATTGGCTTTGCACAAAACTTTGTACATTTGCCACATCTTGATTATTTACGGGTTGATCCATCGCTGGCATAAGCTCTAACATACCAGGCATAGGGAAGGCTAAATGTCCCGGAGCACCAAACCTAACGGTGTGAAAGAAGCGCCAAGGTTCTGTTTTTGCTATCGTAAAGATATCTCCAGTTAATAATAATCCATCAGCGCCATGACATTCTGCGCAACTGAAGTCAACACCAGAATACGATATACCTGACAAGCCAAAATAAATATCAAAACCTTTGGCAAGGTCACCTTGTCTCACTTGGCCGCCAATGGAATATAAATTTTCAGCGGTATTCATCACACCTTCCATAGCGAAGGCGGATAGATCCCATAAATCTCTATCTGTGAGTTTGTCACCAAAATTGTGTACGTTGATAAGTTCGCCCGCATCACCTGCAGCCGCGGTATAACCTGTTTTTAATGTTTGAAAAACATCATTAATTTGCCAGCTGCGTGTTTCTTTTAACGCCAATAAATCATTTAATGAATTAAATGCTGGACTGCCACGATAATCCCAACCGTGACACAAACTACAACGCCAAGAATCTGTATCGTCAAGTACTGGTGCTTGCGTTGGTTCTGCCAAATTCCACAATGGATTTGCGACCAAAGTCGTTGGATCA
>Ga0316207_10000596_pt1 | contig 54764 bp, 54 predicted proteins | sample 6weekpyrite_MG_FD_204943 | JGI IMG/M metagenome (GOLD analysis project Ga0316207, IMG submission 204943) | Microbial mat bacterial communities from mineral coupon in-situ incubated in ocean water Damariscotta River, Maine, United States -... | ecosystem: Environmental > Aquatic > Marine >...
GAGTAGTAATTCATGTATAACGGGGTTGCGCTCCAATAGCGTGACCTCGCAATCCAGGCAAGCCAGGACAAAACTGTCGCGTCCCAGCCCTGCGGTGGTATCGAGCACGTCAGGCGTAAAGCCGGGCTTGATGCCAATAGCGCGTGCCAGTGGCTGCTTGCGACCACCACCATACAGTCTCCGGTGGGCGGCTTTCCCCCGGATAAAATCGACTTTCACAGGACCCGGTGCCTTCTTTTCCGATGCCTGCAACTGGCAACTATACCCCGGGGGTGTTTCGATACTGTCGTAGGTTAGCAGGTAATCTGGCTGCATTTCATCGTGCAGAACGGGGATCTGCAGGCAGCGCGATTTCTCTTCCAGTAGATCCTGGAGTTGCTGATCTGCGCTGAACAAGGCTATATTGGCTAATGAATGCATGGTTATTTCGGGTCGTCTGATGGTTGCTATCTTACTGCTATTATTTACTTATAGCGGGAGTGTGTGTAATCCTGTCGGCGAATGCAAATTTCCACCACCTGGGGCAGCTTGATCGATGGCAATAAGACAATTCAGTAAATATTTACCGCAGATACACGAGTCGGCCTATGTTGATGAAAGTGCGCAGGTAATTGGCAGGGTCTGTATCGGTGAAGATAGCTCGGTCTGGCCGATGGCGGTTATCCGTGGTGATATCCATGATATACGTATCGGCAAGCGTAGCAATATTCAGGACGGCAGCGTTTTACATGTGACCCATGACAGCCGCTTTCAGCCGGGTGGTTGCGCGTTGGATATCGGCAGTGATGTGACGGTCGGGCACGGGGTCATCTTGCATGGTTGTACGATAGGCGGCAGTAGTCTTATCGGTATGGGTAGTACGGTTATGGATGAGGCGGTCATAGAAAGTAACGTCATGCTGGCAGCAGGTAGCCTGGTTTCTCCCGGTAAGTTATTGAAAAGTGGGTATTTATATATCGGTCAGCCGGCAGTCCGTGCGCGGGAATTGACGTCCGAAGAAACAGAGTATTTACTTTATGCGTCCAGGCACTATGTGAAATTGAAAAATCAGTATAAATCAGGCGATAATAGCGACTCTTGAAAAATATGTTAATACTATAAAAAACGCACAGCTAGATCGTATCAGGTAACAAAATGGATATATTTGTAGGGAATCTCCCAAGAAAGACATCAGTACTCGAGCTCAGGAAACTGATCGGCGAGGTTGGCAGCGCACGCTTTCGTATCGTCAGTCGCAACAAGAATGGTCGAAATAACTGTTATGGTCATGCGATCATCAATTCGAAGCAGACGGCTTCTGAAGTGATCACGCGTCTGGACGGAATTGAATATAATGGCAGCCATATTACAGCACGGCATTATCTTCATCGCAGTGAGCACAACGAGCGACGCTCCAGAAAAGTCTACCCGGTGGGCTGGAATGGCGTTAACCGCAGACGTGGTGATCGACGCAATCTGGGCTGACCCGTCTTGAGTAAGCATTGGCCGGAAGTCCTAATTCTGGCCAAAAGACGACTCAGGATGACATCTTTGCTCGCAGACGGCCAATTACAACTCGTGTGTCGGGCCTTACCTGACGCCATATAAAGAATGATTCCGCAGCCTGTTCGACCAGCATGCCCAGTCCGTCCAGACTTGCCTTTGCCCCCAAACGTGTACCCCATTGCGTAAAACGGCTGGGTTCACTGCCGTACATCATGTCATACAGGGTGGTCTGTGCGCCAACACATCTGTCAGGTACTGGCGGAATATCGCCTTGCAGGCTGGCGGCCGTGCCATTAATGATCAGATCAAAGGGTTCTTCCGGTAAATGGCCGAATTCAGTTGCGGCAATGTCGCCGTAGTCTTTAAACTGCCTGGCCAGTTCCAGGGCTTTCATGTGTGTGCGGTTGGCAATAATGACTGACGCAGGCTGTTTTTCAAGGATAGGTGACAAGACACCACGTACAGCTCCGCCAGCCCCGACCACCAGAATGCGCAGGTCTTTCATCGGCGTGTCACAGTTTACCTCAAGATCACGCACCAGGCCGGCGCCATCGGTATTATCGCCAATCAACCTGTTATTGCTTATGCTGATTGTGTTGACCGCGCCGGCCAGCTCTGCCCGTTGGCTGAGTTCGGTTGACAGCTCCCAGGCCTGTTGTTTGAAAGGTACGGTAATATTCAGTCCCTTGCCGCCGTGCTGTGCAAAAGCCTCGACACTTTCAGCAAACCTGTCGGTATCGACCAGGATAGCCTCGTAACTCAAATGTTGGTGAGTTTGCTCGGCAAACAGCCGGTGTATCTCGGGTGATTTGCTATGAGCAATGGGGTTACCCATGACGGCATAGCGGTCTGTAAGTGTGCCCATGTCAGCTAGTGAATATTCCCTTGAACATAAAGAAGAACATGATAGCCAGAAAGGCACCTGCAGGTAAAGTTACGATCCAGGACATGAAAATCGTTCGGACGACACGCATATTGACGGCGCCGATGCCACGGGCAATGCCAACCCCTAAAACAGCGCCAACCAAGGTATGGGTTGTTGATATGGGCAGGCCCGTGCCAGACGCAATCACAACAGTAATCGCCGCTGCGAGTGTGGCTGCAAAACCACGACTTGGCGTCAGGTCGGTGATGCCTTTGCCGACCGTTGCGATAACGCGTTTGCCGTACATCATTAACCCGGCAATAATACCTACCCCACCAATAACGAGTATCCAGGGTGACAGGGCTGCTTTTTGCGTCAGTACGCCTGACTGGGAAATACTGACAACCGCCGCCATGGGGCCAACAGCATTGGCGACATCATTGGAGCCATGTGCAAAGGCCATGGCGCAAGCCGTTACCATCATGAGTATGCCAAAGATCTTCTCAACATTGGTAAAGTGAAAATCCCTGTCGGCATCAGGATCGATCTTTATTTTGCTGATGGTATAGTAACCAAATAACATCGTCAGCACACCGAAGCCAACCGCGAGTGAATAGTTTTGCAGACTCGATGTATGCAGGCCGATGTGTTTAAGTCCCTTGAACAGGGTGACAAGAGTGACTATGAAGCCAACCAGAAACATATATAAAGGGACATAACGTTTGGCATTTTTTAGCGGGTCAGGTGTAAGCAGGATCAATTTCTGTACGCTCAAAAACAACAGGAATGCGATCAACCCCGACATCACGGGCGAGACCACCCAACTGGCGACGATGGAACCTACCTTGGCCCATTTTACAGCCTCTATTCCAATTCCTACTGCCGCAAAGCCAACAATCGCTCCGACGATGGAGTGAGTGGTAGAGACCGGCCAGCCCATTTTAGAAGCAATAAGCAACCAGATACCAGCGGCCAGCAGGGCGGCCAGCATGCCATAGACAACCAGTTCGGGGCTGCTTGCCAGCATGGCGTTATCCAGCATACCTTTGCGGATGGTTTTGGTAACTTCACCACCAGCGAGGTAGGCGCCGGCAAACTCGAACACGGCGGCAATAATAATCGCCTGTTTCAAGGTCAGCGCCTTGCTGCCGACCGATGTTGCCATGGCGTTGGCAACATCATTTGCGCCAATCCCCCATGCCATGAATAAACCAAATATGATAGCCAGGGTGATGAATACATCTGCAAATTCCATCAGAAACCTCTTTTAATTATTTTTTCTGAAATTATTAACGTGCCAGCATGAGTTGCAGGCGACTACCAACGCGCTGAGAGATATCGGCGACCTCGCCGATGCCTTCGATGATCTTGTACATAAACATGACATCAATCGGCGGGAGTTCCTTTTCCAGTTTGTAGAGCTTGGCGCGTATGTTGACCTGAATCTTGTCAGTTTCGCTTTCAATCTTGTCGAGTTTTTTTATCATGGATTCGACAACCTGTAATTCGCTGCCCTTGAATCCGGTTTCGACGAGTTCATCCAGTTCGTTAACGGTTGTCTCGGCCTGTACGCAGGTATCGATACAGCGCGCAACGAACTCCTTGATTTTTTCACCCAGTTCATCCGGAAAAACCATTTTCCTGCCAAGTATCAGTCCGGATATGTCTTTTGCCTGGTTGGCGACATTGTCCTGCATGGTGAGTACTTCCAGTAGGTCACGTCGCGACACAGGCAGCATGATGCCTTTGGGCAGGTTCAGCCTGAGTTGTTTTTTCAGCTTATCGGCCTCACGCTCAAGCTTTGAGATTTCCTTGTGGATAGCCCTGGCCTGTTTCCAGTCTTCAGACAAAACGGCATCAAAATAGGGTGTAAGCTCGGATACACAGGCGGTGACCTTGGACATGTGCATCTGTAGGGGGCGTACCGGAGAAGAGCCAAAGATATTGGCAAAAACATTGGTAACCATAAAATAACTCCATCAATATTATGGTGTAAGGATAGCATTCATTGCGTTTTTATTTTACAGATTTATGACAAACGTATAATTTATAAGCAGTTGATTTTAATGAGCTAAATAATATATCAAGAAAAATAATTAAAGTTTTTTTGTTAGTGTGACGTTATATATAAGGTATGGTAAATACCTACAATGAATTCTATTTCGAGACTACAGGAGCTTCCTAATGAGTGAGATTTCTGCCCTGAATTCGGCATTAACAGGCATCCAGAAAGGACTCGCAGGGGTACGCAAAAATGCTACCGATATCGCCAGTGCCGGTAGCGATAACAAAGGCCTGTCTATCGAAGATCTGACGCGTTCTGCAGTGAACCTTAAAGAAAATGCATTACAGGTCAAGGCATCTGCCGAGGTCTTGAAAGCAGTCGACGAGACGATAGGCAGTCTGTTTGACGATAAGGCCTGAGGCTATACACCCGGTGCCCTGAAAATTTTCGCTTATGATTATTCCAGCCATTGTCCCTCATGCCCCCGTTGCCTTACCAACGCCGGTGGCGCTTGAGCCTGTTCGCCGTTCCGATACGGACAACAAGTCAAAGCAGAAAGACAGTCAGGCAGAAGGTGAGACTAGCCAGGGTCGATCACTATCAAATCAAACTCTAAAAGGAGGCGTTGAGGACAAGCTCAGCGAGGAAGAAAAGGCCGAGGTGCAGCGGCTTGCGCAGCGTGATCGTGAAGTGCGGGCGCATGAGGCCGCACACAAGGGGGCTGCAGGTCGATATGCCAGGGGTGGGGCAGAATTCAGCTATACACGCGGCCCGGACGGCAGACAGTATGCAAGCGGTGGCGAGGTCAGTATCGACGTCTCGACACCAAATGATCCACAGGAGGCTTTGCGCAAGGCGCAAATCATCCAGCGAGCGGCCCTGGCTCCCGCGCAACCATCCGGCCAGGACCGTGCTGTCGCCGCACAGGCTGCGGAAATGGCCACCAATGCCCGGGCCGAACTGAACAAACAGAAGAGCGATTCGCTGGAAGAGGAAAATGAGCCAAAGGCCGTGACTACACGAGCGGATGTTACCCAGGCCTATACGACTACTGCGCCTGAAGCGATTACTGCCGGTATCGATCTGACTGCATAAGTCCGATATTCATGGCTTTTCCGCGGTAAATTCAGTATTCTTGCATGTATTATTCTCAAGCTTACTGAAGGCCTGTCATGCAAATCTCAAAAAACAAGGTTGTCACACTGGAATATACCCTCAAGGACAATGAAGGTGTGGTGATAGATCAAACAACGGGTGATGATACCTTTGCTTTTATACATGGTATAGGCGGTATTATACCGGGCCTGGAAAATGCGTTGGATGGCAAACAGGCAGATGATGCGCTTAATATTACCATAGAACCTGACGAAGCCTATGGTCAGCGCGAGGAAGCATTGCTTGCAGAAGTGCCTATGGATCGTTTTGATGGTGCAGGTGAAATACAGGAAGGTATGCAGTTCCAAACTGCCAGTGAAGATGGTACGGCGCGCGTTGTGACGGTCGTCAAGATTGAAGATGGTATGGTTACCGTCGATGGTAACCACCCGCTGGCAGGAGTGACACTGAATTTTGACGTCAAGGTGATCGCAGTACGTGAGGCAACACAGGAAGAGCTGGAACACGGGCATGTACACGGTCCTGGCGGACATCAACACTAGACCCCTTTAGCGTACCGGGTCTTGCAAAAGGTCTGTTGCTGCAAGCATTTCCATTTTGAGCGGGACAGATACTAGCTAATATGAGTATCGAATCAATCCTGAATTATGTTTCTATATCAGATGCACTGGCCTCTTCAGGGCAGCCGGATGTGCATCAGTTTGATAGCATTGCGAAGGCAGGTTTCAGGGTAGTGATTAATCTGGCAATGCCGGACTCGGATAACGCGATTGCAGATGAAGGCCGTATTGTTGAATCCCTGGGTATGCACTATGTGTCCATTCCTGTTCCATTCGAGGCACCTTCAAGCTTGCACCTGAAAGAATTTTTCAACATCATGCAAAAGTTTTCCACTGACAAGGTATGGGTGCATTGTGCGCTAAACTACCGTGTTTCTGCATTCCTGTATCAATATTTCCGTATTGTGCATGGAATGGCGGAGGAAGATGCAAGCAAGGTCATGCTGCTGTCCTGGGAGCCGGATGAAACGTGGCAAGCCTTTATGCAGGTTACTGATCTATAAGTGACATATTAAGTGATCATGTATCAATAGTGAGTATAAGTAATGAAGATCTGGGTTGATGCCGATGCCTGTCCTGTGGTGATCAAGGAAATTCTGTTCAGGGCGGCAGAGCGAACCGGGATAGAAATGACGTTGGTCGCGAATCAGTTTATACGTGTGCCCGCGGCACGTAATATTACCATGTTGCAGGTTGGCTCCGGCTTTGATGTCGCTGACAATGAAATCGTCAAACGACTTGCTGAGGGAGACTTGGTTATCACCAGTGATATCCCCTTAGCGGCTGATGCAATTGAAAAAGGCGGGCATGCGCTAAGCCCCAGGGGTGAGTTGCATACCGTTGATAACATCAGGGCGCGCCTGAGTGTCAGGGACTTTATGGATACCTTGCGGGCAAGCGGTGTGAATACAGGCGGGCCGCCTTCCCTCAGCCAGAATGACCGAAAAGCTTTTGCTGACCACCTTGACAGGTTGTTAACAAAACACGCAGGCAGTCAGGAATAAGCTAACCATAGAGTTAAAAAAAGCCGCCAGTCAGGTGACATGGCGGCTTTTTTATTATCAGCGACAGGTTTGTTATTTTTTAGCGTTACGCTCCTGTACTTCTTTGATGACGTCCTCGGAAACATTCTTCGGACATGGCAAGTAGTGTGAGAACTCCATGGAGAACTGTCCACGACCTGATGTCATTGTGCGCAAGTCGCCAATGTAACCAAACATCTCACTTAATGGCACATCTGACTTGATGCGCACACCGGTGACACCAATTTCCTGTGATTTGATCATGCCACGGCGGCGGTTAAGGTCACCGATAACATCGCCGACATTATCTTCAGGTGAAAATACATCCACTTTCATAATGGGTTCGATCAGTTGCGGGCCAGCTTTAGGCATGGACTGACGGAACGCACCTTTGGCAGCAATTTCAAATGCAACGGCTGATGAATCCACCGCATGGTAGGCACCGTCCATCAGGGTAACCTGGAGGTCGAGTAGCGGGAAGCCCGCCAGAATACCTTCAGCCAACATGCTCTTGAAGCCTTTCTCAACTGCCGGCCAGAACTCACGCGGCACGTTACCACCGGTAACCTTGGACTCAAACACAAAGCCACTACCAGGTTCACCCGGCTCGATGATGTAGTCAATCTTACCGAACTGACCGGAACCACCAGACTGTTTCTTGTGCGTGTAGCTGTCTTCGATGCGTTGAGTAATGGTTTCGCGGTAGGCTACCTGGGGCTTACCCACTTCAAGTTCTACGCCGTGCGTACGCTTGAGGATATCAACCTTGATGTCGAGGTGAAGTTCACCCATGCCCATCAGAATGGTTTCACCACTGTCTTCATCAGTCATAACACGGAAAGAAGGGTCTTCTTGTACCATTTTACCGATGGCAATACCCATTTTTTCAGAGGCGCCTTTATCTTTCGGTGCAACTGCGATCGAGATAACAGGATCAGGGAAAACCATGGGTTCCAGTGTGGCAGGGTTCTTGGGATCACACAGGGTGTGACCGGTTTGTACATTTTTCATGCCCACGACAGCAACAATATCCCCGGCTTGTGCACCATTGAGCTCGATACGTTCGTCGGCATGCATTTCTACGATACGGCCAATACGTTCTGTCTTGCCAGTAAAGCTGTTCAGAACCGTGTCACCCTTGTTGAGTGTGCCGGAATAAATACGGATAAAGGTCAGCGCGCCAAACCGGTCATCCATAATCTTGAATGCCAATGCACGCAGAGGATGGTCAGGTGTAACAGTTGCGTACTCACCCGTTTCATTTCCTTCTTCATCAGTTTCTGGCTGTGGTTTAACTTCGGTCGGGTTTGGCAAGAAGTCGACCACGGCATCCAGTACTAACTGGATACCTTTGTTCTTGAATGCAGAACCACAGTAAGTCGGGAAGAAGTCCAGAGCGATAGTGCCCTTACGGATGCATCGTTTGATATCATCGGTAGAGGGCTCTTCACCTTCCAGGTAGGCTTCCATTAAATCGTCGTCTTGCTCTACGGCTGTTTCGATGAGCTTTTCGCGCCATTCTTCAACTGCATCAGCCATATCAGCAGGTGGCTCTTCAACCTTGAAGTTTTCAGGCAGGCCGGAGTCATCCCAGATGTAGGCTTTACGGCTTAGCAGATCAACGACGCCGGTGAAATCATCTTCTTCACCGATCGGCAGGACCATGACCAGCGGGTTGGCGCCGAGTACGTCTTCAACCTGTTTTACAACACGGTAGAAATTTGCACCGAGTCGGTCGAGCTTGTTTACGAAAATAACACGTGCAACCTCAGACTCATTGGCATATCGCCAGTTGGTTTCAGATTGTGGCTCTACACCACCTGATCCACAGAAGACGCCCACACCACCATCGAGAACTTTCAGGGAGCGGTATACTTCAATTGTGAAGTCAACGTGTCCCGGGGTATCGATAATATTCATGCGGTGGCCATTCCATTCACATGATGTGGCAGCAGACTGGATTGTAATACCGCGTTCGGCTTCCTGTTCCATGAAGTCAGTGGTTGCTTCACCATCGTGTACTTCACCGGTTTTATGGATTTTACCAGTCAGTTTAAGGATTCGCTCGGTGGTGGTTGTTTTACCAGCATCAACGTGAGCGAAGATACCAATGTTTCTGTAATGCGTTAGGTCTGTCATGTTTACACTCTAAAAAAGTTGGGCATAAAAAATTCGGTGAGTGTCACTGAGTGTGCTTATGCGTCAGGTGCCTGGAAAAAATACGCTGTTGAAAACAGAGTATAGACGGCTGTTCAGGCGACGTTGGCTTGCCAAAGCCGAGCCTACTCAAGTGACGATGCGATATCACAATCACCACCACTGCTATTCGTTCAGTTTCAAAAGGCCGATATTCTACATGAATTTGAGGCGTTTAAGGAGGAAAATTACAAAAATAGTGCGAATTTCAGGGTTATAACAATAGCGAGAGCGGCTTTATAACTCATTGTATTTATTGGTTATTATTTTTTATGGTGAGAGCGAGATTAAATTGTCCATAAATATCAGCATGTTATAATATGCGTTCATATCCAGGGAAATTACAATTTTTCGATATATTGCCTGTTTTCTCAGCAATCAGACCCTTTCTAGATATAATTTTTGATGATTTCGTACATCATTGCTATGTGATCGGGGCGATCATTCAGGCAGGGTATGTATTGGAAGTCTTTACCGCCAGCCTCGATGAAGAGATCACGGTTTTGCATGGCTGTTTCTTCAATGGTTTCCAGGCAATCTGCCGAAAAACCGGGGCAAACGACATCTACGCTATTGATACCCGCAGCACCCCATGCCTGTAGTGTTTTATCCGCATAGGGTTGAAGCCATTCTTCAACACCAAAGCGTGACTGAAATGTGCATGCCCATGATCTGTCATCCAGTTTGAGTTTTTTCGCCAGTAGTGATGCACTGAGCAGACATTGTTGCTGATAGGGGTCGCCTGCCTCAGTGTAACTCTTTGGCAGCCCGTGGAAGGACATCATGAGACGTTCTGATTGCCCGTGCTCGTTCCAGAAGTCCTGGATACTGGCAGCCAATGCATCGATATAGGCCGGATCATCGGCATAATTGCCTAGTAGCAGTGTTTCAGGAATATTGCGTGTCTTGCTCAATTTTAAATTAACGGCATCATAAACCGATGCGGTTGTGGTGGCAGAATATTGCGGGTACAGGGGAAGAACGATAAGTTTATCAATATCTTGTTGCAGTAATTCCTCAATGCCAGAGTTTATCGAAGGGCTGCCATAGCGCATGGCAAGCTTGATGACGACATCTGCATCAGACTGGCTGTCGAATTTTTTTTGCAATGCCTCTGACTGTTTTTGAGAAAACTTTAATAGTGGTGAGCCTTCATCTGTCCATACAGACTGATATGCCTTTGCAGCTCGCCTGGGGCGTATATTCAGAATGACACCATAGAGAATGATTTTCCATAGCCAGCGTGGTTTTTCGATCACGCGTACATCAGATAGAAATTCAGCAAGGTATTTTCTAAGTGCGCTAGGCGTAGGGGCATCGGGGGTACCCAGATTAGTGAGCAAAACCCCCGTTTTTTGTTTGGCATTCATGTCAGTCATTGTGAAGTTTACTGTTTTTTCCAGATTTTGGCTTTTTCCTGATTTTTGGCAATACCGAATAGTCCTTTGGTATAGATTTCATGCAGGGCCTGGCGGGATTCATCGACTCCATCAAAGGCAGCTTTTTCAAGTAATTTGATGGCCTTGTCTGTATTCTGTTTGACACCAATACCTTGCAGATACAGCATGGCTAGCCCATGGTTGGCGCTGGTGTTCTTGTTTTTTATTTCACTCTCGTAAATCTGTACCAGGTTTTTTGCGGCCGGTTGGTAACCCTGTTTTGCTGATTGTGCAAACCATTTTAAGGCTTCCTGAGGATTTTTCTGCTTTACTCCTATGCCATTAAATAACATGGTAGCAAACATGTTTTGTGCAATCGGATCGCCAAGCAAGCCGCCCTGATAAAAAAGTTTGGCTGCCTTTTCAGGATTTTTTTTAACTGTTTTACCATTCAGGTAAAAATCACCGAGCTTGGTAATGGCAAAACGATGACCGAGGCGTGCGGCCTTCTGGTAATAGTTAAACGCGGTCTTCAGGTCTTTTTTTGTGGCTTTCCCGTGTTCGTTAAAAACAGCAATGTTAAACAAGCCTTCGGGGTCACCTGCAGACGCAAGGATGCGAAGATGTTTGTAGGCCGTTTTATACTTATTGCTTTTCAGGGCATTCATTGCCTTGCTGGCAGCATCAAAATAATCAGGTGATGACTTGATGTATTTTACTATTGCCCTGGCAATTTTTTGTTGTGTTTTACGAATATGGTTGGCAGCTGACGGTGAGGCACCAGCAACAGTGATCAATGTCAAATTAGGGGTGATCTGAAATTCATTTTGTATGGTAACAATATCAGCGATCGCGCCGGTGTATTCATACGACATGTACAGGGACTTGTCGATAGATTTTATACCGCACTGTGAGACTTTGATGTCTTTTTTGAACACTTTATTGAGTTCAGCCCCGAGAGTTTTGCAGGCTGCTTTACCCTGCTCATGGGTTCTGGCTGTCGTGCCCGAGTCTCTGGAAATACTGATGTTATTGATAAAATCCTTGTTGGAGTGTTTTTTATCAAATATAAATTCGATATGACTGTTGCTGATGCGTTGCAGGATCGCCCTGGCCCTTTCATCCTTGATACCCAGTGCTTTCATTTGCTCCAATGTCTTTCCCCTGTTTTCAGGGGAAGACTTGTCCTTATTGATCACTAGCCAGTCTTTGTCCAGATCAAGCTTGAAACCAAGATGGCTGTTATATGAGGCTGCTTGTACTGGTGTGACAAACAGTGTCAAAAGGGCTAATAGATGTATATTTTTCATGGGTATTGTTATCTTCAGGGAAAATGCAGGGTCAAGGCCATTATTATATATAAAATTGCCGGCAATGGCGCGTTTCATTAACCCTGCATTTAATGCTACGCCTGTTGTGTGACATGCACATCCATTTGCGGGTATGGGATAGAGATGCCCTGTTCATCGAAGCTTAGCTTGATTTTTTCTGTTAAATCAAATTTTACTGCCCAGTAATCGGCCGAATTAACCCAGGGCCTGACAACAAAATTAACACTGCTATCAGCAAGTTCGGCAACGGCAATGACCGGCTCCGGATCCTTGAGTATGCGCTCATCGGCATCGATCAGAGATTGCAGGGTGTTGCGGGCCTGCTTGATATCACTTTCATAGCCAATGCCGACTACCATGTCGATACGCCTGGTATCGCGCGCAGAAAAGTTGACGATCACGCCGCCGTAGATTGAGCCGTTGGGCACGATGACTTCCCGGTTATCCCCGGTTCTCAGTGTAGAACTGAAAATACTGATTTTTTCGACGACACCCGAAATGCCTGCGGCCTCAACAAAATCACCGGATTTGAAAGGACGAAAGATGATCAGCATAACCCCTGCTGCAAAATTTTGTAGCGAGCTTTGCAAGGCCAGGCCGACTGCCAGTCCTGCTGCACCTAATAATGCGACCAGTGATGTGGTATTGATACCCAGCTGATCCATGGCGGCGATGACAACAAACAGCAGTAAAATCGTTTTTAGTATAGAGGCAACAAAGTCGATAAGGATATCGTCCATCTGAGAGCGCTTCAGGAGCTTTACAATCAATTTGGTGATGATGTTGACGACAAATTTACCAATTATAAATATGATAAGGGCGAGAAGTATGTTTAGGCCCCAGGGAATAACGTAGGTGTCGACAAGTTGGTTGATGTCCAGGTTTTCCATAAGGCACTCCTTTGTTATTAAACATTTTGAGTATTCAATGCTCCTGAACTTATACTATGATTAATACTAATAGGCAACCTGTGTCGCAAGTCTTAGGCTCTGTATAAATAAAGGAACACTGGATGAAATGTGTACTACTGGACCGGGCATCGATGGATAAGGATGATCTGGATTTTTCTGTTCTGGAAAACCTGGTGTCCGAGTTACAAAGCCATGATCACGTAGAGGACGATGAGCTGATTTCTGCCGTAGGCGATGCTGATGTTATTGTCACCAATAAGGTGGTCATCGACAGACGAATTGTCTCAGCTTGTGACAAGCTCAAATTGATTTGCGTCGCTGCTACCGGTATCAATAATGTGGATATTCAGGCGGCCAGGGAATTCGGAATAGCGGTTTGTAATGCACGTGCTTATGCTACCCCATCTGTGGTTGAGCATGTCTTTGCCATGATCATGACACTTATGCGGAATTTAAATAACTATCAGAAGGCGTCCTGTGACGGGCGCTGGTCAGGCAGTCGTGAATTCTGTTATATCGATAAACCGATTATTGAATTGTCCAGCAAGGTGTTGGGTATTGTGGGCTATGGCGAATTAGGCAAGGCCGTTGCACGAGTGGCTGCTGCATTTGGTATGGAGGTGATTGTTGCGCAAAGGCCAGGTGATGAGCAATGTGCTGAAGGGCGCGTGATGTTAACAGATCTGTTGCCTCAGGTAGATGTTTTGTCTTTGCATTGTCCGTTGGATAGCAATACCAGCAATCTGATTGATATTGATGCGATGAAATTGATGAAGCCGGAATCCATCCTGATCAATACGGCACGAGGCGGGGTTGTGAATGAGCAGGATCTGCTTCGCGCACTTCAGGAAAAACTGATTGCAGGTGCTGGACTGGATGTATTGTTGAATGAACCACCTGACCGAGATTACCCGCTGTTGCGGCAGACAGGTTTGAATCTTGTTTTAACACCACACATTGCCTGGGCTAGCAGGGAGGCCAGACAACGCCTGGTTGACGAGATTTATAATAATATACAGGCTTTTATGGCTGGTAATGTCAGAAATTCAGTATTGTGATTAACCGCTAGCCCTTAGTGGGGTCTATGTCGCATATCATGTTGCAGTTTATGATTACCATCATGTTGGAGGGAGCGAATATGAAATATCTGATGTTCTGGGTGTTGTTGTTGGGAAATACAGCAGTCATGTCAGTGACGGGTGTAATCACTGAAGGAGACTTGTCTACTGATGATTCAGCCATGGTAGAAAAGGGGCGAGTCAGTCGATCCTATTTCACCAGTATGGTCAAAAACCATGAGCCGGTAGACAATCTTTTAAGTCTTTCCAGTAAGCAACGAGTGATTTATTTTTTTACGGAACTGGTGCAGCTTAATAATCAGGTTGTCACGCATCGCTGGGAATATAAAGGCAAGCTGATTGCTGATGTGAAATTTAATGTCAAGGGTAACCGCTGGCGCGTCTGGTCCAAAAAGACCTTGCGTCCTGACTGGCTTGGTGAATGGCGGGTCACTGTTATCGGCCAGAATGGTCAGGTGCTGGGTACCGGTAAATTCGAGTACACCGAGGCGAATCCGTAATTGTCTGGCTGGTCTTTCCGATTACTTTATTACGCATGCAATCAAGGGTGATACTGTTTACTGATTTCATGCACGGCTTCAACCAGTGCGGCAGTGTGATCCGGGTTGATTGTCGGGTGAATGCCGTGCCCCAGGTTGAAGACATGGCCATTGCCCGTGCCAAAGCTTTCGAGGATGTGGCTGACTTCCTGTCTGATTCTTTCGGGAGATGCATAAAGCACGCAAGGGTCCATGTTGCCCTGTAAGGCAACCCTGTCACCAATACGACGACGGGCTTCACCGAGCTCGATTGTCCAGTCCAATCCGACCGCGTCACAGCCAGTGTCTGCGATGCTTTCCAGCCACTGGGCGCCACCTTTGGTAAACAATACGATAGGGACTTTTCTGCCTTCATTTTCACGAGTCAGATTGCTGACGATTTTTTGCATATAACGCAAAGAGAATTCGTGGTAGTTTTGCGTATTCAGCATGCCGCCCCAGGTATCAAATATCATCAATGCCTGTGCGCCGGCGGCAACCTGGGCATTCAGATAGCTTGAGACTGAATCGCTCAATTTATCAAGAAGCTGGTGCATGAGATCAGGGCGGTCAAACATTAACGCCTTTGTATTGGCAAAGACCTTGGCGCTACCCCCTTCGACCATGTAGGTAGCGAGTGTCCAGGGACTGCCTGAAAAACCGATGAGTGGCACACGTCCTGCCAGTTCCTTACGGATCAATCTGACCGCATCCATCACATAGCCTAGCTCCTGTTCAGGGTCTGGAACAGCCAGTTTTTTAATATCGGCCTCTGATTTGATGGTCTGTTTGAATTTCGGGCCTTCGCCTTCTGAAAAATACAAGCCCAGGCCCATCGCGTCCGGTATGGTCAGGATATCTGAAAAAAGAATGGCTGCATCCAGTGGAAAGCGGTCGAGTGGTTGCATAGTAACTTCACAGGCCAATTCCGGGGTTTTGCAGAGGGTCAGAAAATCACCGGCCTTCTGCCGTGTCGCACGGTATTCTGGAAGATAGCGACCAGCCTGACGCATGACCCAGATTGGTGTCATTTCAACCGGTTCACGTAACAGTGCGCGTAATAGCAAATCATTCTGTAATTCTGGTTTTGTACTCATTTTCAAGACTCTCTTTAGCACTGTTTATGTATGCAATGTGAGCAGGGAGTATACCGGCTAGCCGATGAGGGTTCAATTTAGCCGGCTAATTTACTTTTTTCCGGCAAGTACTTCGGTTTGTACATCATTAAAAGGCCGGATCCATGGTCGGTATTTCTGTAATTGTGTCGGCAGGGTGCGTATCGCCTTTTGCATGGAAGCCCTGTCCCTGGCATTTCCATATACCAGGACATACCAGTCGCCCTTTTTTCTCATGATGTGGTAGATAGCTGTTTTGCCTTTCAGTGCAGAATTATTTGCATGTTTGATCAATGCATCAGGTTTGGAGGACGCCATCAGTTGAGATGTTATGGCAGTTTTATCCTGTTTTAAAATCCAGTCCTTGCCCTTGATATGATTTTTGCTTAACAGGCTTTTTAGCGAACTGATTTCAGCCGTCGCAGGTGACAGCGTGGTCTTGTCAGGCTTGTCTGTTTTTAAGCTTGCAGATTTGGTTCGGGGCTCGGGTTTTTTTACAACTTGTTTGATGTCGGCTTGTCGAGGCGCCTCCTTTGGCCCGGTTTTGTGAGGCTTTTGATCCAGTGATAGCGCGGGTATCTCTGACCAGTTAACAGGCTTGCTGTCAGGTATGCTTTTGAGCGTTGTGTATGTAGTGGCAGGCTGCTCAGTAGAGGTAATATCTGCAGTAACTGTTTCGTTGTCAGGTGATTGTATCAGGTTATTAATTTCACCCTGGAAAAACAATACTGAAGATAGTACTAGCACGGCAAAAAATGACATGATTACGCCGGGCTTCAGGTAGGCCGGTGATGTGGATTTGGCCTGTTTTCTTCTCGGCGTTATCAGGCTGGTATGTTTATCCAGTAATATTTCATGTGCTTGCTGGTGTATCCTGGCCAGGTTTCCCTGTGAGTTTTTCTGGATAACGATCAGGTCTTTTTCCGAGAAGGGTAGTACGCCCTTGTATCCAGCTGTTTTTAAACGGTGTGACAAGTATTGCTTGGTTTGCTCAATATTAAGGTTTGCGAGTTGAATAAAATGCAAGCGGTCGTTGAGCTGGATCAGTTCGGGGCTATGTGAAGGCTGGGTAAATAATACGATTCGCCATGGAGAATCCAGTAACGCGTTATTCTCATTTTGGTTATGTTGCAGCTGCAGTAATGTATGCAAAGTATCTTCGGGAAGTCTGTACGCGTCATCGACGAGTATCACAGGAATACGGTCACTACGTTGCAGCTGGGTGACGTGTTCCCTGATCAATTCAGACATAACCTGGGTATTGAGATTGTCAGGCAAGCCGAGACAGCGTGATACGCTGGCAAGCAGATTGTGTTCTGTAAAATCCAGCTCAGCTTTTATTGTGCAGCAATGAAGATTATCTGATGCCTGCGTATAGAATTGTTTCAGTAAGGTGCTTTTACCGGTACCCTGCTCGCCGATGACGACCAGCACCATGTCGCTGGATTGCACCAGGTGTGTTAACTGGTCCAGGTATTGTTGGCGCTCAGGCTCTACAAAATATTGTGCTTCAGGTATCTCGGCTGTAAATGGTAACGAGTGCAGGTCCAGGCTGTTAATATAGGGCACCACTTCGTTTCCCCTGACGTCTTCGATATCTGAGTGTATTTTATCATTATTATTCTGCAAAACTTTCACCCTGTGCAAATACGATGCTGTAACCGCGGTTTACCTGCCTGTCTTTGGCTTTTGTCAGCGCATCAATTGCATCATCCCTGTTTTTAAAATATTCTCTGGTCACTTTTCCTGATGAGCCCTGGTAGCCGCTCTCCTTAACCAGCGTCCAGCCTTCGAGCAAGTCTTCTTGCAGGTGGAGGTGGAAAAATCGCGGCGGTTTTTCGCCGAATGCAGCTGTTTGCATGTATATGCGCATGACCAATCCATCATTACATGATGATCATATTATGAGCGCTTTATTATAAATGTAAAGCGATTTCAGTAGCTTATACAGGGTTCTTGCGGATTGCGGCAGAATTTAACTCAGGTTGGTTCGAGTGGATGAAAAACACGTTGATACTCGCGGATGGCATAGCGGTCTGTCATGCCTGCGATATAATCGGCGATTGCGCGCGCCTTGCCAGTTGTTCCTTGCTCTGTTTCCATGGTTTTTGCCCGGTTTGCAGTGCCTGGCGGCAGCAAGCGCATATCCTGCAGAAATGCATCAAATAACTCGTGTATGATTTTAATAGCTTTCGTTGACATCCGATGTACGCGGTAGTGGCGGTACAGGTTATTGCGCAAAAATCTTTTTAATTCCAGGTTGCGCTGGTGCATTTCATCACTGAAAATGACCAGTGCCTTGCCAGCATGCCTGACATCATCGGTACTTTTCGGTTTTTCATGATCTAATAACTGGCTGGTGGTTTCGATCAGGTCGCTGACCTGCGTATTAATGATGCGGCGTACTACTTCGTAGGTAGTGCGGCGCTCATTGAGTTGCGGGAACTGCTGTATAACCTCATGGTAGGGTTCAGCAAACAGGGATACTTCTTCCAATTGCTTTAGCGTAATGAGGCCTGAGCGCAAGCCATCATCAACGTCATGACTGTTGTAGGCAATAGCATCAGCCAGGTTAGTCAACTGTGCTTCGAGACCAGGCTGGGTGTTTTCGATAAAACGCCTGCCAACATCACCGAGATCATGTGCATTTGGTATGGAGCAGTGTTTCAGAATGCCTTCGCGACTTTCAAATGTAAGGTTGATACCCTGAAACTCGGCATAACGTTCCTCAAGTTCATCGACGACACGCAAGGATTGCAGATTGTGTTCGAATCCTCCGTATTCTTTCATCTTGTCGTTGAGTGCATCCTGGCCGGCATGACCAAAAGGTGTATGTCCAAGGTCATGAGCAAGTGCAATGGCTTCCGTCAGATCTTCATTAAGGCTTAATGCGCGCGCGATGGATCGTGCAATTTGTGCGACTTCTATTGAGTGAGTAAGCCGGGTTCTATACAGGTCACCTTCATGGTTAACAAACACCTGTGTTTTATATTCCAGCCTGCGGAATGCAGCAGAATGGATGATGCGGTCGCGGTCGCGCTGGTATTCAGACCTGTATCCAGGAGGGGCTTCATGGTAAACGCGGCCGCGTGATGTCGCATCTATTGCGGCATAGGCGGCCAGTGTATTCATCATTTTTGCAGCACCTTGCTGTTGATTTTTGGCACTTCATTTAACATTTTAATTAACAGTTCGTGTTGTATGTCATCAGTTACAAAGGTGCTGCCAATGCCTTTCATTAGAACAAAACGTAATTTGCCGGCAAGCACCTTTTTATCAACAGACATGTGTTGAATAAATTCGTCGGTAGAAACTTCCTCAGGTGCATGTATGGGTAGTCTGGATTTCAATAATATACTTTCAATACGGTTTAATTCTTCAGTGCTGATCCAGTCATGCCTTGCTGATAGGTCAGCCGCCATCATCATCCCTGCGGAGACGGCTTCACCGTGTAACCATGTGCCATAGCCTGTCCCGGTCTCTATGGCATGACCGAATGTGTGGCCCAGGTTAAGCAGGGCACGCTGGCCGCCTTCACGTTCATCTGCTGCAACCACTTCAGCCTTGTTTTTACAGGAACGTTCAATAGCAAATGCCAGAGCGTCATGGTCTCTGGCCAGCAGTTTTTCAATGTTGGATTCGAGCCAGAGAAAAAACTCATAGTCCCTTATCAGTCCATATTTGATTACTTCCGCGATCCCTGCACTTAGTTGACGATCATCCAGAGTGTCCAGCGTGGCAGTATCGGCTATAACACAGCGAGGCTGATAAAATGCGCCAATCATATTTTTTCCGCGCGGGTGGTTGACACCGGTCTTACCCCCGACAGAGGAATCTACCTGTGCCAACAGGGTGGTGGGTATCTGGATAAAATTGACGCCGCGTTGGTAACAAGCGGCCGCAAACCCGGTAATGTCGCCTATAACACCACCGCCAAGCGCTATCAGGGTGGCGGTACGATTGAAGTGGCAGCTCAGTAATTTATCGAAGATAAGCTGCATGGTTTCCAGGGTTTTGTACTGTTCTCCATCAGGCAGGACAATGGTGTCACTATCAAAATCGGCAAGGGCTTCGAGTGTTTTGTCCAGGTATAAAGGGGCGACGGTTTCGTTAGTGACGACGAGAACCTGTTTGCCAGGGATATGCTGGGACAGTAATGCCTGGTTTCCCAGTATGCAGGTATCAATGTAAATAGGGTAGCTTCTGTCCCCAAGATCGACGGTCAATGTTTTCATTGTTGTTATTTTATACTGAAATCACGCTGAACTGTACCGCTATGTCGGTTTTTTGAATACCCGGCGGGTTACGGGCTTTTCTTGAGCCCCAGTTCATCCATGATCTCATGGCTGACAGAATGGATGGAGCGTCCATCGGTGTCAATGACGATATCAGCAATTTCCCGATATAAAGGATCACGGACATTAAATAATTCCGTGAGTTTCTGTTCAGGGTTATCGGTTTGCAACAGCGGGCGATTCTGGTCGCGGCGGGTTCTTTGCAACTGCTGCGCAACCGTTGTATGGAGATACACGATTTTTCCATGTTTCTTCAGGTTTTCACGATTGTGTATATCCAGGATAGAGCCACCTCCGGTTGCCAGTACAACAGGATGACGACGAGTCAGGTTTTCGATCATCTGGGACTCTCGTTGGCGAAACCCGGATTCGCCTTCAAGTTCAAAGATGAGCGGGATACTTGCACCCGTATGTTTCTCGATCTCCTTGTCACTGTCGACAAAATCGGCGCCAATGGATTGGGCGAGGCGCTTGCCTATGGTTGATTTGCCTGCCCCCATAGGGCCGACGAGAAAAATGTTGAAAGGGGTGTTTTGTTTGTTTGTCATAGCACTAACAGGGTGGCGCGGCTATTGTCAGACTCGATGCGCTCTGCATGCTACAGTTTAGTACTAATGAGTTCCAACCGGCAAGCAATAAAAAGCCGCAGTGCCGGAAAGCACTGCGGCTTTTGTATTAAACCTATTGGATGGCAGCCTTTAAATCATCCTTGATGATTTTGGGTGTGACAAATATTAATAATTCTGAACGGTCGTCACGTTTACGGTCATCTTCAAACAGCTTGCCTACGACAGGCAGATCAGCAAAGAACGGGATTCTTGCGTTGCTCTTTATCTTGGTTTGTTCATAGATGCCACCCAGTACAACGGTTTCACCATTAGACACCAGGGTCTGTGTTTGAATGCTTCTGGTATCAATACTGGGTACGCCATTAAAGATCGAGCCTACGCTGTCCTTGTTGACCTTCAGATCAAGGATGATCTGGTCGTCCGGAGTAATCTGTGGTGTAACGGTCAGGCTTAATGCCGCTGTCTTGAACGAGACAGAGGTCGCGCCACTGGAAGATGCTTCCTGATAGGGTATTTCTACACCGGACTGTATAGTCGCCGATTTCTGGTTGGCGGTAATGATCCTGGGGCTGGATATAATCTCACCTTCGCCTTCGACCTGCAGTGCTGATAATTCAAGTTGAACAACCGCGCTGCTGGCCTTGGCGATAGCCAGACCGATAGTGCCGGCGCTGCCGCCAGCAGGCAGATCAACAATCAGGTCGCCGGTGCCGGTATTGGGTGTTTCACCCGATACTCCATCGCCACCCAGGGTATAGGTATATTGACCATTGGTTTTCTGGCCAGCTACACCAAATCGGACACCCATGTTCTGGGTGAAGTCACGGTTGGCGATAACAATGCGTGATTCTATGAGCACCTGTTTGACCGGGATATCAAGTTTATTGATAACAGCACGGATTTGCGCCAGTTTGTCAGACGTGTCCTGTATCAGCAGGGTATTGGTACGATTATCGATGGTGATACTGCCTCGGGTCGATAGCAGGTTGTTTTCTGTGCTTTTCAGTAATGTAGCAATATCTCCACCCTTGGCGTAATTTATCTGGAACCATTCGGTTCGCAGTGGCGCGAGTTCCTCTATCTGTTTCTGCGATTCCAGTTCCTGTTTTTCACGCGCGGCAATCTCAGCACTGGGTGCGATTAGCACAACATTGCCGGTTTTACGCATACCCAGGCCCTTGGTCTTGAGGATGATGTCCATGGCCTGATCCCAGGGAACATTCTTGAGTCGCAGGCTCAGGTTGCCTTTGACGTTATCGCTGACGACCAGGTTAAGGCCTGTGAAATCTGCCAGCAACTGTAGCACGGCACGAACCTCGATGTTCTGGAAAGTCAGAGACAGGCGCTCACCCGTATAACCGAAACGTTTCTTTTTAACCGCTTCCACTTGCGCCTTGCTCAGGGGTTTTACCTCTATGGTGTAGACATTTTCTGTTTGATAGGCGAGGTGGTCATAGTTATCGCTGCTGGGCGTAATAACCAATTGTGTGGCATTACCCCGTTGTAATGTATCAATGGTTTTTACCGGTGTGGCAAAATCCAGTACATCCAGGCGACGCAAAAGTTCGCTTTTCGTGGTGCTGTTGGCAAAGTCGACATAAATCTTGCCGCCTTCCTGGCGCATGTCAACGCTGCTGCGTGAATCCGACAGGGTCACAATAATGCGGCCCTCGCCCTTATCGCCACGCCTGAAATCGACGTTCTGGATTTCATTTTTTACGTCACTGATAAACTGGTGTTTTGCGGGGCTGCTTTTGGCGCGAGTAATAGTTGCGCTGCTTGTGCTTGTGCCGGAGCCTGAACCATCAAGTGTCAACAGGATCTGGTTGCCACTGACGCTGGTTTGGTAGGATACCAGTTGTGCCAGATTAACGACGACCCGGGTACGTCCTCTGGCCTCGATTGAATTGATGCTTTTTGCCATGCCGATGCCGATACGCATGTTGCGTTTTTTCAGCTTGTTCCTGGTGTCGGCCAGGTCCAGTGCAATGCGTGCGGGATTATCAATAGTGAAGCTCAACGGATTACTTGCGGGACCGGACATGGTTAACTTGATGAGTACACGGTCACCCGGCATGGATGAAATATTGATGTCTTGCAGTGAATTTTCAGCGGCAACGCTACTGGCTCCCATGAGCCATAAACACATGATCAAAAATAAGTTTCGAATAGTCATGTTGGGTCCTTTGTTATCATGTAATGCATATTCTCTGGTCATGGGTGCAGTCCTGTTCGATATAGTTATTTTCATGGCTTATTTCCTCCCCTTGGCGTCCGTTGCCATAGCAAGCGAGGCAGGACGTTCCATCCAGTCACCCAGCCCATCCGGTACGATCTCCGATAATTGAATTTTGCTTTCGGTTATTTTAATAATTTTCCCGTGGTTTTGACCTATGTAATTACCGGTTTTGATGCGATGCACAGTGCCGTCATTGGTCTTGAGCAGCGCCCACAGGGTGTTGCCCAGTTCAAGTGTGCCAACCATTCTGAGTGCATCCAGCGGGAAAGATTCGAGTAATTCCCTGGCTCTACCTTCAATGGGTTTGGGGCCCTTGCCTTTGCTGCTGCTTTTGACGGTTTTGGCCTGCTGGATGATCGTTGGTTCAAATGGATCTTTGAGGTGACCGGCGCTATAGGTAAAAGTCTCGTAGGGTTTGATCTCGGGCAAGGGTTGCAGTTTGGGTTTTTGTTTGGTTTTTGCATCCTGTACAAAATTACGCAGGTCGCTGATGTCAGAGCTGCAGGCACCCAGGCCCAGCAAGGCAACCGAGGTTAATATAACGGAGCGGAAATGATGAGGTAATTTATTAATATCCATTATTTATTACCTTCATCGTCCAGATAGCGATAGGTTTTCGCTGTTGCATTCATAACCATCTGTGAGCCGCTTTTACGTGACAGTTTAATGTTGTGTAACGTCACTATTCGAGGTAAGGCCGCTATGCCGCTCGCGAACGTGCCGAATTCATGGTACTTGCCGGTGACCCGGATACGGATGGGTAATTCGGCATAGAAGTCCCGGGGTTTTTCAGGGCTGGGCTGGAACAGTTCAAATTCCAGGCCGCTGGCCAGGCCGGTTTGCGAGATATCCACCAGCAACTCGGCAACCTCGGTTTCATTCGGTAGTTGACGGCTGAGTTTTTTGAAATCGGTGCGCATTTCTTCCAGTTGCGCCTTTAGCTGGTCCAGTATGGCGGCCTTGGCAGCACGAACAGTGACCCTGCTTTTCAGGGTGTTTTCCTGTTTCTGAACCTTTTCCAGTGCCGTTTGCTGGTCACTGATATCAAAATAGATAAAACCGACTACCACCAGTGCACAGAGCATAATAATGACTATGGCTTTGGCGATAACCGGCCAGTTGCCAATATTGTTAATATCCAGATCCAGGTCATTTAAATCAGCAAGACTGCTCATTTGGTGCCCTCCGTTGCTGCTTTTTTATGGACTTGTTGTGCAGAGAGTGTGAAATTACTGATACGATTCCTGCCGCTTTTCGAGGTGGATATAACGCTGAGCTTCGGATTGTTGATCCAGTCTGATTTCTCGATGTTCCACATGTAGCTGGAAACACGTGCATTCGATTGAGCAACACCTTTAACAGACAGTTTGTTACCAGACTGGCCGAGCGTCTTCAGGTAGACGCCTTCAGGCAAGGTGCGAACGACCTCGTCAAACAGGTGGACAATCTCCGAGCGACTGCTTTGCAGGCGCTGGATAATGTCGAGATGGGCCTGTAGCTTGTTTTTTTCGGCTTCGAATGTCTTGATCTTTTTGATCTGTACGTCGAGCTTCTTGATTTCTTTTTGAAGGTAGGCGTTGCGTTTATTCTGATACTGGATCCTGTCGGCATAGTAGCCGTGCACACCGCCCATAATCAGTCCGGTTATGGCCAGCATGATGACCAGCATGATAACGAAATTGGTTTGTCTTTCCTTGCGTAGTTCGTCACGCCAGGGTAGTAGATTAATACGGGCCATGTTAGTCAAAACTCCTTAGCGCAAGTCCACATGCAATCATGAGTGCCGGTGCATCATTACTCAGGGTCTGGGGTTTGACTCTGGGCGCGAGTGACATGCTGGCAAACGGGTTGGCAATTGACGTTGCGGTGCCGATCTTGTCCTCTATCAGTTCATCAATGCCGGGAATGGAGGCGCTGCCGCCTGCAAGTATGATCTGGTCAACACTATTATATTGGCTGGATGAGAAAAAGAATTGCAATGATCGGCTGACCTGTTGGGTCATGGCTTCCTTGAACGGATCAAGTACCTCAGGCACATAATTGTCAGGCAGGCCGCCCTGTCGTTTAGCCATGCCGGCTTCTTCATAGGAAAGACCGTAACGTCGCATGATTTCCTCGGTAAGCTGTTTACCACCAAAAACCTGTTCGCGCGTGTAAATAATTTTTCTGTCATGCAAAACATTCAGTGTTGTCATTGTTGCGCCAACGTCAATAACGGCGATGGTCTGGTCGTAGCCGCCATCAGGCAGTTGTTCTGCAAGTAAACCGAATGAGTTTTCAAGTGCGTACGCCTCAACATCGACAACCTTGGGTGTTACACCACCAATTTCCAGCGCAGACACACGCGTTTCGACATTTTCACTACGCGATGCAGCAAGCAGAACATCGACCATTTCCGGATTCTTTTCAGAAGGGCCGAGTACTTCAAAGTCCATCCTGACTTCATCCAGTGGATAGGGTATATATTGGTCTGCCTCAAGCTCGATCTGGGATTCCATTTCCTCGTCTTTCAGGGCAGAGCTCATGGTAATGACTTTGGTGATAACGGATGAGCCGGCGACAGCAACAGCAGCGGTTTTTATTTTTGCACCCGAACGTTTTACTGCACGACGAATGCTTTCACCGACGGCTTCCACGTCTGCGATATTTTTTTCAACCACAGAATTGGCAGGCAATGGCTCGACAGCGTAACTTTCTACGCGATAGCGACCACCATGCTGGCTTAACTCGAGTAACTTGACGGCTGTAGAGCTGATGTCAAGCCCGATTAGCGGAGGTTTTTTCCGTGAAAATAGTCCCACTATGAATTTTCCTTTCTTATACTGTTTGTTACGCGGAAAACATGTCCATTTACATTAAAATCCATACTTAACCCTTTGTCAACTAATGTCTTCTGGGGTTTTAACCCCGATCCTGATAGCATAACGTCATTCCAGATTATTTCTTTAGGTAAAAATGTGACGATAGTTCCTTTATTTATAATCCGTACTTCCTTAAACTTGCCTGCTTTGGCGATTTTTATAAAGTATTGGATAAAACTGATAGCTTTTCCACGGAATTCATCACAAAACAGTATACATGGCGTATTAGTTAAATCTTTTTGTATATGACTAGATATTTCAAAGTCTTACGGCTTTTATCGGCCGCTATTTTTGCATCTTTGACTGCCGCGGTCATCATTTTGGCTGCTGCCTATTTCTATCTTGCACCGGGCTTGCCCGAGATAGAAACACTCAAGGATGTCAAACTCACCTTACCTTTACGTGTCTATGCACGTGACGGCGCACTCATTGCTGAGTTTGGCAAGGAACGCCGGACCCCGATCCACTATAGTAACGTGCCTGACCTGATGATCAAGGCTTTTCTCGCTGCAGAGGATGATCGGTTCTTCGAGCACCCGGGCGTGGACTATCAGGGACTGATCCGAGCAGCCGTTCATCTGATCAAAACGGGCGAAAAGGGTCAGGGTGGCAGCACTATCACCATGCAGGTGGCACGTAATTTCTTCCTGAGTCGAGAGAAGACTTTTCTACGTAAATTCAATGAGATATTTTTGTCTTTAAAGATTGAAAGAGAGCTCAGTAAAGAAGAAATATTCGAACTGTATCTTAATGTTATTTACCTCGGACATCGTTCCTATGGTGTTCAGGCGGCCTCCCAGGTCTATTATGGACGCAATGTTCATGAGCTTAGTCTGCCGGAAATTGCCATGATTGCCGGTCTGCCAAAGGCGCCCTCGCGCTATAACCCGATCGTAAATTCGCAAAGGGCGCTGATCCGTCGAAACTATGTATTGGGGCGCATGCGTGAGCTGGAATTTATCAGCGAGGAGGAATACAGGGAGGCGATGGATACCTCGGTTGTGGCCAGCCTGCATGGGCTCAAGTTGCAAGTAAATGCCCCCTATGTGGCTGAAATGGTGCGCTCTGAAATGCAAAAGCGCTATGGCAATGATATCTATACCAAGGGTTACAGGGTCTACACCACTATAGATAGTCAGGCGCAACAAGCAGCCAACAGGTCCCTGCGCAAATCCCTGCTGAACTACGACAAACGTCACGGATTCCGTGGTGTAGAACGTAATTTTATTGAAGTGCTGGAACTGGGGCGCGAGCAATGGGACCAGACATTGCGTGATATTCCTGTCGTCGGGGGGCTGGTTCCTGGCATCGTCGAGCTGGTTGAGGAAAGCCAGGCCTATGTTTACCTGGGTAAGGATAAAAGGATCAAGCTGGATATCGCGGGCATGAAATGGGCGCGTGCCTTTATCGACGAGAACAAGCGTGGTCCCGAGCTGAAAGCGGTAACTGAAATTATCAAGCCAGGCGACCTGGTTCGCCTGCAGCAAGCGGATGATAAAACCTGGCATTTGTCACAGATCCCCAAGGTTGCCGGCGCACTGGTATCCCTGTCACCGATCGATGGCGGTATTATCGCACTGACCGGCGGCTTTGATTATTTTTACAGCAAGTTTAATCGCGTTACGCAAGCCAAGAGGCAGCCTGGTTCGAGTTTTAAGCCCTTTGTTTATACGGCTGCGCTGGCCAAAGGTTTTACCCCGGCATCGATCATCAATGATGCACCGGTTGTATTTGATGACCCTGCGCTGGAAAGTACCTGGCGCCCTGAAAACTATTCCGGTAAGTTTTATGGTCCAACACGCCTGCGTGAAGCCCTGGTGCATTCGCGTAACCTGGTTTCAATACGCTTGCTCAGGGATATCGGCATCGGCTATGCGTCACGTTTTCTTAGAAAATTCGGCATCACGCGCAAGATGATCCAGAAAGATTTGTCGCTGGCATTGGGAAGCGGTTCAATAACACCTCTGCAGCTTGCACGGGCCTATGCTGTGATAGCCAATGGGGGGTACCGTGTGGAGCCTTATTTTATACAACGAATTGAAGATGATGATGGTGAGATTATATTCCAATCCAACCCCGCGATCGCCTGCCTGGAATGTGAGCAGCAGCAGGAGAAAGAAAAATTGCTTGCAGAAGTTGAGAAAAAAGCGCCGCTGGAAGAGGAGGTCGCTGAGCAGGTGGGCGAGAAAGAAACTACTCCACCGGTTGTGCTGGCCAAGCGTAGCTTGAGCCAACAAAATGCCTATCTTATTCATTCCATGATGCGTGACGTGGTACGCCGTGGTACAGGTCGGGGCGCACTGAGACTGGGGCGTTATGACCTGGCAGGCAAGACAGGTACAACCAATGATCAACGTGATGCCTGGTTCTCAGGTTTTAATGCGGACATGGTTGCAACTGCCTGGGTAGGTTTTGATAAGGTACAACCGCTGGGTAATCGGGAAACGGGCGGACGTGCTGCCCTGCCCATGTGGGTAGACTATATGGGGGAGGCCTTGAAAGGTATCCCCGAAAAACCGCTAAAACAACCTGAAGGCCTGGTGACAGTGCGTATTGACCCGCAGGCCGGGTGTTTGGCGACGAGTCGAACGAAGGGTGCTATTTTCGAAACCTTTGAGGCTGGCAAGGAGCCGTTGCGTTGTGTCGAGAACAGTACGCCAGATACAGGCCAAAATCCGCAAAATCCGCAAAATCCGGGTGGCGGTCAGCCGGACATAATTTTCTAGGGTATGTCAGCTAACCGACAACTACAGCAGCAGCGACTACAGATCGCCATGCTGGCCGCTCGACACATGTCAGAATCGGGTATACAGGACTATCAACTGGCCAAGCGCAAGGCGGCACAGAAACTGGGTATGGACGAAACCCGTAACCTGCCGAGTAATAAGGAAATAGAGGCAGCGCTGATTGAGTACCAGGATTTGTTCCATGCTGACTCCCAGCCACAGCTGTTAAGCCAACTGCGTGAAACAGCCGTTCATGCCATGGAGTTTCTGCAGGCCTTTAAGCCGCGTCTGGCCGGTGACGTGCTATCGGGCACGGCCAATGAGTACACGCCGGTCGAGATACACGTGTTTGCCGACTACCCGGAGCAGGTCAGTCTGTACCTCATGGAGCAACATATCCCGTATAACGAAAAGCAGAAACGTGTGAAATACGATAATGACTACGAGCAACAACCTGTATTCAGTATCACGGCTGACAATATTGAGGTCGATATTATTGTCTTCTCAGTGGAAAAATTGCGACGACCACCGGATAGCCCGATTGATGGCAAACCTATGAATCGTATCGATCTGAAATCTGTCCAGGCGTTACTGCAGGCAGGTTAGCGATCGACAGCCTGCCATTATTTCGGGTAATGATCGGGGTAGGGTTTGCGCGCAGCACCCGTTTCCACCGCCGCGCGAGCGATGGCTGGTGGTACACGGTCAATCAGGCGCGGGTCAAATGGCTTGGGTATGATGTATTCCTTGCCGAATTCGAGTGAATCGCGTTCATAGGCGTCGAGTACTTGCTGTGGTACAGGCTCGCGTGCCAGGTCCTTCAGTGCATGCACCGCTGCCACGAGCATTTCGCGGTTGATGATGCGTGCCTGCACGTCGAGTGCCCCCCTGAATATAAACGGGAAACCGAGTACATTGTTGACCTGGTTAGGATAGTCACTGCGACCCGTGGCCATGATCAGGTCGTCTCGCACCTTAAGAGCGACTTCGGGTTTAATTTCCGGGTCCGGGTTGGATAACGCGAACACCACCGGGTTGGCTGCCATCGAGGCAATCATGTCTTCGTTAATCAGGTCGGGGCCGGATACGCCGATGAATACGTCGGCATCTTGCATGGCATCGGCCAGGGTGCGCTTATCAGTTTCGACGGCAAACTCCTGCTTGTACGGGTTCAGGTCATCGCGACCATGATGGATAACCCCCTTGCGATCGATCATATAGATTCTGTTCTTGTCGGCACCGAGGTCATCGAGCAGGCGCATGGAGGCGATTCCGGCTGCGCCTGCTCCCAGGCAAACGATATTGGCGTCTGCGATTTTCTTGCCGGCGATCTCCAGCGCATTGAGCAGCCCGGCGCAGATAATGATCGCCGTGCCATGCTGGTCGTCATGAAACACCGGGATATCTAGTTTTTCTATCAGGGTCTTCTCGATCTCGAAACATTCCGGTGCCTTGATGTCTTCGAGGTTAATGCCTCCAAAGGTGCAGGCAATGCGCTCTACTGTTTCGATAAATTCCGTCGGGCTGCTGGTCTCCACCTCGATGTCGAATACGTCGACATCGGCAAAGCGCTTGAACAGTACGCCCTTGCCCTCCATTACCGGTTTGCCGGCCAGTGCGCCAACATTGCCCAGGCCAAGCACGGCGCTGCCATCAGTGATCACGGCCACAAGGTTTGGCTTGGAAGTATAGGTATAGGCAAGCTCCCTGTTTTTGGCGATCTCACGTACCGGCTCTGCGACACCCGGGGTATAGGCCAGTGACAGCTCATCCTGTGTTTCGCAGGCCTTGGTAACCTGGATAGCAACCTTGCCCGGTGTTGGTTTTGCGTGGTAGTCGAGTGCGTCTTGTTTGAGATCGTTAGCCATGGTGTTTTCCTGTTCGGTTAAGGACCTGATTATTTCATGATCTCGATCATAGAGGAATGCCGCAGGCGCATGATGTTGCTGTTTTTGTAATTATGTATCCAGCCGCGCACGACGACAGTGCTGTTGGCAAGCTGTTCAAAATCCAGATGACTGAAATGAGACAGATCCTTGCGTGCAATACGTACGGACAAGGGGCCGTCCAGGTTAAGCCAGACCGATTTCTTGCTATGTCCGAGGCGGAGTATCTTGCCTCGCACGAGGTGGAAGCCACGCGTCAGTTGTGGCAGGTGTTTGATTGACAGCCTGTTCGTTGACCACAGGCCCCGTTGTTTTTGCCTGGCGACTTGTTCTGCCTGTTGATAGCATTCCTGAAAATTGAGATTGGGTGGTACAGCGACCCGGTAGGCCAGCCCCTGTTGCAGTAAAACCTCCGAGATATTGGTGCCGTCTGCCAGAAAGACATGCGCCAATCGGCGTCGGTAGCGGTCTTTGTGTTGTTTTCCGTACTGTAAAATGACCTTGTTCGAAGCTGACTCCAGCAGCTGTTTCAGGGCGCGTGTGGCCTGTCGAGCATAGGCCTGTTCCGGCTTGCCATTTCTGCCGAGCTCAGGGGTATTGATGCCAATAAAGCGAACACGTGTTCCGTTTGTCAGGACCAGGGTATCGCCATCGTTGACCTTTTGCACTGTGGATTCCAGGTCGTGATGTATTGGCGGGCAGGCTGCCTGAGAGGTACCCAGGGCAAGCAATAACAGTATTGTTAAAGCACGGGTCATGGTTTTTCGTCCTGAAAATAAAAGGGCGCCTGTTAAGCGCCCTGATAATAATTGTCCTGTTCAGTAGAAGCGGTTTACTTCGCTCCGTATTTACGGTTGAACTTGTCAATTCGACCTGCAGTATCCATGGTCTTCTGCGTACCCGTGTAGAAAGGGTGGCATTTTGAGCAAACATCAATGTGCAGATCCTTGCCTAAAGTTGAACGGGTTTGGAATGACTCACCGCAGCTGCAAGTGACGCTCACTTCTGAATAGTTAGGATGTATGTCCGCCTTCATTGCTCGACCTCAAAAAATAGTAGTGTATTACGTGTGCCTTCTCGGCAAGGGCGTGTATATTACGCTTAAAATCAGGCTTCGGCAAGCCCGATGCGGCATAAACAGCGCTCAGGACGGGCTTGGAAACGTCAGCAGGTTGTTGTGGTTGCTTAAAACCGACTGATTTTGTGATTTTTCCATACTTTTAATGTTGCTAAGCAGGCCGTGTTCGCCCGTGACACTTTCCCACATCATATTAGATAGTTTGATGCAGGCCGCCATCGGAGATGTGGCGAGCTTTCTTTCCTGATCAATACGCCATTGCAGACAGCGAATGCGATCCTGCTTGTCACTGGGCATAGTCTGAATAGTTTGTTCTATAGCCTCTTGCCGACGACTCTCGAACGCCTCCGGGTCATTCATTGCCAGTTCAGACCACTCGTTAAAATCAAAACCAGGTTGTCTAGCTAATTCAGTCATAAAGTCACCTTGTTGCGGAGCCTCATGTTTAGTATGGATACTAATCAATAAATGTTATGTGTAACTTATCACATTTTGACGCATCGTGTATTATTTTTTTATAAGCTTTTGATTTTAAAGGGCGGGGCTACTATATAAACGTATATAAGTCATTGATTTACGGAATTCTCGACCGAGCTGTCTGGTGGGCTTGAGGTTGAATAATTGGTAAATAATAACTAACACTGTACAAATATTAGTCAATTTTTGTACAGGAAACAATCCGGTCAAGGCGAACACTTATTTGAGAATCTGTATGCTCTATCAGTAAAAACTCGGCTCCATCGCGGGTAGTTACATTCGTTGGTACACCACATACAACCTGGCGGGTGCCATTGCTATCGGTGAACACAAGTCGGATATCGGAATGCTGCATAACCAGTAACTCGTATTCACTGTGCAGGCCACAGTCGATCGGCTGATAGTGGTCATTCATGGTTGCTGTCCATGAAGATCTGGAGCAAGTCGTTCAGGTACTGCAGGCCGAGATTGCTGGGCTGGATACGATTGCTATCCTGTAACAATGATTTCTCACGGGCCTTATACAACTGTTTTTGAATTACGCTTCTATCGAGCAGGGTATGTGCCTCAAATTGCTCATAACTGGCCCCCTGGTTCAGGCGCAGCGCGTTCATCATGAACTCCAGGACTCTGTCAGGCTGGGCCAGTTCGCGTTGTTGAGAAATAACCGCCTGATCGTGTGATTGCCGTATGTAATCGTCAGGGTGCCTCAGGCGCTGTTTCCTGATAACGGTATTCGCGCCTGCGTCGGTCAGTTTGGCATGTGCGCCCGCACCAATGGCCAGGTAGTCCCCGAATTGCCAGTAATTGAGGTTGTGCTTGCAGGGCCTGGAGCGTGAATAGGCCGAAATCTCATATTGCGAGTAAGCCTTGCCCTGTAAGTAATCCTGTCCCTGCCGTTGCATCTCTGCTACCAGATCGTTTTCGGGTAACACGGGTGTTTGATGATAGAACAGGGTATTGGGTTCAATCGTCAACTGGTACCAGGATATGTGTGTGGGCTCGAGTGAGCAGGCATATTCGAGGTCTTTTACTGACTGCTCAAGCGTTTGCCCGGGCAAGGCAAACATCAAGTCCAGGTTGAAATTGTCAAAACCGGCGTAATGGGCGGCCTCAGCCGCCTTGATCGCATGCTGGCTATTATGGATACGCCCAAGCTTGCTCAGCATGTCGTCATTAAAACTCTGTACCCCGATGGAAAGACGATTGATGCCTGCATCATGGAATTCCTGGAATTTTTGCTGTTCCGCAGAGCCCGGGTTCGCTTCAAGGGTTATTTCCATGCTCTCTGTGAAGTCCAGCTGTTTGCGCAGGCCTTCGAACAATAACTGATAGCTCTCGGGTGAAAACAGGCTGGGGGTCCCGCCACCGATGAAGATGCTGATGATTTCCCTTCCCTGCACCCATTCAAGGTCATGTTGCAGGTCAGACAACAGGGCGTGGATATAGTTTTGTTCATCGAGGCCTGCCCTGGAGGTATGTGAATTGAAATCACAATACGGACATTTGCGTTCACACCAGGGTATATGAATATAAAGTGATAAAGGTATCGGAGCTGGCTTTGCCGTTGTCAATGCTTGATCCCAGTACGTAGATTTAATGGTTGAATAGTTAACTGGACGGTGTAAATTCAGTACATAAAGTTTAACATTTAACACCACAGAATGTTGTTATGTCCGCAAACACGGTTATGCAGAGCAAAATCGCCAAATTAAGCCCGCCAAGAATACCCAATGTCTTGATGCGTGACCGCCTGTTCGAAAAGCTGGACAAGTTGCGCGATTACCCGGTTATCTGGGTATCGGCCCCGGGCGGGTCCGGCAAGACCGTTCTTGCTGCCAGTTATCTGCAGGAACTGGGGCGCAATACACTTTGGTACCAGATTGATAGCAGCGACGATGACCCGGCCGCTTTTTTTGAATACCTGCAAAGTGCACTGCAAAACACGGTATCGGAATTACAGCCGGCATTGCCAACCTTTTCTGCCGAGTACCGCAAAGGCATCGATGCCTTTTCACGCCATTTCAGTCGAGCGCTGTTCCAGCATCTGGGTGACCAGGGGGTGCTGGTGCTGGATAACTTTCAGGAGCTTCCCCAGGATTCGGCAACACATAAGGTCATGAAACAGTTTATTGCTGAAATACCCGCGGGCATCAATGTCATCATATTAAGCCGTGCCGAACCCGTGAAGGAATACTTGCGATTCAGGGCCAATGGCAGCATCGCGATTGTCGATGACAAGGAAATCGCCTTGAATCATGAGGAAATTGAGGAAATATGCCAGAAAAAATACAACAAACTTAGTAAAAAGAAAGGCCGGCAGATTGCAGATGACCTGCTGCGCTACACCCAGGGCTGGGCCGCCGGCCTGATACTCATGCTCGAGCAGATCGAAGATGGGGATATTCCGGAAGAGTTTGACAGACAGGAGAACCAGGGGCTGATATTTGATTACTTTGCTGGTGAGATATTTCAGCGCGAATCAAGGCGGACGCAGGAGTTTCTGCTGAAAACGGGCCTGTTGCCCTTTTTTACTGTCGAGATTGCAGAACAGCTCACCAATAATCCGGCCTCGGATGCAGTGCTGCAAAATCTCACGCAGCGTAATTATTTTACCTATAGATCTTCTTCTGCGGTCGATGCCTATGAGTACCATCCCTTATTTCGCGAGTTTTTACTGAGCCGTATCGAGACTTTTTATAATGCCAAGGAGCTCGGTAAGATCCAGACATTTGCGGGCAACCTGTTACAGGAAAGCGGTTATTTTACCGATGCGGCAGCATTGTATTGTCAGGCCAAGCAGTGGGACAAAATGCAGGCCCTTGTCACGCATCATGCTGCAGGGCTTATGCAGAATGGCCGGCATTTGCTATTGCTGGGATGGTTGCAGTCCTTTCCGCTTGAATACCTGGAGCAGCAACCGTGGATGGAATACTGGTTGGGTATGAGTCTGCAGCCTGTGAGTACAAGGGATAGCCGTAATCACCTGGTGCGTGTATACGAAAAATTTGCTGAGAGCGGGGATCGCCCAGGTCAGTTTTCAGCCTGGTCGGGCATCATCGAGACTTATATCCACGATCAGGCCTGTTATACCGATCTCGACAAGTGGATCCCGGTAATGGAGACCCTGCTTGAAGAGACCCATGAACCGATTGAAGCCAGTGTGAATGCACGCGTTTCTATTGCCATGTTCAGTGCGCTGATGAATCGTCAACCAGACAATGAAAAAATGAGCTACTGGGAAGACAAGGTCCGGGAAGTTATCTTTAACACGAATGATATTAATCAGCGGTTTGGTCTGGGTAGTCAGTTATTGCTTTATTACACCGTGTGGACAGGTGAAATACCCAAGGCCACCGTCTTGCTGAAGGTGATGCGCCAATCCCTGCCACCTGAGCAGATGGACCCATTGTCTCTACTGCTCTGGCATTCAACCGAGGCAACCTATTTATGGAAAATAGGTGACCCGGCGGCGAGCATCAAATCCGTAAAGCAGGGCCTGGCGGTTGCCAGTGAGTTTGATGTGCATACACATGATGTTTTTTTACTGGCCAGTGGCATCTATTCATCCTGCGCATTAAACAAGCTTGCTCAAGCAGAAAGCTACCTTGCGCAGATGGAAGCCAGCCTGGATCGCGGGCGACTGGTCGATGTCGTGCATTATCATTACCTGGCAGCAGGCCTGGCTATCGTCAAGGGCGAGCTGGGTATTGCGCGTGAATATGCTGAAACTGCGCTGGAGGCCGGGCACAAATCAGGTTCCCTGTACCCCGAAACGCTTTCTCGCCTGATGTTGTCATTGACCCTGATCAGGCAGGGAAAACTGACCGAGGTTGTGTTTCATCTGAGTCGTATCAGTGACCTGGCTGAGCGCATCAAGAGTCGTTCATTGAGTTATCTCAATCGTCTGGTTGCCAGTGAGGCCGCGTTTTCCTGCGGGGAAATGAAGCGCGGCGTCAATTTTCTCAAAGAAGCAGTGGAATACGAGCGCGATCTGGGTCGTGTCTATCACGGTTTCTGGTGGGACCGAAGCCTGGCAGAAAACTGTATACAGGCGCTCGAGCAAAACCTTGAGGTTGCGTTTGTTCAACAGCTGGTGCGTAGTCATGAGTTGATACCTGCCAAGGCACCATTACATCTTGATAACTGGGTGTGGCCCGTAAAAATATATACCCTGGGACGTTTTTCTGTTACTCATAATGACAAAAACCTGCCAGTCACCGCGAAGTCAAGCAAGAAACCGCTGGAGCTACTCAAGGTGTTGATAGCGCAGGGTGGGCGCCAGGTAAGTCAGGATGTCTTGATCGAGGCGCTCTGGCCTGATGCCGATGGTGATGCGGCGGCTCAATCACTTTATACAACAACGCACCGTTTGCGCAAGATGCTGTCAGAAAATGGTCTGGTGATGGAGGATGGCCGGCTTTCACTGGATGCACGTTATATCTGGGTGGATAACCTGGCTTTTTTAAGGATCGCAGGTCGTCTGCAGGACTTGCTCGTTAAGGCAGATACCGGGCAGCAGGGTGAGATTGTGCATTTGTCCGAACAGTTTTACCAGTTATACCAGGGTGATTTTCTGGGCGTTGGCGAGCGGCATTCCATTTTTGTGCCAATGCAGGAGAAATGTCATTTGCGCTTCCTGAAATTGACCGAAAGCCTTGGGCATTACTGGCAACAGCAAGACCAGCTGGATAAAAGTATTGCCTGCTTTGAGCGTGCGCTGGAAGTAGACCCGGTCGCTGAAGAGTGTTACCAGTCACTCATGAGTAATTACCATAATAGCGGTAGAAACAGTGATGCCGTACTGTTATTTCAGCGGTGTCGCAAAAACCTGTCGAGCATACTGGGTGTATCCCCTTCTAAAACGACCGTCGACATCTATAATTCCATTCAAAAATAGTAGTTTTTCATAACTAATTAATCCAATGTAAGTCGTTTGTAAGGATGTCGGGTGTAAATTAACACTTGCCAGAACTCAAAAGCATCGGACGCCAGATAGGCATGGTAAGGGGTGTGTATGGAAATACACGATTTGGGGCCATGTCTTGTAAGCTTTTGAAGTATGGATTTTTACCTCCTGGTGTTAAAGGGACCGATTCGGTCCCTTTTTTTTTGGCCATGGATGGCCTTTACCGTTTATTGATTATGTAAAAGGTATGGCACTTTGATGCCGCGAAGGCCACGGAAGGCCACGGAAGGCCGAGAGCGGCGTCTACACGCAGGTATCTCATGCAAAAAGAACACAATTTTAATGCAGTCAATGTTAGAGCCTGCGAAGGCCACGGAAGGCCGAGAGCGGCGTCTACACGCAGGTATCTCACGCAAAAAGAACACAATTTTAAATGCAGTCAATGTTAGAGCCTGCGAAGGCCACGGAAGGCCGAGAGCGGCGTTTCTAAGTGCTTCTTCCAGGCTAAACGCTGGACTGTCTAACGTTATGAACCCTGCTGCTATATCGCGACAATATGTCGCATTTGCAACAGGCAATACTGTAATACAATAACAAACTGATCTGTCGTGGTGTAGCCAGGTGGTTGATAGCGGGAAAAAGGTGTAGTCACCTAACTGATTTCAGGCTTATATGCTTGGGTAATTTTTCACATGGGTTAAGTGAATTTTCAGGGGGGGTGTATCACTCTTTAGTGGTAGTGTGACCATGTAATAAATAATGATTTAAATCGAAGTGTCGTTGTATGCGGCTGCAATTAATTTATAAAAAATTAACAACAACTGTTGAAGTTTCAACTAAGGAGTCTCGATGAACAAGCAATCGACTTTGCTGGTTTCCAGCTGTCTTACGGTAATCCTGTCTGCTTGTGGCGGCGGTGGTGGCACCGGTGCCAATACGTTAGATAGTGACTTATCCACCATTATTACGGCCAAAGGCCTGACCGCTGACCCAACGACGGGGCGCACCTTGCCTAGTATCAATGATCCGTTGGTTCAATTGGGAATGAAGCTATTCTTTACCAAGGGTTTGGGGGCGGATCAGGACTCTGCCTGCGTAACCTGTCATCATCCCGTGTTGGGTGGTGGTGATAACCTGTCACTCCCGGTCGGTGTCGATGCAGAAACACCCGATATGCTTGGGCCAGGCAGACGGCATGAATTTGGTTCGCCGGGTTTTGATGGTGGGCCGACTGTACCGCGAAACGCACCGACCACCTATAACCTGGGTCTGTGGGATGAAGTGCTGTTCCATGATGGTCGTGTCGAAAGTCTTGATAAAATAGCGGGCGCAAATGGCGCAGGTGCAACGGGCATTCGCACACCTGACTCGGCATTTGGTACGGCGGATGCGAACGCGGGTGCTAACATGGCTGAAGCCCAGGCGCGTTTCCCTGTGACTTCGCCTGAAGAAATGCGTGGTTTTGATTTCCCTGCTATTAATAGCAATGCCTTGATACGTACCGATCTGGAAAATCGTCTGCAAGCTGCGGCCAGTACGATTTCACCATTGGCAGTCAATGACTGGTTGGCAGAATTCAGAACAGGTTTTGCTGACCCTGCCGGTACCGCAGCGGCATTGATCACCTATGGTAACATCGCCAGAGCGATGGCTGAGTATGAGCGGTCGCAGGTTTTCATTAATACACCGTGGAAGGCCTATGTCGACGGTGATGCCAGCGCTATTAGTGACGATGCAAAGCGGGGTGCAATCCTGTTCTTCAACTCGACTGCTGATGGTGGTGCCAATTGCGCAGCCTGCCATAGTGGTGACTTTTTCACCGATGAAAAATTCCATGTTGTGGCCATGCCGCAGGTTGGTCGTGGTAAAGGAAATGGCGCCGGTGGTAATGATGACTTTGGTCGATTCAGGGAGACAGGTGTAGCAGCAGATATGTATGCCTTCCGCACCCCGGCATTGCTTAACGTGGAAATGACGGGCCCGTGGAATCACGTCGGTTCCTATACTTCACTGGAAGCCGTTGTGCGCCATCACCTGAACCCGCAGAATGCAATTGATAATTATGACTATACCCAGATCGATGCAGCTATTGATGCAAGTGATATGGCGACCAATACGCAGTTGGCGATGGACACATTAACGGCCAATCGTACTGCAGGTGTGATTACGCCAATTCTGGAAGATGTGACATTATCCAATGATCAGGTGAATCAATTGGTCGCGTTCCTGAAGGCATTGACTGACCCGTGCCTGAAAGACCGTACCTGTATAGGGCAGTGGGTACCGACAGCGCAGGATAGTAATCCGGATGCGCTGCGTATCAATGCATTCGATCAGAATGGTGATGCTTTGTAAGTGATTCAATTTGAATCTGAGGCTAAAGGGACAGATTTCGGTCTATGGATGGACTGTTATCTGTCCCTTCCAGTCAGTATTGGGTTCATTTCAAGACTAAACCAACTCAATATTATTCAGGATGTAATCGCCTTATCAAGGAACCTGGCCAACAGGCTCAATTTTCCAGGGTTCTTGTCGAGTGGTATTTTGACCTGATGGCCGCTGCCCGGTGCGACATCGACAGGATTGTCGTTCAGATCAAGCATGGTTGCTAGTGTAATAATTTCATTACCAGCAGGGCTGACCAGCTCCAGAGTGTCACCCTTGCAAAATTTATTTTTCGCAATGACCTCTGCCATGCCGGTGTTTTCATCATAGGAAACAATTTCACCAACAAATTGCTGTTTGTTCTGCATGGAAACATTTTCCATGTAGTTCTGGTGTTCCTGGGTATGGTGGCGTTGGTAAAAACCGTCGGTATAGCCGCGGTTGGCCAGCCCTTCGAGTGCGCCCAGTAATTGTTCGTTAAAGGCCTTGCCTGCCAATGCATCATCAATCGCCTGGCGGTAGAGTTGCGCAGTTCGGGCGACATAGTAATGAGACTTGGTGCGCCCTTCTATTTTTAATGAATCAACACCAATATCAACCAGTCGATTTATATGCTCGATGGCGCGCAGGTCCTTGGAGTTCATGATATAGGTGCCCAGCTCATCTTCCATGATCGGCATCATGTCACCCCGGCGCTGGCCCTCTTCAAGCAGGTAAACTTCATTGGCCAGCGGGTGGCGTTGTAGTTCGCCACATTGCGACAGCTCAGGCTCGTCGGCTTCATTTTTTAAGCAGATATCGCCTGTTGCGTCTTCCACGGCCGGGCTCATGTGATATTCCCAACGACAGGCATTGGTGCATGTACCCTGGTTAGGGTCGCGGTGATTAAAATAGCCGGATAACAAGCAGCGGCCGGAGTAGGCGATACAAAGTGCACCATGTACGAAGACCTCCAGTTCCATTTCCGGGCAGCGTTGGCGGATATCCTCGATCTCATCCAGCGATAATTCACGCGACAGAATGATGCGGCTGACGCCCATGGATTGCCAGAAATTAACGGAGGCATAATTCAAGGTGTTGGCCTGTACGGATAAATGGATCGGCATGTCGGGCCAGCGCTCCCTGACCATCATGATGAGTCCCGGATCGGCCATGATCAGTGCATCCGGTTTCATGGCTATAACCGGCTCGATATCGGCCAGGTAGGTATCGACTTTTTTATTATGTGGTAGCAGGTTGCTGGCAACGAACAATTTCTTACCAAGCCCGTGTGCCGTGCTGATGCCTTTTTCCAGGTTTTCCAGCGTGAAATCATTATTACGTACGCGCAGACTGTAACGCGGCTGGCCGGCATAAACGGCATCGGCACCATAGGCGAATGCATAGTGCATATTCTGTAATGTGCCCGCAGGTGACAGCAGTTCGATGGTCTTAGTCATAAGCGTTGGCTTTCATTATCTGGAGAAATTGTTGTAAAGCCTGGCCACGGTGGCTGAGCCTGTTTTTTGTTTCAGCCGGTAATTCAGCGGAAGAGCAGTCCTCTTGCGGCACATAAAAGACCGGGTCGTAGCCAAAACCGTTTTCACCTTGTGGTGAAGTCAGAATGCGCCCTTCCCAGGTGCCCTGGGAAATTAATGGCGTCGGGTCCAGGTCATGACGCATAAAGACCAGCAGACATTGAAAGCGCGCTGATCGTTGTTCTTCAGGTACATCTTTAAGTTCGTTGAGTAATTTCTGCAGATTATCCTCGTCACTCGCGCCGACGCCTGCAAAGCGAGCCGAGTGAATGCCGGGCGCACCTTTTAAGGCGTCAACTTCAATGCCCGAGTCATCGGCGATGGCCGGCAGGCCGGTATATGCAGCGGCGTTGCGTGCCTTGAGGATAGCGTTTTCAACAAAACTCAGCCCGGTTTCCTCGACTTCTTCCACGCCCAATTCGGCCTGCGGGATGGTCTCCATTCCCATTCCGGCAAGCAGTTCGTTGAATTCCCGAACCTTGCCTTTATTGTTGCTTGCCAATACGATCTTTTGCATGTGGGTTCTTCAGGCCTGCAGGGCAGTTTTTTGATGGTCTATCAATTCAGCAATGCCCTTCTTAGCATAGTCGAGCATGGTGTTGAGCTCATCCTGATTAAAGGCATGGCCTTCGGCAGTACCTTGAACCTCGATGAACTGTCCCTGTTCATTCATGACGACATTCATATCCGTTTCAGCATTCGAGTCTTCTGCGTAGTCGAGATCGAGGACAGGATTGTCATCGAATATCCCGACCGATACCGAGGCAACCTGGCCAGAAAGAGGGCTGGCCTTCAGCAGGCCTTTTTCGATTAAATGGCCGACAGCGTCTGCAAGGGCGACATACCCGCCGGTAATGGAGGCGGTACGTGTGCCACCATCGGCCTGGATAACGTCACAGTCGATGGCGATGCTGCGTTCACCGAGGGCTTTCAGGTCAACCACTGCACGCAGTGCACGTCCGATCAGACGCTGGATCTCCATGGTGCGCCCACCTTGCTTGCCGCGAGCTGCTTCGCGTCCCATGCGGGAGCCGGTTGAGCGCGGTAGCATGCCGTATTCAGCGGTTACCCAGCCCTGCCCCTGGCCACGTAAAAAACCGGGTACACGCTCCTCGACTGAAGCGGTGCAAATCACCTTGGTGTCGCCAAATTCAACAAGTACCGATCCCTCGGCATGTTTGGTGAAGTTTCGTGTGATGCGGATTTCGCGCATCTGGTCCTGTTGACGTCCACTGGGTCGCATAGGGTTGGTCCTTATTGTGGTTGGGAAAATGAAAACCGGGTGATTATAGCTGAATGGAGCAAAAAATGTGTAATGGTCAGTTCTGAACCTGTATTTCCATGGTTTTTTCATTTGAGAAGGCATTGAGCCGGGTTATCTTGATGCCCATCAGTGTGACATTGTCACTATTGGGGTGACTGATGCGCTCGGCTTCTTCGGCCATACGGTTAATGGCTGTATCGATATCAATACCGCCTAGCCTGGAAATGTCTTCAACATCAATTGCACCCCACATGCCATCACTGCATAGCAGGAAAGTATCATTTTCTTGCAGGTCTTCTATCCCGCCGCTGGAGACAGGGGGCATTTCATTGGGTCCACCCAGGCAATAGGTTACGTAGTTACGCATGGGGTGGGTTAACATTTCATCTTCCGAGATCACCTCGTTCTGGTAAAGTTCTTCAATATAGGTGTGGTCGCGCGTGCGAAGGTGGACGTCCCCATCACGCAGCATGTATAAACGACTGTCACCCAGATGTGACCAGTAGGCATTGTTTTCCTGGATCAGGCAGACGACGCAGGTGGTTCTTGGGTAATACGGGGGATTATCATTCATGCCTAATTTGGCAATACTCTGATGGGCCTCTCGCATGGTCATCTCAAGAAACTGGGTCGGATTATCGATCGGGGTTTCCTGTTGCTTGAAGTTTTCGATGAAGCAATCCATGGCCTCCTGCGCAGCCAGTTCTCCGCCCTGATGGCCGCCCATACCGTCTGCTACAAAAATCAGCAGGCTATTGTTGTTTTCAAGTATGCAGCCACGATCCTGATTCATGGCTCGGTTGCCAATACGGCTAGCACTACCTTTATCAAATTCAATCATTGCTTAGCTCGTGCAATACCGGGTGTCAGTTTGTCCCATAGACGTTCACCCAGTGATCTGTGTTTATTGTCCAAAGTTGGCAAGACCTCAAGGAAGGCATCGAGTGTTTGCGGGCGGCATTCAGGGTCAACCTCAAGGGCCCAGTCGACGGCTTCCAGCAAACTTTTGGAATAGTGTTTGCGAAAGGTGCTTACAGCTGGCTTGATTGTATCACTATCATGACGTTGATTGGCAGGGGGGGGTGGTTTTCCGTTCATGCAGGTATATATCGTGGCGCCGATGGAGTAAATATCGGTCCAGGGTCCCATATAGCCGTTTTTCTTGTATTGCTCTATGGGGGAAAAACCGGTCGATGTAACGTGTCCGATCTGTTCTTGACGGCTGAGCTGCCGTTGATGAACTGCCCCAAAATCAAGTAGTAAGGGCCGTCCTCCACTTCTGATATGGATATTCCCGGGTTTGATATCTAGATGCAGGTAGCCGTGTTCATGGATGATTTTCAGAGCATTGATCAGGGGGGGGAAGATCGTCAGGATCAGTTTTTCTGACAGGCCCCCTTTACGCCGGACGATATAGTCCTGTAATTCGGTACCCGGTTCGTAGTACAGCGCCATGTATACCGTATTGTTGGCGCGAAAAAAGCTGCGCACATTGACAATATTTTCATGCTGCAGGGTCGCCAGGGTGCTGGCTTCCTGAAAAAACATCATGCGGCCTTTCTGAAAGGCCATCATCGTGCTGTCATCGCGCGGTATTACCGTTTCATCCGATTCACGTTTGGCCAGACGTGAAGGCATGTATTCCTTGATTACAAACTCCTTACCGCTTTCAATCTCCTCGGCCAGGTACACAATACTGAATCCGCCGCCGCCAAGCACCTTTTTGATGTGGAAATTCTCGATAACGGTACCGGGTTTTAGCTGTTTTGCCTTGTTAGCCATTTGCCTTTAATTACACAATGTTGTTCAATCGGTATACCACCGGAATTTAATTTCCCCGGGGCCGTTTTTTAATTAAAATCAACGCCCTTTGGGCACTATATCGGCCGTAAAACAGGTAACTTGATATGATAAGAAGCATGACAGGCTTTGCTCGCCAGGACCAACAGTACGACTGGGGTAGCCTGGTCTGGGAAGTACGATCCCTGAACCATCGTTACCTGGAGGTGAATGTCCGCCTGCCGGAAGAAATGCGCCAACTGGAGGCGGCGGTGCGTGAGCGGGTGGCCAAGCAGCTTAACCGTGGCAAGGTTGAATGCAATCTGCGTTTTGCACGCCTGCCAGGGGCCTTGTGTGAGGTACGGTTGAACAGGGAGCAGGCCGGCCGGATAATACAGTTGCATTCAGAGGCAACCGAATTATTGCATGATTCCAGTAGCTTACGCCCTATGGAATTGTTGCGTTGGCCCGGAATTGTAGAAGAGGCGGAGGCCGACCTTGGCTCGGTGAGAGAACAGGCCGTGGCATTATTCGACAGCGCATTGACAGATTTGCTGGACAACCGTCAACGTGAAGGCGAGAGCCTGAAATCGGTTGTGCAATCACGTTGCCATGCTATCAACGAGATTGTCGCGGCAACGGCCGGGCGTCTGCCCGAGATACGTGAACATGCACGCCAGCGTTTGCTGACGCGGGTACGGGAGCTCGATGTTGAGCTGGACAGCTCTCGCCTGGAGCAGGAAATTGTTATGCAGCTGCACAAGATGGATGTCGATGAAGAGCTGGATCGTTTGCAAACCCATGTCAAGGAAGTGCTCGACGTGCTGGAACGTAATGAACCCGTGGGTCGAAGACTGGATTTCCTCATGCAGGAGCTGAACCGCGAAGCCAATACACTGGGTTCCAAATCGATAACGGTTGAATCAACGGCCGCGTCTGTGGACCTCAAGGTGCTCATAGAACAAATGCGTGAGCAGATACAGAATATTGAATAAAGGCAATAAAAACAATGAGTAATAAAGATATTAAAGGTACGCTATATGTTGTCTCGGCACCTTCCGGCGCCGGCAAGACCAGCCTCGTCAATGCCTTGCTGGAGACAAGTGAAGGTATCATTGTGTCCGTGTCGCATACGACAAGAAAACCACGGCCTGGGGAAGAAACGGGTGTGCACTACCATTTCGTCAGTGTCGAGGAGTTCCAGGCGAGAATGAACGATAATGATTTTCTTGAGCATGCCCAGGTTTTTGATAATTATTACGGAACCTCAAAGCAGGCCGTGGAAGACAGGCTGCAGCAAGGCGACGATGTTATTCTGGAAATAGACTGGCAGGGTGCCCGACTGGTGAGAGAGCAACTGCCTGATTGTGTTGGTATTTTTATACTCCCTCCATCTGTTTCAGCGCTTGAGGAGCGCCTGCGCGGCAGGGGGCAGGACAGCGATGAAATCATTCAAAGACGGATGCGCGATGCTCGGACAGAGGCCTCGCATTATGATGAGTACGAATACCTGATTATTAACGACGATTTTGATACAGCCTTAAATGAGTTGCGGTCGGTATTTGTCAGTCAGCGACTGTTACTTGGCTGTCAGCAGCAGCGTCATTCCGGGTTATTAGCTGAATTATTGGCATAAAGACCGGATCCCATATAAAATGTTGTCTCGGTTGCGACATGATGCGGCCGAGGTCTGTTCTTGTCACACATTATTTTGGAGTTAGCCCATGGCTCGAGTCACGGTAGAAGATTGTTTAAGTAAAGTGGATACACGTTTCCAACTGGTGCTGGTTGCAGCAAAACGCGCGCGTCAATTGAGCAATGGTGCAGAGGCCCATCTCGACTGGGAAAACGATAAACCAACGGTGATGGCTCTGCGAGAGATTGCCGAAGGCTACGTGGATGACTCGATTCTTGATGAAGACCTCAATAAAGAGGAAGCAGCAGACGAGGTATATGAAATCACGGAAGCGCGTATGCAGGAAGTCGTCAATGAGCTGACTCAGGTTCTTCCCGGTGCGTCAACCGAGACTGAAAGCCCTGCAGCCACTAAAGAAGCGCCAAAACCTGAGCAGGATACCTTCGAATAAACCCTTCATTTTGACCGGCTGGACGGTCTGACTGTTAACACCATGGTTGAAGGCTTGAATGTAAAAACCCGACTAGCACAGGATGAAATATTCCGAATCAGTCACCTGAGTGACTTGCTGGAGGTTTATCTTGAGCCAGACCAGGTTCGCGATGTGTACCGGGCTTACCTGTTTGGTGCAGAGGCCCATGATGGTCAACATCGTATGTCGGGTGAACCCTATATTACCCATCCCCTGGCGGTAGCCAAGATCCTCGCGGACATGCGCATGGATTATCAGGGCATCATCGCCGCAATACTGCATGATGTTATTGAAGATACCGCTACAGCAAAAGAGCAAATAGAAAAAGAATTTGGCAAGGAAGTCGCTGAGCTGGTTGACGGGGTAAGCAAGATCGCGCAGATGGATTTCAGCTCCAAGGCCGAGGCGCAGGCAGAAAACTTTCGTAAAATGATGCTGGCCATGGTCAAGGATATTCGCGTCATTATGATCAAACTGGCCGACCGCCTGCATAATATGCGCACCCTGGGTGTGATGCGGCCTGAAAAACGCAGGCGTATTGCACGCGAGACTCTCGAGATTTATTCGCCCATAGCCAATCGTCTGGGTATGAACAAGATCCGCCTGGAACTGGAAGATCTGGGTCTGGCAGCGCATTACCCCCAGCGTTATCGTGTACTCAAAGATGCCGTGGTAAAGTCACGCGGCAACCGTAAGGAGATACTCGGTAATATCGAGACTTCCATCAAGCGGCGTTTGCGCCAGGAAGAATTGAAAGGCAAGGTGATCGGGCGCGAGAAACACCTTTACAGTATCTACACGAAAATGGTCAGCAAGCGGTTATCGTTCAAGGAAGTGTTCGATATGTATGCCTTTCGTATCGTGGTCGATTCGGTTGATCAATGTTATCGCGTACTGGGCGTTGTGCATAACCTGTACAAGCCGGTACCGGGCAAATTCAAGGATTACATTGCCATCCCCAAGGCAAATGGTTACCAGTCAATACACACCGTCCTGTTTGGACCCTATGGTGTGCCTATTGAAATCCAGGTGCGTACGTCCGACATGGATGCCGTTGCAGAATCCGGCGTGGCTGCCCACTGGTTATACAAAAGTGGTGATAACCATTCCCCTGCCAGCGCACGCGCGCGTGAGTGGTTGCGCAACCTGCTGGAGTTGCAGAAAAATGCGGGTGACTCTCTTGAGTTTATTGAGAATGTCAAGATTGACCTGTTTCCGGACGAGGTTTATGTGTTTACACCGCGAGGCGAGATCATGGAGATGCCACGCGGCGCTTCGGTTGTGGATTTTGCCTATGCCGTTCACTCCGATATTGGCAATACCTGCGTGGCAGCGCGAGTCGACAGGAGGCTGGTACCACTAAGGACTCAGTTATATAACGGTCAGACAGTGGAAGTTATAACGGCCAGTGGTGCAAACCCGAATCCATCATGGCTGAGTTTTGTGGTCACAGCCAAAGCGCGTACCAATATCCGGCATTATCTCAAACAGTTAAGACAGGAAGAGGCTATCGAACTGGGTAAACGCATGCTGGACAAGTCGTTACGTGGTCTCGACTCGTCGATCAATGATGTCAGTGAAGAACAAATAAACGAGTTGCTTGAGGTTAGCCAGTTCCCACACCGCGAAGCCCTGTTTGAAGACATTGGTATGGGTGGACGTTTATCCATACTGGTTGCGAGGCAGCTGGTTGACACGGATCAGAAAACAGAAGCATCAGGTGAAGGCAAGTCTAAATCACAGCCGTTGATTATCAAGGGTACGGAGGGGATGGTGGTGAGCTTTGCCAAGTGCTGTCATCCCATACCGGGTGACCCGATTGTTGGCTTTGTGAGCACGGGCCGTGGTATTGTCGTGCACACCCAGAGCTGCAACAACATTGCCGATTACCGAAAACTTGCCGAGAAATGGATTGATGTCGAGTGGTCATCTGAAGTGGAGGGCGATTTTGTTGCCGAGATGCGTGTCGATGTTGCTAACCAGCGTGGCGTACTGGCAACGCTGGCAGCAATTATTTCCGATATGGACTCGAATATCGAGAATGTCGATATCGAGGAGCGTGATGGCATGACCAACAGTATTAATTTTACCCTGACGGTAAAAAACCGGGATCACCTTGCAGGTATCATGCGCAGGGCAAAAAGCGTTAAAAATGTCATGCGCATCAGTCGCAAGAAAAGTTAGTCAGGGCAGGGGAAAGATAAAAGATACAAGGTAAGAAGTAATGCTGGTTCACGGTTAATTTAAATCGTGGTCAACGCCGCTCTGTTTTTGTATCTACCTTTCCCATTTTACCTTTATTCATATTTTGCATAGATTCAAAAAAGGATTCATCAGCATGGCACGTGAAATCATATCAACCGACAAAGCGCCGCAGGCAATAGGAACCTATTCGCAGGCAGTGAAAATAAACAATACTGTTTATATGTCAGGGCAAATTCCGCTAGATCCTGTGTCAATGGAGCTGGTAGACGGCGACATTGCTGTCAGTATACGGCGTGTGTTTGATAATTTGTCGGCTGTCGCTACAGCGGCAGGTGGTAGTCTGGCTGATGTCGCCAAGCTGAATGTATTTCTGACCGATCTTGGCAACTTTCCGGTTGTCAATGAAATCATGGCCGAGTACTTTCAGCAGCCTTACCCGGCGCGAGCTGCAATAGGCGTGGCTGCTCTGCCTAAGGGTGCCGAAGTGGAAATGGATGCGGTTCTTGAGTTGTAAGTCAGGCAAGCCTGTTATTGGTGTTTTGCTGTTGTTCTACTATGGGTAGTGCTGATTTATGTCTACCACGAATGCCAAACCTCTCAGTGAGCAGCCATTATCACTCTTAAAAGGAGTCGGACCCCGGGTCGAAGAAAAGCTGAACAGAATCGGTTTGCATAGCGTTCAGGACCTGTTGTTTCATTTGCCATTACGCTACCAGGACAGGACGCGTGTGCTCCCCATGGGTTCATTACGTGTTGGTGATCACGCGGTTGTTGAAGGTACGGTTGATCTGACCGAAGTCAGTTTTGGTCGACGTCGTATGCTATTGTGCCATATCAGTGACGGAACCGGTTCGCTGATACTGAGGTTTTTTCATTTCAGCAATGCGCAGAAAGAGGCGCTGGCACGTGGTACATATGTGCGTTGTTATGGAGAAGTGCGCCTGGGTAAAAAGACCCTGGAGATCATTCATCCCGAGTACCAGCGATTTTCAAGCCAGCCCGATATCGACATGGAAGACAGCCTGACGCCGGTCTATCCTACCACCGACGGTGTGCATCAATTGAAAATGCGCGATCTTATGCAGCAGGCCCTGCAGCGATTATCGGTTAGCGAGTTCGCCTTGACCGAGTATCTTCCTGAAGTCATTCTGACAGAGAATGAGCTGATGGATATTAACCAGGCCGTGCAGATACTGCATACGCCACCTCCCGATATTTCGATGGAACAAATCAAACAGGGAAAGCATCCTGCGCAACAGCGGCTGGTGTTTGAAGAATTGCTGGCTCATTATTTAAGTCTGAGGCAGTTAAGAAAAAAAACACAGCAAAACGCTGCTGCCAGTTTGTCTGCGCAGCAGGATCTGTGGCAGGGATTTCTGCAGACGCTTGCGTTTGAATTGACCAACGCGCAGCAACGCGTGATAAGTGAAATAGGCGCTGATGTCGGCCAGGCTATACCCATGATGCGACTGATCCAGGGTGATGTGGGCTCGGGTAAGACCATCGTTGCGGCGTCTGCAGCACTCATGGCTATTTCATCCGGGTACCAGGTAGCGTTGATGGCACCAACGGAGATCTTGTCCGAGCAGCATCTGCAGAATTTTTGTAACTGGTTTGAGCCTATGGGTATCAAGGTAGTCTGGCTGTCGGGTCGTTTGAAGGCAAAACAGCGAAAAGAGACACTTGAATTGATCGTCAGCGGTCAGGCGCAAATGGTGATTGGTACCCATGCGCTGTTTCAGGAGGAAGTAGAATTTAATAACCTGGCAATGGTCGTGATAGATGAGCAGCATCGTTTTGGTGTGCACCAACGACTGGCATTACGAGAAAAAGGCGGTGATGTTGTGCCGCATCAATTGATTATGACCGCCACACCGATCCCGAGAACGTTGGCCATGACAGCCTATGCTGACCTGGATGTCTCCGTTATAGATGAGCTGCCTCCCGGACGCATACCCGTCAATACGGTTGTCATCCCCGATAGCCGTCGAGATGAGGTATTGCTGCGCGTAAAAAAAGCCTGTTCACAGGGAAGCCAGGCATACTGGGTATGTACGCTGATAGAGGAATCCGAGTCACTGCAATGTCAGGCTGCGGCCGACTCTGCGGATTTGTTGCAACAGGCCTTGCCTGAGCTGCGTATCGGTCTGGTGCACGGCCGTCTCAAGGCGGATGAAAAGGAAAGGGTCATGTCGTCATTCAAGGCGGGAGAAATCGACCTGCTGGTTGCGACAACCGTGATCGAGGTCGGTGTAGATGTGCCAAATGCGAGCCTGATGATAATCGAAAATGCCGAGCGTCTGGGCTTGTCCCAACTGCATCAATTACGTGGTCGTGTGGGACGGGGAGCAAAGGAAAGTAACTGCGTCCTGATTTACCAGGGGCGTTTGTCACAGATGGCAAGGGAGCGACTGGCAGCGATGCGTGAGACAAATGACGGTTTTGTCATTGCCCAGCGTGACCTGGAGTTGAGAGGTCCGGGAGAAGTCCTGGGTACAAGGCAGACGGGTATGGTGCAAATGCGCGTTGCCGACATTGTGCGCGACCAACACATGATGCCTGCCGTCAATCAAGCTGCAGACAGGTTATTGAGCCAACACCCCGATCATGTGCCGGGACTGATTGCCCGCTGGTTGGGAGACAATATTCAGTATGGTCACGTGTAATATTCTCGCCAGGCCGTTTTTTGTTATATCATGCAGCAATAAAATTCAGAGTAGATCATTAATTGAGTAAGTTACCATCACATTCTGTTATCGAGGCCAACTGGAAGCCGTATGCACGCCTGAATCATCCTGGGTTATCTTCGCGGCAGTTATCATGGCTGCTGGATGCTTCTTCCCTGACGCAGAGATTGGTATCCGGCTGTGATGGTCAATTCCGTGTTGAAGTGCTCAGTGAGCAATGGATCAAACCGATGATCAGCGAGCGGAAACTGCTCGATATGAAGCACGGGATGCTTGCCAGGGTCCGGCATGTACGTCTGTTGTGTAATGAAAGACCCTGTGTTTTCGCCAGGACAGTGATACCGTATAGTACCTTGCGCGGTTCGGTAAGGCGTTTGACCCTGTTGGGCAGCAGGTCCCTGGGTGCGGTTTTGTTTGCAGATCCGACCATGCGACGAGGTGAGCTGGAAATTGCGGCTATAGGAAAGTCGGAATTTTTATATAATCAGGCAATGAAAGGTATCCGCCAAAAAACAGATCCTATTTGTGGTCGCAGATCCGTATTTTATTTATCGGATAAGCCACTGCTGGTTAATGAGATTTTTTTGCCGGGCATAGAACTATTGAAATGAACAAATCTCCAACATCAGGATCACCGCCCGTAGATCCTTCACAACCCTCCTGTTTGCGTGAGCGGTTGCGTCAGTATTACTTACTGACGCGCCTGGATCGACCGATAGGTATCTACTTGCTGTTATGGCCTACATTGACTGCGCTATGGATAGCGGCAGAAGGGATGCCGCACTGGGATGTGCTGGTAGTGTTTACACTGGGTGTGATATTGATGCGTTCGGCCGGTTGTGTGATAAATGACTATGCGGACCGTAAAATAGATCCACAGGTAACACGCACGGTTGATCGTCCGATAGCCAGTGGCAAAGTCAGCCCTCATGAGGCGATTGTGCTGTTTTCAGCCCTGTCCCTGTTGGCATTCATGCTGGTGTTATTTATGAATGACCTGACCATTTACTTGTCGTTTGGTGGTGTCACGCTGGCGGCGATTTATCCTTTCATGAAGCGTTACACCTATTTGCCACAGGTGTTTCTGGGTGCAGCCTTTGCATGGGCAATACCCATGGCCTTCGCCGCACAGACCGATATGATCCCTGATGTCGCCTGGATACTGTTTATCGCGACCGTGCTGTGGGCTACCGCCTACGATACTATGTACGCCATGGTCGATCGAAACGATGACATCAAGATCGGGGTAAAATCCACGGCGATACTGTTTGGCGAAATGGACAGACTGATTATTGCCGGCATCCAGTTTATGATTTTTATCGCGCTGATTATGCTTGGTCAACGACTTGAATTGGGTATTTTTTACTACCTGGGCTTGAGTGCTGCTGCCGGGCTTGCAGGTTATCAGCAATACCTTATTCGCAAACGACAACGAGCTCGATGTTTCAAGGCATTTCTGAATAATCACTGGTTTGGTCTTGTGATTTTTGTAGGCGTGGTGCTGAATTACGCATGACAGCATGGAAATGTCTGGATGTTTTAAGGGCTCATTAAAAGAATTTGAATAGTACTTCAGACAGAATTGATAATGATACGGAAAGAGTTATTGATAACCGGTTGCGGCCGTAGCGGGACACTATACGCGACAGAGGTATGGCGTTCATTGGGGCTTGATATTCGCCATGAAAGGCCCGTGCCTCCAAATGGCGTCATGGGTAATGATGGTATGGCCTCTTGGTATATGACAGTAGACGACCCTGATCCTCCATTCGGGCCTGGCGGAGATCAATATTCTTTTAACTATATCATTCATCAGGTCAGGCACCCGTTAAAAGTCATCGCCAGCGTAGCGCAATTTATACTCAGGATGGATCCTAAATCCAGGGCTTATATTGAACGTAACTGTGTAGAGGTTAGGCTTACTGAACAACAACGTCAGTTAGATGATGTTGCGCGTCTTATATTACAGGCAGCATTATACTGGTATTACTGGAACCAGCTGGCAGAGGTGAAGGCCAACGCTACCGTCCAGGTAGAAACTTTACCGCAGGCTCTGCCGGATCTCTGCCAGCAGATGGGTCTGAAGTATTGCTCTGATAGTGTGGAAAATATACCAAATACGATTAACAGGCGACAAGATTATGTAAGAGAGACTCCATGGGTCATATCATGGGAGCATATAAGGCAGCTCGATGAAAAGCTATATACGCAAGTTCTTGAGCAGGCAAAGAGATATGGGTACTGATAGTCACAAAAGGATTCATAGCAGACCGTACACCTGGTGTCATAGTTTTCCCATGTGAACATTGCTCACTTATCGAATGGGTTTCGAATTACTGTAAACTTAAAATGACTATGATATATATCATAGTCGATCAAGTTGCTTACTCACTTCAGGCTATTCTGCTTTAAAACCAAAGGCCTTGTCGTGAACATAGACGAGTTTGCAGTCTTCCAGGTATTTGGCATCGTGTATTTGATTGGCTTGAATGTAGCCAGTATCACCTTTGTTGAGAATGATTATGTCTCCATCGGCTACTAGCCCTTCAGGTGTCTTGTTATAATACTGAATCGACATTTTACCCTCGATGACCACAGTCATGTCATCACCGGGGTGTGAGTGAGGGGGTTCTTCCGAGCCGGCCTGCCATTGTTCCAGCATGACTTCGGCGCCATCCGGGTTGGACGGGTAGGTTGTTCTGACAGTAAAGCCTTGTGGTGTATCCGGTACGGATACATGGTTTTGCCAGATTGCAGAGGTTTCAGCTGTTACTTCCTTAAGGTTACTATTGCTCATCATTGTTCCTGGTTGTGGTTGGTTGAACCGGTATTAGTATGTCCGACTGGGCCTGATTGACTAAATAATTTCGCAGGCTTCTTCAAATTCCAGTCGTGGGCTGCGTGGGAAAATTTTGCTGGCATCTCCATGGCCGATAGCACAGATCATATTGATTTTAATTTTTCCATCGCCAAAGAAGGTAGTGTTCATCTTGTCAGCATCAAAACCGGTCATTGGGCCGCAGTCGAGCCCCTGACTGCGGGCAGCCATAATAAAATAGGCAGCTTGCAATGTGCTGTTACGAAAAGCGGTATTGTAGATGGCCTCGTCGTTACCTACATACCAGGAGCGCGCATCAGTATGTGGAAACAGTTTCGGGAGTTTTTCATAAAACTCCATGTCCATACCGATTAATGCGACGACCGGGGCAGTCCTGCATTTCTCGACATTCCCCTCGCTCACACAGTCTAGCAGGCGCTCCCTGGCTTCATCAGTTTTGACGAAGCGTATACGGGCCGGGCAGCAGTTAGCACCGGTAGGTCCCATTTTCATAAGGTTGTAGATTTCGAGACACTGTTCATCGCTTACCTCATGCTGTAGCCAGCCGTTATGACTGCGAGCGGTGTTAAATAAAATATCCAGTGCGTCATTAGATAATGTATCCAAGCTTGTTTCTCCTGTTATTATTTTTCGCCAAGTGCGAACAATACCGTGACATCAAGCCACAGACCCTTGTCGGTAACGAGTTCGCGTACGCTATCCAGGTGTTGTTTCTGAAATTGTTCAAGTTGTTCCGCTGTGAGCTGCTCCAGGTATCCACGCCAGCCGCTATTCCACATGGCTGGCCACCAGTCCTGCTCACTATTAAGGTAGTAGCCCATTTGCTTTTCATGTACTTCAATATTTATTGCGCCGACATCCGACAGCAGTTGTTCGCATTGTTGGCGTGTATTCAGTTTGTACCATGCAGGGTTTTCAACTTTGATACCATATTCTTCCATTTGGGTGCGAAATATATCAGCCATGGGCTGGAAAGAGTCAAGGTTAAAGCTTGTAAAGACCAGTCGGCCATTAGTTTTTAAAACCCGAAAAAATTGTTTGAGTGCAGCCTGGATATCGGGCAGGAAGAAGAGGCCAAATGCGCACATTGCATAATCGAAATAATTGTCCTTGAACTCGAGTTTTTCGGCATCCATGAGGTGGAAGTCAATATTGTTCAACGCCATTTTCTCGACATTGTCAGTTGCCTTCTCGATCATGCCCGCAGACAGGTCGATGGCATGGACGCGACCTTGGCTACCCAGCTGTTTGCCAGCCGCAACTGCTGCCACACCGGTCCCTGTTGCGATGTCGAGAATTTTGCAGTCCGGTTCGGGGTGTAGAAAATGTACCATTGTATCGGCGCATAACGGAAAGAA